>ULRB01064135.1_pt1 | contig 41544 bp, 51 predicted proteins | sample 1955051 | NCBI WGS metagenome assembly ULRB01 (sample SAMEA4835671, study PRJEB28245) | human gut metagenome | biome: gut microbiome; material: fecal sample | place: Denmark | collected 2008 | reverse complement strand
TTCCGAATACATATCTGACTACCGGTAGCAATACAAATCAAATGATTTATTTTAATGTAAGAGTGTTAGACGAAAACGGAAACCTGTCAATTTCGCAGGTCGCACCGTCAATCTATTATAAGGATGATTCATTTTGTTATGTGAATCCGGATGATTTTGAAGAAAATGCGGTATTAGTTAAAAATGATTCGGATGAAACGATGGCAATTTCGGATATGGGAAGCACGAAGCTGGCAGGTGTATATAATGCCAACCGCGGAATGGCAACCTTTGAACGGGTGGAAATTCTTGTTTCAGACGGTGATTTTACCATTATTACAGAGGGCGACCCATATAGCCTGAAGCTGTATGACCGGATTGTGCTGGATGGTTCTACCGTAGAAGAAGGTCAAATTATTCGTTAATGAAATCATAGACGAGGAGAGAATAGTATGATACAGGAAAATATTGAACTGGTACAGAAGAATATTGAACTTGCATGTCAGCGGGCAGGCAGGGATGCAAAGGAGGTTACTCTGATTGCGGTCAGCAAGACGAAGCCGCTTGCGGATATTGAAACAGCCATTGCCTGTGGAATGCGGGAGTTCGGAGAGAATAAGGTTCAGGAGCTGGTGGATAAGATTGAACATGTGAGTCAGCCGGTGCATTGGCATTTAATCGGACATTTACAGACCAATAAGGTGAAATATATCGTTGATAAGGATTTGTTAATACATTCTGTGGATTCTGTTAAGCTTGCAAAGGAAATCCAGAAGGAAGCAGAAAAGAAGCAGGCAGAGTGTAATGTCTTATTGGAGGTGAATGTGGCGAAGGAGGAAAGCAAGTATGGTTTTTCATGCGAGGAGGTTTTAGCTGCCGTAGAGGAAATAGCAAAGCTGCCGCGGGTTCATATTCAGGGCTTGATGACGATTGCTCCTTTTGTTGAAAATCCCGAAGATAACCGTAGTGTTTTTGCAGAATTGCACAATTTATTACTTGACATAAAAAGCAGAAACATTGATAATGTTAATATGAGTGTACTGTCGATGGGTATGACCAATGATTATATGGTCGCAGTTGAAGAGGGTGCTACGATGGTTCGTGTTGGAACAGCTATCTTCGGTGCAAGAAATTATAATATATAGAGATAGGAGATATGTCATGGGAAAAGGTATTGATAAGTTTATGAATATACTGAGTCTGAATGATTCGGATGATGATTATGATAATGATGACCTGTTCGATGATGAAATTGATTTGGTAGAGCCAAAGCCAGCGAAGCAGCCAAAGCCGAAAAAGGAAAAGGCAGCACCGGCAAAGACTACCGGCTCATACAGCTCATCCGCCAAGACACAGGCAGGCTCCGGTGCATATAGTGATGAGGATTCATACGAAACAGGCAGTTATAGCAGAAAACCGAAGGCAAGTCGTTCTGCAAGAAATACATCAGGAACCAGTAACAAAGTAGTGTCTATGAATAGCAGAGGTAGCGAAGTGTATGTAATCAAACCACAGGAATTTAATGAAGCCCAGACAGTGACAGATTTCTTGAAGGATGGAAAAACAATTGTCATTAATATGGAGGGCATTGAATTAACAGCCGCACAGAGGATTATTGATTTTATCGGTGGAGCCTGTTATGCATTGGATGGAAGTCTACAGGCAATTTCCAGCAATATTTTCATTGCAGCACCACAGGATATAGAAGTAACAGGCGATTTAAGAGATGAGATATTGAATGAATCAACCGTATCGCCATATCTTGGCTCGTATTAGAATAGAGGAGGAATTGCAGTATGATTACACCAGTAGAGATACAATCAAAGGCATTTAAGTCCGGTATCGGATATGATAAGAAGGATGTTGACGGCTTTATCAGTGAGATTTTGGAAAGTTATGAGGAATTATATCGTTCCAATGTCGAAATGAAGGATAAAATTAATATGCTGAATGAGGGACTTCAACATTATAAGAACATTGAAGCTTCTTTGCAGAAGGCATTGGTTTTGGCAGAAAAGACCTCAGAGGAGACTATTCGGACGGCTGAATTAAAGGCACAGACGATTGAACTGGAGGCTGTTAATAAGGCAAAAGAGCATACCGCAGATGCCAAGGCTGAACTGGAACGGGTTCATAATCAGACCGTTGCTTTGGTACAGCAGTATACCCAGTATAAGGCACAATTTACGAACTTCTTACGTGCACAGTTGGATTTGATTTCCAGTGATACCTTTAAGATTGATACGGCTGATTTTGCTGCATTTGCAAAAACTGCAGCGTCTGCCAATGATGCATATATCAATTCAAATCCGATGGAGGGACTTGGTTCCGGTGATGATTCACCGTTGCCGGGATATAATAATGGTGAGGACAGCGGACGCTTGGGTGAGCGTGATGATGCTGACCGTTACAACATGGACTTTGGTCGTGGAGCAAGTCTGGGTGACAATGCACCTGACCCATTTGCCGCATCTAAAAAGAAGGCGGCTGAAGCAGCAACTACTGCTGAACCGGAGCCGGAAGTATCAGATGTGGATACCTTTGAGGGCGAAGTAGAGGATAAGGTAGAAAAGCGTGCAATGATTGGTGATGAGGATGCCAACAGCTCCGGATTCACATTTATTTAGCTGTAATCTTCCAGCTGACAACGAGTAAGGATTCCGGCTAGCAACGATAGAACAGTAAAGGAACGGAATATGACGTATGAGATATATAATTGCATTTTTTAGTGTGGTTGCTTTGGTTGGAATAGACCAGCTTACCAAATATCTGGTGCTTCAAAATCTGGAGTTACATCAATATATTCCGATTCTGGGAGATGCCTTTGGGCTGTATTATCTGGAAAATGAAGGTATGGCTTGGGGGTTGTTTCAGAATTGCCAGTGGCTATTTTTAATATTTACTGCGATTATACTGGTATTTTTAGTTGTTTGCTATTGGAAGCTTCAAAAGGATGCAAGGTTTCAGCCACTTAGGGTTTGTATTGTGTTCTTGTTTTCCGGAGCAATTGGCAATATGATTGACCGGATTTTTCATGGAGCTGTACGGTTTCAAGGAGCGGTGGTAGACTTTTTGTATATTAAGCTCATTGATTTTCCGGTATTTAATGTTGCGGATATGTATGTAACAATTTCGGTAGCGGTATTGTTAATCCTGTTATTGGTTCGATATAAGGAACAGGATTTTCAGACGATATTTCAGCCGGCAGCTTCAGACCATGTAGCAGATTCAGAAACAGATATTGAAATTAAAAAGGAAGATAGGAAGTAATTGGATTATACTATTACAAACGAACAGGAAAATTTAAGAATTGATAAATATCTGGCCCAGACGGTGCCAGATATTTCTCGTTCATATTTACAAAAATTAGTGGCAGACGGGCAGGTTCTTGTAAATGGAGTTCCGGTTAAAACCAGTTATAAGCTAAAGTCCGGAGATATTGTTCAGGTGACAATTCCGGAGCCGGAGGTTCTGCAAATTATTCCAGAGGATATTCCTCTGGATATTTTATATGAGGATGCAGATATTTTGATTGTGAATAAGCCAAAGGGAATGGTGGTGCATCCTGCTGCGGGACATACGACAGGCACCTTGGTAAATGCTGTGATGTATCATTGTAAGGACGAGTTATCATCCATTAACGGTGTGCTGCGTCCGGGAATTGTCCATCGGATTGACATGGATACCACCGGTGTACTTGTGGTATGTAAAAATGATATGGCTCATCAATCTCTGGCAGAGCAGTTAAAGGTTCATTCAATTACCCGTATTTATTATGCCATTGTGTATGATAATCTTCCGGAGGAGGAGGGAACGATTCATAAGCCAATCGGAAGACATCCGACTAATTGGAAGAAGCAGGCAGTAAATGTAAAAAACGGAAGAGATGCAATTACACATTATCGGGTGCTGGAACGCTTACAGGGAAAGTATACGTTAGTGGAATGCCGGTTGGAAACCGGACGGACCCACCAGATACGGGTTCATATGGCATCGATTCATCATCCGCTGCTGGGAGATACCCTTTATGGTCCGGCAAAGGACCCATTTCATTTGCAGGGACAAACATTACATGCCGGTGTTCTTGGATTTGTGCATCCGCGTACCGGACAATATGTAGAATTTCGGGCAGAGCTGCCGGAATACTTTCAGGAATTATTAAATCGATTACGTTAATACTGCACAAAAAATATGAAATTATACGTGCCAATTTGTGAAAAATGTGATAATATAGTTATATAACCAAGGAACACAATATGATGTATACGGAAGGGGCGGTTATTATGGCTAAGGATACGATTATTACAATTGGAAGACAGTGCGGTAGCGGCGGCAGAGAGGTTGGTATTGCGTTATCTAAGGAATTGGAGATTCCATATTATGATAAGGAATTATTAAAGCGGGCAGCGAAGGAAAGCGGGCTGTGTGAAGAGGTATTTGAGAAGTTTGATGAAAAGCCAACCAGCAGCTTACTATATTCGATTGTTATGGATCCTTATTCATTGGGAATCAGTGCAAACGGAATTGATATGCCAATTAATCATAAGGTATTTCTGGCTGCGTTTGATACGATTAAAAAGGTTGCGGATGAAGGTCCATGTGTTATGATTGGCCGTTGTGCGGATTACGCATTATCCGAATATAAGAATGTGGTTAATTTCTTCTTATTTGCTCCATTGGAGGAACGGATTAAGCGTGTATCTGAACGTATGGGTATCACACCGGAAAAGGCAAAGGACTACATACAGAAAACAGAAAAACAGCGTGCATCTTATTATAACTATTATACCACGAAGAAATGGGGAGCAACCACCAGCTATAATTTCTGTCTGGATACCAGTATTTTAGGAATTGACGGTACGGTAGAGCTGATTAAGAATATAGTTGCACAGATATAGGCTATAAAGTGATATAGTCTTTATATAGTGAATTAGGATTAGGGCTTCTAACAACGGCAGGGTTATCAGATATTGACCTTGCCGTTGTTTTTTATGTTAGCATTTGTATCTTATATTAGCATTTGAAACCGAATATTTAGTATGTTACAATAAAGCAATATAAAAATAGAAAAGGGAGAATACCAATGAATCAAAATCCACAATTCGATGAAGAAACCAGAAACAGCGTAGATTTTCAGTTTTATGATAAGAATCTTAAATTTCATTATTCAGACAATACATTTCTTAAAAGCATTGATACTACCTTGCATCAAATTAACGATAAATTAGGGGTAATAGCTTTTATCATGCTTTTACCGATTATCCTTAATATTGCCATGATTATATTTGCAATCATTTCTTTTATTGCCGGAGGTGTATCAATCGCTGGACTATTACAAGAACTTATTAATAATATGCCATAGCTTTGTTCCGGATTCTATATCCGGTCATATTATTTATTTAAGAGTTACTCTAAGGAAACGTTAATCTTGAAAACAAGGCACCAATATTAATCAGGAGGGAAAATGAAAAACAAAATTTGTATAACAGATGATTTAGCAGATGTGTTTATGATACAGGCTTTAAAAGAGGGATACTGTGATTATTTAATACAAAAATCTCAAAAACAAAGAAACGATTTTGCTGATTATATGTTACAAGATAGGAAGTATACTAATGCAATGTATCAAGAAAAATTTGATAGATTAAGCCAACTAATTCTTATGTATGATAAAATAGAATTTCCTATTCTAAATCAGGGCTTTAATTTGCACGGGGATATTAATGAATTTGCTACTATTCGTCATGATTTGCCAATGTGGCTCTATTCAAATCTACAAATTAATAGAGATATATTAAGTGATGAAGATGCAATGGTAATAAAGCCAATAATTATGAGTGCTATAAAAAATATTCATTTTTCAAGTTACTATTTAGAATATGCAAGAAAACGAGCAGGAACGCCAATTCAGCTTTTTGATAAGGTATATGATATGATGTATAACCATAAGAAGGGTGTGCATGACGCTGAATTATTTATGGATACATCAATAGGATATAGTAAAATATATGATGGTATAGAATTAGAGCCTAACTCTCCAGAAGCATGTAGTATTTATACTGAAAAAACAATTATAACTCTAGTAAAAAGTGTGATTTCATATTTAATTTTAAATCAAACAGAAAGTTTTGATTATTATTCACGTGTATTTGAAAACTTAAGTACAGAAACTAAAGTTAATGAGGCATATTGTATAGTTAAAACTCAAATATCATATATAATGGAACGTCAACCTGTTTTTAATAATTTGTCAGAGGTAATTAGATTTAAACAGAAAAATAGAAATGCATTGAAAACTTTAAGAAATGAAATAAATTCTTTAGAAGAACTTCTTAGAAATGACTCTACTGAAATTGCATTACAAAAAGCAATTGCTGATGTAAGAGCAGCAAATGAAGTTTTAATAAAGGGGAGCAAAGCAAAAAAAATTGCACAAATAGCAACATATATATCTGTTCCAATCAGTTTATTTGAATTATTAACTTTTCGTACATCATTTTCTATGGCAATTTCTATAGTAGGGACTTTTGCACAAATTAAATCTGATATGAAATGTAAAGAAAGTGATTGGCTTTTTGTGGCAAGATAGTTTTATATTATCTAATATATGGATTGTGTATTGCAGAATATAATTTATTATGAGAGACCATTCTGTTTTTTATTAAGGACGGTCAGAAGCACATTGCTACCTAGACGGATTTTCATCCATATATCAAATCCGGAAAACGAAAATATGGATACAATTTTTGTGAATAGTAGCATACCTATCTAGCGGATAAATCTAGCTTTTTAGTTCTATTTGTTATATAACAATAGGCATTCTACCGAAAATATGCCTTAAATGCTTCTCTTATCCGGATATCTAACCCATGAAATTCTTCTTCACTAATCAAATCATGACCCAAACAAAAACAAAGGTTTTCTGTCATATCTCTATCTTCTTTAATCAGCTTCTGAAGAGAATAGCACCCTTTATTTTGAATCAATCTATTCTCCAGAGCATCCACATCCGCAACTAATGAATTATATACTTTTTCATTTATTGTCATTTCTGTCTCCTTTCTTCTCCCTTTATCTTTTATTCTGTGGCTGGAGCGGGGGAGAAGAACCAACCACAGCCCCGTTTTGCCGATAGGACAGCACCTTGAATATTATTCATTTCTCCCCTTTCTTTTTTGCCTTATATCTGATAAAATATAGCTTTAAGGATTTGCTTTTCGCTTGTCCTTATACTTGAATTATAGCAGATATATCTGCTTAATACAAGATATATCTGTTCGTGTTTTGCACAAATATAGCAGATATATCTTGTAGAATTAGTACAATGGAGGTGAATATAATGACAACTACAGAAAAAGCAATAGCCAACATAAGAAAAATTATGATTGACGAAAAAATATCAGTGCGTGAATTATCTGAAAAATTAGGCAAAAGCCAATCAGCAACAAGCGGACTACTAAACCAAAAAAACATATCACTTGAAATGTTAGATACTATATGTAAATCACTAAATTACAATCTTGAAATTAATATTTCAAAAAACGATTAATTAAACATTTTCTCAATCTCTTTCTTTTCGCTATCACTAACTGTAGAAAAACCATGAATATCACACGTTCCCAATGCAAGTCCTCTTAATGTCGAATAATCTCTATAGTCTTTCATATCTTGACCGTATTGGCAATAATTACCGTCTGCATCCTTATAATGATAAATGATTCTATAGATTCTACGTTTCAACTGTCCATAGGTGTCTAAATCCTTATATCTGGATGAATTAATCATGTTATCATAGATGGATTCCGGCGGCAGTACGCTTGTGATATGCACTTCATTCCAAAGCATGAGTACATTACTATAACGAGCGTGCATCTGTGTTTTATACACGTCAAGCATTGAAAGAAAAGTAGCGTATTTCAATTGTCCTCTGTATTCATCTAGCCATATTATTTCTTGTCCATTGTATCCGTCCATGAATCCTGTATCGTAATCTTTTGTAAAGTAGACCTTATCAGAACCGAGCTGTTGAATTTGAAAATTCGCTCCGTATGATTTACCTGTACCAGTCGCCCCTATATGATAAATAACTCTTACCGGGCGAACAAACGGAGTTTCTAAGTCACGTTTTCTATAATACGCATCACGTATCATTTTCTCATATCTCCGGAGAGTGATTGATTTATCCATGATTTCATTCGGTGTAAGTCCTTGTGCCAGCATATCCTCTACAGCGGCTAAGTCAGACCGATTTCCTTTATTGCCTTGGATTTCACCATAAACAGCTTTTGCAAGAACTATTTCTCCTTTTTCCGCATATTTGCCGACTTTGTTAATATAGTCCTCTGCATCTTTTTTACTGCCACGCGTCGGCTCAATATGGAACTTCTGTCCATAAATCTTTTTAACAGCCGCATAAGTAAATCTATCGCTATCAGAATTTTGAACTTCTAGTACCATATGCAAATGGTGCAATCCACGTTCTGACACGCAGTACGTTACAGCTCCGATTCTACCGGGCTTTGAGTTTACCCACATATTAAGGACAGTATCACAAATTTCCTGTTCGCTTAACTCCGCTAAATATGTAGGAACAGTAGATAGGATTTTCATACTTCCATCTTCATTCATAACTATATTTCCCTCCTTATCATGTTCATAAGTAATATGTTCTCGTGGATTATTCCACACAATGAAAGCGGATGCAACTGTTCCGCTCATATAAACACCCCCTTGACAATTAGCAGATATATCTTGTATAAAAGATAGCAGATATATCTGTTAATGTCAATCTAAAAAAAATATTCCGTAAGTTAATTTTATTTCTGGAATCATTTTTGCACTTTAGCACAGTAAAGTTTTATTCCGTAGGTTAATTTCATTCCGTATAAGATTCCGTTTGATACGGAATGAAAAAAAGCTAGAGTTTATAAGGCTTTGAAGGCATTTATTCCGTATTCCGTAAGTGGGGGGTAATACTAACCCCCACTTGCGTCCGTTACGATTCCGACACCAACAGCGGAATCTGTCACCCTTTACATTCCCCGTCAGAGGGGAAATATTTGCACTTCCATTTACCGCTGTCGGCTGGGCTGTCTTGTCCGCTTTGTACTCTGCTGGCGGCTTAACTAGGAAGCTTCTGATGCTCCGCAGTAGTCAAGAAATCTGATTTTACACTATAGAACACAGCAAGTTACAGTTTTATGTGGTACTTACCAGCCATTGAATCGCTCCGCTATTCAATAGCTGATAGCCCACATTGTATATCTTTCCTGCTGTGTTCAAGTAAAATCTTCCTTTTTCGGTATCCCGAAAAAGAGTATTTTTCTTGACACAAGCTAAAGCATCTGGCGGCTGCCTAGTAGCTCCGCACTTATCGCATAACTTACAATAAGCGGACAAGATAACCCAGCCGACAGCGGACATTCCAGAGCTTTTTCAAAGACCAAAAGAACGGACGCAAGTGGGGGATTTGTGCATATTGCATATATTTATAGCAATATATTTGTGAAGTATTACAGCTATATTGCTAACAATATTGGTTGATATATTGCTAGCAATATGATAGAATAGATAGTGAAAGGAGGGATAACATTGGACTATGAACCAACAGAAAATGGCTACCGCATCATAGACAAGGACAGAGATTTGACAGTCGAAGTTCCAAGCCTACGAGAAGTAGCCGAATACATTCGGGATAATATCCCAGATGTAATGTAACACATTAACCGGAGAGTGTCAACATTGGCACTCTCTACACTGAAAGGAGATTCAACATGATTAACATTGAGGATATAAAAGCAAATTGCAAGGAGAGAAGAGTATTATATACAAGTGATTTAAGAGAACTTTGTATCAAAAATAAATGGTACACCAACGGTTCAAACGAAGATTATAACAATCTTTTTGATTCTATCCGAAAGAAAGAAATCACTTCAGATATGATTATAGATATAGCGTTTGATATATTCCAACACAGCGACTTACAGGAAGAAGCCTTTTCTTTCGTCATGTTTGAAGTTGGAAGGACTTGTACTACATTTTTTGAATATTAATATTCAAGCTGTCCTATCGGCATAACGGGGAGAAAGGGAAAATTATGAAAGTAAAAGAATTATTAATCGCATGCAGTCGGGGGTCAATTAAAACTATTGATGTATTGTATATTGATACGCAAAAAAGGAGTTTAGCAAGAGAAGTTAATATAGATGTAAAGCCGGATTTTATGACCGATTTAGAAGATATAGATTGTCTAAAAAAAGAAATACTGCTTATAACTATGTATAAACCATATGGATTAGTGGTTACGGTCAAAGCAGATTAAAGGAAAAAACGGAGGTAGTACAAATATGTTTAATACTATTATTTTATTAGAAGGATATGCTAGACTTACTTATCAAGAATTAAAGAAATTTACAAAGGGTGGTACTATAATACCATATGATAATGCAGACCCCGGAGCTAGAGAACTTCAACGCTGGGATATATCAGAAAAGGAAACCGCCAAAGCTGAACTTGCAAAATATAGATGTGAATATTCAGAAGATATAGCCCTTTATAACATCACAGAATATGCATTAGAATATTGCACCTACAATAACGAAGGTGAATTTGTTGAAGGTTCAGACTATGATTTCGCCGAAGAAGGAAGGGCAGATTTTTAACATCAAAAAGAGAGTAGCGAAACAATTAGAAAAAGCCTAGAATCTAGGCTTTTTCTTTTGAATATTAATATTCAATATGATACAATGAATAACATGAAAGGATGTGAAACTATGGCTTATACAGAAGCACAAAACAAAGCAACTCAAAAATATATAAAAAACAACTATGATAGAATTATGATTACTGTACCTAAAGGAGAAAGAGACAAATACAAAGCATACGCAAAAAGTAAAGGAATCAGCCTCAATGCCCTTTTTATTAATTTGATTGAAGCTGATATTAAAAAAGGGGAGTAGCATTCTTGCACAACACAGCACACAAGAAACAGTGGTAGCCTACCGCTAAAGCGGCAGGCTACCACCTAACCTTTTACCATTTTCTTTCCTTTTCTAGACAGATTTCTAGTGTCAAAAACCGTAGAAGTACGTTGTCTGTTTTCCAATATTTCCTTGCTGGATTTACTCTTTTCCTTGGCTATCAAATTAACGAGTGCCTTTGTATCATATAACTTATACTGCCAGTCTGCAATATGCATAAATTGCCAGTTAAGCCGCTTGATATAGCGTGGATTGTCGCACGTTTCCAAGTCATAGGCACTATAGACATGATGAATAACAGTGTTCAGTAACGGAATGTGCTGACATTCTATAACTCTATCCATTATATTCCGTACAAGGGCATCCAGATACCGGAAACGCTGTCCGACAAGAATAATATACATATTATTATGTCGGCAAGTAACAAGGCTCTTAATCTGTTCCTCATTTTGGAAATTATCTTTGAAATTCCGGGCATTCATAACAGCGTTGCACTCGTCAATCAAAACAATATTATAGGTACCAGAATTGTCCTGCTTGCCTAAATCAACTAACTGCTGCATATTCTTAAACGGAGTTACCGGAATACCGTCTATATCCAGATTGGCAATTACGTTTACTTTCCAATCAATCCAATGTGGTTTGTCGCACTTATAATCATAAGTCCTAGCTCCATTATATCTATAATACAGACGGTGAACCTTACAGACGGCGGATAAGGTCTTACAGCATCCGAATACCTTGGAAGAATGGGCTACATAGCCATCTATTACCCCTATATCTTTAGGATAGTTATATTCTTTATAGCGGAAATAGTTAATGCTATTCACCACGAAAGAGCGTAATAACTTGTCAAAATTCGTAACCGCATAACGATATGGTGTCCAAAAAAGAAGCAGACAGGCACCCAAAGCAAGCCATTTTTTGTCAAAGCCAATTAACACAAACAATATACCGGAATAGCAAAGAAATATAATCAGCATCCGGACTATCTTTTTTATTAATTTTTTATCCAACTAACATCACCTACCTATATTTTTAGCAAGAGGAACAACCACCGAAACTAAAGAAGATAGTACATGTACTACCAGGCACACAGACAGGCAACGAGCCACAAAAATATATTCCGGTGACAGAACCAAGTCACCAACTAATAACTGTATTAATGAATCCATTTTTACACCACCTTTTTTTTGAATATTAATATTCAAGTTTATTTCTGCCGAAGATTAGCGGAAATCTTCACTATATCAATTCTAATAAATTCATAACAGCGGAAGAGTAGCCAAACAAGAAACCACATCCGCAATAAATTATAGATTGTTTCTAATTCCATAATATTTCTCCTTATTCCCCTAAAGAAAACAACCACTTAATAAAAGCAATAAATTCTATTATTATAACAGCAAAGACAATTGCACCCTTTAAGCTAAAGTTATAACTATCAATACTAACGGACACACTCTGTAACAAATCCCATAAAAATCGAAATATATGTAAAAATGTTTCCATATTACATACCTCTGAATATTTTCAAAGCAATTGCTAATAAATTAATAGATAAAGCCATTGCCACAATCCACCAGATATACTCCGGAACACCTTGCAAAAAGCGTTGTGTCAAATTCAAATATCCATCATCACCAGCAAGCCCATATCCGTTTTTTACGTGTTCCACGATATTATCAACATTAATATCCGAAGATATTGAAGAATTAGTCTTGTTTCCGTTAGAATCCATATCATAAGATGACTTAAACACGTCATCCCCATTTTCATCCTTAGTCACTCTAGTATAAGTTATACCATAACCAGCTTCATCCTTTTCCCACAAAGGGCGACGTATATATATATCATCACTATCATGACGATAACCATCAGAGTCAACATAAAATGTTGTAATCTTAGCCTGTGCAAGAACGAATTGCATATGATACTCCGCAAAATTCATTAATGATTTAGGTATAGAATACAAAGAATAATAATTCGGTGGTGAAGAAGTAACCACACACGTCAAATCTACATTTCCCTCAGATACAAATTCGCCACTATCGGCAACAGCACCATTCAAACCAATTTCAGTATTCAAAGTTTCTTTAAAAGCAGTATATAATTCCTTACATGTACCCTCTATATGTATCAATCCATTCAAATCATAACTAGCTGTAGAAGAACCATTACTAAATTTAGAATTTTTAAGAGATGATATATTAGAAGCCTGATTTTCTATCTGGTACTTAGCCAACATCTGATATATATACTCCACACGATATTCATATTGCAAAGTATAACCTGTTTCTTCTTCAAATTTAGTTATTTCTTCCTCATTATATTCAAATACAGAAGAAACCGAGCTTGATGTAATTACATTTATGTTGGCACATTCTGGAACTGGTATCGTTGAATCATGGGTTCTATTCATATCACGTATCTGCTTTTCTATGTCCTGCAAAGCCTGCTGAACCTCATCATAGTTAGTAGCAGCCGTTGCCGGAACGGTGCCTTTTAAATAACCGTTTGCGTCATCCTTTGTTTTAAATATATAAAACGCATTGAAAATATAATCAGCTGAAGGAAGAGCGTTTCCAGATTTCCAATTGGCAGCATGTGGTTCTGTATACGCAACTGTTCTCATTTCTCTTCCCGGTACTGTACCCACCGTAGAATACCAGTTAATATATCCATTTCCATTGTCAACCAAACACATTGACCCAGCATCAAAATCTGAATACTTCATGTACAATATAATATCCTGCTCAACTGGTTCACCACCAGTTATAGCTTGCCCCTTTGAAGAATATACCATAATCCATCCAGTCAAATCGTCTGTCCCTTCTGCATGAACATCATATTTCTTGATACAAAACAAAGTAGCAATTCCGACTATCAAAGCCAGAGCAACCATAGCGGCACTATATAAACATTGCTTTTTATTTTCATTCATAATATCATCACCTCTTATTATAAAAATAGGGCAGTAGTACAAAGACTACTACCCATGATAATCAGATTATCGAGCAGTATATTTTACTCTGCTGACAATACCGAAACCTGCCGGAACTAACACTGCAAGCACAAAAGCACAAGCAAGTATCGGTTCACCCTTAATTACTCCAAGAATCCATGTAAGCACCTGCTTACCTAAATCCAAAGCGGCAGAAGCATCAAACGCACCGCTTGTGGCTTCCATTAACGCAAATAATGAACCCATAGTTATTTACCTCCTTTTTGTTTAGATTTATCATCAACAGTTTGACCATCTGGAAGAGTAGTATGTGAGACATTATCGGAAGTGCTTTCCGGTTCTTCCTTTGGGAAACCGTTAATATACAAGTTAAATGCCATATCGAAATTAACACCATTCACATCCCTACCGTTAATAATCGAGCGGCTAAGTCCGATAGAACAATCAAATCTGTCCTGCTGCAACGTGCTTAATTCCTTGTAAACCTCTTCGCTGATGAATTTATCAAATGAGACACCAGCCAACAGCGGCAACTCCGGACATCCAACTATAACACCTTGAAATCTGTAATATTCCTTACCAGAACGCTTACTTACATCACTAATCAATTTTGTAACAACCACATCTGCAATTATTTGCTTATTCATTTTCTTATTCCTCCTTGAAATTCTTAAAAAACTCTACGTTAATATCTGTCGCCCATTCTTGAAAATCATGTTGTAACTTCCAAACGTGAAACGTATTCACTACAAAGCAGATAGCCAAGACGAGCCATAAAACGAACATAAAAACCACCTCTTTTTTCTTGAAATAGCAGTATCTATCTAGCGGATAAATCTACGTTTTTCCGCATGGAGTATTGAAAAGAGAAGTGGCATGGTGTATAATAAACAAAGTAACAAATACGTTTAACTACTATAATAATGCATAATAAATACAAATGGAAAGGTTGGATTTTTTATATGGCAAAGGATTCCGAGCACTATAAATCAAAGGCACATCATCAAAAAGAAATTTATAATGAACTATTGAGTCAGCTTCCACCGTGTGCAAAGGTATATCTCCGGGATAAGGATTTGACAACTCAGATTAGTACACGTATATCGTATGCATATGATTTACTGACCTTTTTCCGTTATATTAAGAATGCAAATCCTCGATATAAAGATATGGATATTACGGCTTTTGATTGTTTTGATTTGGCAAGATTTACTGCAGATGATATTTCAGAATATCAACATTATCTGGAGTTTAGTTCTGAGGCTAGGGACGGTGAAAGCCATGAAAACGGAAAACGTTCTATTGCTCGTAAAATGGCTCCGTTAAGAGGTCTATATGAGTATCATGTAATTAGGGAAAATCTTCAAAAGAATCCAATGCTGTTAGTTCAGATGCCTAAAATTAAGAAGGATAAGAATATTGTTCGAATGACAAATTATGAAGTTCAGGATATTCTGAATATGGTTGAAACCGGAAACGGAACTATGTCTGAACGTCAGCGAAAGCTCTGTGCAAAGACAAAACAGCGTGATTTGGCGATATTAACGTTAATGCTGGGAACCGGCATTCGGGTATCCGAGTGTGTTGGATTAGATATTACGGATATTGATTTTAAGGTGAATTCTATTACCATTGTCCGTAAAGGTGGTGGTCAGGATATTATTTATTTCGGCGAAGAGGTTCATGAGGTTCTTGAGGATTATATTGAGGGTGAACGTAAGAACATTGCAGTTACAGAGGGTCAGGAAAAGGCATTGTTCATATCTTCCAAGGGAAATCGTATGAGTGTAGATGCCATTGAACGGCTGGTTAAAAAATACGGTCAGCTTGCCGTTCCAAATAAAAAAATTACGCCGCATAAGCTTCGCAGTACATACGGTACTGCCCTATATCGGGAAACGGGTGATATTCGTCTGGTTGCAGATGTTTTAGGACATGAAAATATTAATACTACCATTGATTATTATGCGGCAATTGAGGATGAGCATAAACGAAAGGCTGCGGGTGCAGTATCTTTACGAAACCCTAAAAATGATAGTAAAATGTAATTTGTATGTATAAATAATTTGTATATAAAATCAGGAGACATTTAATTATGAAACCACAAAAACTATTAACCTATACTCGAAAAGCAATTCAAGACTATAACATGATTCAACCAAATGATAAAATTGCAATCGGTATTTCCGGAGGAAAAGATAGTCTGACATTATTATATGCCATGGCAAAGCTTAAAGAATTTTATCCGGTTCCGTATGATTTGGTTGCTATCACGGTAGACCTTGGCTTTCCGGAATTTCATACAGAAGCCTTAGAAGAATTTTGTTGGAAGTTGCAGGTTCCATATTATGTAGAACATACTCAAATTGGAGAAATTGTCTTTGATTATCGAAAAGAACCAAATCCATGCTCTTTGTGCAGCCGTATGCGAAAAGGTGCATTTAATGAAGCTGCTGTCCGGCTCAATTGTAATAAGATTGCGTATGCACATCATAAGGATGATGTAATTGATAGTTTTTTAATGTCAATGCTCTATGAAGGGCGAATCCATACTTTTTCACCGGTTACATATTTGGAACGTTCAGAAATTACTTTAATACGACCATTGATTTATGCGTATGAAGGTGAAATTAAGTCCTTTGCTACAACTTATCAACTCCCTATCTGTAAGAATCCATGTCCGGCAGATGGTGTTACAAAGCGTCAGGAAGCCAAGGAATTACTGCTGGAGTTAAAGCATACAGTCCCAGAGGTAAAAGAACGAATATTTTCTGCAATTACTGGTTCCGGAATGGATGGTTGGTAATTAATTCGCTGTTACACCCGGATGCTCTGCATAATATGGAACGGTCAGATAACACCCGGTTGTAATGGTATCATTTGTTAAGTGATTGATTTCCTTTACTTCTTCTACATAGTCTTTTGTAGAGGAATATTCAGAGGTTTTATATTCTTGTGCAATATCCCATAAGGTATCTCCTGCATTTACCTGAATGCTTGTATAGTATTTTTGATTCAAGTGGTCGGATTGAGCTTTTACTGCAGGACCGGATAAACATAAAATTGCGGTCAGAGCAAAAGATGCCAAAAGCATAATACTTCCATAAAGTGCAAGCTTTGGATATTTTGTCAGCAGGCATCCGAGAATATAGCTAAGGCTTGGATAATCTTCTCTTCTGTCACTATCGCTATAATTAAGTTTGTTATAATTAGGTCTGGTATAAGTGTGTTTATAATCCATGTGTATGGTATTTGCAGATGTCATCAAAATTCCTCCATTTCGAACATTTGTTTTGTGTAGTTTGATTATATCGAACAGTTGTTCTTTTGTCAACAAAAAAGCGAAAATATGTTCGAAAAATATTCGGCTACGAAAGTAGATTCAAAATGTTTCAAATAAATTTAGAACAAATATTTCTGAACAAATGTTTTTAGAACATTTGTTTGCAATCTTTGCAATCTTATGTTACACTAATTGTAGTATTTTAACGGATATAGATTTCTTGATTTTTTATTTTGTGATTTTTTGCTTCTATAGTGAATAAGAATGACGGAATGAAAGAATGGCGATAAGAAAGAAATAAGAAGAATGACAGGGAATGAATTTAATAACTGGTAATATGGAGGATTACATATGAGTAATGGAAAAATAACGGATAAACAGCGGGAAATATTAGAATATATGAAAGAACAGATTTTAGCAAAGGGTTATCCGCCTTCTGTACGTGAAATTTGTACTGCGGTAGGCTTGAAGTCAACCTCTTCGGTTCATTCTCATCTGGAGACGCTTGAGAAAAACGGATATATTCGCCGCGACCCAACCAAACCGAGAGCAATTGAAATTGTGGATGATTCGTTCCAGAATATCAGCCGTAGAGAAATGGTAAATATTCCAATGCTTGGAAAGGTGGCTGCAGGACAGCCGTTACTTGCGGATGATAATATTAACGGCTACTTTCCTCTTCCGGTTGAATATGTACATAACAAGCAGACCTTTATGTTAACGGTAAAGGGTGAAAGTATGATTAATGCCGGAATTTTTGACGGAGATTTGATTATTGTAGAACAGACCTCTGTTGCAAGAAATGGAGAAATTATCGTTGCATTAATTGATGATTCGGCAACCGTTAAGACCTTTTATAAAGAAAGTAATTATATTCGTTTACAGCCGGAAAATGACAGCATGGATCCTATTATCGTTCAGGATTGTATGATTTTAGGAAAGGTTATTGGATTATATCGTCAGTTTTAACAGTAAAAAACAGCAACTTAGTTCTCATGAATTAAGCTGCTGTTTTTGCTACAAGTTTTGTTACATATTATTTTATTACGAATATACTACATCACAATAAAAACCGGTCTTATCCTCTTTACAGCTTGCATATCGATAACGAATTACCGAGCCTTCATTGAATCGGACAAACATTTGTGAATAGGGATAACCTACGGCATCTGTCATTTTCTGAAATTGCTTCTGTGCCTGCTCTAAGTTGAAGCGGTTTAACTTTACATCCACAACGTATCGATTATAATGAATGGTTACACAATAGCTTTTCAAGCCCTTGCAATCAGCCAGATAATGATTAAAGGCACATTCAATTTCAGGAGTTACACTAAGCTGCATTTGCTTTAGATATTCATTAAATACACGAAACATATTAGGTTCCTCCTTCTATGATTCTGTCTGTGTGTGTTCGGCAGGTTTCTGAATAACAGATTCTGTCACAATTCCATCTTCATGAATTTTGGCAGAACTTTGAATCTCCCATTGTTCGGTTCCTGCAGATTCTTCTGAACGATCCGGAAGACTGTTAAATATTTCAACAAATTTCTCATAATTATCTTTAAATAATTCTACAACATGAGGGTCAAACTGTGTTCCACTGCCCAGTGCAATTTCATTATAGGTCTGAGCCAGTGTCCAATTTTCCTTATAGCAACGGGAAGCGGATAAGGCATCAAATACATCTGCTAATGCCATCAGCCGGCTGACATAGGCAATCTCCTCTCCCTTCATACCAAGGTAGCCTTTGCCGTCCCATCGTTCATGATGTTGCAAGGCAATCGTTCTTGCAATTTCCATGATTTCACCGGTTGTATTATGTAATAATGCTTCTCCGTATAATACGTGATTTTTAACGATAGCGTATTCTTCATCGGTAAGCTTTCCGGGTTTATTTAAGATTTCTTCCGGAATCATTAACTTTCCAATATCATGCATCATGGATGCGGTGCATACCATATCTGTATAGTTTTGGTCGAAGCCGGATGCTTCACACAATACCCGCATATATCTGGAGACTCTCCGGACATGTTCGCCGGTAGATTTAGATTTGGATTCACAAATATTAGAAAACGACAAAATAATTTCTTCCTGACTAATCTTTAATTGCTGGGAATAAATAAAAATGTCTGCCATCATTTCATTGTTACGGTCAACTATAAAATAAGAAATAAATGACATAAAGATAATAACCAGCTCTTTAGGAAGAAAGTTATAAAAAATTGCAGATTCAATCCCGGTTGCCAGTGGGTCATTGGGAATTAGTCCGACATAAAGATTTAAAAAGGCGGACCCCAAAATAATTGCCGTATTAATTAACGTTGTAAACAACACCAGAACACGGTTGTAATACAAGGAAGCAATTAGCAGCGGAAATAATACAATCGCAGAGGCATAATAAGATAAAAAAGAACATAGTACACCACTTACCAGAGATGTACATATAATTACCATATACATGATATAATTTTTTTCGATATTCAGACAGTTAATGAAAATCGTTGGAATCAGTAACAGGATTCCGCAGATTGCCAGACACAGACTAACTGCTGTCTTATCAAAATTAAGCAAATTACCAAAGGTTAAGCACCAAATAATTAACAACAAATATAAAGTATATCGCAGCGACTTTGCAACGATATTATTTATCTTGACATTATTTACTTTTAAGAAACGATTTAAATCCATACTCTCACCAATTATCCTTATATGATAAATATAAATCCAGATTGTTTTATTGTCAACCGAACTTTTTAGATTTATAAATTACATGGATAACTGCTCTTTTTCAACAAATACACCGTCTCGCCATATGCGTTCCAAGTCATAAAACAGCCGGTCTTCTTTCGAGAAAATGTGTACGATTACATCCCGGTAATCCATTAAAATCCAATTGGCAGATTCATAGCCCTCGGTCTGCTTTGCCGGACATTTTAACCGGGTACAGGCTTCATCAACATTATCTGCCAATGCCTGAACCTGATTTCGGTTATTACCGCTTGCAATAATAAAATAGTCCGCAATTACGGATACCTGTGATATATCAATAATCTTAATATCTTCTGCCTTTTTATCCTCTAAGGCTTCAACAATCTTTGCAGCCAGTTCCTTTGCACTTGCACTCATACTATCCCTCTCCTGTATAATATTATTATAATTATTGTGACTCATTCTTATCTAAGCTATATTGTATTATAGTATATACGGCTATATAACATTACATATATAAGTTATAGATTAACATACATTGGTATATGATGTATCTTACATCTTTTCGTCATGCACATAGAAACGATAGGTCTGTTCCGATATTTCGTCAATCGTTTCTCCCTTGCGTTTCAGGTATTCTAAAATATTGGATAAAATATGCACTAAGCAGGTATCCAAATCCTGAAAGGCTTCTTTGCGGATTTCCGGCATTTCCGGCAATAGCTTCCGATTCGGCTCAATGAAATCTGCAATATAAATAATCTTATCTAAATCCGACATATTGGGGCAACCGGTTGTATGCCAGGTGATGGCAGATAAAATTTCGCGGTCCTTAATTCTAAACTTATCTTTTGCAATGGCGGCACCTAATTTTGCGTGAAGCAGCTCCGGATTTCTACGCTCATATACAGAAATCGGCAAACCGTATTTCTCGCAACGTAAAATCTTCTCTTCTGCCGTATAGTTTTTTCCGCAATCATGAAGCAGTCCTGCAATTGCTGCCTTTTCTACATCTACATTATGGCACATTGCCATGGCTGCGGCAGTATATTCCACACCCAGACTATGCTCATAACGCTTTGTGGTTAACCGTTCCTTTAGTTTTTCCCGCATTTCAATTCTATCCATCATTTCTTTATCCATCCTTTTATAAATCATACATTTTATAAGTCATACAAATGATGTTCTCTTATATAGTGATATACCGCTTCCGGAAGCCACCGGCCAAGCGTAGGGTCATCCTTAAGATCTTCCCGTATCCGGGTTGAGGAAATATCAAACAACGGTGTATCCAGATATAGTATTTTAGCCTCCGGTACCTGTTGTATCAGTTCGACTCTGGCTTGCTCCAATTCCGAAAATCCGGAATCATCTCTTCTGGCACACAGAATCGTAGTGAGTCTGAGAATATCCTGATATTTCCGCCATTCCTGAAAATGCACCAGAGAGTCTCCACCCAGTATAAAGTAAAACTCGGTATCCGGATAGTTCTGATGCAGTATCTGCATGGTGTCAATGGTATAGGTAGCTCCGCGTCGCTTCAATTCCATATCACTAAATTCCATGTAATCATATGGCTGGATTGCCAACCGGACCATATCACTCCGCTGACTGGTGCTTAATAATTCATCGCAGTCCTTATACGCAGGCAGTTTATTGGGTATAACCAGTACCTTCGTAAGACCGTACTGTTCATAAGCCGCCTGGGCCAACCGAATATGCCCTTTATGAATGGGATTAAATGTTCCGCCCATAATTCCAATTCGTTCCATGATAAATAACCTCCGGATAGGTTTGGTATTATGATAGATATGGACAACAGCATCTAAGGTAACATAATCTTTTTATGGTTACGTGATTCCTTATAGAGTACAATTTTCTTTCCGATAACCTGAACAACCTGCGAGCCGGAACGCTCTGCAATGATGGTTGCTAATTCCTTCGGGTCATCCGCACAATTCTTCAAGACACTGATTTTAATTAATTCCCGCTTCTCTAATGCTTCCCGAATACCTTCTACAAATTCGGGAGTAACAGAAGCTTTTCCAATCTGGTAAATCGGGTCCAGCTCCATAGCAAGTCCCTTTAAATATGCACGCTGTTTACTCGTCATATCTATTCTCCTCTTTATTTATAATACTCAAATGACAGCCCATATAATCGTACGGTGTCACCATCCTGAATGCCAAGTCTTTCCAATTCATCTAAAATACCATTTTTCTTTAGGAAATCCTGGAAGAATTGGAAGCCCTTTTCGGATTCCAAGTTCGTATAACCGAGCATACGCTCAATCCTTGGACCTTCTACCACATATTCCTGTTCCTTCTCATCATATGATACCTCAAACGGTAAGGTTTCGTCTACAAACATGGATGGGTCAAACTCTGATTCAAATTCAACGGTTTCCTGCGGAAGCTCCTCCAGCATATGACTCACATGCCAAAGCAGGTTGGAAACACCCTCTCCGGAAACTGCAGAAATCGGAAATACCGGAATATGAAGCGGTTCCATTTCCTCACGAAGCAAATCCAACACCGTTTCCCTGTCCAGTTCGGACATAACATCAATTTTATTTGCGGCAATCACCTGTGGCTTTGTATTCAAATCAATCCCGTATTTTTGTAATTCCAAATGAATGGCTTTAATATCATTGACCGGGTCTCTGCCCTCTGTGGATGCGGCATCCACCAAATGGATTAATACCTTTGTCCGTTCAATATGGCGTAAAAATTCCAAGCCTAATCCGGTTCCCTCTGCGGCACCTTCTATGATTCCGGGAATATCTGCGATAACAAAACCCTGATGTTCTCCGAGGTCAACCACACCTAGATTCGGACGCAGGGTTGTGAAATGATAATTGGCAATCTTTGGTCTGGCATTGGTAACTCTGGATAAAAATGTAGATTTTCCGACATTCGGAAATCCAACCAGACCCACATCCGCAATCACCTTTAATTCCAGAAGAATCCATAGCTCTTTGGCATCCTGTCCCGGTTGTGCATACTTCGGAGCCTGCATGGTAGAGGTTGCATAATGCATATTGCCTTTACCTCCCCGTCCGCCCTTTAAGAAGACAACCGGTTCCTTTTTGTTTGACATATCCAGAATTACTCTGCCGGTTTCGGCATCCTTAATGACAGTTCCCGGTGGAACCTTTAATACAATATCCTTACCGTCCGCACCATGGCATCTGCGTTTTCCGCCTTCTTCACCGTCTCCGGCTTTGAATTTACCGGCATTTCGGAAATCAACAAGGGTATTGAGACCTTCGTCTACTTCAAAGATGACATCGCCACCTCTGCCGCCATCACCGCCATCCGGTCCGCCGTTTGGCACATATAATTCTCTTCTAAAACTAACATGACCGTCCCCGCCTTTACCGGAACGTACATATATTTTTGCTCTGTCTGCAAACATTGTCTCTCACCTTACTTTCCAACTATAGTTTTAACAAGTAAAAAGGGACACTATTGATAGTGTCCCCAAATAATTCTTATTCGTTAACGACAGGGTAAATAGAAACCTGCTTCTTATCTCTGCCTTTTCTTTCAAAACGAACGACACCGTCTACTAATGCAAACAATGTATCGTCGCCACCTTTACCCACATTAACACCTGGATGAATCTTAGTTCCACGCTGTCTATATAAGATGTTACCAGCTTTTACAAACTGTCCATCTGCTCTCTTGGCACCCAGTCTCTTTGACTCTGAGTCACGACCGTTCTTAGTAGAACCAACACCCTTCTTATGTGCAAAAAATTGAAGGTTCATCTGCATCATCTTCGTTACACCTCCTTAGTGTTAACTTTTAAATACTTCGTTCCATATTCATTTGAAATACCTTTTAAGCCAATCAACATGGATTGCATAAGCAAGTCCGCATCATGTCCCGGTGCCGTTTCAAAACGAACGGTAATTTCTCCGGTTTTCTGATTCTGTTGACAGGTAAAAGAATCATTTGTAAGTGCATCTATGGAATTCACAGTCGTTAATACAATCGCAGAAACCGCACTACAGATAATATCGAAACCTGCTTCTGCATATTCCGCATGTCCGTATGTGTGAAAACCGACTGTTTGCTTCTGTGAATTAACATATACTGTTACCTGAATCATGGAATACTCCTGCCATATTAAGCGTTAATAGCTTTGATTTCAACCTTTGTATATGGCTGTCTGTGTCCCTGCTTCTTGTGATAGCCGGTCTTTCTCTTGTACTTATACACGATAACCTTTTTGCTCTTGCCTTCACCTACAACTTCTGCTGTAACGTTAGCATTTGCTACCTTATCACCGCAAAGAACATCCTTGTCGTTATTTACAACAACAACATCATCAAATGTAACAGTTTCACCTGTTGCAGCATTTAACTTCTCTACATAAATGATATCGCCTTCAGCTACCTTGTACTGCTTGCCACCTGTTGCAATAATTGCGTACATTCTGGTATCCTCCTTTTATCATTACTCGCCAGCTTCGGTGATGTCCAGAAGACATACTTCAACCCCACTGTGCGGCATACTCATATAGTATAACGTTGCAAAAAATATTTGTCAAGAAAAGAATCATATTTTTAATGGTTTTCTTACCTTTTTTCGGGTTAATTCTACCAGATTCAGAGCAGTCATATCCATAAACCGGGTTGGAATTCTATCCCGCTTAAGTTCCCGGCATAAATGCTCAATTAATTGCTGCTTGCTGTCTAACTGCTCCATATCAATAAAATCAATGACTATAATACCGGATAAATTGCGTAGCCGAAGCTGGCGGGCAATTTCGGAAGCAGCCTCCCGATTCACCTGTAATAAATGCTGCTGCTTTTCCTTTCGGTTTACAGCCTTTCCGGTATTAACATCAATAACCACCATTGCCTCTGTCTGTTCAATCAAAAGATATGCCCCGGATTTTAACCAGACCCGCGTACCGGATAATTCTTTTATATCCCGATCCAGACGGTAAATGGCATACAGAGGTTGAAGCTTTGTTTCATGGAAAAACAACCGTTGCTGCTCTGCCGGATGCAGATATTCGGATAATTCCTCGTATATTTCCGGTAAATCGGTAGTAATTCGTGTCAGAGAGTCATTTTTATAGTCATCCAGTAATTGAAGCAATGAAGAACGCTCCTGATATAAACAGGAATATACCGTATGACAGGCGGCATGCTCTATAATTGACTGTAACTGCTGTAATAACTGCGTAGCTTCTGCCTGAATTGCGGAAATGGACTGCTCGTAAGCATTAGTACGGAGGATGATGCCGTATCCGTCCGGAACAAGCGGTTCGAGCTGTTCCTTGATTGCAGCTATTGTTTCATCCTTCGGAAGCTTTTTTGACACCATTACCTTCGTAGAAGACAAGGTCACAACCGTCAGGTTTCCGGTTAACCGGAAGGAGGAATCCACAGTTGGAGCTTTGGTTTTCATAGCCTCCTTTGTAACCTGTACCAATATCTCATCTCCAATTGCCGGAGTCGTTCCCTGTTTTTTGGCGTTCAAATAATACGGCGTATGCTCCTGTAAGGAATAATAACAGATTGTGCCGGGCTGAATCTCAACAAATGCGGCATTTAAGTTCTTGACAACATTTTGAATCCTTCCGACATAGATGTTACCGAGTCTTACTGTATCTGCCATATCCGACAGCCTGTATAATTCCGTCAGTTTTCCATCCTCATAGTAACAGGAATACATATGCTCCTGATAGGTTGTAATTACTAATTCATGATTCATGAGCCTGCTCTCCTTAATCAGAAGTGTTTACCGGCTTCCAATAAAGAAACCAATTGTCCGTTTTCTGCCCGCATATAGGTTTCCAGCCGATGTATCCGGAATGCTAATTTCTGGTATGGAAGATTCAAATACCCGCACATTGCTTCCATGACAAGCTCCGGTTTGATATTTTCCACGCTGCCGGCAGATAAAAACAGATAAATGCCACTATCCCGTTCCTGCATCTGATATATCAAGGGCTTAATATCCAGTTGCGTTTCCTTTGTTTTCGTTACCTTAACCACCTCAATGCGTTCCTGTTGATAAAATGCATCGACCGCACGTAGCAAAAGCTCTTTCGGCATATAGCCCTCGCGTACCGTTACAATATAGTCCGATGCGGCAACTACCGCCATGGCGGTTTTGGCACCTTCATTCAAAGCAACGATATCCTGAATCCACATACCGGATGCCATAACAGAATTTAATCGTTGCACCATATCCTCACTGGTTGTAACAGAGTTCATTTCTGCATCAAAATATTCGCCCTCACTTGTCACTCCCAGTCCCAGAGGTGCCGCAAAGGTAATTAACTGATGTGGACTATAGCCTTGGGAATATGCCACATCCAAGCCTGCACGCCGGATTGCTTTTTGAAAATATCGCATAACATCCAGATGTCCGATATAGCGAAGGACACCTGTTTTTGCATATTTAATTCTTATTTTCAAAACAGACACCTCCTCCAAAGACGGCTGCACCACAACCGGAGCATTGCTGCTTACAGTTTTTGGTTACTTCTGCTCGCTTGGCACGCTCCCATTCCTTTATAAAGAACTGTTTGGATACACCAATATCAATAAAATCCCATGGGAGAATTTCATCAACTTTACGCTCCCGGCTGGTATAAAACTCCGTATCAATGTGATTATCTGCAAAAGCCTGATTCCAAAGCTCCTGATGGAACATTTCATGCCATGCGTCAAAGATACAGCCTGCCTGATATGCCTGTAAAATGGCAGGAGCCAGCTTCCGGTCTCCCCTTGCAAAGATTCCTTCCATAATGGTTAAATCCGCATCATGGTACCGGTAGGAAAGACTTTTGCGGTTCTTCTGCTTGAAAAATCCATCCTTTACCATATGAGCCTTTTGCAAAAATTCATCTTCCGTATTCATGGCAGCCCATTGAAATGGAGTAAATGGCTTCGGCACAAAAAAGGAAGAACTTGCTGTTATAGATACCTTACCGATGCGTTCCTCCTTCGGAATCGTATAATAGTCTACAGCCAGTTGCTCGCAAAGCTCCGGAATTGCCATCAAATCCTCTTCTGTCTCTGTTGGCAGTCCGACCATAAAATAAAATTTTACCTTTGTCCAGCCGCCGCGAAACGCTTTCATGGCTCCTTCCCGTATCATTTCTTCGGTTAAACCCTTGTTAATTACATTTCGCAATCTCTGACTGCCTGCTTCTGCGGCAAAGGTCAGACTGCTCTTTTTAATATCCTGTACCCGCTTCATAACATCCAGAGAAAAAGAATCTATACGCAGGGACGGAAGGGCAATATTTACCTTCAGCTTTCCCATTTCTTCAATCAGGAACTCCGTCAGTTCCGGCAGTCCTTCATAATCACTGGAGCTTAAAGAGCTTAGCGTAATTTCTTCATGACCGGTATTTTGAATCATTTCTAAGGCGTATTGCTTCATTAATTCTACATTTTTCTCGCGGGTCGGACGATAAATCGCACCTGCCTGACAGAACCGACAGCCACGAATGCAACCGCGTTGGATTTCTAATGTAACCCGGTCCTGTGTCGCTTTGATATACGGAACTATCGGTTTCATCGGATACGGTACGGAGTCAAAATCCATTACCACCTGCTTGCGTACGGTTCTTGGAGCGTGCGGATTATTCGGTTCAAAGCTTTGAATAGTACCGTCCTCATAATATGTAACATCATAAAATTGCGGCACGTAGATTCCGTCTATTTCTGCCGCCAGCTCTAAAAATTGATACCGGGTGCCGCCAGCCGCCCGATTCTTCTTATAAGCCTCTAATAATTGTCCATATACCGTTTCACCCTCCCCAATATAGAAAAGGTCAAAGAAATCCGCAATCGGCTCCGGATTATAGCTGCATGGACCTCCCCCGATAACAATCGGGTCATCTTCGCCTCTGTCTACTGCCAGCAACGGAATCTGGCTTAAGTCTATAATCTGAAGAATATTGGTATAGCACATCTCATACTGCAATGTGATTCCCAGAAAATCAAAGTCCCGAATCGGGTCCTGTGATTCTAAGGCAAACAGCGGAATATGCTGCTCCCGCATAATTGCATCCAAATCCGGCCATGGAGAATACACTCGCTCGCACCAGATATCCTCCATCCGGTTGAACATATCATATAGAATCTGAATACCCAGATGTGACATTCCGATTTCATATGCATCCGGAAAACACATACAAAACCGAACTGCAATTTTGGATACATCCTTAACAACACTGTTTATTTCATTTCCGATATATCTTGCCGGCTTCTCCACCGTCATGAGAATCTCATCGGATAAGGCTAGTTTTTCCATATTTTCTCTGTTCCTTTTTCTTAACTTTAGAAAACAGGTAAGATTCTGCAAGCATTTTATTTCATGCAGCTTCTTACCTGTTCCTATTTAATACTGCGAGTTGTATGATAATTGATTACTCAATCACAATCTTGTAGATATTCTTTTTACCTTTTCGAATTATAATAGAACCGTCAACAATATCTGCATCACTTAAGGTTCTGGTTGGGTCTGTGACCTTTTCATCATTTACCCGGACACCGCCCTGTTCAATGTTTCTTCGTGCATCTCCACGTCCGCTGCAAAGCTTTGTGTCAACCAATACGGAAATAACATCCATACCGGCATCAAATTGAGCCTTTGTATAAGTGATAGTTGGCATATGTTCACTGACACCACCGCTTGCAAATACGGTACGGGCAGCCTCCTGTGCCTTGTTTGCTTCTTCTTCACCATGGACAATCTTGGTGATTTCATAAGCAAGAACCTCTTTTGCCTGATTAATAGCAGCTCCCTCTAAGGCTCCCAGCCGACGTACCTCATCCATCGGAAGGAAGGTCAATAAGCCAAGACAACGTTCTACGTTGGCATCCTCAATATTTCTCCAATATTGATAAAACTCATATGGAGTAGTCTTCTTTGGGTCAAGCCATACGGCACCCTTCATGGTCTTACCCATCTTCTTTCCGTCAGAGGTGGTCAGAAGGGTAAAGGTTAAGCCAAATGCAGGGTCCTTTGCCGGAATGACACCATCCGGGCTTTCTGCAATCTTCTTCCGGCGAATCAGGTCAGCACCTGCCAGAATATTAGACCACTGGTCATCACCGCCCATTTCTACCTTACAGCCGTACTTTTTATTTAACATATAGAAATCATATGCCTGCATTAACATATAGTTGAATTCAAAGAAGGTTAATCCGTTTTCCATACGCTGCTTATAACATTCCGCAGTCAGCATCCGGTTTACGGAAAAATGAACACCGACTTCCCGCAAGAAAGTTACATAATTCAAGTCTAACAACCAGTCTGCGTTGTTAACCATAATTGCCTTATCATTGTCAAAATTAATAAAATGGGACAACTGCTCCTTGAAACGATTTGCATTATAATCAATGGTTTCTCTTGTCATCATGCTTCGCATATCGGATTTACCGCTTGGGTCACCAATCATAGTGGTTCCGCCACCGATTAATGCAATCGGGGTATGTCCATGCTGCTGCATATGCATCATTGCCATAATTGTCAGGAAATGTCCTACGGTCAGACTATCTGCGGTTGCATCAAAGCCAATATAGAACTTAACCTTTTCTTTTCCCAATAAATCTCTCAACTGCTCATCATGTGTTGTCTGAGCAATGAATCCACGTTCCTTTAACACGTCAAATACATTTTCTTCCATTTTGTGTATCTCCTTTTATTTCACTCCGGTCATCCTGATAACCAGTCATTTTCTATTCCTACTATAGCAAATACCTTATAAAAAAGCAAAATATTTCAGTATTTCCAATACATATGTCCATGTACGGGCAACCGAAGAAATCGACATTCGCTCCTGCGGGGTATGAATATCCAAAATATCAGGACCTGTAGATACAATATCCAACTCCGGCATTTTTTCTAATAAGATACCACATTCCAGACCGGCATGAATCATTTCTACCACTGCATCTTTTTGAAATAAATCGCGGTAAAGCTTCTTCATGGAATCTCGTAACAAAGATTCGGTACGATATTTCCAACCCGGATACCGGGATTGTAATTGTATCGAAAAGCCACTATAGCCTGCAATCTCTGCAATCCGGTTTTCCAACAGCGTTAAAGCGGCCGGCTGACTGCTTCGGTTTGAAATTTCCAAGTATATCTCATTCTCGCGTAGCTGCAGTACCGCAAGATTCGTAGAAGTCTCCGGCAAACCCGATATGGTCTGGCTCATTGCCTGAACACCGGTTGGCATAGTAACCAGCAACTGTAATAATTCCTTCTGCTGTTCTTCTGAAAATACTGCAAGCTCGGTCAGATGTCCGTTTTTTACCTTATATTCTACACCACAAGGCTGGAAATCAATTGCAATATCCGAATCGGAATCCCGATAAGCCTGTGCGTATAATTGCTGTACCTGTTTTATAACAGACTCTGCCTGTGCCAAATCTGCACCCGGCATAAATAAAACCATTGCTTCCGATTCTCTCGGAATTGCATTATGTTTAAAGCCTCCATGAATATCTGCGATTCGAACCGAAGTCTTGTGCATTAATTCGCAAAGGATTGTTGACATAACTTTATTACTGTTAATTCTTCCTTTTTGTATTTCAACACCGGAATGTCCGCCCTGTAATCCATGTACCCGAATCTGATAAGGAATACCGGTTACAGTTTCTCTGGATATGGGTTTGTGAAGCTCTTGCGTAGAGCCGCCTGCACAACCTACCGTTAAAACACCTTCGTCCTCACTGTCCAGATTGAGCAGATATTGGGCATGCAAATCTGTGGTATCCAGATGAATGGCTCCATCCATTCCAACCTCTTCTTCGGTTGTAAACACAACTTCAAGCGGAGGATGTACCAAGGTATCATCCTCTAAGATAGCCAGTGCCATGGCAATTGCAATTCCGTCGTCCCCACCTAAGGTAGTGCCATTTGCGGTAATATAATCACCGTCAACCAACAACTCCAGCCCTTCTGTATCAAAGTCATGTGTGCAGTCTGGTTCTTTTTCGCATACCATATCCAAGTGTCCCTGTATCATAAAAACGGGGGAATGCTCACAGCCCTTGGATGCCGGTTTCCGGATAACGACATTGTTCCAGTCATCCTGCCGAACTGCAAGACCTAATTCCTTTGCTATGGACACACAATAATCACTCACTGCCTTTGTATGGTAGGAGCCTCTTGGTATCTCTGAAATTCTCTCAAAATAGTAAAAGACACGATTTGGTTGTAACGCTTCTAATACACGCATATCCGGATTCTCTCCCAAATTAATTTTTGAAGCTGTGGATTGGGGCAGGGATTCTTCCGCCTCGATTAATAAATGCATCACAGCTATATGGATTTACATGCATGATTGGTGCATGACCTAATAATCCGCCAAACTCTGCATGCTCGCCCTCCTTTTTACCGATAACCGGAATAATACGGACGGCGGTGGTCTTTTGATTTACCATACCCAGTGCCATTTCATCGGCAATGATACCGGAAATGGTAGTTGCCTTGGTATCTCCCGGAATGGCAATCATATCCAGACCAACGGAGCAAACACAGGTCATGGCTTCTAATTTTTCTATTGTTAAAGCTCCGCAGGTAGCCGCATCAATCATTCTCTGGTCTTCACTGACCGGAATAAATGCACCGCTCAGACCTCCTACATAAGAAGATGCCATAACACCGCCCTTTTTCACCTGATCATTTAACAGGGCTAATGCAGCGGTTGTTCCCGGAGCTCCGGCATATTCCAGACCGATTTCCTCTAAAATTTCTCCGATACTGTCGCCTACTGCCGGTGTCGGAGCTAATGACAAATCAATGATGCCAAACGGAACCCCTAAGCGTCTGGAAGCCTCCTGTGCAACTAATTGACCGACTCTTGTAATCTTAAATGCGGTCTTTTTAATGGTTTCGCACAGCACTTCAAAATTTTCACCACGTACAGCCTCCAGTGCGGTCTTAACAACACCCGGTCCACTGACACCGACATTGATAATCTTATCTGCCTCGGTTACACCATGAAAGGCACCTGCCATGAACGGATTATCATCCGGTGCATTACAAAATACAACAAATTTGGTACAGGCATTGGAATCCTGCTCCTTTGTCAGCTCTGCCGCTTCTTTAATCATTTCGCCGATTAATTTTACTGCATCCATATTGATACCGGTTTTGGTTGAGCCTACATTTACCGAGCTGCAGACAACATCGGTTTCTGCCAATGCTTTTGGAATGGAACGAATCAGCAATTCATCTGCCGGAGTCATTCCCTTTGTCACCAAGGCTGAATATCCACCGATAAAATTCACACCAACGGTTTTTGCTGCCCGGTCCAGACTTTTTGCAATCATCACAAAATCATCAATACTGTGACAGACCCCTCCGCCGACAAGTGCAATCGGAGTTACGGAAATTCGCTTATTTACAATCGGAATACCATACTGTAATTCAATATCCTTACCGACCTTTACCAAATCCCTGGCTGAGGTTGTAATTTTATTATATATCTTATCACAAACTTCATTCAATGTATTTGCGGTACAGTCTAACAGACTGATTCCCATTGTAATCGTACGGACATCCAGATTTTCCTTTTGAATCATTTCATTTGTTTCAATTACTTCATGTATATTAATCATCCTCTGCCTCCGTCATTAGATTCTATGCATCATATTAAAGATTTCTTCTCTTTGCAGACTGATGACAACACCGATTTCCTCACCGATTTGTACCAATTCCTCCGATAAGGTCTTAAATTCCTTCAAAGAAGCATTTGTGTCCACAATCATCATCATATTAAAATAATTCTGAACAATGGTCTGTGAAATATCCAGTATATTCACCTGATTATTTGCCAGATAGGTACATACCTTTGCGATAATACCTACACTATCTTTTCCTACCACTGTTATGACTGCCTTGTTCATATTCTATATCTCCTTTCTACTCCACATACAAAATTTCAGAATGTTCATTTCGTCTTGCAACCGACAATCGAAAATCCCGAACATCATCTGTAAATGGGTTTTCAGCCAATTCCTGTGCTACCGTTTCGTAAGCCAGTTCGGCAATATTATTTTCTTTACTTAAATGCCCTAACATGATTCCGTGGATATGGTCATTTAACAATTCCTTGATAAACTGACCGGAACGCTCGTTAGATAAATGCCCATGGTCACCTAAAATCCGTTGCTTTAACGGATAGGAATAAGGACCTACCAGCAGCATATTGACATCATGGTTGGATTCAATAAATAACAAATCGGAATCCTGAAGCTTCTTAACCAGATACTCATTATAATCTCCAAGGTCTGTGCAAATACTCGTTTTATTACCGTTATGATAGAATTGGTAACATACCGGGTCTGCTGCATCATGCCAGGTTCTGGATGCCTCTATTGTCATATCCTGAATTTGAAACGGCTCATCCGGCTTGATTTCCACAAATTGAGCGGGATTCAGTTCTCCTAATGCCGGCATTGCCTGAATAGCTTCCAAGGTTGCCTTTGTACCATAGACCGGAACCGGATATTTTCTGGTAAATACACCTAACCCCTGAATATGGTCGGAATGTTCATGTGTAATTAAGATTCCCTGAATATCCTCCGGTGCCATGTCAATGGCATGTAATTCATCTACAATTCGCTTTTTACTAACTCCGGTATCTACAAGCAGGTGTGTTTCTTCGGTTCCCACGTAGATACAGTTGCCGCTGCTTCCGCTTGATAAGCTGCACAAATGCATAATAAGTTGCTCCTATTCTTTCGTAAATGGGCATACCTGCCCATAATCGACAAATATTATATCATAGGAATTATGTGATTGCTAGGAAAAAATAGATATTTGATATTTAATTTTTGTGTTTTGATTTTTAGAAAACAGAATCAGCCCTGCCATTGTACTTGGGATGAATATTCAGATACCATCAATTGTTTGCATAATTCTTCATCGGTTTTCTGAATAAAATCACCATTTTGATAATACCGCCATGAATCAACCTCTTTTGAATTGTTCCAATTCATTTCAACAATCTTAAAAAACTGTCGCATGGCTAACTGCTCTTTATTGTTCTGCATGGTAGAATAACAGTCATTAAAGGTTAATTTATTAACAATTACCTTGGTTTCTTCATAAGTAGTATCATTTATAACGGTACATACCAATAATTTGCACCGTTTATGTCCTGTTTGTAATTTTTCATAAAATGCTTTTTCAAAAAATATACACAAGCTTTCAAAAAGCATTGCATATGCGATAGCTCCTAATCCGATTCGAAACAAGACATCCCAATCCAGTTTTTGAATCAGCATATCCAAGAAAATATATACAATCGTTGTTACCGGTATACCAAGAAACAATTGTATGAATATGTTTAGAAAACCGGCTGTTTTCTTCAGATTTCTGGTATTCGTAAAGAAACGTATCATATAGGTTATTAACAATACGAAAACGACACTTAATAATACATAAATTGCTAATGTAAGATACCCGATTGACTCCATATTCCATTCAAAAAATCTTTGAATATTTAAGTCATCCCTAAAAAACGAAAGAATTTCATTGTCACTTGAAAATTGGAATATAACAAATAATCCAAGTAATACTCCCAGTAATAATTTAATAATTTCCTCTACATGTTTTTTCATAAAATGTACCTCTCATCCCTTGTGTAATAAATTACCATTCTAATAGAGTCTAGTACATTCTAAAATAAATTTCAAGCTATTTATCAAATATAAGTTACATCTTCTCAGCCTGAATCCGTTCCGCCAAATCATTGAGATATACCCAGCGTTCCATTTTTTCTTCCAGCTTCTGCTCTAACTCCTCTTTCTCCGTTGTATACTGTGTCAGCTTTACAAAATCAGTCGCCACTTTAGGAATTTCAGTCTCCAATTTTTGGATTTTTTCTTCCAGTTTTGCTATTTCATCATCAATGGTTTCGTATTCCCTTTGCTCACTGTATGTAAACTTTAAGCGTGTATCCGGTTTTTTCCATGGTTTTGTTGCTGCCGTCTTGTTTTCAGTTTCCTTTTTTTCGCTTTTTTGTCCGGCTGCTTCATCCGCACCGGCAGTTTCTTCGCCGTATCGTTCCAGATGCTTCCAATAGTAATCCGTATATCCGCCCTCGTATTGCCGGATGCCATCCGGTTCAAATGCAAATATCCGGTTTACAAGCCGGTCCAGAAAATAACGGTCATGTGACACAGCTATCACAATTCCTTCAAAATGCTCCAAATAATCCTCTAATACATTCAAGGTTTCTATATCCAAATCATTGGTAGGCTCATCTAAAATCAGTACATTCGGGGCAGACATTAATACATGAAGCAGATATAAGCGTCTTCGTTCACCTCCGGAAAGTTTTCCGACCTGTGTATACTGTAGATTTGACGGAAACAGGAAGCGTTCACACATTTTAGATGCCGTAATCTTCCCGGTTGCCGTTGGCAGGTATTCCGCTATATCCTTCACCGAATCAATCACACGCATCTCCGGCTGAATACTCTCCGGCTCCTGCGTAAGATAGCCAATCCGAACCGTATCACCGAACTCCACATATCCCTGATTGGGCTTCATAACTCCGGCAATCAATTTTAAGAGTGTTGTCTTTCCGCAGCCGTTATGTCCGACAATGCCAATTCGTTCATTCCGAAGAAACATATATTGAAAATGCGAGATAATATCCCGATTATCATAGGAAAAAGATATATCATGCAATTCTATCGTCTTTTTTCCAAGTCTGGATGCGGTAGACGAAAGTACCAAGGATTCTTCTGCCTGAACACCCTTGGTATTTTTTAATTCTTCGTATCTTTGCAGTCTTGCCTTCTGCTTGGTGGAGCGTGCCTTTGCACCCCGCATGACCCATTTTAACTCATTTCGCAGCAGATTCCGTCTCTTATCATCACTGGCAAGTGCCATTTCCTCACGCTGACACTTTAATTCTAAATATCCGGCATAATCGGATGCATACGAATATATCTGTCCCTGATTCAATTCCACAATTCGGTTCGTAACATTATCCAGAAAATATCGGTCATGTGTTACCAACAAAATACAGCCCTTGTAGCCCTGAAGATATTGTTCCAGCCATTCAATCATAAAGCTGTCCAGATGATTTGTCGGCTCATCCAGAAGAAGTACATCCGCCGGTTCAATTAAAGTACGGACTAAGGCAGCACGCTTCTTCTGTCCACCGGATAATTTTGACAGCTTCTGCTGTTCATCCGGCAGTCCCAAGCGTTTTAATAGCTTTCTTGCCTCAACGATTACCAATGGGTCCGTCGTTCCGTTGGTTACATAATCCAGCAGTCTTGTATGCGTCTGACTGTCAAATTGTTGTGCCAGATATGACACACGAATATGATTGGCAATGGTAATCGTACCCGAATCTGCTTCCTCGGTTCCGGCAATCAGCTTAAGTAAGGTGGATTTTCCGGTGCCGTTTACGCCTACAATTCCGATTTTATCCCGATTGTCAACACCCAGAGAGCCATCCTCAAATAATACCTTTTCACCATATGCTTTTGCTATGTGTTCTATATTGATGATATTCATAGTTCTGTTTCCTGTCATATTAGTCTAAAATGAAATCCGGTGCAGAAAAAATTCCTGAAAATTTTTACTCATAGACAAATCCAAAACGGTACTTTGTCTTACATTGCCCGGTAGTGTAAGCATATGCTGCGGATGCAGCAATGCCTGAATAGCCCCTTCAAGTGAAGTATTCCCGACAATTTCTACCTTATCCCGAAATTCTTCCGGCAGTAAGCCTAAAATATAAGCCGATTCCAGATTCAGATAAAAGCCAAAACCGCCTGCCAGATAAATCGTCCGGATTTCACTTAACGGAAGCCGCAGTTCATAGGCAGCCAGCTCAATTCCGGTACGGATGGCAGCTTTTGCTAATTGAATTTCCCGAACTGCTTCTTGTGTAATCACATACTCTCCGCAAGGGATTCCGGTTTCAAAATAAGGTTCTTTTATCACTCCATCTTTGGTTATAAGTCCTTTTGTAACCGCATCTGCCAAATGCTCCAGTAAAGTAGTTCCGTAAATCGTTCCCTTCTTAACACTGTTTGCAAATGCCGGTCCGCAGGACGCAGAGGTACATACTCCACGCGTATGGTTTAGCAGAAATAATTCTCCGTTGGTTCCGAGGTCAATTAATAATTCATATGTTTCCGTCTGTCCAAGCTTCAGATATTGAACTCCGGCAACTATATCCGCTCCGACAAATGCCGATTTTCCCGGAAGCACCAGATGCTCAATCCCGTTTTCTTCGTAGCGTCTGCTGTCTAAAAATTCCGGTGTAAACGGATACCCCGCCATACCGGATACCGGTTGCTCCATTAAAAAATGAAGCATCGTTGTATTTCCGCTGTAGCTGATTCGTTTTATCCGGGAACGGGAATATCCAAGCGTTTCATAATGCTTTATAAGCGAATCTATATCCTGCATCAGCTCCTGATGCATACGCAGAATACCGGAAGGGCTATCTGTCGCATGGGCTACTGTATATTGGATTCTGGATATAACATCTGCTCCATGTGCCGCCTGCCGGTTCATGCATCCTGCCTGTGCAAGCAAAGTTCCATGCTCTAACTCCACCAAGGCAGACGCAATGGTGGTGGTTCCTATATCTACCGCAAGACCAAGCGGTGTATCCGGTTTTAGCTTTTGTTTTGGTTCACTTATACCTGCCTGACTTAATAAAATCGAGCAGGCTTCTGCTGTTTCATGGATACGGATATGAATATCATGCATAACCGTATACTGACACGCCAGACATTCCATACCCTCTTCTACGATATATACCTGACAGCCCCGACAGACTCCCGACCCACGACAGACAGCTCTCGATAGGGTGAGTTTCGCATCTGTCAATATCCGATATAGATTCGCACCCTCGGAACAGGTTATCTGCTGTTCATAGCTTCCATTCTGATGAATATCTATATATATCCGAACCATACTGCCCTTCCTTTATACCTTATGTACTCGCAAAAACTCCAGAAATTCCTGCTCCGGCAGTGGTTTTGAAAAATAGAAGCCCTGAATATAATTGATGTTTAAGGATTCCATCGTTTTTAATTGCTCCTCAGTCTCAATTCCCTCTGATACAATCTGAAGCTCCATTCCATGAATCATATGCATGGCAGCATCCATAACATATTTTGCTTTTCCGTTATTAAAATAAGAAACCGTCATGCTCCGGTCGAATTTCACAATCTTAACCGGCATATCCACAATATAATTCAGATTAGAATGTCCGGTTCCGAAATCATCCAATGAGAAACGAACGCCATACTCAAGTAATCGCTGCATATTATCCATCATAATCTTCCGGGTACTGACGGAGCCTGTTTCCGTAATTTCCAGATTAATATAAGAAGGACATATCTCATACTGCTCCATGATATGAATGAAGCGTTGAGCCAACAGCTCATAGGAGCATTGGATAACAGACAGATTCACCTCGATATATTCCAGATTACTTTCTAAACACGCACCGGAATGAATGAACTGACATACCTTTTCAAAAACACGCTCTCCTAATTCAAGTATCATACCATTTTGTTCGGCAACCTCTATGAATCTGCCCGGCGGAATTATAACACCGTCTTCGTTATAAATACGGCACAATGCTTCTGCTGATGTAAATTTACGTTCCTTCGTGGAATAAATCGGCTGATAATACACCTGAATCCGGTCATATTTTAATGCATCGGATATTAACTGCTCGACCTCCCGCTTTTCATGCATCCTCTGCAATAAGGACTGGTCCAGTATTATCCGGTTATCCTCTGTATTCGTATTGCAGGCTTGCTTTGCAAAGCGTAAAAACGGCAGAATATCTTCGGAATGCTCCATAATGGCAACACTTGGCATTATCATATAAGCTGGCTTCACCAATGATTCATGGTTGGTTCCCCAGCCTAGTGTGAATCGGCTTCTTAACATAGTTTCTATCTTTTCAATATCGACACCCTGCTTTAAGACCAATAAAATCGTATCATCATCGCATTGGAAAGCATATACCTCCGGTAAAGAACAGACATAATCGGTAACAACTATCAGAAATTGCTGCATCCGGATATCCATAGCCGATAACTCTGCCCAAGGGAATACCAGTGCAATCAATCCGAAGTCCTCATTTTTACTAAATAACTGCTTTGCATACTGTTGTAATGCAGGTTCATTAAATAACCCACTCTCCCGGTCACGGTTGCTTTCCGGATTCTCAAGAAGCAGATAGATAACCATTAATCCAACCGAGGATGCAAAGCCGACAATTAGCAGACTGTTATTCAAAAATTGAATGAATGCAGAAACCAACCACAAAACCATCCATATCCATACTGCCCATACCCGTTTGGGATTCATGTTGCGTTTGTGATAAAGGGTTAAAAACACAATCACACCAAGGAATAACAAACAGAATAAATAGGTGGTTACTACACTTGCCCCATAGGTATACATATGGGTAACATCCGACAATTCCTTATGAATCGGCAATACAAATACAAGGATGATTCCCAGTAATCCTAAGGAGGAATAAATAATCCGACGGTAACGGAATGCCTTACTCTGACTGTAAATGTCCACACATACATAAATGAGAGCACTTAAACTTGCAATAATCAGAGAGGAAAGATAGGTTTTACAAAATCCGTCCACTAGCCACTCCGGCAATTCGGTAAGCCAATACATTCCGACCAATGATAAAATATCAAATATCAGACTGAATATCATAGCAATCAATAATCGGAAGAATGCTTTTTCTGTACTTAGATTCAGTTTTTTCTGTCGGGAGTATATGAACAGAATTACCAATAAAATAACCAGTCCACAACTCTGTACTTTAATATTAATCATACAAACCTGCTTCTATTTTCTATCCTATATTAAAATATACTTTTGGGTGTCTTTTCAATCGGACGGTATCCCCGCTCCGCTAATTCCTGCATAATGGCATCCTTGTGTTCCGGGCCAAAGGCTTCCATGGTAATTACTAATTCTACCGCACTGTTACGATTCAGACTGACGAACTGATTATGCTCCAGTCGGATAATATTTCCCTGTGCCTTTGCAATTACAGAAGAAACGTTCATTAATTCACCCGGCTTGTCCGGAAGTAATACCGATACCGTAAAGATTCTGCTTCGGGCAATCAAACCATGCTGAACCACAGAAGCCAGCGTAATCACATCCATATTTCCGCCACTGATAATGCTGACAAGCTTTTTATCCTTTACCGGTAAATGCTTTAAGGCAGCAACTGTTAATAAACCGGAATTTTCTGCAAGCATTTTGTGATTTTCAATCATATCCAAAAAAGCAACGATAAGCTCGGAATCCTCTACCGTAATAATATCATCCAGATTTTTCTGTAAATATGGGAAAATCTTACTTCCCGGAGTCTTAACGGCGGTACCGTCTGCGATGGTATCAACACCCGGAAGTGTTGTAACTGCTCCCAGCTTAAGGGACTCTTGTAAACAATTGGCTCCGGACGGTTCTACGCCGATTACCTTAATATTCGGATTCAGCATCTTTGCCAATGTAGATACTCCGGTTGCAAGTCCACCGCCGCCGACAGGCACCAAAATATAATCTACGGTAGGAAGTTCCTTAATAATTTCCATCGCAATCGACCCCTGACCGGTCGCCACATCCAAATCATCAAACGGGTGAATAAAGGTATAACCCTTATCCTCTGCCAACTCTAATGCATAGCCGCAGGATTCGTCATAGACATCCCCATATAAAATTACTTCTGCACCATATGATTTTGTGCGGTTTACCTTAATTAACGGTGTTGTGGTCGGCATAACAATGGTTGCCTTTACACCATATGCCTTTGCAGCATAAGCAACCCCTTGTGCATGGTTTCCGGCTGATGCCGTAATCAAGCCTTTATCACGTTCTTCCTCGGAAAGGGTACTTATCTTATAATACGCTCCCCGAATCTTATACGCTCCGGTTCTCTGAAGATTCTCAGGCTTTAAATAAACCTTGTTTCCGGTCTGGTTGCTTAAATATTCACTGTATATCAGATTGGTCGGAAGTACCACCTTTTGTACAATATTATATGCTTCTTCAAATTTTTCCAGTGTTAATTCCTTTACTGCCATGTGTCTTCTTCCTCCTCGATTAACAATTCCAAATCTGTTCTGACATCCATATCCGCAAATAATGCCTCTACATAATGATTTGGGTCAAATCGTTGTAAATCCTCTATCTTTTCGCCTACACCAATATATTTTACCGGCACATCCAACTCTGCCTGAATGGCAATCGCAATACCACCCTTGGCGGTTCCGTCCAGCTTTGTCAGAATAATTCCGTTCAAGTCCGTTACTTCACTGAATTGTCTTGCCTGCTCCAATGCATTCTGTCCGGTAGAGCCATCCAGCACAATCAAAGTCTCGCAATGTGCCTCCGGATATTCCCGCTCAATAATCCGATGCATCTTTGCCAGCTCGTCCATAAGATTTTTCTTATTATGCAACCGTCCTGCTGTATCACATAAGAGAATATCTACATTTCTGGACTTTGCTGCCTGTACGGCATCATATACAACGGCTGCCGGATCAGAACCCTCCTGCTGTGCAATAATGTCAACCCCTGCCCGGTCTGCCCATGTCT
>ULRB01075818.1_pt1 | contig 42713 bp, 37 predicted proteins | sample 1955051 | NCBI WGS metagenome assembly ULRB01 (sample SAMEA4835671, study PRJEB28245) | human gut metagenome | biome: gut microbiome; material: fecal sample | place: Denmark | collected 2008 | reverse complement strand
TTTTAATTCTTTAAAATCATTTGCTAAACACACACATGCCATTAATTCACTAGCCACGGTTAAAATAAAATGGTCTTCCCTGTTATAACTCGAATTAATAGTAATATTTCTTAAGGCTCTATCATTAATATCTATGGTTCTAGGTAAAACAACATTTTTGATTTTTAATTCATTACCCTGAAAAATATGATTATCAATAATAGCACATAATAAGTTATTAGCTGTACAGATAGCACTCATATCCCCAGTAAAATGAAGATTAATATCATCACTTGGTATGACTTTAGCACATCCCCCACCAGTGGCCCCACCTTTAGTTCCAAAAACAGGCCCTAAAGCTGGTTCTCTAAGAATAGCAACAGCATTTTTGTCTAATTTGTTTAAAGCATCAACAAGTCCAATGGCAGTCGTTGTTTTACCTTCACCATAAATAGTGGGACTTATACTTGTAACTAAGATTAATTTACCTGTCTTAGTATTTTTCAAATTATCTATATCAATTTTAGCAATATATTTACCATAATTAATAATATAATCATCAGAAATACCATATTTATTTAAAATAGCATTAATTGGCATCAATTTAGCATTATTTACCTTTTCTATATTTTCCAAATTACATCATATCCTTAAATAAGCCATAAATATAAGCTTCAATATCAAATGGTTTTAAATCTTCCATTCTTTCACCTAGACCAATAAATTTAACGGGAATGTTTACTTCTTCTTTAATAGCTAAAACTATTCCCCCTTTTGCCGTTCCATCTAATTTAGTAAGAACTATACCAGTAATATTAGTAATTTCTTTAAATGCTTTAGCTTGCATTATACCGTTTTGACCAGTAGTAGCATCAATTACTAAAAGTGTCTCATGAGGAGCATCTGGAATAAACTTAGTAATTACTTTATTCATTTTTTCTAATTCTTTCATTAGATTTACCTTGTTTTGTAAACGACCAGCCGTATCAATTAAAACGATATCAGCTTTTTCTTCTAAGGCTTTTACAAGTCCATCATAAATTACTCCAGCTGGATCAGTATTTTCTTTACCATAAAATACTGCATCAGTACGATCAGCCCAAACTTTTAATTGTTCTACAGCTCCTGCTCTAAAAGTATCTGCAGCAATTAGCATAACCTTTTTGCCTTCATTATGATATTTATAAGCAAGTTTACCTATAGTAGTTGTCTTACCAACACCATTAACCCCAACCATTAGAATAACTGTTGGTCCTTCTTTAGCAATATTAATTTTATCCGTAATATTTTCGCCATTTACATAAATTATAAATAATTCATCAACTATTACTTCATTTAAATATTTAGTATCGGTAATATTTTCTTTTTTAACTCTCGATTTTAATCTATCTAAAAAGTTTTCAACTGTATTAACACCGATATCAGCCATAATTAAAATTTGTTCTAATTCTTCAAAATAAGCATCATCAATTTTAGTATACTTAATACCTAAAACATTTAACTTAGAAACAAATTCATTTCTAGTTTTTTCTAAACCTTTACTATAGCTTTCTACTTCACTATCTTTAACTTCTTCTTTACTTTTATTACTTACAATTTGTTTTAATTTATCAAAAATTCCCATATATTTCACTTTCTTTCTAATTATTTATTATATCGTAAATTACGAGTTAAAAAAAGGAATTTATCTTCATTTTTACTGACAAACTCCTTATTTTAATCAATTTTTATTTAAGTATTCCAATAATTCATTTATATAGTATAAATCTTTATCACCATAATCAACTATTAAATAATTTAATTATTGCTACATAATTTTTATTGAACGCCATTAGTACCACAAGTTTTAGCAGGAATAAACGTTCTTAATTCATCATATTTACCATTATTATATTTATAAACATAAATATTAGCATTACTATCACATGAATTTCTTTTATCATCGAAAGCTCCATTTTGTTGCAAAAAAGAAACTTGATAAACCACCACACACTTGTTATTGCCAGAAGCATTTAAAACAGCAGTATTAACGTCGCCAATAGTAAAATCACATGAATTCAAGTGCAATTTTTGTAAAGATATTTGTTCTTTTGCATAACTAATTGCAGCATCGTTTAAATTAGTAACAGCAATTTCATCAGTATTTTGTTTTTCTTTTTTTAAAATACTTACAACATTAGGAACAGCAACAGTTGCTAAGAGTGCCAATATAACAATTACTGCCAATAATTCAACTAGTGTAAACCCTTTTTTTTGCATAACTCACCTAAAATTTGCTTCCCTTTGCGCCAAATTTGCCGCCTTTAGCACCAGCACCTTTATAACCTTCTAAAATATTAGATTCAAATGAATGAACTTTATTATTATTATCTTGATAATTTTTAATACCTATTTTTATAATTTCATCTAATAATTCACGATATTTTTTACCCTTTGGTTCCCATAAATAGAATGATAGTGAACCAGGAATAGAATTTATTTCGTTAATATATGCTTTATCATCATTTTTATCAATTAGAAAATCAATGCGACAAACACCAGATAACCCGACAGCCTTAAAAGCTTTAACGGCAACATCCTCTACTTCACTTTGCATTTTCTTATCTAATTTAGCAGGCACCTTACGTCCTAAAGTAGCCATCCCCTTACTTGGTTTATTCTTAGACTCACCAATATATTTATCAGCATAAGTTAGTAAATGATGAACAGTAGTTACTTCTTCAATACAAGATACTTCTTGATATTTATAATCCCCTAATACCGAAATATTAACTTCACTTAAATTTTCAACAGCATGTTCAACTAAAATTTTCTTATCATAAGAAATAGCTTCTTCAATAGCATTCTTTAATTCTTCTTCATCTTTAGCAAAATTTATACCAACAGAACTACCTAAAGTAGCTGGTTTAACTATTAATGGATATTTTAATTTAGCACATTCTTTTAATATTTCGTCTTGTGACTCACTATAATCTACATCATAAAACCATGTAAATGCTGTCATTGGTAAGCCTTTACTTTGAAACACTAATTTTTGGGTTACTTTATCTTGAGCAACACTAGATGCTGCAACATCTGATTCACAATAAGGAATACCTACTGTTTGTAGATAACCTTGTAAAGTTCCATCTTCCATATTAGTACCATGACCAATTGGTAAAATTAAATCAAGTTCTGTAACTATTTTTTTAATTAAACCCTTACTTTGTAAATAAAATTTACCTTTTTTATTAATTAAAGATACATTACTTGTATATCTCTTAAGTAAATCCATATCAGTATATGTATCCATATCTTTTAAGATTTCCCCAGTATACCACTGTCTATCTTTAGTTATATAAATAGGAATAACATCATACTTTTCCTTATCTATAGCTTGCATCGCTTGAACTGCTGATATTACACTTACCTCATGTTCAACTGATACACCACCAAAAATTACACCTAACTTTATATTCATATTCTAAAATTCCTTCCTTTACTAATTTAAAATTTATATATACCTACTCATTATAAGTATCAGGTAAATCATTCTCATATAAAGCATATATATCTTTTTTACCTTTTAATTTATTAACTAATATATAAGTTTGTCTTACATCATTAGTAATAATTATTCTATCTTTATCATACTTTTTAGCCATTAAACCATCATAAATTGGTTTTGTTTGTTTTTCCCCAACTAAAATAACATAGTCAGCAACTGCACTTATTTCTTCGCCAAACTCTTTATTATATTTTTCTTCTTCCGCTCCTAACTCAACCATACCTGGTGTCACGACAACTTTATCACCTGGCATCATTCCAAGAACTTCTAATGCTACTTTAGCACCAACAGGATTAGAATTATACGCATCATCTATTTGAAACATATTACCAATTCTTTTTAGTTCGAGACGATGTTCAATTGGCTTAATCTTACTAACAGCAGCTTGTAATTTAGGAATAGAAATTCCAAACTCGTAACCAACAGCCACTGCCGAAACAATATTTGAAATATTATGACGACCTAAAAGTCTAGTTTGAAAATCATAAGTTTTATTTTCACTCTTAAAGAAAATCTTAAAAGTAGAACCTTTATTGCTACACTTAGTATCTAAACAGTAGAAGTCAGCCTTTTTATTATTAACAGCATACCATACAACTCTTACCTTATTTTTTAAATCATAATTAACTTGTAGGGGATCATCCATATTTAGAAAAGCAATACCATCACTAGGTAAACTTTCAATAAGTTCAAACTTTGTTTTAATAATATTTTCTTGACTACCAAAAGTTTCTAAATGAGCCTTACCAATCGTTGTAAGAAGACCATACTTAGGATGAACTAAATTACAAGCATTCTTAATTCTTCCTACTTTATAAGCTCCCATTTCAGCAATAAATATTTCATCAAACTTGGTTAAATCATTATTAATAGTAGTCATAAGCCCAACATCCGTATTAAAGTTTTTAGGAGTTGGATGCGAAATATAATCCATTGATAATATTTCATTTAAAATATTCTTACTACTAGTTTTTCCATAAGAACCCGTAATTCCTATAACTTTTAAATCATTATAAGAAGCAAGTTTATCTTCTGCCATATTCCAAAATTTCTTATAGATTCCTTTTTCAATAGGATCATTTATTAACTTTACTAAATAAACCATATAATAATTTAAAACAAGCATTAAGGATGCAAGTACAAATAATACCCTAACATTACTATTAAATATCAAATAAAGTACTAAAGGTATTAAATTTAATATATAAAGAGTAGTAATTTGTCTTTTAACACGTGCCGTCTTAACAAGTGGCTTTTTAGCTTTTTCTACCATTATCGAATACTTTATTACTTCACTATCAAATAAATAGATAAAAGCACTGATAATAAGTAAAACTTTACCAAATAAATTACCCGTAAATAAGGCAACTACTGATAAAAATAAACCTATTAAATCATAATGTTTTAAAGCAACCTTTCGATTTTGCTTTAACCACTTTAAATAACGATTATTTTCGTTATATAAGTTTTGTTGTAACATATGAAGTGATTTTCTTGATTTAACTGTTACACTATAAAATATAATTAAAAATATTATAATATTTATTAATATCGTCATTTTACTTTCCTCCTAAGAAATTTACTAAAATATTAGTTATATAATCGATTCGTTCTAAATAAGCATAATGAGTTGCTCCTGGAATCTCAATCAAAGCTCCATCTTTAAGAAGTTTTTCTAATTTTCTTGCTTGTTCTATGGGAGCTGCTGTATCTAAAGACCCCCAAATAAGCAAAGTAGGTGCTGTTATTTTTTTAGCACATTCACTTAAATCCTGATTAATCGTATTAACTAGAACTCTTCGCATTACGGGACTGGCATTTTTATAATCTGTAGAACCAATATATTGTTTAGCAAGTTCAACTAAATCTTTTGTAAAAGGTATCTTTTTTAAACCCTTTAAAACTTTTTCTTTAAATGTAGGCTTATATTCTCTAATACAAGGTGCCCCAAATAAAATTACTTTTTCCGTTTCATTACGACTGCTATAAACAATCGATAATCTGCCACCAAAGGAATGACCTAACATAATGGGGTTACTTATTTTTAAAGCAATTAAAAAATTTTCAATTAACTTAGTATAACTAAATACATCTGTATCCATATCAGGCTCACTAGATGATCCAAATCCTGGTAAATCTAAAATGGTAATACGATAGTTATTCTTAATATTTTTATCATTTAATAACTTAATAGCCAAAGGTCGCATCATTTCCATGTTTTGTCCCCAACCATGAAGCATGACAATATCTTTAGAACCTAGTCCTAATTGGTCATAAAATATATGTTTATTATCAACTACTATTTCCATAAAATTTCCACCTCAATTAATTATAGCACGACTTTCCCAATTTATTGTGAATTTATAGCTTTTTTTAGTAAAAATATGTCTATATTAAATTATTTTAGAGTTTATTATCTCTATATAAATAATGAAAATAATTATATAAGTTATATAACTATAGCATAACAAAAAAAGATAAGTTAACCTGTAACCTACCTTTCATACAAATTGTATTGCTTATCATTCGTACTTTTAGATTCTTTAAAGCTAATTAACTGAAGATAAACTTCTTTTATTTTATCATCTGGAATTTCTAAAAAACTAAGTAAACCAACTGCTGATGCTAAATCTATCTTTAAAAACAAATCATCTATTCTTAATAACTCTATCCTATTCTATTTAATTCTATCATAAATCAATTAGTTTAAAAAGAATAAATATAATACTAGCAAAAAAAGTTTCTTTATTTTTTAGTATCTAACTTTAAAAATCATCATCCATTAAAAACTTAAATATAAACTTATAGTCTTAACTTGCCAAACTAAAATTAATTATATTAATAACTAAAATTTATATAACTTTCTATTATAAAAAAAAGAATTTAATATTTTAATTAATACCAATAGAAAAGCTTGCAAAATTAATAAAAACCTAATTTACAAAACACCCTATTTATGGTAATATTAACTAGCGAAAGGAAGTTAAATAAAATGAAAAAAACAAAAATTATTTGTAGTATCGGTCCATCTACACAAATTTGGGAAAATTTCAAAGGTATTGTAGAGGCTGGTATGAATGTTGCACGTATCAATTTCTCACATGCAACTTTAGAAGAAAGAGAATTAGACTTATCATTAATCAAACGTGCTAATGAAGAAATGGGAGCTAATATTGGTATTCTATTTGATACTAAGGGTCCAGATTTAAGAACTTGTACATTTGATGGTGATTACATTGAACTTGTAAAAGGTAAAACAATTCGTATTGTTGAAGAAGATGTTTTAGGTAATGCCGAGAGAATTTCTTTCAACTATAAGGGAATCCTTAAAGATTTAGAAGTAGGACAAGCTATTTTATTAGATGATGGTTTCTATAAATTAGTTGTTGTATCTAAAGAAGAAGATGGTCTTACTTGTGAAATCATTAATGGTGGTACTATTAAATCACGTCGTGGTGTTTGTATTCCAGGTGTTAAACTTAATGTTCCATTTATCTCTGATGCTGATAGAGAAGATATTAAATATGCTTGTGAACATAACGGTGACTACATTGCTGTATCATTCGTAAACACTGCTGATGATGTTAAAGCTGTTAGAGATCTATGTAAAGAATTTCATCGTGAAGATATGATCATTATTTCTAAAGTAGAAACTCAATATGCTATCGATAACCTACAAGAAATCGTTGATGCCTCTGATTACATTATGGTTGCTCGTGGTGACTTAGGTATTGAAACTGGTTTAGAAAACTTACCATTATATCAACAAAGAATGATTGATATGTGTCATAAGAATGGTAAAGGTGTTATTATGGCTACACAAATGATGACATCTATGAAAGAAAACATTCGTCCAACAAATGCCGAAGTTACTGATGTTTCTAATGCAGTACTTGCTGGTTGCGATGCTATTATGACTAGTGATGAAACTACTATGGGTAAATATCCAGTTGAAACTATACAATATATGGCTAAGATTGCTATTAATGCAGAACAAATCACTAAATACAATCTTGCTGATTACAAATTAAGAGGTACTGATATTCACAATGCCATTTGTAAATGTGCTGTTGATGCTACTTTAGAATTACCTGTTAAAGCTATCGTTGTATCAACTAAAGAAGGTAAAACTGCTTTAGATGTATCTTGCCTAAGACCAAATGCTTATATTATCGCTACTGTTGAAAACGAAAAAATGGCTCGTATGCTTGCTCTTAAATGGGGTGTTTATACTAAAGTTGTTGGTAATGCTGCTAAAGATACTGATACCTTAGTAGATGAAAGCATTAAGGCTGCTAAAGATATGTTAAATCTAAAATACAAAGATTTAGTTTGTGTTGTAGGTTCAACTCCTAGTGATGCTCATACTAACTTCTTAAAAATTGAAGAAATTTAATTTTAAACTTAATGAAAAGTCTAGTTAATTCTGGACTTTTTTATTGTGCAAAATTTTTTTTAAATTCCAATCTAAAAAAAATTAGAAGTTTTTCACCTCTAATTAAATATTTAAATCAACTAAATTACTATCCATAATTGAATATAAATAACAAAAAACTGGTAAATTAGTCATTTCTAAAATATAATTTTTATAACCTTTTAACTGCTCTAAATAAGCAACATCAGTAGTATGTTTTAACTTATAATCAACAATAATAGCCTTATCCCTCTTAATAATTAGTAAATCAATAATGCCATGATTCTCTCTATCACCATTATTATAAATAAATTCATATTCTTTATAAATTTCTTTACTATCATTTAAAATGCCAGTATTAATAAATTTTTCTATACAATTAACTTCAAAAGCATTAAAATCTTTATAATCAGGATTACTAAAATCAGTTATTTCAAATAAGTAATGCATACGTAACCCAAAGTCAATATTTTTTTGTTCTTCTTTACTTCTTAAAGTACTAGTAACTTTAGAAAAATGACTATTTTCTATTTTTTTACTATCAGGAATATACTCATCTACGGCGATAATCTCACCCTTTTCAGATTTTAAAGTTTCTAAATCTCTTTTTACTGATAAATTATAATCTTTAGTAAGTCCCAAAGAGTCAATATCAATATCTTTTATATAAGGTTTTAAATAATCATAAATTGAATTTAACATATCAGTAAACTTACGATAACTACTTCTGGTTTCTCTATCTACTACTCCTTCGACTTTATAAGCCAGTTCATTCTTATCAAACTCTCCAACAATAATCATCTTCTCACGAGCTCTAGTTAAAGCCACATAAAAAAGTCTTAATCTTTCGCTTATCTCTTCTAAAATATACTTATTCTTTAACATCAGTTTAACAACTGTACTATGAATACCATTTTTTACATAAGGAGTTATAAATCCTAAAGTATTATCATAATAAAATTTATTTTTTAAATCATCAATATTAAACTTCTTAAATAAACCAGTAAAATAACAGACTGGATATTCTAAACCCTTCGAAGCATGAATAGTCATAATTTTAACTGAATTAGAAGCCTCTTTGTTTAATGATAATTTAATATCTAACCCTTCTTCATAAACCATATTTAGATAATCTAAAAATTCATATGGACTATAACCAAAATTAGTGGCATTATCAGCAATTTTACTTATTGAATCAATCGTCACTAAATGTTCTTTAACATCTCCAGTCGTAATAAATGCTTCTTGGAATTTAAATCTCTCAATAATTAAACGAAATACTTCATTATTTGGCATATTATCAAGTTCCTTAGCTAATTCATATAAAATGGCATAAATTTCTGTTTCGGCATACGACCTATTACTAATAACTTTTAAAATATCTTTATCACTCATATTAAAAAGATAACTACGAGCAACCGCCATAAATGAATAAGAAAACATCGTTCCAAAATCTCTTCTTTTAATTAAAACTAACAAATTGTAAATATTTTTTATAATTGAGATATCTACCGAATCACTAATTGTCTTATCACGATAAATAGTTATAGGAATATTTAAATATTCAAATATTTTCTTGTATAAATTAAAACTACTGGAACGATCCATTAAAATAACAAAATCACCATAATTAACTGGTCTTCTTTGCATCGTTTCCTTATCCATCATTTCATAACCATTAGCTATTTTTTCTTTAATATCACTGGCTACTGTGAAAATTTCAATTTCTTCTTTAGTAAATTTTGAGTCTTTATCATAAGTATAATTTAAAACATCCATATTATAATTTTCTTTATTAACATCATTATAAGGAGTAAGTCCAAAAACCATTTGATGCGACTGAATATAATCGGCACCACCAATAAAATTATCCATAAATAAATTAAACATCATATTAATATTATTTAATACTTCACTACGACTTCTAAAATTTTTATTTAAATCAATTTTTAAACCACCATCATTATTTTGATAAGCTTCATACTTACTTTTAAACAATAAAGGATTAGCATTACGAAAACGATAAATAGATTGTTTAATATCTCCAACCATATAAACATTGTTATTTTCAATTAAAGAAATAAAGATATCTTGAATATCATTAGTATCCTGATACTCATCAATTAAAATTTCTTTATACTTATATTTCATCTCACAACGAACGGCATCGTTATTCTTTAAAATATTAATAGCCATTTTCGCAATATCAATAAAATCATAGGCATTATTATCTTTTTTAAATTTATCTAAACGTTTACTTAATTTTTGAATAATGGCAATAATAATCTCTACATAATCTTTTGTTAAATATAGGCTTTCTTTAATTTCATCAAGCGAATTATACTTAGTTAAATCTCCTATTTCATCAACTATCGATTTAACTTCATCTTTAATTTTTTTAGTTACTTCATCAGCTCCTCTTAAAACTGGTAACTTAATGACACATAACCTTTTAATGTCTAAATAATCAACTGCACTTATTAAAGGTCTAATAACCTCTTCCATTTTACCTTGAAAAGTATCATCAGTATAATGATATAAATTATCAACAGTATTATTTAAGACTTCTAAACGCATCTTTATTAAAGCCATATAATCATTAACTAATTTGCTTATATTATCATCACTATAATAACTATCAAGATAACTATTTAAAATAGTATCTTTATCATAACGATTATCAAGTTTAGCATATAAACCTAAAACCGCATTAAATATTTCTTTATCATCTTTAACTGTAAAATCACTAATCAACTTTAAAAACGAAAGATTTCTTTCTTGATATAATTCTTCAAAAATATTATTTAACTCTTCTTCTTTTTTTAAAGTCATAATACTAGCATCAATAATATTTATATTCTTAGAAATATTCATTAAATAACTATATTTTTTAACTAAGGATAAAGCAAAAGAGTCAAAAGTTGTAATATAAGCTAAATCTACTTTATCTAACTCTTCTTTTAATTCCGGAACTTTTCTTATTTTACTACGAATTCTATCTTTCATTTCCGCAGCAGCAGCATTAGTAAACGTTAAAACCAGTAAATCATCAATACTAATACCAGATTTAACATGTTCCAACACACGTTCAGATAAAACCGCTGTCTTACCAGAACCAGCTCCTGCTGAAACAATAATGTTCGTCCCTTTTTTATAGATAGCATCTTGTTGCTCACTCGTCCACTTTGGCATTTAAATCATCTCCTAAAATATCCTCTCTGGTTTTATATTCTAAATCAACAATATCTTCTTCCCTTCGATAACAAATTTCTTTATATTTACAAAATTCACAACCAATAAGTTCACCCTTAACTCGTTTGGGATTAATGGGAAAATCACCTTTCCAGATTGCCTCCACTACTTCATTAATCCTTTCGTCAACTATTCTATCAATTTTCTCAATATCACTATCACTAAACAACTTAGCATAATGGGCAAACCCCTTACTAGTTGTTGCCATACCTTTAATGACATCACTTTTTGTATAGGTTCTATCAAATTTAATCAATTCCTCTTCGCTGTCAATTGAATATCCATCAAGCTTTAAAGCTTTCTTACTATCTTCTTCGAAAGAATCAGAATCTACTGTTTTCCCATTTAATATCTTTTGTAAATAAAAGCCCGTAATCTTAATATCTTTATGTAGACCTCTCTTTGTTAAATAAATATAAACTGGCAATTGCAAATGTAACCCATAGTTAATATTATCTAAAGTAGTTGGTACATACCCCGTCTTATAATCGATAATAGCCACTAAATACTTACCATCGTTATCTTCTAAATACTTAATCTTATCAACAAATCCCAAGAAATTAATGGTAATCTTACCTTCTTTTCTTAAATTCAATCTCGTCTCAGTCAAAGTCTTATCATACATAGATTTGCTTTCTTGTTCTCTTATCGTCTTAATAATAAACTCTAAGGTTGTATACAAATTATCTACGTAAAATTTTTCTTTATTAGTTAGTTCTCTTTTTTCTAAATACTTATCATATTCTGTTCTTAAATCAAAGCCTTCATTATACATTTTACTTAAACAATCATGAAATAAAGAACCTAAAAAAGCTGCAAAAGTATCAACAAAAGGGTCTAACTTCAAAATATTAGCAATATAAAAACGAAAAGCACATAAATAATAATTATTCATCGCCGAATAAGAAAGATTACTCTTCCCATTTAAATACTTATATAAATCATCAAATTCAACTTTTATATAACGATTATCATAAGTATTATAATTAATATCTGGATAACTGGTCATTAAATCTTTTAAATAATCATTCTTTTCGTTATATTTTAAATATCTATCTAAGAATGTTCCTAAATTAATTTTATTATAAAGATGCGAATAATTATAAGGATTAACTTCTTCAATTACTACATCTAAACCTAAATCACTAATTAAAGGACTAGGATAATAAGTACTATAATTATCTTTTTCTTTATAACTTATATAAACATTAGGATTACTTAAAAGTCTAATCTTTACTTCCTGTTTTTCTCTTTTTAATAAATCTAGTGATGTAGCAAGTCCCAAGCTCTTACGCATTTTATCTTTAATTAATTTATCATCATGATATATCCTTGGCACTATACCTTGATTAAAATTTAAGACAAAATAATATTTATCAGGAAGTAACATATCACTAATATTAATTAAATTAACTGCCTTATCATACTTAGGTAAACTAATATTAATCTTCTTTATATCGCAAGTAACCATTTCTAAAAAAGTATTATCTATTTGGTAATCAAAAGTATAACTATTAAATAAATTAACTATTTTTCCTTTAATATCATCATCTAAAATACATTCTAGGGCTTCATTTACATTTAAAGTCTCTTTCAAAATTCTTAAAAATTCTTGAATTATTTTTGTATTACCAATATTTCTTGTTTCATAAAGATTAAGAGGAATATTAAAGTTTTTAAAGGTTCTATCTAATTCATTAAAGTAAGTATTATCAACATTAACTAAATAAATATCATTAAGACTAACTTTCTTTTTTAATAAATTTCTTATTTTAACTGCTGTACTTACTACTTCTTCGCTACTAGTTTCATAACTAACTACTTGATGCGAAAAAAAATTTTCAGTATTAAAACTTAAATTTACTAAATGATAGAATTCTAATTCTTTAACTAAGGCATCATCTAAACTAATACCAATAGTTACTACTCTTTTAAGACTCTTTTTAAAATAATGGTTATAAGTAATTAAATTATTACTATCTAAAACATTCTTTAATTCTTTTAACTCAGGAGTATCATAAAAAATATTACTCAAATATTCTAAAGCAATATCATAACCATAATTATAATGTTTCATTAAGAAATATAAAGCTTCCTTAGTAGGAATCCCATAGTAATTATTTTTAAACTCTTCTAAAGTATAAAACTTCAAGTTAAGTAATTTCTTTTCTTGACTCAATGTTTTTAGAATAATTTTTTTGATATTATTTGTAGTTATAACCGTATCATAATTTTGTAATTTATCTATCATTTAAAAATGCTCCTTGCTAATTTCAATTTTTCTTGCTAAATCAACTATACCATATTTAGGATTAAAATTGGTCTCTTTTAAAGCGACATTTAACTTTTTTATTATTTTTTTAAATCTTATCAATATTTATCCACTTTTAGTAACCCTGCTGTAATTATTTACTATTCTTAAAATTTTTTTCAAAACCTATTTGGTTATTCATCATAAAATACATAAGAAGAACAGACGAAAAAATTAATCTTATATTTTTATAGAAACAGAATTAAAAAATACAGTCAGTATGACTGGTAATATTAATGAAATACCTACTCTTATTAATTCCGAAGCTAGTGTTGTTACTATCAACAATGTAAAAACAACTGCCGAAGAAGAGACTTTGATACTGGTACAAGCCCATTAACAGTTAAGTTAACTGATATAAAAGTGGCAGGTACAAAGACCATCACCTTTCAGGTTACAAAAAAACATAATGATTATTTTTAAATATCTAGTTATACTAAGTGTTACTCAAACACTATAATAACAAAAAGTAATAGTCCTATAGTTACTAGCGCTTATCTTAATTCCATTAGTAAATGTAAAACACTACCTAAATAAATAAAAGTATCAGTTGTGTTTTCTATGGATCCTTTAATTCTAAATAATTATAAACAACTGTATTTGTATTAATTCTTTGCATAATACCCATCTTATAGGATATGTGAAAAATAAAAAAAGTGCTTATTTTACTAGACTTATCATTAGCATTTTAGTATAATCTAAAGTCATGAAGAGGGATTATTTATGAATGAAGAAACTATAAAAGAAAATGCTGAATTATGTCAAAAAAAAATAAAAGTTTGTGATCAATTATTTGCTAAGACTTATCAAGCTTCTAGAGGAAATATTTTATCTAGAAAAGATACAATCGTTATTAAAGATAAAATTGGTAAAATAAAAGAAAGTATTCAAGAAGAATTAAATTTTTATCAAGGATTTTATCAAAATATCTTACTTGGCTTACCAATTAATGTTGATTTTAACAAACTTAACTTAATTAAACAAAAACAAGCCTTGTTAACTGGCTCTTTAAAAACTATAATTAATGTACCAGAAATTCCTGATGTATATAGAAATGATATGCTAAAGTTTATTATAAACAGATTAGAAAATGCTACCCTTGCTAATAAAAACAAAGATTCTATTAAAAAAAAGCACTAATTATCTATTAATTATCTTAAGTAATACTGTTAAAACAATAATAACAGCACCCGCTATTATCGTCATCTTAGCAGGAGTCTCCCCCATAATTGATACCATATTATCATAAATAGTCATTCCGGTATCAACAATAAATGTTTTAACTTTGTTAAAAAACTCTCCTAACTGTTCTGGTAAGTTTTGTTCCCAGAAATCTAATAAATACATAAAAATCACTACTTTCTATAAATTAAGTATAATATACACTTGCTTTTTTTGCAATTACTTGATAGAATATTTTAGGTAATGGCGGAATTGGTGAAGTGGTTAACACACCGGATTGTGGCTCCGGCACGCGTGGGTTCGACCCCCACATTTCGCCCCATTATGGAATGCTTAAAAGACTATCTAAATTAGATGGTCTTTTTTCATATCCTAGTATTTTATTAATTTTACAAAGTAATCTTATGCTTTTTTTTACAATCTAGCATAAAATTATCAACATCAGAAAATAACTTATCACAATTATTAAACACAGTATGATGATTTCCTTCATAAATTATAAAAGTGGCTTTTAATCCTAAATTTTTATATATAGCTTCTTGTTTTCTAAATCTATCTTGAATTTTTGTTCCTAATACCTTATTAATAGCATTTACTTCACTATCACTAAATAAATTAAATTTAGCCCGATAATTACCATTTGCATCTCTTGTAAAAACTTGATTGCCATCTTTATCAATTAAAGGGGTACTATTACCACACTCATCTTTTAAAATTTGAACATTTCCATCTTTATCTAAATAACGATAATCCAAAAAATAAGGTATAGCTGAATCAGATTTATCTTTATCACCCATATAATAAAAGAAAAAGATATTACTAAACTCTTTAAAATCAAAATGTTTTAAACCACTTATTCCAGTTGGATAAATAAATTCATATCCATCATAAGAACTTATAGGCATCGACATAACTCCGCCAGTACCACCTGCTACTATCGCTTTAACAATTTCTGGGTGCAATAAGGCAAAATGAGAAGCAAACTTCGAGCCCTCAGAATAACCACAAAGAACAACTTTCGAAAAATCACCTATTTGCTCCTCTCTTAATACATTAATTGCTGTATCAATCATAGCTTTATGTTGAAGATCTAAATTATTATACATGTATATTTCTTTAGCAAAGTGCTTATCTTCACCAACTAACCTAAAATCGTTTAACAAGCAATCTCTTTCTAAAAAATTAGGGCGAAAATTTGTTAATCTAGGAACAAAAGGAATAATCATTGGATTACCTTTTTCCAAACATAAATGCATCATCATTTTATCAATTGCTCCGTATTTACCATCCTTAAATTTTTTAATAAATTCTATTAAATCTGGTATACTTTCACAATTTTTAGAATAATCTCCTGGCAAATTACAAGCATATATAAGCTCTGGTTCGTTATTTAAATTTTGGGGAATAAGTATTTGAAAAGGAAAATAAAATCCTAACTTGGGATTAGCATCAATATCTATATAATTTACTTGATATCCTCTAAAATTCATTTTTTGCATATAATCACTATCTTTCTTACCTAAATTATATCATAAATTCTAAACTTTTCTTTCCTACAAAATTACTCTCCACCATCTAAAAAAGACTATCCATTTTACTAGATAATCTTCTACTATTAAATTCTCATAAATTTATTTTTAACCTTACTCCAAACTACAATACTAGCTAAAGCTAAAATAAGAATTGGTAACATCGGTAAGAAAGCTCCTGTTTCGGGATTTTTATAATCTTTTTTAGTTTCTTCTTCTTTCTTATCTTCTGAAGGAGTATTTTTATCTTCATTATCATCATCTTTAGATGGAGAATAAATTATCTCGTTATTACTAGTATCAGTAATTATATTGCTTGTTAAATCCACCTTTAAAATATTGCTAAATTTATTACTACCAACTACTTGAGCTTTATAAAAATAAGTCTTACCAGCCGTAGTTGTATCATCAACTAAATAAACAGAAATATCTCTTTCTTCACAAGAAATGCTATTCTCTGTAATTTTTGTATAAGTTCCATCTAATGCCTCAGCTCTAAAAACAACACAATATGGAATATCCTCATCAGCTTGTTTAGTATAATCTATTTTAAAATTATAATTTACTTTACCATTTGATATTTTCATATTAAGTTTAGGTACTATATCAAAATGATTACTTTTAGCATAAGTTTTAGCAAAATCTGTAATCTTATCACTATCAAAACCTAACTTAAAATCACTTGCATAGGAATCTTCTAATTCAACACTTTCCCCCTTATCATTCTTACCATTATACTTATAATCAGTATAATCAAAAGAAACATTATATTTATCAAAATTACTTTCATATTCCCCAAGATAAGCCGTAGAATAAATGCTGTCAACATTACTTAACCCAAAAAGACTATCTAAAAAAGCTTCAAATATCAATTCTATACAATAATCCATACCATTATTTGCGCCAGTTGGTGTACTACCAGCATACTTATATTCTATATAATCATCAGTATAACTAAGAGAAAAATCTTGTTTTCCTTTAGTTAGAGATATCTTCTTATTATCTGCATCAATACTAGCTTCCATATCTCCTAAAGTAACTTTATACTTTTCACTAACTACTTTATTAAATTCTGTTACAACTTCATTAACAGTAAATTTCTTTGCATCAACTCTAATAAATATAATTGGTACTAACATAACCAATAATAATAATAAATTTCTTTTTTTCATACAACCCTTTTTCTTTCTAATTTATTTTTTTTCTAAAGTACTTCTTAATGTTTTATAATAATCTGGCTCAATTAAATCAATAGCATTTATACTACATTCTAAAGACTTTTTATATTCACCCTTAAAGAATAAATTTTCTGACTTAATTAAAGCTATATCTAAATTATTATTTAAAGAACGATATCTATTACCATAAACGATACTCATTTCGGCCATATAAGCACTTTTAACTACTTCTTTAGCTGTATTATATAGTTTAACAGCTAAATCTCTTGCTGTATCAACTCTAACATTTAAAGTCTTAATAGAAATAGGCTTTTTATTTAATTCTACTTTAACATCATCAATAGCTTCTTTAGCTTCTGCCATATAAGTATAATAATAATCAGGAACCATAGGTAAAGAATACTCATTTAATTTACATTTAGCTTTAATAAGTACTTCTTTTATCTGATCTAATTGCTCTCTTGCTTCTAACTCATCTTCCTTTAGATTACCAAAAGTATCATAGAATGTATTTAACTTTTCTGCTACCTCATCTAATGCTCTATCTAACTTTTGCATCTCTTTAGAAAGTCTTGTATAAGCAACAGTTTTATTACGATGATGACTAACTATTACTTCATAATTCTTCTTAATATCTTTAAGTTCCTTAGATATCTCTTCTAAAATATCTAAATCACTATCAGTAATATCATAAGAATACTTATAATCACTAGTCTTTCTTCTTAACTCATTATTATTTCTTTCTAATTTATTTGCACGTACTAAAACACTTCGCATCTCATCATCAAAAGTTTTCTTAGCTAATCTTTCTTTATCAAACTCATTATATAAATTATCAAAATAATCTAATATTGTCTTTAACTCTACTGAAGAATCAGTAATATTTAAAACATTAATCTTCTCTAAAGCCGTTGCTATCTTTTTATTAGCATCTTTAATACTATTATCAATATTTAAATAATCTAAGTTATAACCACTTCGCTCCATACTATCTTTAATAGACTTAATATCTTCAATCTTTCTTGGTATTAACTTAGTTCCCATTAAAATAATAGATGGACCTTCTTTAATAACTAATTCTAAATTACCAATCATATTATCTAAAGCTTTAATAATTTTATTAACTTCACTATAGTTATTACCTTCCATAGCAACTTCAAAACTACTAAATAATTTATCAATATTTTCAAACTGTAATTCTACTGGTTTACTTATATAAGTATACTCAATTTTATGGTTATTATATTCATTTAATACTAAACGATATCTTGTCTTTAAAGATGTTGCAATCTCTCTATTCTTTCCTTTAGATAAAGTGATTTTTTTAATCTCTTTAAGTAAATAATCACTCTTAGCTTTTACTAAATAAATATCAAATTCTACGGTTCCTAATAACTTATTTAATTCTTTATATTTCTTACTATCATATAAATCTTCTAACTTTAATAAATTATCTGTAATATGCGGAATATCTTCCTTTTTTATAACATCAAACCTAGTTCTTAAATTAGTATAAACTTCTTGCATTAAATCATTATTAACAAATTCTTCAACAGTTTGTAAACTACTCATTATATCAGAAGATATTATTTGATTCTTATCTCTTTCTAACTCTTCTATTTCTTGTTTATACTTATTTTTTCCTTTTTTATTAATTTTATTTAAAACAATAATAATAATTAAAACAGAAACTATATAATAAGTTACTCCTAGTAAAATAAAGGTTGTTTTATTCATAAGTACCACCAATACTTTCTTATATCCTATACCATACTTATTTAAATTTTATCATATTTTTATTGTTTAGTCATCTAAATCTAATTCATATGGACTATCTATAGTACCTTCACCTTTAATAGTTAAATGACCATTAATATTTATAATAGGAATCATACTACAAGTATTATTAACTTTTGTATATGATATCTTTCCCTCTTTATTTATAACAGTTATATAAGCTCCATAATAATAACTATAAGGTGTCGAAGTACAAGTATCTTTATTTAAGAATAAATAATTATTTTGATTATTAAACTTAGAACTAAAACCAATTATACTTGCCTCATCAGCACTTAATATGCCTACTTTACTACTATATTTACCACCATAGTCACGGTCCCCTGCATTACATACTAAACTAGGGCTATCTTCATCAAAAAGTCTTTTATTACCACCATAAGTTATTTGATTATAATACTTAGTATAGGTTGTATCTACACAGTAATCCTTAGTAACTAAGTATTCATCATACTTACTTATATTTTCTTCATACCAAGTATTTAAGACTTGAGAAGCACTACTAGTATTAAAAACAACTGTTTCTTCTTTATTAGAATATTCATTAAACTGATTATCTATTATATTATTTACGAAAGCAAGTTTTATAGAATTATCACTATTAATACCTACAATTCTTAAGATATAATCATCTATTTTAAAATAGTTATTTACGGGGTTTCCTCTAAAATAATAAGTATTATCTATTTTAACTAAACCGGTCTCTATAACATCACTAGTATAATCAATATTACTTATAATATTAGGATTATCCTTTAATAATTTTTCTATAAAAGTAGGTTTAATGATTTGATCAGATGCTACTACTTCATAAGTACTATAGAAAGTATTTTTATCTTGACTAGTAGCAGCATATTCATCTAACCATAATCTTAAATTAAGTCTTATACTCTTATTAGGTTCTAGATCATATTTATATAATCTTTTCTTTTCTTTAATATTAGCATCACTATTCTTTAAAGTTTTTAAATCACTTAAAAGAGTTGGTTCTAAAGTTATATCTCCATTTATATAAGTTTTAACTTTATTACTATTAATAGTAGTAGTACTTAAAACATCTAAATATAATTGAATAGTCTTTATATTACTACACTTATTAGTTATAGATATACTTCTTACTGATGAACCCTTACCATCACTATCTTTAAGGGCTTCAGGATTAACTAAGTTATATGTTAATTCATCACTATATATTATATCAACACAAGAAGTTGTATTTGCCATTATATTACTATTATCTATCTTCCATAAGGAATAAAAGACACTAATAGTCCCAAGTAATACTAATATTATTGCTAAAATTATCAACCTCTTTTTATAAAATTCCTGCATATTATTATCCTCTTACTTTAATACTAATATAGCTAAGTCTTTTAGTCAAGTTATTTGTTTTCTTTAAGTATATTTTATGTTTAACTTATGATAATGTCTTAATAGTTATCTTTTGAAAATGTCTCACTTTTGAATATCATTACATGGTCTGAACAAACAAAAGATAATATAAGCATATCAAAAGTAGCCATAAAATCATCCTCCTTAAGCCATAAAAAATATGGCATGCAAATTTAATAATTTACACACCATATTCTATAACCACGTTATCTTAGTACAAGTTTTTTTATAGATGATATGGGTTATTCAAGGTTCCATCACCATATTTTAGTACCTCAGCCTTCAGATTTAAAACTGGCCGAACTCCGTAAGCGACGTACACAAAGTAGGGGACGTCCGCACAGCCATTCGAATGCACGCGACGCACGCCAGCGTAACTACCCATGAAGTTGCCAGGCGAGGAAACCCACCAATATTGCCCAGAGTATAGGTAATACCCACTATTTTCTTCATTCCATCCACCGGCTAGTACCATTTCATCCATAGTCATTAGCCCCACTGGATACGTTAGAGCGCCATTTCCATTAATAGTATCACTTACTGTAAAGGCATCATTTTGTTGTGAACACGTTAACATCATTTTATTATTATATTTACTATAATTTACATAATCATCACTTTCCCATGGCGTGTTATACCAGCGATAGTGCGAAATAGAAGTACCAGCTCCCGTTCCAGAGTTGCTACCAGCCAAACTGCGATCATTACAAAAAATATTATCAGCCAAATATTGTTCATTGGCAGTTCCTAAAATATTAGTTTTATACCAATTATCTATGTAAGTCTTGATTGTTGAATCGTTGGTATTGGCATGAGCTGCTACATAAGTTGAGGCGCCAGTGGCACCATACATATAACCAACATAGGCATTATCATTAGAACTACTATTAAATGCACTAGTACCAATTTGACGATCTTCGCTTGACTCCCCATTCACATGGGCACTTGTACCATCATAAATAACACGAACAGTTCCATCACCGTTAATACGAACAATTCTCCAATATTTATCAGCAAATAAAACATAATTATTAGTTACATTACCACGATAATAATACGAATCACCATAAGCATCTTTAGCCTTACATAAATAACCATTAGTAGCCTCTACCCCAGTTACATTTACAGAACCATCTGCATTAACACTTGGACACTTACCAGAAGTATCTAACTGAGCAATAATATCAGGTACTTTTGAAACTACCTTTTTAAAATAAACATTACATTTAGTTCTTTTACTTAGATTAGTAGTAAGTAAACCCCATTTATCATTGTCCCATTCTCCAGTTGCCCCATTATCGCAAACGATCTTTTCTACTACATAATCATCATTCTTACCTGGAATTGTACTAGAATACTCCCCATCAATATATGCCCCAATTACAACATCACCATAAATAAAATCACCAACAGTCGTTTTAATTACGGCTTGTTCCTCCGATACGAAGAATTTAGAGTAAGCAAAATATAGACATAATAAACAACATAATACACAAGGTACAGCAATATATACATATCTTGAATAATTTCTCCACTTTCTTTTAAGTTCCATTCTTTTTAAAGTCTTTTTTCTATCAAACTTTGCCATAGCACTTAACCTCTACTACTTTTATTATTTCCAATTAAAAATAATTAATACTAAACAACCAACAAGTCTTTAAAATACCCGTTTACATACTTTACACTTTTCATAGAGTTAAATACTCTATGAAATTTTTAAGTTAAAATATATTTTACCCCAAACCCAATATTTTATACTAAAAAAAGCAGGTTTCCCTACTTTTCTTCTTTACAAACTTCATCTAAGTCTTTTATTAAATTATCAATATCTTCTTCATTAGGTGTTCTAACACCACTTGCAAAGGCATGACCACCACCATTATACTTAGCAGCAATCTCATTAATAACTGGACCTCTACTACGAATATTTACTTTATAAACTTTATTTTTAGTATCATAGGATATAAAAGCCCAAGCTTTAACTTCTTTTATGAAATTAAAATTATTAACCATATTACTAGCTGTACCACTATCAACACCAAATTTTTCTATTAATTCATTATCTATTTTAATATAAGCAAAACCATTTTCGGTAAGAATTAAATTCTCAGCTAAATAACCTTGAAATCTAATTTCATTAAGTGGTCTTTCATATAATTTAACATATAACTTTGAAAAATCTAAATTAGTTTCTTCTATTAAACGACTTACTAACTTAAAAGTCTTAGCAGTAGTATACGGAAGTAAGAATCTATCACTATCGGATACAATTCCACAAAATAAGTTTTCGGCTACATGTAGTGGCATTTTTAACTTTGTATTAAATATTAATTCCGTAACTAACTGAGCCGCTGAACAACTAGTGGTATCAACTAATTCAACATCCCCCATTTTATCTTCAAAAGGATGGTGATCGATTTTTATAACTTCACTGTACTTACTAAAAGTTATTCCATCAATACGATAGATATTAGGAACATCAACTACAATTAATAAAGGATTAACTAATTCATCTTCATTTATTTTATCTAAAGTCCCATAAGTTTTAAAACGAGCCACACCACTACCAACAGCATAAACTTTCTTATTAGGAAAAGTCTCTCTAATACTATCTCTTAGAGCAATCTCGGTAGTTACCGCATCAGGATCCGGTCCAATATGTCTAGCAACTACAATTGTGTCATATTTTTTTATCTTTTGATATATCTTTTTATATATTGGATTTACCACAAAAATACTCCTGACTAATTATTAAGAAAACTATATGTATCTCTGGCAATCATAACTTCTTCATCAGTTGGTATTACATAAATAGGCACTGATGAGTTAACAGAAGAAATAATGCCTTCTTTACCAAATCTAGTGGCTTCATTTTTTTCACGGTCAATCTTAATACCTAAAGCCCCTAATCTATCAACAATCATACGACGAACATGAGCAGAATTCTCACCAACTCCAGCGGTAAATACTAACATATCGCATCCACCTAATTCAACATAATATTGAGCTATATATTTTACAATAGAATTTACTAGTAAGTGATGAGCTAAAATAGCTTTATGATTACCATTACTAATTTGGGCTTCAATATCTCTAAAATCACTAGAAATACCACTGATACCTAACATACCACTCTTCTTATTTAAAATCTTATCTACTTCTTCTAAAGACATACCAGTCTCTTTCATAATATAAGGAATAATAGAATAATCTATATCACCACAACGAGACCCCATAACAATACCTGCATTTGGAGTAAAGCCCATTGTTGTATCAATACATTTACCATCACGAACAGCTGAAATTGAACCACCTGAACCAATATGGCAAACAATAACATTACAATACTTACGGTCAAGTATTTCAGAAGCCCTCTCTGATATATACTTATGGCTTAAACCATGAAAACCATATTTTCTAATCCCATACTTTTCATACCATTCATAAGGAACTGGATAAATATATTGATCTTCATCCATAGTTTGATGAAAAGCTGTATCAAAACATCCTACTTGTAGGGCATTAGGAATAGCTTTTTGGAAAGCTTCAACTCCCATAATATTAGCAGGATTATGTAAAGGTGCAAGTGGAATAAGTTTTCTTAATTGTTCCATAACATCATCGTCAATAATAACAGACTTATTATACTTATCTCCCCCATGAACTAGGCGATGTCCAACACCCTTAATCTCATCTAAATCTTTAATAACTCCCTTTTCTAAAAGAGTCTTAAGTAAAATATCTACTGCTACACTATGATCTTTTAATTCAGCTTGATATTCTTCCTTTTTACCATTTTGTTTAATTGTATAAATACCATCATTAATTCCAATTCTTTCAAATATTCCTGAAATTAACACTTTAGCCTCAGGCATTTCATATAATTGAAATTTTAAAGAACTACTACCGGCATTTACTGATAATATTTTCATTTTTTCCACCTCTAGTCCATTATACTAAAGTTTAGAAATAATATCTATCTTTTAATAATAAAAAAATCCTTATTTACGATATTTTTCGGTCTATAAGCCTGTAATTCTAGTGCTTCTTCATCTATATGGGTATTATCAAAATTATATCCATACTCATTTATAGTATCATTATATCTTTTTTTTAAATCATCTAAATAAATAAACTCTCTTGTTTTATTTTTACTATATTTTACTTGCATACATATCACCATTTTTAGTATGTTTATAAAATATCTTTTTATACGAAAAAAGCAGGAACAAATCCTACTTTATTTTTAATCTTTAAAACATTTTTCTTTTAAAACTAATATTAATTTGAAATATAACTTAAAATCTTACTCAATTTCTTTTTCTACATACTTTGCCATTAAATCTTTAATAGCATTTATGTAAACATAGGCTATCAATAATCTAGTGGGGAAATATAAACTACCCAGTAGATTATCAAGAGCCACTTTCTCTATAAAACATCATCAAATTCGCTATTTACTTCATTTGGTTTTACCGTAATAACTTCCCTGTTTTTAACACAAGTATGAATCATATCTTTATAATTAATTAACTCTTCATACAGATAACATTTACTTAATAAAGGATTAATTACCGGATGTTTAGGTACAAAAATAGTACAACAATCTTCAAATGGTAAAATAGAAGTTTCATAAGTACCAATCTTTCTTGCTAATTCAATTATCTCTAATTTATCAAAACAAGCAACGGGTCTTATTACTGGCATTTTAATAGTTTCATTAATACAACTCATACTATTTAAAGTTTGACTAGCTACTTGACCAATACTTTCTCCATTTACTATAACCTTACAATTGCTTCTACTAGCTATAATAGCACTTATTCGATACATCATTCTTCGCATAATGGTAATTAAATAGTCATTAGGAATATTTTTATAAATAGATTCTTCTATCTCTGTAAAGTTAATAATATGTACTTTAACATAAGAATCGTTATATACTGATAACTTTCTTGCTAGTTCTAAAACTTTGTTTCTAGCTTCTTTTGAAGTATGAGGAGGTGCCTCAAAATAAATACATTCTATCTTAACACCTCTTTTAATTGCCATATAACCACTAACAGGTGAGTCAATTCCCCCACTTAACATAAGTAAGCCCTTACCAGCAACTCCTACAGGATAACCACCAATACCTAAAATATCTTCAAAATAAATATAACTAAAGTCTTTTCTAATCTCGACGTTAACTTCTAAATCGGGATTATGAACATCAACTTTTTTATCTTGAATATTCTTTAAAATATGACCACCTAAAGTAGCGGCTATTTCCATACTACTACCTGGATACTTCTTATATGATCTTTTAACAACTACTTTAAATGTTTTAAAATCTTTATCCTTTAAAAGACTTATTAAAGCTTCTTTTATACTTTCTAAATCATTACTAAGTTCATAAGCAATAGTCATCTTATGAATTCCAAAAACACATTTTAACTTTTCAATAGTCTTAGCAAAATCATTAGTCTTTATAAACATTCTAGAAGCATCATAACTAGTAGTATGATCTATATTACTTAAAGCATCTTCAACATTCTTTTTTAATGCTTTTAAAAAGAAATTAATATTATCTTTTTTAGTTGTTAACTCTCCATATTTAATAATTATAAGTTTTTGCATAATTTCTCACCTCACTTAGTTTAGCAAAAGTAATAATAAATAACAAGAAAAAAAGCAAGTCTTCTTCTTAAAACTTACTTTTCTTCCTTTAAATACTTAATTTTGTATTTATCTAAATCATTAATAGTAATATCTTTTTTATTTAGAGCATCTCTTACATATTCTTGAGTTCCATCATTAAAATAAACAATAATTTTACTACTCATCATACAAGGAAATGAGTATTTGTATTTATCATCTTGATAAAATTCTTCTAAGGCATCGGCACATACATCATCACTTTTAGAAGTATTTTTAATATCCATTACTTTTCTATCATATGTAGTTATTTGTTTATTAGTATTTTTATTACTTTTATCATAAAAGAAACCAAACATAATAAAGAAAATAGTAACTATAACAAAAACAACTGTAAACTTATATTTTTTCATAACTATCTCCTATGCTACTTAAAGCGTAATATATTTGAAGTAAGAAGTCAATATTAATCTCTTGTCTCTGGTTTATAAACAGTACCCATAAATATTATTTCACCATTATTTTTATTTCTAATAAAGAAAAAAATGGTTTATTGATTTTGATTACTATTCTTTCTCTAATTCTAGACATAACACAACCATCAACTCCTGATACCACTGTGGTAGAAGCAGCTTTTATGCCACATTCTACTACATCAATGCTTGCCTTATGTAATATTTTTTTAACCCAATAATTATTATTATAAAAGACCATAAAATAAGTACCATCTTGTTTATTTCTTTTTTCATCTAAAAACCCGTCTCAGCATTTGCTAGAAAATAATACCATCAAAACAATACTTATTGTAACTGCCAATTTAATCCCTTATCTTTACTTATAAAAATTATTTTCTTATCTTCATAACCACTACCATCATCCCTTTTTTCATAGACAGAACATTTAATTTTTAATGTATCTTCTTCATAATAAGGTAAATCTTCAATCGTAATAAATTCGATGCCAGCATTCTTATAAATAAAATTAGCATCATAAAAAGTTTTACCACCATCACTGGTAACTTTTAAACCGCCAACTCGCCCATCGAAATAGATTTTATCATAAGAAGCAAATCCTAAATTTCTAGTTAAAAATTCATATCTTGCATCACTTTTCACTTGAATACTACCATCAGTTATATAATAAAAGTTTTTACCACCATCCATGCTTTTTACTACTTTTACCAGTAATTTTTGCCCTAAAGCATTATCAACTTTAACAAATCTTAAAACCATTTTATCAAATTTCTTTTCATATAATACCTCTGCCTCTTCAGGTAATAAATAGTAATCACTTTCATTATATGAATTATCATAGTTATAAATATCTTCTCTATCAGTACTAATTAACTTTTTCTTTTTATCCCTCTTTAAGACATCTCTAGCTCTTGCTACAATATTTCCATTATCATCATAATAGGTATAATAAACCTCTAAAGAATCTTCATTACTAATATATGGGTCACTAGTAATTCTTCCAAAATTTCCATTTATTCTAACTTTAGTCCCCATTAAAAAAGGACCATAATAATTATAATAATTAACATCAACATATTTAATAAAAGAATTAACTACAGCTACATATTTTTTATTATCTAAAGTAACAGTATGCTCAGTTGGTATTTTATATAATGCAATAATAGCTATAAATGGCATAAATACAATTAATAAAATTATAAACAGAAAAAAACATATTAAACAACATATAATATTAATTCTTTCTCGCCAAGTTTTATTACAAATACTTTTTATAATGCCAATACTTATACCAATTAAAGATAGAAGCATAATAACATTAATTACCCACATTCTAAAACGAATATTAAATAAATAGAGAACAAAGCTTAAAATAATATTAAAAATTATAAATATTCCTGTTATAAGAAAAATATTTTGTTTTAATTTAAGAATTAGCTTACTCATCACTAGCCTCCTTAAGAACTATACTTTGTTCATAATTACTTAAATAATTATCTTTTAAAATCAACTTCTTATTTTTAATAACAAAATTAGAAACATTAGGTATTTTAATATCATCACTCTTTTCATTAATCTTAGTACGATAATAAATTAATTCTTCATTTTGAATTTCAAACTTACCACTAGAATCTTCTAAAATTATATATTTATGTTTAATTTTATCGATTTCATAATATACTTTTAAACTAGCAGTCCATTCATTTTTAGTTTTGCCTTTTTCAACATCAGGTAAAAAATATACTTTTAAATCACTATCTAGGGCATCTAAAACTTTAAAAGTAGAAATATTTCCAATCTTATTATTATATTCTTCTATTTCTTTAGCATTACAATAATTACCATCATAAACAGTATAGGATATAGTATTATAAAGAAACTTTCTTCTTACACTATAATCAATTATCGTAGTATCAGCATCATAATCATAATAATAATTAGTATTATTGCACGTTAAAGTACTTAAAGTATTCAAAAAATTCTTTTGTTCGTTAATTAAAACATTTTTTCCTCTTAAGTTTTTTAAAGAATAATTAGTATCATTATTTTTTATTAGAAAGGAAAATTTAGGTACTCCTAGCCTTATTAATTTATCTTCAAAGTGATTATATCTTAAAGGAACAACATCATAACCAAAAGGAATTAGTTTAAAAAAAATTATAATTAAAATAATAACTATAGGAGTTAAACTTAAAAGTAACTTCTTAACAACTTGTTTTTTTATTTTATTTTTTTCGTGCTTTAATATGTCTTCAATATTAATGTTCTTTTCTTGTTTAATCTGTAAAATACTATAAATATCTGTATCTAAAGCTTCCACTAATTTTTCTAAAATAGTTATATCAGGAAGACTCAAACCTCGCTCCCACTTACTAACAGCTTTATCCGTAACATATAGTATTTTTCCTAGTTGCTGTTGGGTTAGATTTTTTTCTTTTCTTTTTTCGGCAATAAATTTGCCTATTAAATTATTATCCATAACTCGCACTCCTAAAAACATTATACTATAAAATAATATTTTTAAACTCTACTATTAGTTTAGTTTGATTTTTATCATAAAAAAGTCATAGAAAAAAGCCACTTAATCAAAAACTAATTAAATGACATCTTCTAATTTATAAGTGGCATAACCTTCATAAGCATAACTAGCATCTATACCTTTCATATAGACATTTCTATCATTAGCTTTATCGGTTAAAGCATTTTTTAATAAAATATTAATTTCGGTATCTTTAATTGGACTTCTTTCTATAGCCAGTAAATAATCCTCTTTACAAACCTTACTCCAATCAACAACTTGTCCTAAATTTTTCTTTAAGATTAAATCTAACCATATTCTAGTACTGCGACCATTTCCTTCCCTGAAAGGGTGAGCCACATTCATTTCTACATATTTTTTAATAATATTATCGTAATTATCCTCGGGCATTGTATCAATTGTCTTTAAAATATCTTTTAAGTATAAAACTGAAGCAAAACGAAAATTGCCTTTGGCTATATTCACCGTTCGTATTTTTCCAGCAAAATCATAAATATCACTAAATAAATAATTATGAATTTGGGCTAAACCCTTAAAAGCACCAACTTCTACAGTATTTATTTTACCACTATCATAAAGTTCCAATGCTTTTAATTTAGTTATCTTTTCTTCTATTTTGGAAAGTTCGACTTCATCTGTTATATTTAATTTATTCTTTAGCATATTTTCTCCCTTATGGCAATATTATACCATAATTCACCTGATTTTCAGTAAATTTCAACGATATATCTTTTCTCTAATCTTTTATATTCTTAGTTTTAATTGGCACTTCTATTTCAAAATTATCAGCCACATTCCAATAATAAAACTCAACATTTCCTCCTAAAGTATCAATTTCTTCAATAAATTCTTTAGGAAGGTTATCAATATTTTTCCGATAATTATAATTTTTATCACAAAAATACTCTTCTAAGCAACTAGTAAGCCATCTTTTTTTACTATTTGTAATAACAACACATTTTCTATTTTCCAAAATACCTTTAATATCATCAAATAAATAATTAAGACTATCGGCAAAATTACCATAATGACGATGCCACTTATAATAAGATAAAATATATTCTTCTTCATCATTATATAAATCAAGATACATCTTTTCATCTCTTTTATAGGGATTTTTTATTGTAATACAAAATGAATTATCATCTAAATAATCATATTCTTTGGTATCACCTTTTTTATAAATATGATATTTTACTCCTAAAGTATCAATATACTTTATTATATTTTCTGGGGTTTTATCAAAATCTATTCTTCCTTTAAACATAGTTACACTACTCCTAACAATTTTAATTAAATAACTAGTCTATTTTACCAATTCTTTTCTATCTTCTATTTCTTTTATTACTGATGATGCCATTGGTCTTTTTTCTTTAGTAGGAATAAACTTATCAATAAAGTTATTCTTTTTATTTTGTTTTAAAGCCAAGTAAGCAAAAGAACAAAATACTACAGCCCCAATAAAGTTAACAAGTAAATCTTTCATGGTATCATTTAAACCTATATCTAAATAACCACCATCAATAGTTTCTAAAATATAACCATTTTCATCATAAATCACGGTTTTTCCTATTGAAGATACTACTATGGCTTTATTTTTACCTGAAGGATTTAAGGTCACAGAGGATATCTTCTTAACAACCGTATCTTTTTGCATATCCAAATCAAAAAATTTATCACTGCTATATTCAAAAAATTCCCACAAAACGCCAATTGTCATCGAAAAGCAAAAAGCTACTAAGCATAAGTAAAAGGGTGATAAATTAACATTTTTACTATTTTTATTTAATAAGTCAATTAATGAAAACCCTACGGCGGCCGCTAAGAAACCATTTATAGTATGTAAAATAGTATCCCAATACGGAATTATCCCGTAAAAGTTATTAATTTCTCCTAATATCTCAGCAGCGAAGATAAAGAAATAAATAGTAATTTCTAACCCACTTGGTAAAGTTATGGTAAACTTATTTTGAATAAATAAGGGAGCAAACAAAAGAATTAATGATAATAAACATAGTAAAGCATTATTAATATTTCCTTTTAATAACTGTAAAACCATACATACTATAACTAAAAAACGCAAAATCAAATAAATAGCCAAGGAACTTCTTTTAGTTTCTTTATAAGCCATTTTAACTAATTTAGAAATTGTTAATCTTTTCTTTTTCATTTAATACCTCAAATCTCTTATTTAAAATTTAAATAAATTAACCCCAATTTCTTCATCATAGAAGCGGTCTACACACCCATCAATAATATTTATTATCATCTCGCAAGTTGTACTAACAAACGCCTTATTAAGATGTCCTCCAAAGGTCTGTCCTTTAACATTGGAGCAAGTTATATGAAGATGGGTATAAACTTCACTATTCTTAGTATTTATATTTCCCATTAAGGAAATTATTTCAAAATCACCAACAAATTCATTTTTATAATATTTTTTCTCACTTAATTTATAAACTCCTGCCTCAAAACTACTAACGGCACCGATTGCTAAAACAGAGGCTAATTTGATATTTTCTTTTATCGCTATATTATGTAGTTCCGTAACTATTTCCTCATCTTTATCGATTCTTGCTACTATCGTATTATTAAATCTTTTATATTCCATTTTAAATTTCCTTTTCTAATTAACCAATTTAATGTTTTCACTATTATTTAAAGCATAAGATATTAATTTATCTTCCTCTAAATTTTCTTTATGCATATCAATTCTATTAATTTGATGATTATTATAAGTTGTATAATAATAAATTCCCTCTGAGGCATTACAACAACTACTATAAATAGTTATTTCATAAGTATTTTCTTTTAATTTACAACATCCTCTTACTTGTTCAACAGAGTTGATAATATGAAAAAATTGGTTTACACTTGATGTTTCATCAGCACTACTTACTGAATTTAATTTAACAAAACAGGCTCGAACGAATCTAGACATACTAGATACATCCCCTGGGATGCCAAGACCTCCTAAACCTCTACTATAACTTGTTAGGTTTAAATTATCACTAAAAGTACTTGGTAATTCTTCATTAGACAAATGTCTATAATTATTTAAATTAAATAATTGTTTATCAAAAGTTGGATTATTGGTCATAACTCCTACGGGATTATCATATATTTTTAAGCCTTCCTTAACTGATTCGATAACTAGACATTCCTTACTATCGGCAATTAACCAATGTAATGGTGATATTGGATAATTACTACTAAAAGTTTCTTTCGTAATATTAATATTTTCTAGTAAAATTTTAGCCTCATTAACACTTGCACATTTTCCTAAAATCCAAGGGATAAGTTCAAATTGACAAATATTATCTTTATCCTTTTTTTCTTCGTTATATACAGCATTACCGAAAAAGTTAAGACCAGCCATACCTAATCCCTGCTCGTTTACTGCCTCATAATACAAAGGATAATCATTGGCAATATGGGCCATTCCTATAAGGGCATAATGCCTACTTAAAATATTACCATTTCTAAATTTAAAGGGATAATTCTTAGGAGTTATGGTTACTTCTTCGCCATAAGAAAATTCATAATCCAAGGTTCTTCCAAAATAAAAATCTTTAGTTTTATAAGTTATTGATGTACACATATTTTTACCTACTTTCTTGTTATTTACACTTTCAAGATAACATAATAAATTTTAAATAACAAGAAAAAAATAGTGAGTTTACATATTTAATTTCATAAATATTTATTTATCACTATTTTCTTTTTTATTCTTTTTAAACCAAAGTACACCTAAGATAATTAGTAAAACTGATGCTCCCAATGCTATTACTAAATATTTCGTTAAATTCAAATTTATATTTCCATTATTTTCTTTAAACTCATTATCTTGACTCTCATCCCAAGCAATGTCTTCTTTATCATTTTCTTTTCTTAAAACATTAATGGTATATTCTTTAATCTTGCCGCTTTCAGCGGTTACATCCAACTTTATTAGATTATTGCCAACTTCTATTATATATTTACCATTACCAACAACTAGAGCCTTACTGTCTTCGGTCTTAGCATTTATTTCTAACTCATCAACTTCATTTTCAACAGTAACATTATAATCAAGTATATCTTTATTAAAATCAAGACTACCATTACTTAAAATAATTTCTTGTAAATAATTATTATCGGATTTAACGGCTTCTTGCTCTTCCTTTTTTACCTCATTATTTTTATTATTTTTAGAATCTTGATTAGTTTGTTTATCACCATTATTGTTATTTTGTTTATTACTACTATCATTTTGATTGACATTACTAGGCACTTCATCTAAATATATAAAACCAATAGTCTTATAATCAGCAGTATAAATACTAGTTTCTAATTTACAAGCTGCTCTTTTAGCATTTTTTCTGCAAGCTGCCTGACTGGCCTCATCATAAGAATTATTATCACATTCTATAAAATCTGGGTCATCTTCATCAATACAATACTTATCAGAATCCCAAACATATATATAGTTACCACTTACTTTTTCCACATAAGCAACATGACCATATTCCGTAATATTCCCAACAACGATAGAATTATCTTTTGGCTCACTTCCAACCTTAAAACCAGCACCTTTAGCTGAGTTATACCAAGTCTTAGCATTTCCCCAAGCTGGTAATGATACTCCTTTAATATTTTTAACTTTATCCCAAGTATACCAAGTGCAATTAATCCCATAAGGTCCCATACTTTTATAAGGATTACCAGAGGCACTAACCTCTATAAATACCCCAAAGCTTAAAATATATAATAAAGTAAATATATAAATTCTAAATTTTTTCATAAATTTTACCAATTTTTAACAATAAACTTTCTAGCACCAAAATAACATATTTAATATTTAAAAACAAGAAAAAAAACAATAATTTTTTTATAATTATTACTATTCATCTAATTTATATAAAGTCATATAAGCATTAAAATCTTCTTCGTTCCAATAAGCAGAGAAATCATCACCATTACCACTTTCTTAGCCGTAAAAATTAAGATAATAGTAATAAATTGACTCTTTTGTTTTAAGATGTCTCTTAACATTTTTATTTTTAACATATTACCATGCCATTTCATCAATACTCCTTAGTTTTTTATTTATTTCGTTAGATTCTACTTTAACTTTTTTTAAACGAATTACTCTATCGGCAATCTTGATAATTAAAAAATGAATTTTCTTTCATATTATTTGCTAATTTTATAAATAAGGCTTATAATTAAACTTATATTACTAAGAAAGGGAAAACAATCTTAAACTTAAATACTGTTTGTAAACATATATGGCTATAACAAGAATACCTACCCAAAAAAGATCGATTGAAACAAGGGATAAAATAATTGCAAAAGGCTTTGAACTTATATGTAACAATGGTTACTATAAAACCAATACCCCAGAAATTGCTAAATATGCAGGTGTTTCTACCGGTATTATTTATCAATATTTCCAAGATAAGAAAGAAATATTTATTGCAGGTATTAATAAATACTCCGAAGATATTATGTTTCCTATTTTTTCCTTAATCGATGAAAATGCCAAGTTACCAAATGATTTATATCAATTTTTTCAAAAAATAATTAATGCCAATAAAAAGCAACACACCTCATCTTCCAAAGCCCATCAAGAAATAACCGCTATGGAACACTTAGATAAAGATATTGAGAACATATTTAAAAAACAAGAAATAGCCTTTTCTAATAAACTATACCTTTTATTTAAAAACAATAGTTACAACGATAATAGTTTAAAAGAAAAAATGCATCTAATTGTTAACTTAATTGATAATTTAGCCCATGAAGAATGTTATCATAAACATGAAAGCCTCGATTATTCAAAAATGGAAGATATCGTTATTACTACAATCATCAATATTTTAAAAAAATAGCTAGACTAACTTAAATTAAAAGTAATCTAACTATTTTTTTTCTTAAGTTTTTTACCATTACATCTTAAATCTTTAACAATATTTTCTAAAATATTTAAATCCTCTTCAACATCTTTTAAACTAATATGCAAGCGTACACTTATTTCCATATTAGAATAACATTTTCCGTCAAAGTATCCCATCTTCATTAATAGTACTTTGACTAATTCATCAGAAAAATTCTCATAAGAACTTTTTATTTGATTAATAATAATATCTCTTTTATCAGTTCTTCTTATATGCATATCAAATATAGCTATACATTTCTTAAAAAGTTTTTCATCTTTAACATTACCCATATAATCCCTAAATTCTAAAGATTGATATAAATTGTTTTGATAAGTACTACCTAAGAAAAGTAATACTTCTTCTATTTGCTCATTTTTATAACTATTATAGTAATATAAACTTAAAAAATCTATTAATCTACTTATTCTTAACTTTTTTAATCTTCTAGGAATAATACCAGTTTTTATAGCCTTAATTTTATTATATACTTCCTTAGTTATTTTACCAGATTTATAATTACCATTTATATCAAAACGGATACCAATTAATGCCTGCATATCAAATGGTAGATTTTCTATAACCGTTTTTATTTCTTCTTTAGAATAAGTTGGATACCTAAAATATAAGTTTTTTTTATGACTAACAAGTCCTCTATTTCTTTTTAAAATAAGATCCATATTTATATATAAAATCCTATATATCTCTGCTGCATAACTTCCTGTAAGCAAATCCCAATTAGTTGGTTCTAAATAAGCATTATAAAACTTATTTAAAACATTCTTATTATCTTCACTTAAACAATTATAAGCATTATTAACTTCTTCATGTGTATACTCATTAAAAATATAATATATACTCTTATTTATCTTCTTAATTGTTTGATTTCTTTCTTGTACTTGTCCATCTTTAAATCGGTTGGTCTTAGTTTTTTTCTTCTTTTCTCTTATAGACTTATTATCCATTATAGTATCATCATTTATAACTATAGATTGATCTTCTGATACTAAAGTTTTATGGTTTAACCCATAATATAAAAGTAACATATTAATATTATAATCCTTAAATAATTTAGTATGTCTTAAACGAAAATTATAAGAATATACATACCTAATAATATAATTAACATTAATATTATTTTCTATTAATTTAGAAGCTGTATCCCCAGTCATTTTAACTTCATAAGTATTTAAAAACTTAATTATTGCCTCTAAAATCATTAAAAACTTATCATAACTTTGACCAATTATATATAATCCATTAAAATAATTATTTAAATAATAATACTGATTATCTTTTATTTTTGCTATAACTTCTTTTTTTAGTAACTTATCTAAATTAGATCTTAATATCAGTTTAAAAGTTCCATTATTTAAAATATTATCTTCTTTTAAAGAATCATTAGTAGCAGAAATTACTATTTTTCTAAATTCACTTTCACTTATTTCTCCAAAACTATACTTACGTTTACAATCTTCATAAATTTTAAAATATTCTCTATACATCGTATTATAATCAAAATCCATATAATCCTCCAAAATTTCTTCATTATTTTACAATTAATTTTTAAATTTAACAAGAAAAAAGAGTTTATCTTTCTAAACTCTAATTATCTTCTAGCTCTTTTTAAAGCAGCACCAGCATTCTTAGCTAATTTAATAGTTTCTATTGCGACAACTGTTGATGGTGCAATTAAATCGCGTTTTTTAAAAAACTTACTAAATCTTTGTTTTGTCCATAGTAGAAAAACATATGATGTAATTGCCCCTAATAAGGCACCATCGGGATGAGCTAAAAATGATGGCAATAAATTAGTAACATTACGATAATCATCTACACTTTTAATGGTTGATTCGATAGTATTAGGATTGCTATCTGGTGTTTCTCCAAAAGCATCATTTCCAAATAGATTATCACTATATAAATAGTTATAATCAGCAACACCATCACCATTAGCAGCACCGGTATTATTAACATAGTTGCCAACTTGTCTAATTGCTGGAATAACTCCCTCAAATGAAGTATTCTCTTGTTCTTCTAAATCTTCAATAGCAAAACCAATTTCTTGACCTAATGGAGTATCGATAGTAGATTCATTATTAGCTTTTCTTTCTTGATTTTCTTCATTTCTTTCTGCTCTCTTAGCTTCAACGTAACTACTAGTCAAATAATTAGGACCTCCAGCCAACCATAAAATAGTATTTTCATTAGCTAAGGAAGTACCTTTACTTTGATATTCTTGACTTATTCTTTTAGTTGTCGATGAGTTAGCATAAAGACCAACTTTACTATATCCTAATTCATTTGCAACACGAACTGCACTACGCATTATTTCTAAATGATCAGTATTAGCTTCAAACCTTTCAAAATCAATAAATAATGGAATATTATCTTTATTAATATTAATACCATTAGCATTACAAATAGCTTCAAAATTAGCTATATTAGCTCTAAATCTAGCTTCAAATGCATCAGTAGCAAGAACAGTATTTCCTTCAATACAAAAGTAAAGTCCAAATGGTTTGTTTAAATTGTTAACCTCTACTAACTTAGGAGCTAAACTAGCATCATCCTTTGAAAGACAAGCACTAGAAGCCCTTAAAATAACAAAGTCAGATGTCTTAGATATTACATTCCAATCAGTTATACCTTGAAATAAACTAATATCAATACCAGAGGCAACTGCATAGGTAAAAGCTCTATCATTAGTTTTTGGATCAACTGTTACATAAAGATTAGGAATTAAAATTTTGTCTCCAGATTTAGGAGTTTTAAATTTTATATTATTATATTTTTTTAAATCATTAACACTTAAGCCAAACTTAAGAGCAACCGAATTAAGATCTTCATTATCTTGAATTGTATATACCGCTGAATAAACTAAATTTTCACTCTTATTTAATTGTTTACTAGCAATAGAATTAGCTAACCAATCAGAAGCTGTTATTGAACCATCTAAGTATTTTATCATATTATGACTACCAGTATATTTTATTTCTTCTGAGTCTTGAATTACATAAGTATCATAATCCGTGATATCCATAACATATTCATTAAATTTTACTAAATTAGAATCTTTACCACTAATTCCTAAATAACCCTTTGACATATCAAACTTTTTAATAAAAGCACTTACTAATTCTTCTTTTTGTTTTGTATCTAACTTTTTATTTTCCATTAATTCATCAATGGATAAATAAACCGGTAATTCTACTTGATGTCTTGCTAAAAAAGCTTGAATCATATCAATATCTTTATATATTTCTCCCAATGTACAAGCTTTAGTATGTAAAACAACCGCATAAGATACATTACTATTTGTATTATCATTTGCCTTTTTATCCAAAAAACTAGCATAAGCATCTGCACAAACTAAATCAGTCGCATTACTTATATTAAATACATAAAAATTATTTTGATTTATTTTTATTATTGGTTTCTTATCATAACCATAAGTATTTTCCGTATCTCCTCTATGATATAGGCTATCAACCCAATCGCATATACCCTTATTTGCTGTTAAGAGTGGTCCTGCAATTAATGCCCCACCATTAACCATATCCAAAATACTTGCTAAAATCATTTTTCTTTTTTCATTTTTATCATAACCATATTCATAAGACTCCATATTATTTCCCCCTATTAACGCAAATAATTATAACGTCCGTTTCTTGATTAGTTACTATACAATAGTTTTCTTATAATGTCAATAAGAACTTTAAAAAGAAAGTTGATAAGGATTTGTCCTTGAACCATCACCATTATTAATAATAATACCAGATTTTAGAAAAAGACTAGGTCTAGCATCATCAGTAGAATAAGCATTACCATAATTAAAACCACCATTAGATTTTACAGCATAAACATAGCTTCCAGTTAAATTATTAGTCATTAAAGTCCATTGATAAATATTAGCTTTATATAAATAATTATTATTATAACACTTAGGCATACTACTCCAATTATATAAAGACTTAGAAAGACAAGTTTCTCTATCAGAACCACCAACAGCATACCCATAATCACTTGGATACATTAGAGCAATCTTACCTGTCCAATTATTAGAATTTCTCTCAGCAGAATAAAGACTACTTGGATTACCAACACTATCACCAATAAACGAAGTAGTACTGCCTAATTTCCAGACAACACTTTCTATCATATTTCTAGTAGTATCATTTTTTAATGTTTTATTATAATAAATTCCACTATTAAAACTACTTTTTAAAGAAGCATTTGCCCATATATTAGAATTATTTGTATCCCAAGCTACACTGCCAATACTATCATCTTTAATTATTTTAACTAAATCTTCTTTAGTACCATCTTCTTTATTTATATTTTTAAAAAGTCCTATAATCCGCCAGATTTCACAAGTATCACTAGTTTGATTATGATAATCGCTACAATTAAAATAAACATAATTACTAGGACTAGATCCTATATATCTTATGTTTCCATCAGGATCATCACTTGCTATATTCGTTGTATCACTTTTAACTAAATCATTTAGTTTATCATTTATACTTTCTAAATTTTTAAAATAAAGATTACACTTAGTCTTTTTAGTTAAATTAGAAGCAAATAATCCCCAAGAATCTTTATCCCATTCAATAGTAGCATTATTATCACAATCAGCCTTCAAAAAAGTTACAGTTCCTTTAGAAGGAAAGCTATCTGTTTTAACATCATCTATAAAAACTGCTAAAGATTCTTTATCCACAAGTTCATGATTTTTATTAAACATAAATATTGAAACAACAAAAGTAAGAATTAAAACAATTATTAACATACTCTTTTTCTTCATACTAGTTATTCTCTCTTTCGGTTTGCCATTTAAGTATAGGATATCCATTATTTATATTATTAGTATCTTCTACAAAAGCATTATCACCATTTATAACTGATAATACACTAGGCATTTCAGATTCTGACAAAGGCATAGACTCCAGATTGCTTTTAAAAGCATATATTCCATAAGATGAATTTCCTATTACATAATGATTATTTTTGAATACCATAGTTATACTTTCATAAGAACTTTTTCCATATTGATAGCCTAAAACTCCACCATAATTACACTTACCAGAATTATAACTATTAATAATTGTTGATTTATCATCACCACAACCTAAAATTCCACCCGTAGCATTACTAACTGCACTAACAGTATTTAAATTATAAGTATTTATTGCACTTCCCATCCAACCAACAATTCCACCAACCGAGTTAGCACTTGATGTAACCTTACCATAATTATATGAATTTTCAACAATACCCCAAGCTGCCAAAATGCCACCTGTTAAATCTTCATTACCATTTGTTATATTACCACCATTATAAGAATTAACGACATTACAATACACAGCACATAATCCAGCAGATCTGCTATATTTTCCATTTATGGTTGCTAAACTAAATGAATTACTAATTTTTGAAGCACTGTTATCATCTCCACCTTGACCAATTAAAGCAGCTTGCATGCTATAACCAATTACATATGATGAAATAATCCCTACATTTTTTATATAGCTTTTTTGAGTTCTTCCAAACAAGGCATTGCGATTTTCAGTCGGTCTATTTATACACATATTACTTATAATGTGACCATTACCATCAAACGTACCAGAAAAAGGATTATCCTCTGTACCTATTGGTGTCCAAGAAATATTACCATCTAAAACATTACCACTACTATCAAACTTTCCACCTAAATCCAGATCATTTGTTAAATAGATTATCTTACCAGACTTATTATCCCCATTATTAACTTCCGTTGCTAAAGTAACAAGTTCTTCTCTTGTTGATATACAACTAACATTATCATTAATACCACAGCTAGCTGGGGTTACAAAATAAACATTGCACTTTGTTCTTTTACTTAAATTACTAGCATATAATCCCCACTTATCTTCATCCCATGAAGCAGTTACATCATTATCACATATAACTTTTTCAAAATTAATACCCGTTTTCTTTTCTGGAAAAGTATTAGAATATTTTCCATCTATATAAGGTGTAACAACAATATCTCCATATATAAAATTACCTACTGTTGTTTTAGTTATATCTTCATTAACTGATACGAAAAATTTAGAATAAGCAAAATATATACCTAAAACTAAACATAATACATAAGGTATACCTATATAAAAATATTTTGAATAATTTTGCCACCATCTATGTAATTTTGATTTTTTTAAATACTTATTTTTATCAAACTTTTTCATATCCTACTAAATATCCTTACTACAATAATAACCTTAAGAATAAAAATATTTTGTTGAATAATATATTTACAAAAGCTTTATACTTTTCATAGAGCATAAAACTCTATGAAAACCCTAGGTGAAACCTGAGTTAAAATGCCATTTGACCAGAAATTTGACTATGATAACAATTTGAATAAGAGACTATAAAATACCGTTCAAAGTCTTTATTCACCTAGGTTTCAATCAATTTAAATTGACTATAATTTTGACCATAATTAGAAGATTCTATTAGTAAATTTATGTGGAAATTAACGTATTTATATGGTATATTTATGCTATAAGTTAAGAATAAGATCCATATTTTTGTTTTCATAGAGTTTTATGCTCTATGAATTTTTTGGGATAAAAATATATTCAAAAATATCAACTTCATACATAAGAAAAAAAGAAACCAATAAGCACTCAATTAAAAATTATCAGTTTCTAAAACTTAAATTCTAGCACCGCAGTATTTACAATACTTAGAATCTTTATCTATTTTTTTACCACAATGTGGACAAGCCACACCATCTTCTTCCGTTAATCCCTTCTTAACCGCTCTAGCAGTTGCTTCAACACTATCTTTAGTAATATCAGTCATATCATCGGTTAGATTTTTCAAAGTATCTTTTGAATCATCCATCATATATTTTAATGATTTAACTTGACTACTAAGCATTTTACCCTGTAAATTAGGATTTAACATTATAACAAAACTACCAATGATTATTGCAATAACTAATCCAAAAAATATCCAAAAAAGTATCTCTATCATATTTCCTCCACTTAAAGTCTATCATACGAAAAAAGAATTTTCTATCATTTTATATTTAACGAGTCTTTGCTGTTACCATTTCTTCCATTTCATATCTATATAGATTTTCCTTACCATAAACATTGGCAAGATTAATATCAGATACGACCGCATTACTTTTATTTTTTAAATAACTTAAAGCTTTCTCTAAAGATACATCTGATATCTCATACTTACCAGTATTAAAATCTGGTCCACCAGCTTCTTTAGTTGGATCAAAGCTAGAAATTAAAGCACTTGTTTCTACTCCTAATACCGAAAATATTTTACTAAATTTAACTAGCTCATTAAACTCAGCTTCACTTATTTTAGCTGGAATTTCCACAACCGCATTTTTACCAGCAAGAGAATTAGTCAAAACCATATAAACATAATTCAACTCTTTCCCACTAATAGCACTCTTTAATATTCTGTCTCTCTTAAAATTATTACCTTCTAATTTTAAGCCAAACATATTAGCTAAAACTAGATCAACAGTATCACCATGTCCCCCTAAACCA
>ULRB01039247.1_pt1 | contig 42990 bp, 39 predicted proteins | sample 1955051 | NCBI WGS metagenome assembly ULRB01 (sample SAMEA4835671, study PRJEB28245) | human gut metagenome | biome: gut microbiome; material: fecal sample | place: Denmark | collected 2008 | reverse complement strand
TTAATTTTAAAAGTAAATACTTCATATCATCACCAAACTCATTTTACTATAATTTTAAAATTTAGTAAATATGGTTTATAAATAATAAATAATAGAATTAATAAAGCAAATATATTAAAAAAATATGTAATTATGATTATGTTAGTGAAGAAAGAACTTTAAAAAGATTATTTTTTTAGAACAATTAGAAACACCAATAATCTTTTTTGCTTTTTTTTACCCGTTTTTCTTGGTCTTTTTTTGTTTATTTGTTATAATGGGTTAGGTGATAAAAATGAACTTTTTAGAAAAATATAATATTGATATAAAAGATAAGGAATTACTTTTAACAAGTTTAACTCACACTAGTTATGCTAATGAACATAATGTTTCTTCTTATGAACGTTTAGAATACTTAGGCGATAGTGTTTTGCAATTGATTGTTAGTGAGTATTTATACAGTAACACTTCCTTAAAAGAAGGAGCTATGTCTAAAATGCGTGCTAGTTTTGTCTGTGAAAGTGCTCTAGCCAGTTATGCCAAAGAAATAGGCTATATTCCCTATATTAGAGTAGGTCATGGTCAACTACATGATATAAACGATACTATTATCGCTGATATTTTTGAAGCAATTCTTGGTTGTATCTATTTAGAATGTGGTTTTACAGTTGCTAAAGACTATGTTTATAAGACTGTAATTCCACATATTAAACATCATGAAATTTATTTAACCGATTATAAAAGTGCCCTACAAGAAGCAACTCAGATGGATAAAAAAACTTTAGATTATAACGTTATTAACGAAACTGGTCCAGCTCATGATAAAACTTATGAAGTAGAAGTTAAAATTGATAATATTGTTTATGGAAAAGGTATTGGTAAAAGTAAAAAAGAAGCTGAACAAATGGCTGCTAAAGATGCCTTGAGCAAAAAAGCAAATAACAAGTAGTAGGAGATTTTATGTATTTAAAAAGTATTAAAGCAGTGGGGTTTAAATCGTTTGCTGATAAAATAGAACTAGATATTAAAGATGGTATCACCTGTATTGTTGGTCCCAATGGTTCTGGTAAAAGTAATATTTTAGATGCTGTTAAATGGGTTTTAGGTGAGCAATCTGTTAAAACTTTGCGTGGGACTGGTTCAATGAGTGATGTTATTTTTAATGGTTCTAAAAGTCGTAGCCCCATGTCACGAGCTAGTGTTGCTTTAACTATTGATAATAGTAATCACTATTTAAAAAGTGAATTTAATGAAATAGAAGTTAAAAGAGTAGTTTACAGAACTGGTGAAAATGAATACTATCTAAATAATGCCAAGGTAAGACTTAAAGATATAACTGATCTTTTTATTGATAGTGGAGCATCTAGAGATGCTTATAATATTATATCGCAAGGAACAGTAGAAGATATTGTAAATAGTAAGCCAGAAGCCAGAAGAGTAATTATCGAAGAAGCAGCTGGAGTTTTAAAATATAAAAAGCATAAAGAAGAATCTTTACGTAAATTAGAAAAAACCAAAGATAATTTAAATACGATTAATCTTTTAATAAGTGAGTTAGAAACATCTTTAGAACCCCTTCGTATTCAATCAATAAAAGCTAAAAAATTTAATGAATATAAAGATAATCTAAAAAACTTAGAAATAGCTTTAATTGTTAATGATATTAAAAAAATTAATCTTGAATATAATAAGTTAAAGGCTCGTAATGAAGAATTAAAGAGTTTAATTGAAGAATTAACGGCTAAAATAAATAAGGATACAGCCACATTAGAAGTAAGTAAACTAAGTAATTTAGAAGTGGAATCAACCTTAAATAAACTAAATCAAAATTTAGTGGAATTAGAACGTCAAATTGCTGATACAAATGCTAAAAAGACTATGATTCTAGAACGTAAAAAGCTTAATAGTAATAATGATGCAACCTTAAATAATGTCTTAAACTTAAAAGAAGAAATTTTAAGTATTGGCAAAAATATTAATTCTTTAGAAGATGAGATAAAAGCTTTAAATTCTAAAAAAGATGAGTTAAAAACAACTTTAGATTCCATTGACAATGAAGAATTAATTTTAAGAAAAAATTATGTTACAGAATCTAATGAATATAATCGTAAAAACAAAGAATTATTAGAGCTTAATAATAAAATAGATATTCTAAATAATAATATTTTAAATGAAGTAAATATCCCTTTACCAGTTAAATCTATTCTAAATAATCCCCGATTAAAAGGTATTTATAATACAGTTGGTAAACTTCTTACTTTCGATGATGCTTATATGAGTGCCATCGAAACAACACTAGGAGCTAGCATCAATTATTTAGTTGTTGATAGTGAAACTTCAGTTAAACAAGCTATTAATTATTTAAAAGAGCAAAGATTAGGGCGAGCTACCTTCTTACCTCTTAATATAATTAAGCCAAAATACCTAGATAGTAATATCATAGATTCCTTAAAAAATACTGCTGGCTTTATTGATACGGCTATAAATTTAGTTAAATATGATAAAGCTTATGATAATATTATGCAAAATTTACTTGCTACTACCATCATTGTCAAAGATATTGATGCCTTAAATAGTATTGCTAAACATTTAAATTATAAATATAAAGTTGTTTCCTTAGATGGCGATATTTCCTATGCCGGTGGTTCCATAAGTGGTGGTGCTAAGAAAAATAGTAATAGCATTCTAAAGGATCGTTATGAATTAACTAAATTAGAAACTAACAAAGTTAATTTAGAAACAAATATTAGAGTAATTGATACCAAAATTAATACTTTAAATCAAGAACAAGAAGAAATAAAAAATAAAAAAAATAAAGTAAATAATGAATATATTGAATTAAAAGAAACTATTAATCGTAAAAACATTAGTTTAGCTGAATTACAAAGTAATTATAAAGACAAAGAAAATACTATCAAAAATAATGAAGCTATTCTAAATAATACCGTTGATATTGAATTAGATAATATTCTAAAATCTTATTATGAATTAAATGGTAGGAAAGATAATCTTTTAAGGACAATCAAAGACTATAAAGAAAAATTAGAAACAGCCAGAGGCGATTTAGCTGAATTAGAACTTAATATAAAAAATAAAAATCACAGTTTGAATAAATATAATAGTGAATTTAATAGCAATGAAATCACTTTAGGTAAATATGATGTTAAATTAGATAATTACTTACTAACTTTAAATGAAGAATATACGATGACCTATGAAAAAGCCTTACATGAGATTGATACTAATATAGATATTGAAACAACAAGACTTCAAGTAAGTAAATTAAAGAGTAGTATCAAAGACCTTGGTGAAGTAAACCTAGGCAGTATTTCTGAGTTTGAACGTGTTAATGAAAGATATACTTTTTTAACTACTCAAAAAGATGATTTAGTAAAATCTATAGAGGAATTAGAAACAGCTATTGCTTCGTTAGATGAAATTATGAAAGAACGTTTTAAAGCTACTTTTGCATCTGTTAATATGGAATTTCAAAAAGTATTTAAAATCTTATTTAGAGGTGGTGAAGGTCACTTAGAACTAACTGATAAAGATAATTTATTAGAAACTGGTGTTGAAATTATTGCTCAACCTCCAGGAAAAAAATTAAGTTCTATAACCCTTTTCTCTGGTGGTGAAAGAACACTAACTGCTATATCATTATTATTTGCTATTCTAAACGTTAAAACCGTGCCATTTGTTATTTTAGATGAGGTTGAAGCAGCTCTAGATGAAGCTAATGTTGACGTTTTTGGAAAATATCTAGAAACCAGAAAAGATAAATCACAATTTATAATTATTACCCATAAAAAGAGAACTATGGAGTATGCTGATACTTTGTATGGGATTACTATGCAAGAAGAAGGAGTTTCCAAATTAGTGAGTGTTCGCATGGAAGAAAACAAAGATAACTAGTAAGTGCTAGTTATTTCTTTTCTATAATTATGATGTTGTGTTAAAATGTTAATAGATATTTTTAGAATATTAAGGAGCTGGTAGAATATGGATACATTACAAGAATTAAACACTTTTATTAAAAAAATTCAAAACAACGTCGATTTTGCTGCCATGTTAGATGACAATAATCAAAATGAATTGGATGCCTATTATAGTTTAACTCAAGCTTTAAAAAAAAATTATAGGGGACTTATTAATAGTAATACTTTACCAAATGGTATTAATGGTTTAAAAGTAGATTTAACACCTAGTCAATGTGAAAATTTGATAATTGATTTCTTTGCTAGTATTGGTATTCCAAAAGAAAAAATAGCCAATTGTTTGTCAACTAGTGGCTACAAAAATTTAAAAGTAGTTCCTAATTTAGACCGAGCATATCAAAAAGATGGCATTATTTATGTAGGCGAATTTACCAATACTTTAGACTGGCTTAAAACTGTTGTTCATGAAATGGCTCATTATCTTCGCAATCAAAACACGAATGGTATTGCTGCTGTTTATGGAACTTATAACGAAATTGAATCAAAAGTAACCGAACAGGCTTTTTATCAATATTTGCTTGCATCTAAAAAGCCTATAATAGTAACTGAAAATGGTTTAAGATGCCTTAATCAAAATGATATTAAGCTGCAAAATCTAAGAGAAATAATGCTCGAATCTCAGAATTTATTCCGCTTTCAAGATGAGTATTGGTTTGTTAAAAAACTAAGAAGTAATTTAAAAAAGAATGGAACCTACCAATTTACTAAGGAAGATTTAGCTTCTTTAACCCCATTTGAACAAACTTTATTAAAAAATACTACTAAATGGCAAAATAACTATATTAAAGAAAATGATTCTACTTTTTTTAATAGCCACAATTATTCTTTACATAACGGTAAACATATTACCAATGAATTTCGCTTTATTATAGCTAGATTATATTCAGAATATGCCCTTAGTAATCCATCTATTTTAGCAAACTTTGGTACTTTCTTATTAAATAGTCAAATAAAAGATAAATCATCTTTAGAAAATTTCTTTGGTATTACTAGCTATGATGAACTAATAAAAAATCAAATTAATAATTCTACTAGTTATCTAGCAACATATATAACATCTCTTTTAACTGAAAAGTCTAAAGAATACTTATCAACAATTAAAAGTACTTATGGTAAAGATATGTCTGAAGAAGAACTAACATATTTACAAAAATTACAAGAAAGCAACTGTGTTGTTGTTGATTCTGATACTACTAGGTATAAAAATAATCAATTGGCTCATGGTATAGCTTTAGATGATTATAAGGTTCCTTATGCTCACGGTAGTCGAGTATTTAATGATGATAAAATTCATTTTTATCTCCCTGCAATATTAAAAAGAAATCCTAATATTACTTTAGATGATATTATAAAGCGATTTGATAGTCTTCTTATCCATGAACTGTTACACTTTTTTATTAGACCTAAAGCAAACGTATTTGATGGTGAAAAAGTTAGCAATTTCATAACAGAAGGTCTAGTAGATATGGCTGCAAGAGATATTCATAAGAAAAATAAACTTTCTTCTGACTATCAATCTGATTATGGCCCTAATGTTATCTTTGTAAGACAAGCCTTGTCTAATGTTTCAAAAGAAGAAAGAGGAAGATTACTATTTAGCTCGGATATTGAAACTTTTCTAAAAAGGACTAGTACTAAAGCATTTAATAGTCAACAGACCTTAAAAAGTGCTATCGATAAAACAACTTCTTATGATATTTTACTATCTAGTATAGCTGATGCTTATAGTACTTCCTTCCCAGTAAAAGATAGAGAAAATATAAAAATGAGTGCTTTAAGACAATTGTATAATTTATCAGCTAACGAAGAAACTATTTTCTTGTCTTTAGAAAAAATCACCGAAGTAGGTAATAAATATTATAAAGAGGCAATGCCTAAGATTAGCGATTTAATAAACGCATATAATTCTAAAACAAATGATATAAATATCTCTTTAGAGCAAAACTCAGAAAATACAGTAAATAAATTGACAAATCCAAACTTATTTGATACTAATAGGGCAAAAAGACAAGCCAAAGTTGCTAACTTTGCTACCATGTCGTTGGAAGAAGAAAATATTTATCATAAAATGCTGGCAGCAAAAGAACAACTAAGCTTAGATAGCAGTGTTACTAAAGCTAGACCAATGAGTAGGGTATTAACCCAAAAAGAAAATACAGAGCAAAATAATAATGATTCTAATAGCGGCTTTATTAGTACATTACTTTTAAGCCTTGGCGTTGGTTTTATATCGGGCGTGGTATCAGTACTTTCTTATTTATTTATAAAAGGATAAGAATGGAGCAATAAAATGAATAATAGTAAAATAAAAGAAGAAAGTTATCTTCGAGAATTTTCAGATGAAATGCTAAAGAAGTATGGTTTATCGACAGCTGATAAAGAAACAATAACTTCATTAGTAGAAAAAAGTATCAAAAAGCATTTATATACAGATACGAATGATTTTCAACATGATTTAAAGCATATTGAAAAAGTTTTAGCTTATGTTGTCATGATAGTTAATAAAATTAGTAATCCTAATATCAATAAAAGCCTTCTTTTAACGGCAGCTTTGTATCATGATATAGGAAAAACTATTGGGGCTTCCAATAAGAGTCATGGTCAAGTAGGAGCTTTGGAATTTACTAAACTGATGCAAGGAATGATGTCATCTAAAGATATAGAAACTGTTAGTATGTTAATTAATCAACATGCTTTAGAAGAGGATAAAATAGATTTTGCGAGTAAAGATTATACATTGGAAGAGCAAGAGCAAATTCAGCTTATGTCTGATATCTTAAAAGATGCTGATGCTCTTGATAGAAATAGGCTTAACTATCCAGCTCCGTTTGGCAATTGTGATGTAAATAAACTTAGAACAGAAGCTGCTAAAGAAATACTACCTTTAACTAATGATTTTTATCATGATTATTATAAAACGATAATAGAGGTTCGAGAAAAAAGAAATGGCATTAAAATTTTAGATAATTATGCTAAATTAGAAGAATTATTTAATAATTATCAATCCGGAAAAAAGACGATGCTCCATGCTTCTTTAGATCCTAGCATAGATATTTTAAGGCCAAGAAGAAGTACTCAAAAAGGCAGTTATGTTTATGCTGGAGTAGATCCAACTGATTGCATGAAAATGGCCACTTTTAGATTATCATTTCTTTTTAGTGGTTATAAAGAAAATGGAGTTCATATTATAAATGAGACATTTCCTAATACTGTCGATGAGGTATTGGAAGGAAAATTTATTACTTTTTACATATTACCTAACGAGTTATTTCATGAGTATGTTGGCAATGTAACAGCGTCCCCTAACCGAGAATGGGTTGCTACTAGTAATGTCGTTCCCATTAGACAAATCTCATTTGAGGCTAAAGACTTAGTTAAATACTTGATTAATACTAATCGTTTAAGTATTAATCATAATAATTCAAAAGAAGTAATGATGGCGGCTTTTGTTAGAATGTTTAGAACCTATATTTGGGGTATAGCCGAAATAAATGAAAATCCAAAAATATTTGATCAAAAATGGCAGCAAATTCAAGCAATAGTTAAATATTATGAAAAATACTGTCCTAATATTATGAAGAAAATGCAAATAATAAAACAATCAATAGATAATGATATTAAAGTTTGCATAGCTGATTTTGCTGAAAAAAATGGCCGAACTCCAGATTTAAGTAATGAAAATGATATTTTACAACCCGTTCAAAGTCATTTTTTAGGAACATTTTTTGCTAGAAAATCAGACGGAAGGATTGATTGGCACCATCTTAATGAGAAATATATTAAGGAAATATTAACTAAATATGGTTATTCTGAAGAGTATGGAGATACTAAAGAAGAAAATTTATTTTCTAATAATATGAATGATAGACAAGAGTCCCAAAAGCACTTTGCAACAATAAAACCAGAAGATAAAAATATTTACCAGAAAATGCTAGCAGCAAAAGAACAATTAAGCTTAGATAGCAGTGTTACTAAAGCTAAACCAATGAGTAGGGTATTAACCAAAAAAGAAAATACAGAGCAAAATAATAATGATTCTAATAGTGGCTTTATTAGTACATTACTTTTAAGCCTTGGTGTGGGTTTTATATCTGGCGTGGTATCAGTACTTTCTTATTTATTTATAAGTAGAGGTTAAAAAATGGCAAAAGAAGAAATACTATTAAAATTAGAAAATTATGATAAAAATATTCAAGAAAAATTACAAGATTTTATTACTGGCTGTTTTTCTTTAAAAGAAAGCTCCAATGGCCAGTATCAAGTTCAAAAGACGATAGAGTTAAATAAAATTTATTTTCAAGGTTATGTATTAGATAGTAAAATCTGTCAAAATCTTAAAGAAGATAATGTTACTGATTATTCTTTAACCACTTTAAAAAATTATCTAAATAAAAATTTTAATAACTTAGAAGTAGATTGTACACCTTATTATGAAGCTTTAATTTTATATGAAAAAGCCAATGTCCTAGAAGATATGGTTGATGAAAAAATAGAATTAGAAATTGATTTTTTAAGTGAATATGTAGAAGAAATCAAAATCTTGAAATATGAAGTAATTACTAAAGATAAATTTTTTAATTTTTATAAAGATATTAAAGAAAAGTTAGTTAAAACTTTATTATCAGAGCAAGTTTCGGATATAACTAAGAATAACTATATTAATATTTTAAATAATATTTTTGATTTTTTCTGGAGTGGTTACCCTTTAATAAATTAGTTTACTTAACAAGACTAGAAAAAATTAAGAAAAAAGCAAATCATGGTTGCTAAAAGTCATCAATCGTGGTAGGATATAGAACTTTGAAAGAGGAATTTTATGAATAATCATCCAGATACTAATATAGATTTATCTAAAGAATTAGATATATCCTGTAATGCCAAGAAACTTTTTAAAAAGATGAATGTTTTAACCCTTAAAGATGCTTGTAATCTTTCTTTAGAAAGTTTAAGAAATATCGTCAAAGGTAACTTAAAATATCAAGGATTGGTTGATGAATTATGGGAATATGTCCATAATAATAACTGTTGTTTTTTAGATGAAAAAATTTATTATCAAAGTTTAAAGAATACAATTAGTGATTTTAATGAGATAAAGATAAGTGATTTATTTATGAGCAAGAATGCCCGCAAATACTTAGCCAATTATGGAACAATTGAAAACTTCTTAAAAAAATTAAAACAAGATTCTACTACCTTAAAAAGTTTTCTTTGTCTAGTAGTTACTTATGAATTTAATACTACTTTAGAAGAATTATTTAGTACATTGGCAAATGATGGCAAAATTCTAAGTTTAATTATCAAAGATTTTAAAAATAATCTTCAAAACCAAGGGACTCTTAGACCAATATTTACCGTATTTCCAGAAAAAAGTATCTATTATCCTTTGATTCGTTATGACTGCTGGCTTATTTGTGATTTACTGGCTTTGTCTAAAGAAGAAATTACCCAAATTCCCCGTTTAGGACCATCTAAGACTCATAAAGTTATAACAACATTAGAGGAACAAGGTTTTTCATTTATGAATACTAAATATCTAAAAAATGTAACTCTTAGTTTGGCTTATTTTAAGATAGAAACTTTAAATCTAGAAGAAAAGACTTTAAATAAATTAAAAGAAAATGATATTTTTAATCTTGAACAGTTACTAAAAAAAAGGTCTTTTGCTCATTTTACTGATGAGGAACTATTTAATATTCAAAGAGAAATTGCTAAGTTAAATCTTAATCTTGATGATAAATTATTAACTAGTCCCCTTAAATTATTAGAAAAAAACTATAATCAGTTAACCCTAGAGCAATATACATTGCAAGAAAAATTAAATGTTTTAAATAGAGAAAAAATAATATATGAACGTATGTTAAAATTATCTAAAAAAAATAATAGAAAGGATTAATCGAAATATTTTTAAAACGATTATAAAAAATTATGAGAATAGAAGAGTTAAATATTAGTACTGGGGCTAAAAAGATGCTCCAGATGATGAACATTGAAACAATCGAAAAATTGCTAGAAATTGATATAACGAGTATTAAAAAATTATGTAAAAGTCATCATCGTTATCAGACTTATTTTGATGAAATATATGAGGCTATAAAAGATTTAGGGTTGCATTTTAATTATGAATATTCAATTTATTATCCCTATATAAGTAGCAAATGTGAAGATTTAGAACACCTAAAAATTTCTTATTTAGATTTAACACCTGAACTAAGAGATTACTTAGAAAAGTATGAAAATATAGGAATGTTTTTAAGTGCTATTGCCTATGATAAAAAGAAATTAAAGGGCTTTTTATACACAACTATTAAAAGTGATAAAGACTATACTTGGCTTTTTAATCTTCTTCATCATTTGGGAAATAACGGTACTATTTTACTTTTAAATATATACGAATATCAAAATATTTTAAAAAGTAAAACCTTAAGCCTTAGTTCTCCTCTTAACAAAATAATTTCCGATTTACGAATAGTTCAAAACCTTAATAAGCATGAAATATATTTTCTTGATGACTTAGTTAAATATGATGAACAAAGTTTAAAAGATTTAGAAGGAATTGGTCTAAAAACAGTCGAAACAGTAAAAGAAGAATTAAGTAAAACTAATTTTCATTTAGGTATGCAGCATCTAAATTATCATGAAATAGAATTTTCTTTAAAAAATTTTGACATTAATATTTTACATTTAGAAGCAGCCTTAGATGCAAAGGTAAGAAGAGTAGGTATCAATGATTTAAATGATTTGTTTTTTTTCAACCAAGTCAAATTTTTTACTACAGAAGAATTATTACAAATAAGAACCAGTTTTTGCAAATTAGGTTTTGATGTTAGTAAAAGTTTTTTAGGTGCTACTGTAAATGGTGATGTTTTAGAATATAATAATCTAATTTTACAAAAAAGACTTTATGAAGAAAAATTAAAAGAAATAAACGAAAAACTAGCTGGAAAATTTCCTATGGTTTATTCTAGTACTCCAGATACTAAAGAAAATACTTTTAATAAATAATAACCACTTAGAAAATTAAAAAGTGATAAAAATAGATAACGGGTAAGAGAAGAATTTAATTAAACAGACTTTCTTCTTTTTTTATTCTTTGCTATAATTAATTAAGAATAGGAAGAGAAAAAATGAAAGAAATAGAAATAATTGATGCATATTTTAGAGCTGCTAATTATATTAGTGCTTGTTGTCTTTATTTAAAAGATAATCCTTTATTAGAAAGACCTTTAAAGGAAGAAGATTTAAAAGAGAAATTAGTTGGTCACTGGGGTACCGTACCCGGTCAAAACTTTATTTATACTCATTTAAATCGTATTATCAAGAAAAATAATTTAAATATGATTTATATAAGTGGACCAGGTCATGGTGGTAATTTTTTACTTGCCCAGAGCTTTTTAGAAGGAACATTTAGTGAATGCTATCCCAATTATCCTAAAAATAAAGAAGGCTTAAAAAAAGTATTTAAGGAGTTTTCTTACCCCTATGGTACAGGTTCTCATGCAACACCAGAAATGCCAGGATCCCTACATGAAGGCGGCGAACTTGGCTACAGCTTAATTCATGCTTATGGTACAGTCTTAGATAATCCTAGTTTAATTACAGCTTGCGTTATTGGGGATGGTGAGGCAGAAACAGCCACTCTTGCTACATCTTGGCAAATCCATAAGTTTTTAAATCCTAAAACGGATGGTATAGTTTTACCCATTCTTCATTTAAATGGTTATAAAATTAGTAATCCTACTATTTATAGCAGAATGAGTGATAAAGAATTAATTTGCTATTTTACTTCTTTAGGCTATCATCCTTATATCGTATCTGGTAGTGATACTATGGCTATGCATAAATTAATGATGATGGCTCTAGATAAAATTATTTTAGACATTAAGAAGATAAAAGAAAATGATACATCTAGTAAGATTTATTATCCTATGTTAATTTTAAGAAGTAAGAAAGGCTGGACTGGTCCTTCTGTTGTTAATGATAAGCAAATCGAAGGAACTTTTAGAGCTCATCAAATTCCCGTTGATAAAAGTATTTCTAATCATTTAGAAATTATTGAAAATTGGTTAAGAAGTTACCGCCATCAAGAATTATTTAATTCTGATGGTACCCTAAAGGATTATTTAGAAAATTATCATCCAACTGGTAATGCCAGAATGAGTAAAAATCCTATCACTAATGGTTTTAGTGGTAAAAAATTAGTATTACCAGAAATAGATAAGTATTTATTAGAAAATAAAGAACTAGGACAATTAGAAACTCAAGATATGGTAGAACTTTCCAAATATATTCGTGATGTATTTAAGTTAAATAAAGATGATTTCCGTCTTTTTAGTCCTGATGAAGCTATGTCTAACCGTCTTTATCATTTATTTGATACTGAAAAAAGAACTTGGGAAGAAAAAATAAGTCCTTATGATGAAAATTTAAGTAAAGATGGTCGAATTATCGATTCTTATTTATCAGAAAATGTTTGTGAAGGATTATTAGAAGGTTATACTCTAACCGGACGTTTTGGCACCTTCGTTAGTTATGAGGCTTTTATTAGAGTAGTTGATTCTATGGTAACTCAATATATTAAATGGTTAAAAATGGCTAGTGAAATTAGTTGGCGTAATAGTTTACCAAGCTTAAATTTAATTTTAACTAGCAATGTTTGGCAACAAGATCACAATGGATATACTCATCAAGACCCTGGCTTCATTAGTCACATAGCTGAAAAGAAGAGGGGATTTGCTAATATTTATTTGCCAATTGATGCTAATAGCTTAATTTTAACTTATGATAAATGCTTAAAGTCTAAAAATGTTGTTAATAGTATTATTGCTTCTAAACACCCAACTAGACAATGGTTAACTAAAGTGGAAGCTAAAAAATTAGTTAACGATGGTTTAATTAATTTAGAAAAATTAACAACAAGTGATAATCCTGATATTGTTATTGCAAGTTGTGGTGATACCCCTAATATTGAGGCAATTGCCTGTGTTTCTTTACTAAAAAAATATATTCCTGATATTAAATTGCGTTTTATAAATGTTTTAGAAGTCTTAAAATTAGAAAGTAATAAACGTAATCCAAATGGTTTAAGTGATGAAGAGTTTACTAAGTATTTTACTAAAGATAAACCAGTAATATTTAATTTCCATGGATATCCATCATTTATTTATGGTCTAATATATGATCGTCCTAATAAGAACTTTCATGTTCATGGCTACCTTGAAGAAGGCTCAATAACCACAGCCTTTGATATGCGTTTGCGTAATAAAATTGATCGTTTCTCTCTTTTAAAAGAAATAATAACTTTCATTGATAATAAAAATACTCATGAACTAGTTAAATATATTGAAGAAACTTTAGAAAAACATTATAAATATGTTAAAGAAGTAGGCATTGATTTAGAAGAAATAACTAATTTTTCTATTCAGTAGTTTAGAGGTATAATATGACAATTACAACATCAATTTATGATTTAATGATAAAATCAGCCTTAGTTTTTAATATTTTATTTATTCTTTCAAATTATAAAAAGTATAATTTGAAATTAAAAGACGCTATCTTAATAATTATTTTAGAAAATATTTTTATTGTAATAGGAGGTAAAGTATTTACTTATTTAGATGAATTTCCTAAATACAGCATAACTGATATTCCTGGACTTTGGTTTACTTCTTATGGTAATATGCTAGGAGCTTTAGTAGGATTAGTGGTATATGCCTTGATTTTTAAGCACAAGTTAGCCGATCTTTTTGGATTAGGAGCTGTGCCGTTACCACTTGTCTATGCTATTGGAAAAATTGGCTGCTTTAGTGCTGGGTGCTGTTATGGTATTAATTATGATGGCTTTGGTAAAGTAATTTATTTAAGCTCTAATCAAGCTCCTTTAAATACCGGACTATTTCCTATTCAATTAGTAGAAGCTATTATTTTTACCATAATATTTATTATATTCTACAAAAAATCTCGTCATGAATTTAAAATGCAAGATTTTGCTTATCTTTTAATGAGCATTAGCATTGCTAAATTTTTTCTAGACTATTTAAGAGCGGGACGTGAAAATATTTTATTTTCCTTTAATCAAAGAATAAGTATTATTTTATTTACTTTTGGTTTATTTATTTTATCTAGAATATTTATTAAAAATAAAGAATTGAAAACAAAAAAATAAGGACATTTAGTAATATAATTAAATTTATTAAGTTATATTACTTTTTTTAAGGTTTAAAAACCACTTTTTCCTTGACTAACCTTTGTAATATGAGTATATTGAAAATAGACTTTAAAAAAAGGATGATTTAGATGAATGATAAACATAGTTATGCACCAATAAGAAGAGTAAAAAGAAGTTGTTTTTCTAAGAAATATTCATATAAACCAATTAAAAAAAATAGTGATACTAAATTAAAAGTAATTTCAATAATCTCTGTGCCTATATTTTTATTAGGAGCTACAAGTGTATGTGCGGCCTCTTTAGATAGCAAAGTAGACCATGCTAATAAAATTTGTTGCTTTACACAAATTTGCTCTGACTTAGGACTAAATATTGGTTGGAAACACCAATTAAATGAGATTAAAAAACAAGGATTAGATGCTTATTATCAAAAAGAACGTACAGATAGATATTATAGACAAAGTCTTACCATAACCGTCCAAGATGGCTATTATGTCAACGAAGAAAAAATGATTCCTGAAGGATATGAATTACTAGATAAACCTTTCCACGGTAATGATTGCTATAAAGAAGTAGAAATACCAGAGGCTATTATCATTGAAGAAAACCAACAACAAAGACAACTGCTTTTAAAAAAATAATTGCATTATTAAAAAAAATAGCTTAAAATGAGTTCAGGTGAAAATATGAAAAAGGATTTTTTAAAATATTATGTAATAGGACTATTTATTATCTGTTTAGTTTGTACTAGTCTTGTTTTATTTAAGCAAAATAATACTTTAGAGGAAAAATCTGATACTAAATTTCATGATGAATATACTTCTTATAACGGTAAAGAAACTAGTAATGGTAAAATCTATCCTGAAGTTACTATTGATAAAGAAAATCTTTATTATTATATAAGTGAAGATGAAATAAAAGATTTATTTGATAATGGAACTGGTGTGTTATATTTAGGATTTCCAACTTGTCCTTGGTGTCGAAATATTGTCTCTGTTTTAAATGAAGCGGGTAAAGATTATGGCATTGCTAAAATAAATTACTATAATATAAAAGAAATTAGAAGTAACTATAGCTTTGATGATGCCAATAAATTAGTTAAAACTGATGGTAGCACTTTATATACTTATCTTTTAGAAAAACTTGATAGCTTTTTAGAAGATTATACCATTCAAGATAATGACGGTAAAGAAATCCAAACTGGAGAAAAAAAAATATATGCTCCTACCGTTGTATTTATTAAAAATGGTGAAATAAAACAAGTAATTGAAGGTACAGTAGATTCTCAAAAAGATCCTTATATTTTATTAGACGATTCCCAAAAAGAAGAATTAAAAAACAAATATTTAGAAGCATTTAATGAGTTAGCTGATTTATGTGGTGAGAAATGTTAAAAAAACATTTCTTTTTTTTTCAATCTTTATTATAATACTAACTAGTGGGTGATTTTATGGATAAAGTAAGTCTTTTACCAGCCGATATTTATACAGTAGTTAGTAAGACTATTTTAAACTTAGAAGACCGAGATAATTTAATTATGTTATATGAACCAATTATGGGACCTTTAGCCGTTAGTCTTTACCTTACTTTATGGCGTGATTTAAAAAATAATAGTTTTAAAAGTGAAGAATATAATCATCATCATTTAATGAGTATCATGAAACTTGATTTAAAAAGTATCAAAGAAGCAAGGACTGCCTTAGAGTCTTTAGGACTTTTAAAAACTTATGTTAAAAGGGGTGATGTTTATTCTTATATATATGAATTATATAGTCCTATGAGTCAAAGAGAATTTTTAAATCATCCTGTCTTAAATGTTGTCTTATATAATAATATTGGTAAAAAAGAATACGATGCAATTAAAAAATCTTATGAAAAGAAAAGTATTTCTTTAAGTGAATATGAAGATATAACTAGTAGTCTTAATATGACCTTTGCCTCATCTACAGTCCTTCCAGAAGTAGATGCAACAGAGCGAGTAAAACAAAATGTTTTAGCTAAAAATGTTATTGATTTTGATATGTTAATGGCAAGTATTCCCAAAGATATTTTAAATGAAAAAGCCTTTAATAAACGTACTAAAGAATTAATTGAAAACCTAGCTTTTGTCTATAATCTAGATACAATGCAGTTTAGTGAAATAATTAAGAATGTTATTAATGAACGTGGCTATATTGTAGCCGAAGAATTAAGAAAACTAGCCCGTAATTACTATACTTATCATAATAATGGTAAACTGCCAACTCTTGTTTATAAAGAAGAAAAGACTAGTCCCTTAGAAAATATGAGTAAAAGAGATAAAATCATTTATGTTTTTGAAAATACTAAACCTTATGATTTCTTAAAAAATAAATATCATGGCATAACCCCAACTAATAGAGATTTAAAATTATTAGAAACACTATGTTGTGATTTAAACTTGAAACCAGCCGTTGTAAATGTTTTAATCGATTATGTCTTAAAGAAAAATGATAATAAGTTAAATAAAAATTTTGTAGAAACTATCGCTGGACAATGGGTAAGAAGTGGTGTAAAGACCGCTAGAGATGCTATGAGCTTAGCAGAAAAAGAGCAAAAGAAATTAATAGCTAAAGCCCCAACTACAATTAAAACACCTGAGGACGTTCCTGTATGGTTTAAGACAGAAATTAAAAGAAATGAAGCAACTTTAGAAGAGCAAAAAGAATTAGAAGAATTAATGAAAGGAATTGACTATGACACTATTAACAAGGACTAAATTAATTGAAAATAGTCTTAAAGATAATTATATTAGAGCCTGCCGTAACCCAGAATTTCAGAAGTTAGTAGCAAGTCTTGAGTTGACGGCAAAAGAAGCCATGAATTATACTTCTAAATTAGAAGAATACTTACAGGAAGAAAATAACTGTAAGAACTGTCATGGTCTATATGAATGTAAAAATAAAATTAGAGGATATACTAATTATCCTCAAAAATATAATAATCATTTAATGTTTTCAACTGAGGCTTGTTACTTTAAGTCTCAAGAATTCAAAAAGATTAAAGAAAGTACTACTGCCTTACAAGAACTTGAAACATCTTCCCTAAAAACTATTGATACTAGTGATAAAAATCGTTACAAATTAATTAAATGGGTAACTAACTTTATTAAAGAATATGACTACGGTAAGAATATTAAGGGTTTGTATTTACATGGTAATTTTGGTTGTGGTAAAACTTATATTTTAAGTGCTTGTTTTAATGAAATGAAAAAACGTGGCTTTAGAACGAAGATTGTTTATTTACCTGATTTACTTAGAACCATTAAGGGTGACTTTGAGGCTATGAATGATATTATGGATGAGCTTTGTAATATAGATATCTTACTAATTGATGATATTGGTGCGGAAAAAGTAACTGATTGGGGACGTGATGAAATACTTGGCACTATCTTACAATCACGTATGAATGAGCATAAGACAACCTTCTTTACATCCAACTTTACAATTAAAGAATTAGAAGAACACTTATCCAATAAAGGAGTAGACAAAGTAAAAGCTAACCGCATAATAGAACGTATAAAACAGTTAACTATCGATATGGAAATGCTAGGAGCTAATATGCGAAAATAAAAAAATATAGCATATATGTTTTGACTATCTCTTTTAAGCAGTATATAATTAATATTAGGAGGAAAAATGGAAGAATTAAAAATACCTACGCATGTGGCAATAATCTTAGATGGTAATAGAAGATGGGCTAAAAAACATTTCTTACCCAAATTAGAAGGTCATAGACGTGGTTTTAGTAATATAAAGAAAATGGCTGATTATATTTTAAAAAAAGGAGTTAAATATTTATCAGTTTATTGTTTTTCAACAGAAAATTTTAAACGGGAAGCTAGTGAAGTTGATTATTTAATGAATCTTTTTATTAGTGAGTTTAGAGATTCTTGCAAAGAATTAAAAGAAAATAATATTAAGGTTGTTTTTAGTGGCAGAAGAAGTCCTCTAAAAGAAGAAGTATTAAATGCTATGGACTATTTAAGAGATGAAACAAGCAAGTGTACTGGAGGTATTTTAAATATTTGCCTAAACTACGGTGGACAAACTGAAATTGTTGATGCTACTAAAAAAATTGTTGCTGATATAGAAAGCGGCAAATTGACTAGGGAAGATTTAACAACACAAATTTTTGAAAAGTATTTATATCAAGATTTACCGCCAGTTGATTTAATGATTAGAACCGGTGGCGATGTTCGCGTTAGTAATTTTCTCTTGTGGCAAATTGCTTATGCTGAAATGTATTTCCCTGATTGTTATTGGCCTGACTTTGACAAAAAAGAATTTGATAAGGCTATAGATGCATATAATGGTAGAGAAAGACGTTTTGGAGGTGGGAAGTAGTGAAAGACCGCATCATAAGTGGCACAATTATAGCTTTAATTTTTGCCTTAGGTTTCTTCTTGGGACCTGTTGCTTTTAAAATCTTAATTGGAGCCGTAGCCATTTTAGCTTATAAAGAAATAATTACTTTACCTAAAGTGATGGATAAACTAAATTTACCAATTATTATTTTAGGTCTTATAGGTTTTATGGCTTTAATCTACATTGTTAATGATGGTTATGCCTTGTATTTAGGGGTATCTTATCAAACAATTGCTTTTCTTTTGTTTGGAATGGTAATTCCCACAATATTCAGTAAAAAATATGATACGGAAACATCGCTTTTTATGTTTACTTTATTATTTTTACTAGGTATGGCTTTAAATTCTATGGTTATGTTAGATAGCATTAATAAGTGGATATTACTATATGTAATCATTGTAATTTGTGCAACTGATATCTTTGCATTATTTATCGGTAGCTATATTGGTACTCATAAATTATCTAGTATTAGTCCTCATAAAACCATTGAAGGGTCTTTAGGAGGCATAATATGTGCTAGTATAATTGGTACATTCTATTATTTAGCTGTAATCGGTAATACTAGTGTATTAAGGATCGTTCTTATGAGCATACTTATAAGTGTCTTTGGACAAATAGGTGATTTATTCTTTAGTAAGATAAAAAGAGAAAATAAAATTAAAGATTACTCTAATCTTATTAAAGGTCACGGGGGTATACTAGACCGAATTGATAGTTTAGTTTTTGGTGTTTTATTATATACATTGTTATGTACAATATTATAAATAGAAAAGAGAGTATATATGTGGTTAATTAGTATTATTGTATTAATTTTAATGTTTGGGGTTTTGGTTTTATTGCACGAATTTGGTCATTTTATTGTAGCTAGATTATGTGGTGTTCATGTTTATGAATTTTCAGTCGGAATGGGTCCGCTTCTTTTAAAGCATATTTCTAAAAAAAGTGGTATTCAATATTCTATTAGAGCTCTACCAATTGGTGGTTATGTTCAACTAGCTGGTGAGGTTATGGAAGATGATGATAAAATTTCAAAAGAAAAATTAATGTGCAACAAACCTTGGTGGCAACGTATTTTAATTTTAAGTGCTGGTGTCATCATGAATTTTATTACTGCTTTTGTTTTATTATTTTTAATTGGTGCTGTATATGGTTCAACCAGTACAACACCAAAAATTAACACTGTTCAAGAAGGTTCAGCATTTAGTGAAGCTGGTGGTCGTAATGGCGATACGATTTTAAGTATTGACGGCAAAAAAACTAAAACATGGGATAGAGCTCAAGTCTTATTAACTTTAGATAATAAAAAAGAATATTATAGTATTGAAGTTAGACACGAAGATAATACAACTGAAATGTTAAAAGTAACTCCCAAAGAAACAACTGATGAAAAAGGCAATAAAACTCACGTGTTTGGTGTTACCATTTATCAAGAAACTTACCATGGAATTGGTAAAGCCATTTCTTATGCTGCCAGTAAATTTGAAAGCATTTATCAATCAATGTTTACCATTATTTATGGCTTATTTACTGGACGTTTATCAATGAACTCCTTATCTGGACCGGTTGGTATATATAATATTGTTAATCAATCTCTAGCCTTAGGCCTAGCACAAATTCTATATTTAACAGCCTATATTTCTATTAATTTAGGATTTATGAACTTCTTACCATTCCCAGCCTTTGATGGTGGTCATATTCTCTTTGTTATTATAGAAAAAATTAGAGGAAAGAGAGTAGATGCTAATATTGAAGGATGGTTCCATACAATTGGTTTCTTACTTCTAATGCTTTTAATGATATTAATTACAATCAAAGATATAATTGGATTATTCTAACTATATCTTTTTCTTTTTTCTATTTTAGATATTTAATGTATAATAGATAAACAGGAGTTTATTATGGATGAGGAAAAATTATACAAAGAATATTTGAAAAGTGTGTTTTATCCGGTTAACGAAACTTATTTTTATAATGTTAACACTCGCGAACTAATCCCAGATCACCTTGCCTTAGATAATATTTCTAATTATGACTTAAATTACATTATTAGATGTATGTATGATATTTATGATATGTTTGGTAGACCAATAAATAACAGTCTTTCTGACGAAATATTTTTATCTAGTATTGATGATTATCTTTTAACAAAGCAAAGAAACAGTAAAAAAACATTTAAAGTATATGATGGTCAAGGTAAGTTAATAACTGTTTTCAAAAGCAAACCAGATAGTAAAGAAATTTACCTTCCATATTTGGTTCAAGAAAAAGATGAGATTGTTTTAAAAGACCATGTTGGTGGTACCATAATTGCTCATTTTGAAATTAAAAACAAAATTAATAAAGTTAATATTAAAGATAAAGAAAATGTTAATAGAATTTTTCAAGTATTTGGTATTCCTAAAAGTTTTAAACAAGAATTAAAAAGTAATTCAAAATTAAAAAATGTTTATTACAATGATAAATTTTTAATAATAACATCGGCATTTAAAAGTTCTGAATCAGCAATAATGTTGATGCATTATGGTAATAGTACTTATCAAAATAGAATCATTTGTTATGATAAGCAAGGCTTTGATGCTAAATTTAATAATGAAAGATGCCTAATTAAAACAGATAGCCTTAATTATTATAATTCCAATGGCATCAAAATTGCTGAGTATAAGTACGTTGATAAAAAAGACGTAATTGCAATCGATTATCTATTAGCTAATCTTTTAAAAAGACAAAATCTTACTTTAAAACTGGAAAATTATAATGTAATTGGCTATATCAATAATAAAAAATATCTAATTGTTGAAAATTTTAAGTGTGGTCGCCTTCTAGTGCAAGATGAACAAGGACTATATGGCTATTTAGATGAAAATGGTAGTGAGATAATTAAGCCAAAGTTTAAATCAGCTACTCATTTTATAAATGGTTGGGCAGTTATGGACGGTAGAACAGCCGATCTAGATGGTCATGCTTATGAAGGGATAAGCCTTCTTAAAATCTTAAAGGACAGTGACCAGTATATAAGTCTTCACAATATTAATTATGAATATGCCGGTGAATTTAGTGAAAATTCTTTTATCAAAAATTTGTGGGTTTATGACTATACCAATTATTTAAAAGTCTTACCATCTAAAAATAATCCCTTTAAAAAAGTAGTTTATTATTATGTTGATTATAAAACTAAAACAGTCGCAAAAACTAATTATGAACCCGTACGTCAATATGAAAACTTTCTGTTTTTTTATATTTCTAAAAACTTTTATTGGCAAGATGGTTATTATATATTTGATAAAAATAACAATAGTTATAAATGGTTTGCTAGTAAAGATACCGAAATAAAATTTTATGATAATTATTTTATTTGTAATAATATGACTTATTATGTTGCTGACCAAATAATATGTTTAGGCGATTTTAATATAGAAAATAGAAAGCTAAAAAAGGACTATACATTACTTAGCAAAAAAGAATACCTAAGTAAATATCAAAAAATTATTACTAAAAATAGAGTAGAAACAACTGAAGTTATTAATCAAAAAATTAATGAATATCAGCAATACATCCAAAAAATAGCTTGGTATCAAAGACAAATTGATGAACTAGAAAAGCAAAAATGTGAATTAATATTTAAAATGAATGTCATACCTAGGCATACCATAGAAACTCCTAGCAACTTCCATTATGAAGAAAACGGCATAAAATACATATCAAAAAAATATGTTAATTACTTAAAATTATTTGACTTATTAACTTTTGATTTTTCTGGTTTTGATGTAAGTAATCTTGATTTTACTGGAACCAATGCTTCTATAAATCCACAGACCGTTTATAACAAAGATATGTCTAATGGAAATTACAGTGATGTAACATTTATTACATATGACTTTTCAGAAGTTGATATAACAAATGCCACTTTTAATAATGATTTTGTTACCTGTTATCAAGAATCCAAATTAAAAAGAAAAAAATAATTAATATTTTTTAAAATAGTAAAAATACCTTTAAATTCACCTTATTTACTAGTATAATTAAACAAGAACTAAAAAGGATTAAATGGGGTATTAAGGAGTTTCCATGCAATTTAATTTAAAAAACATCGTCAAAAACTTACTTTCTATTTATGATACTATTTCCATTGAAGATAAAAATATTAGTGAGAAAAAAATTCATAATAAAAAGTTAAATATCTTAGTAAAAAAATTTAAAGAATACTTAATTCAAGACATAGAAAGTGCTAAAGCTTACATAGAATTAATGCAAATTGAATATTTTTTATTAACTGAGTTTATTGATATAACAGAAGAATTTGATATCGAAGCTTTATTATATATTTTTGATAACTTTACTAATGACATAAATGGTGATTTAGAATACTTTTTTGATATGGGATATTTAAAAATACTCTTAGATGAAATAATTAATTACTATAAAGACTCCAGATATTATGATTATACAGCCTTAATAACAGCCTTAAATGACCCTAAATTATCCAGTATAATTAAAAAACTGCATCCCAATATAAAAAGTGAAGAACAAGAAATAACTTTTCAAAAACAGACTAATACTTATGCTAATGTTTTTCTTAATAATAAAAATACAACTCCCTTAGAATTTTTTACTTACTTAAAATATTTTTATAGTAGATATCATGATAAAGATCTTGTAAGAGAATATGGTGAAGAAAAATTAAGAAAATTAAAAATTGAAAATGAAGAAGCATATAAAAAAATTATGGCTTTTCTAATAAGAACATTTTATTATTACTTTTCTTCTAGTCATAAAGAGTATTATATAGAAAAATTTTGTGTAAATAAATTAGATGCTAATGACCTTTTAGATTTTATTGACACATCAAAAGATATGAAGTATTTAATTGAACAAATTGGGATAGACTATTACTTAGATAATCTAATAGATACTGTATTTATTTATAACGTTGAAAGTTATAATGAAATTACTAGTTCTCTAACTGAAAAGCAAAAATTAGTTCTAAAAAAATTAGGTGGAAAATAATATGCGATTAAAGAAAAAATATAAATTCATACTTTTAGGTTTATTAATAATTATTATGGTGGCTACTACGGTCTGTTATATGCAAAATAAAAATAAAAATGATAATCAAAAATTAGAAAGCATTAACCATGATGAGACCGAAAGCACAAATATTGAAGGTCTAATTATTTATCAAGATGAAAACACAACTTACCTTTGCGATAAAGGCCAAATAATTTATGAATTTTCTAATCAAGAAATCAATAGTAATATTAATGATTATGTTAAAATAAGTTATGAAGGTCAGCTTGATAAAAATAAAAGTAAACAAAATATAGCAATTAAAAATGTAGAAAAATTAGATAAAGAGTTTACTTTAGAAAGTCTAAATAATAATAATACAAAGAAAGCTAAAGAAATAGTAAATAAAATGTCTTTAGAAGAAATAGTAGGGGAACTTTATATGGTTCACCATACTTCTAAAAGTCTAAAAGACGTAGAAAAGTACCATTTAGGTGGATTAGTTTTATTTGGTGAAGCTTTCAAAAATAAAACTAAAGATGAAGTTATAAATATGATTAATAATTTACAACAGAAAGCTTCTATCCCTTTACTTCTAGGGGTTGATGAAGAAGGTGGCACTGTAGTTAGAATCAGTAATAATAAAAACTTACGAAGCAGTGCTTTTTTATCTCCTAGAACTTTATATAAAGAAGGTGGCTTTGCTTTAATAAAAGAAGATAACATTGAAAAAAATAACCTATTAAAATCACTGGGAATCAACATTAATCTAGCCCCAGTTTTAGATATTTCTAATGACAAAAATGACTATATTTATAATAGATCAATTGGTCTTAGTCCAAAGCTTACTGGTAATTTTGCTATAACTATAATAGAATCATCCAAAGAAAGTGGGATAGTAAATGTTTTAAAACATTATCCAGGCTATAGTAAAAATAAAGATACTCATAAAAGCAGTTCTATAGATACTAGAACTATTAGTGAAGTAGAAGAAGATTTAATTCCTTTTAAAATGGCTATTGATAATGGAGCTGAGGCTATAATGATAAGTCATAATACTGTTACTGCCTTAGATGATAAAAATCCTGCTTCCATATCTATAAATAATCATAATTATTTACGCAGCACTTTAAATTTTAAAGGCATGATTATTACTGATGCTCTTAATATGGGTGCTACCGCCGATATTGAATCTATGGGCATAAAATCAATTTTAGCGGGTAATAACATTTTAGTTACTAAAAATTATGCTAGAGATATAAAAGAAATACTTGATAATGTTTCTAATGGTAATTTAAGTAATAAATATCTTGAATGTTTAGCTATTAAAATTATCGAATGGAAAATAGAAATGGGCTTAATTAGTTAGCCCTTTTTTCTTTTCTTAAATTTCTTTTAAAAAATTATTGAAAAGCATTGCCTTTTTATAAAATAATGTGTTAGTATAAAGTACGCATATGGGGGAATTAATATGTCAGATATATCAAATCGTAATGAAAATATTAAAGAATGTTACTACAAGGTGGCAACTGCTTTAGAAAATAAAAAAAGCAAAGAAGAAATTTTTGCCATAATTATTGAATTTGCTAAAGATAATGGCTTAAGTATTGAAGAATTATCTAAGAAAATTGATAATATATATTATAAAAGAAAATACAGTAAGCAAAATTATTCTAGAATAGAAGAAGTTCATTATGTCTTCTTAAATTTAAAAGAAAAATTAAAGTTCGAAGAAAAGTTAAAATCAAAAGAAGCAAACAATCTAAGTAAGAATAAAAATATTAAAAGTAAAAAAATATTATCAGAAGAAGAAATAGCCGCTATTATTGAAAAAAACAATTTAAAGACTGAATATTCTAAATATTTTGATGCTCTTATGAATGCATATAATCGTTTTATGCCCTTAGATATGGCTTTAGATGAAGTAGCAGCAGAAACTGGCTTTAACGTAGAAGATATTAAGAAGAATGGTGAATTCTATGTTCTTAATTATGCCAGCAAATCAGAACAGGCTCTATACCGTGTTAAATTAGAAAAATTCAAAAAAACTTTGGAAAATCCAACACCAGACTTTTTTGCTAAAATTTGTGTTCACAAAATAACCCAAATATTAAAAAATAATACTAATAATCAAGTTAAAGAAATTAGGTTAATTTTAGCTGTTCAAGATTTAAAAGTATTAAACCGCACTAGAACATTAATAATTAAGTATTTTAGTGAGTGTTTAGATGGGGTTAATAACTTGGAAGTTAGAAATGTTTTATTTAATAGAGAGCAAATGATTTTAAATATTATAGAAGAAAATGCTAGAAAAATAAATAATGAATCTGAACACAAAAAGGTTAATAAAGAAAACCTAACAAAAAAGATTAATCCACGTTTACATGAAATACTACAAGAATTTATGCATAATAATATAACTATTGATGATTATCGTGATATTAGATTAACCAAATATAATGAAAAAATTGGTCATAAAGAAATGTGTAAGTTATTGAAACAAGCTAGTATTCTGGAAAATTGTGAAGAAGAATTAATAATTCACATGCAAAAAATGGAAGAATATGAACGTGAATTTTTAGAAACAATTTTAGATAACGTATGTTATTATTTAAAAAATGGTATTCCAGTTGAAGAAAATATTAAACGTGAATTTACTATTATAGATTATTATATGTTAACAAGTTATCCATTAGAAAAGCTAAAATTACGTGCTAATGCTCTAAATCTATTAAATAATACTGATCGTAAAGTTTTTATGTCATTTGCTGATCATAACATTTTTAGGGGTAATACATTACTAAAAATAAATCTAGAAAATATTTTAAATGATTTAGAAATAACTAAGCAATTCGGTTCAGAATATCGCAGTTTGACCAGTGATGAAAAAATCGCTATATACTATTTATTAAAAGATAATAACATTCCTTTAACTTTTGAAAACTTTAATGTAGCTGTTAACGAATATGCTAGTAATAGACTATTTCTTGCTAGACGATAGTCTATTTTTTTGATATAATTTGAAAGCGAGGTACGATTATGAAAATAAAATACGAATTGCTAAAAGAAGATGAAAAAACAAGTGCTAGATTAGGACTTATTCATACCAATTACGGTACTTTTGAAACACCAATGTTTATGCCAGTTGGTACTCAAGCAACAGTAAAAACTCTGTCTCCAGAAGAGCTAAAGGCTAATCATGCTGGTATTATTTTAGCTAATACTTATCATTTATGGCTAAGACCAGGTGAAGATATCATTGCCAAAGCTGGTGGTCTTCATAAATTTATGAATTGGAACGGTCCCATTCTAACCGATTCTGGTGGTTTTCAAGTTTTTTCTTTAGCCAAAAAGAAAGACATTACTGAAGAAGGAGTTAAATTTAAAAACCAATACAATGGTGATGCATTGCTTTTAACACCAGAAAAATCTATTCAAATTCAAAACAAGTTAGATAGTGATATTGCTATGAGTTTTGATGAATGTATTGGTTACCCAGCTACATATGAATATTGTAAAAATTCTGTTGAAAGGACTCTAAGATGGGCTAAAAGAGGTAAGGATGTTTTTAATAATCCTAATCAAAGCTTATTTGGCATCGTCCAAGGTGGCGAATACGAAGATTTGCGTAAACACTGTGTTGAAGAATTAGTTAAAATGGATTTTGATGGTTATTCTATTGGTGGGACCAGTGTGGGTGAAGACAAGAAAACTCAATATAAAATGGTTCGCTATGCCACTTCTTATCTTCCTAAGGATAAGGTAAGATATTTGATGGGTGTAGGTGATCCAATTGATATTGTTGAAAACGTTTGTAATGGCATTGATATTTTTGATTGTGTATCACCAACAAGACTTGCTAGACACGGTCATGCTCTAACCCGTTTTGGAAAAATAAATATTAAAAATGCTAAATATAAAGAAGATTTTACTCCCATTGAAGATGCTTGTACTTGTTATGCTTGTCAAAATTATACTAAAGCTTATATTAAGCACTTAATTAACTGTGAGGAAACTTTTGGAGCTCGTTTACTATCTATCCATAATATTCACTACTTAATAAATTTAACAGAAGAATTAAGACAAGCTATTAAAGAAGATCGCCTACTAGAATATAGAGAGGAGTTTATAAAAAATTACTATGGAAACAGCAAGTAAAATAATCTCTTTTATTCTTATCCTTCTTATGATTGGACTAGTTGGTTACAAAAGTTATACAGCCATAGAAAACAACAGAAATGCTAAATTGTGGCTCGTTTTAAATAAAAAAGTTGTTGAAAAAGCAAACGATTGTCATTTAGATAAAAAATGCACAAATAAAACGGTTACTCTCGAATACTTAATTCAAAATAACTATTTAACAACAATTACTGACCCAACCACTAAAGAAGTTATTAATCCTTCTTCGTATGTCAATTTAGATACCAATGAATTTATTATTTTAAACTAGTTTTTTCTTTAAAATTGATACCTAATGATGCTGAAATTATTGAAATAAGTAAAATAATACCATAATAAATTATTCTACTAAATAAAATACAACCATCAGCTAATAGACTGACTAAAAAGAAGAATATTAAAATAGCACCACCTAATTTAAGACCAGCTAGATACCCCTTACTAATAGCTTTCTTGCCATTAAAAAAGTTAAGAATAGCAAAACCGATGCTTGTAAATATAAATAAAATAAAAGCATTTACATTATAGGACATATTAGTATATAAATAAAATAATGAGCTGATAAAACTAACTAAAATTATATATAATCCAAATAATAATATACTTTTAAAATAGAAAGAAATCTTTTCCATAAAATCACCTAATAAAATATATGTTTAAAAAAGTTTAAAATTACTCATAATATAAATGGTGGTCAAATTGGATTTAGTAATAATTACTTTAAAAACGATTTTTTTCTATTTTTTTATTTTAATTGCTTATCGAATTATGGGCAAAAGAGAAATAGGGCAACTAGGTACAACAGATCTTATAGTCTCAATCCTAATTGCTGAATTGGTAGCTATTTCCATTGAAAATTTTAATGATACAATTTTAAACACGGTTATTCCTATTGCAGTTTTAGTTATTATGGAAGTTGTTCTAGCTTATCTTTCTATAAAATCAAAAAAAGTTCGTTATTTTTTAGATGGCAAGCCTTCATTAATTATCAGCAATGGTAAAATAAATTACAAAGAAATGGTTAAGTCTCGTTACTCAATTGACGATTTATTATTTCAACTTCGTCAAAATAGTATTAAAAGTATTGAAGAAATAGAATATGCCTTTTTAGAACCTAATGGTAAATTATCGATATTCCCTTATAATATCTTAAAATTAAAATCAGCATATCCCATGGCTTTAATAATTGATGGGATTATTCAAAATGATACATTAGTTCATATAAACAAAAGCAAAGAATGGCTTTTGGAAAAATTGCATCAAAGTAATCTAGGAGTCAAAGATATTTTCTACGCATTCTATAAAAGACACAAAATTTATATTATTAAAAATAACGATATTAATAATCTGAAAAATTAATAGTTAAAAAATAATTATTAATTTTTTTTCTTAAAACATGCAATATTTTCCAAATACTTACTTATATAACGTGGACTTTAAATATTAAATTTGATACAATAGGTTTCGTGATGTACGAATGAAAAGAAATGAAGTAAAGTATGAAGAATTAAGTCCAATGATGCAACAATATTTGGATATTAAAAATAAACATTTAGAAGAACTGTTATTTTATCGCATTGGCGATTTTTATGAATTATTTTTTGAAGATGGTGAAACGGCTGCTAGAGAATTAGAACTTACTCTAACTGGTAAAAATGCTGGTATTAGTGAACGTATCCCAATGTGTGGTGTGCCTTTTCATTCTGTTAAACCTTATATTGAAAAATTAATTGACAAAGGTTATAAAGTTGCTATTTGTGAACAATTAGAAGACCCTAAAACTACTAAGGGAATGGTTAAACGAGGAGTTATTCAAGTAATTAGTAAAGGCACTTTAACTGATTATGAAATGATGCAACCGAAAGATAATAACTATATAGCTAGTGTTTTAGACTATGGCAATGCTTATATTTTAACTTATGCTGATATCTCAACTGGTGAATGCATGGTAAGCCAAATAAAACATAATAATGATTCCTTATTAAGTGAAATAATTAATTTGGGTATTAAAGAAGTAATCCTAGTAGATAATAGTAATTTATCTTTGGTTCAAATTTTAAAAAATAATTATGGTATTGAAATATCTTATAGTAATAATTATTTAGAAGATGATTATTCATATCTTTATAAAGATTTAGATGATAAGTTTGTTACCGGTTTAAAACATTTATTTTATTATTTAGTTGTTACAAACATGAAAGACATTTCTAATATTAGAGAAATAAATGTCATTGATAAAGATAAATATTTAAACATGGATATCCACACAGTCCGTAATTTAGAACTTTTTGAGACTATAAGATTAAAAGAAAGAACCTATAGTTTATTATGGCTTTTAGATAAATGTAAAACTGCCATGGGGTCTCGTAAACTTAAAAGCTGGTTATTGCACCCACTAAAAGATATTGATGAGTTAAACAAAAGATATGATGCCATTGAAAAAATTAATACTGAGTTTATTATCAAAGATGAATTAAGAGAATACTTATATCAAGTATACGATTTACAACGTCTTTGTGGTAAATTAATTTCCGGTAATCTAAATGCCCGAGATTTATTGCAAATTAAAAAAAGTTTAAGCATGCTTCCTAATATCATTGAAGATGTTAAAAAATTAGATTTCAACTATGATTTAGACCCTAATACTGAGGTCTATGAGCTTTTAGAACAAGCAGTTTTTGAAAATCCCCCTGTAACAATTCGTGAAGGTTCCTTGATAAAATCAGGATATAATAAAGAATTGGATGAATTACGCAGTATTCGTAGTGGCGGCAAAGAATTTATTGCTTCCTTTGAAGAGACTCTAAAAGAAGAAACAGGTATTAAAAATTTAAAAGTTGGTTATAATAAAATATTTGGCTATTATATCGAAGTATCTAAAGGCCAAAGCAAAATGGTAATGGAAGACTTTGGTTGGGAACGAAGACAAACTCTAACTAATTGTGAACGTTTTATATCTCCAGCTCTAAAAGAAAAGGAAGCTTTAATCTTAAATGCTGAAGAACGAATTATTGACTTAGAATATAATTTATTTAATGAATTAAAAGAAAAAGTAAAAGAACACATCTTCAGTCTTAAAAAAGATGCTGAAATTTTAAGTGAAATTGATGCCTTAATCTCACTTGCTGTATGTGCTGAGGAGTATAATTTAGTAAGACCAGTTCTTACTCAAAATAACGAAATAAGAATTAAAGACGGTCGTCATCCTGTTGTTGAAGCTGTTAGTAATGGGATGTATGTTCCAAATGATTGCTTAATGCCAGAAAATGTTAATACCCTTTTAATAACTGGGCCTAACATGAGTGGTAAATCAACATTTATGCGTCAACTTGCTATTATTGTTATTATGGCTCAAACTGGTTCTTTTGTACCCGCTAAAAAGGCCACTTTGCCAATCATTGATAAAATATTTACTCGCATTGGTGCCTCTGATGATTTAGTTAGTGGTGAATCAACATTTATGGTCGAGATGAAAGAGGCTTGCAATGCTATTACTAATGCAACCCATAATTCTTTAATATTATTTGATGAATTAGGTCGTGGTACTGCCACATATGATGGAATGAGTTTAGCTCAAGCTATACTAGAATATATAAGTAAAAATATTAAATGTAAAACCTTATTTTCTACCCACTATCATGAATTAACATCTTTAGCAAATGAAATAAAAACAATAAAAAATGTTCATGTTGAGGCTCACGAAGAAAATGGTACAGTTACCTTCTTACATAAAGTTAGCAATGGACCAATCGATAAATCTTATGGTATTCATGTAGCTCGTCTTGCAAAAATGCCAGAAGAATTATTAAAAAGAGCCAATGCCATTTTAAAAGAATATGAAGATTCAGATACTAAAAGTAATATTAAACAAGTAAGTTTATTTGATTTAAACCTAGATGAGCCAAAAGAATTAGAGATGAAAGAACCTGATAAAGAATACCAGGCCAATTCTCAAAATCAAGAACTGCTTACTGAAATAAGCAATTTAAATTTAGATAATTTAAGACCAATAGATGCCCTAAATGAGCTTTATAAATTAAAAAAATTAATTAATAAATAATTTTTTTATGTTTATATGTTATATTTAAATAGAAAGGAACTAATCATTAAGGATTAGGAAATATATATGAAATCAAGAAGTGAATTAAGAGAAAAAATAATGATTATTTTATATCAAATAGATATAAATAGAAGTCAGCATATTAATTATAATGTTGAAGAAATAATAAGTTCTAACTTAGAAATAGATAACGAATTTGTAAGAGATATTATCTACGGAGTTATAACTTATGAAGATGAAATAATTAATATTGCCAATAAATATATGAAAAACTGGGATATTAGTCGCATTGATAAAACGGGAGCTGCTATCTTAAAAATGGCGATATATGAATTAAAATATACTGATACTCCACATATAGTTGTAATTAATGAGGCAGTTGAACTAGCTAAAAAGTATTCTGATGATTCTGTTCGTAAAATTATTAATGCTGTTTTAGATAAAATGATAAAAGAGTGATTGTATGGATATAAAATATATAACAATTTCCGATTTAAATCGTTATATAAAAGCTAAATTTGATATAGATTCTAATTTAAATAATGTCTATCTAAAAGGAGAAATATCCAACTTTAAACATCATACCAGAGGTCATTTTTACTTTACTTTAAAAGATGAAAACTCGAGAATTGCTGCTGTTATGTTCAATTTTAATGCTTCTAAAGTGACTTTTGAGCCGGAAGATGGTATGAAAGTTCTTGTTAGTGGACACATAAGTGTCTACGAAGCTACTGGTTCTTATCAAATTTATGTAAACACAATAGAAATGGATGGTATTGGAAATCTTTGCTTAGAATTTGAAAAATTAAAGAAAAAATTAGCCAGTGAGGGTTTGTTTAATTCAGAACATAAAAAACAAATCCCTAAATATCCTAAAACAATTGGCATTATCACCGCTCCAACCGGGGCTGCCATAAGAGACATTCTAAGTACGATAAAAAGAAGATATCCGATTGCTAAAACTATTCTTTTTCCTGCCTTAGTACAAGGTGATGGTGCTAAAGAATCTGTTACTAGACAGCTAAAAAAAGCTCAAGAATATGATTTAGATGTTATCATTTGTGGACGGGGAGGCGGCTCTATTGAAGACCTCTGGTGTTTTAACGAAGAAATGGTCGCCAGAGCTATTTATGAATCAAAAATTCCCGTTATAAGTGCTGTTGGACATGAAATAGATTTTACTATCGCTGATTTTGTTGCTGACTTAAGAGCACCAACTCCAACCGGAGCAGCAGAAATGGCAGTACCTAATATTGTTGATTTAAATAACTTATTTAATCAATTAAAGATTAGAGCAACTAAAGCGATTCAAAACAAAATAACTGTAAATAACAATCATCTAGAAGCAATAACAAGCAAGCAAATACTAAAAAATCCACTAAGTATATATGAAATTAAAGAACAACACCTAGATAACTTATTAGATCGTTTACAACTTTTTATAACAAGTAAATTAAAGGAAGATAGTTTAAAATATCATAAAATTATTGATAATAAACTATTAAAAGAACCAAACAAAATTTTAGAAAATAAAGAATATCAATTTAATATTCTTCTAAAAACAATAACAGTTTTAAATCCTATGAAATTATTAGAAAGTGGTTATAGTATTGTCAAAAATAAAGATAAAGTTATAACTAGCATTAAATATATAAACATAGATGATTTAGTTAATATTGATTTAAAAGATGGGGTAATCAAAGCCAAAGTAGTAAGTAAGGAGAACAAAAATAATGACCAAAGATGATAAAACATTTGAAGAAAATTTATTAGAACTAGAAAATATTGTTAAAGAATTAGAAGCTGGTAATGTCGATTTAGATAAAGCCATTGAAAAATATAGTAAAGCCATGCAACTTGCTAAAATATGTGGTGATAAACTAAATAATGCTAAAGAAAGTATCAATAAAATTTTAACTGAAAATAATACTTTAGAAGATTTTAGCATTGAAGAAAATAAAAACTAATAAATTATAATTATACTGCAGTAAATATTGCAGTTTTTTCTTTTCCAGATATTTCCACCATAAACTATAAATAAGCTATCATACTATTAATGGTGAAGTTTATGAAGAAATTATTAAAAAATTTAAAATTTTTTCTATTATTATGGATAATACCAAGTTTAGTTTTAGCTTATTCTAACGAAGTTATATTGGGTGGTCAAAATATTGGTATTTCTATTAATAGTAAAGGCATCCTTGTAGTGGGATTTTATAAAGTAAATAATATTTATAATGGTAGCCATTTATTAGTCGGCGATTATATTATAAAAGTAAATAATGAAGATGTAAAAAACATTAAAGAATTAGTAAGTAAAATTGAAAAATATGCTACCAATGATGAAGTAGAAATTACTTATCTACGTCAAGATAAAATATATAATACCAAAATACAATTAGAAAAAAATAACAATTCTTATAAAACCGGAATATATGTGAAAGATAACTTACTTGGAAATGGTACTTTAACTTACATTGATCCTGAAACTAAAATATATGGAGCTCTTGGTCACTATATAATAGATAGTAATACTAATGAAGCTATTAAAATTAATGATGGTTCTATATTTAAAAGTATAATTACTAATGTTACTAAAAGTATTAATGGTAATCCAGGCAGTATTAATACCAAATTTTATCGTCAAAATATTTATGGTACTATAACTCAAAATACTAATTCAGGTATTTTTGGTAAGTTTAATAATATTCCCCAAAACAATAAAACAATTTCTGTTGCCAATATAAATGAAGTTAAATTAGGAAAAGCTACTATTTATACTTCACTATATCAAGGAGAAACTAAAGAATATACAATCAATATTTTAAAAATTGATAAAACTAGTCCTGTTAAAAATATTTATTTTGAAATAACTGATGAAGATTTAATAAATAGGGCAGGTGGCATTGTTCAAGGAATGAGTGGTTCCCCAATAATTCAAAATAACAAATTAATTGGGGCTGTAACCCATGTTACTATTGATAATGTTAAAACTGGATACGGAATTAGTATAATAAATATGTTAGAACAAGGAGAAAAAGATGGTAATTAACATTATTTTGTCATATACTTATATAAGGTGAATAAAATGAAAAAAATAATAATATTTGGTGGCGGTTCAGGATTATCGCAAATATTAAAAGGATTGAAATTATTTCCAGTTGAAATAACAGCCGTGGTATCAGTTGCTGATAATGGTGCCTCAACAGGAAGATTGCGTAAGGATTTAAACATTCCGGCAGTTGGTGATATTTCTAAAGTAATGCTTGCTATATCAAATCTAGATAATGATACTTTAAGCCTTTTAAATTATCGATTTACAAAATCAAAAACATTAGGTAATCATTCTGTTAAAAATCTGCTTTTAAGTGCCTTATTAGACATAAAAGGTACCTTTAAAGACAGTATTCCTATAATGATGAAATTATTAGATATTAAGGGTAATATTCTTCCTTTAACTGAAGATAATGCCAATTTAATAGGAATTACTGATGATAATAAAAAAATTATCGGTGAAGAACAAATAACTAAGTGTCCAAATAAAATCAAAAAAATAGAATACGATCAAAAAATAACAATTAACCAACAGGTAATATCAGCAGTTAATGAATCAGATTTAATAATCTTTTCTTCTGGTTCCCTTCTAACGAGTATTGCTCCTCATTTAATAAATAAAACATTAGTAAAAGCCTTAAAAAAATCTTCTGCTCCTAAAATGTATATTTGTAATTTATTTACACAACCTGGTGAAACTGACAATTTTAAAGTTAGTGACCATATCAAAATTTTAGAAGGTTATTTAGGTTCTAAAAGCATTGATGTTGTAGTAGCTAATAATAATATGCTAGATAGCAAATTGGTTAATATTTATCAGACGACTGAACAAAAAGATCCTGTTTTATTAGATGAAGAAAACTTAAAAAAATTAAATGTTAAAATATTAGCTGATGATCTAGCTAAAATAGAAGATGGTGTTTATCGCCATGATTCTCTAAAGACAGCTTATTTGATTTTTTCTTATTTAATGAATAGCTCTAAAGTTACTAAAGAAAATAATCAGTAAAAAGTTATTATCTAAATTTATAGTTTCGTTTAAGCAATTATCTAAGTTTAGCAATATAAATCCATCTAAACTATAAAAATAGTATTTTGACACTTAATTGTAAAACTGATAATTTATCTCCCAGAAAAGGAGATTTTTTTATGATAAATAGAAAAAAAATAATAATTCTAATACTTGCCATAGCTTGTTTTTTCGCATTTAATAAGGTTAAAGCTAATAGTAGCCAATCATTTCATGAAGGTGAGTGGATTCCTAATATTTATCTTGTTAAAGCCATGCCAAATGGTTATAAAAGATATCAGCAAGGTTTAATTCTTCATAGAACAAGTGATAATCACTTTGTCTATTGTTTAGAACCATTTGCATCATTAAATAAAAATGCTTTATATCAAGAGATAAATTACGATTACGCAAGACAATTATTAATATCTGAAAAAACTTGGGAACGTCTTAATTTACTTTCTTATTATGGATATATGTATGAAGGACATGAAGATGCTAAATGGTATGCAATAACGCAAATATTAATCTGGAAAACTTTATATCATGATTATGACTTTTATTTTTCAGAATCTTTAAACGGTAAGCGAAAGGTAGGAGCTTATCAAGAAGAAATAAATGAATTAGAAAATCTTATACTTAATCATAACAAAACCATTAGTTTTCAAAACGATAATATAAAATTAAATATAGGAGAAACCATAACTTTAAAAGATGAAAATAAAACTTTAAAAGACTATGAAATTGAACGTTCTGATATTAAAGCAAATATCATTGATAATTCTTTAATAATTAATAGTGAGTCTTTAGGAGAAAAAACTATTACTTTAATAAAAAAAGATAAAAGAAATTTAAATAAACCTTTAGCTTACCTTCACGATGAATCGCAAAATATCATTATGTCAGGTTATTATGAACCAAAAATTATAAATATCAAAATAAACGTTAATGGCATTGCCATTAAAGTAACAAAAAAAGATTTAGATACAAAAGATACAATAAAAATAGCTGGTTTAAAATTTAAAATCAAGAATTTAGCAACTAATGAATTTGTTGAAAATCCCGATAATAGTATGGATAAAAATATCTTTCTAACAAATAGCGAAGGCTTTTTGCAAACACATGCAACTTTGCAATATGGTAAGTATGCCATCATAGAAGAGGATAGTAATTTAAAAGGATATCTTTGGAACAAGGAGCCTTTAATAATCGATTTAAATAAAAATAATGTAAAAATTGAAAATGATAATACCCTTATTTATGAGACTGCATTTTATAATAAAAGGAAAAAGAATAAAATAATTGTTGAAAAACATGGCGAAAAAATCAGCATGGATTTAAAAAGCAAAAATTTTTCTTATGATTTTGATAAATTATCAAAGACAATTATTGGATTATATGCAAAAGATCCAATTAAGGATATTAATGGTAATATAATATATTCCAAAGATACTGAAATCATGGTAAAAGAAACAGATGCCAACGGTCAAATTACATTTGATAATTTATATTTAGGCAATTATTATCTCCAAGAGTTAAAAACCGATGCAAAGTATCGTCTAAATAGCAGAAAGTATAGTATTAATTTAGAAGATGAGAACAAAGAAGAGGTAGTAAAAGCTATTACTATTCAAAACTTTTTGCAAAAAGGAAATATTATAATTACCAAAACAAGTAGTTTAACTAAAGAAAATTTAAGCAATGCTCTAATTGGTATTTTTAATGATAAAGATGAACTAATTTATGAAGGAACAACTAATCAAGAAGGAAAAATAGTAATAGAAAATTTGGCATTAGGTAATTATTACATAAAAGAACTAACGGCTCCTGCTGGCTATAATTTAGATATTAAACCTATTAGTTTTAGCATTACCAGTGATAAAGAAACAATTTATCTTAATTTAGAAAATGATCCTATAATTGATATTCCTGATACATATAGCCCTAAATGTAAAAATATAGTAATCATCGAGTTAATAGAAAGTTTTGTTTTAATATTATGCTATATTCAAATAAAAAAAAGTCTAAATTATTACAATTGATTTTAATTGTTGTTTTTGCAATTCTAACTAATCTATTAATTTATACTATCAAATATCAAAAAAGTTTTAAAAATACAATTATTACTAAAATAAATGACTTTATTCCAAATATTAACTATAAAATACTAGAACGTAATTCTAGTAGTAAAAATATAAACCCATCTCAAAATATAAATGATACAAATGGCATTATAGAAATACCAAAAATAAACTTAAAAGAGCAATTACCTAATATTAATAGTACTGATAATGATGTAAATAAAAACATTTATATCATAAAAGAAAGTATTTTTCCATTAGAAGGTAAAAATAGTCATATAATTTTGGCAGCTCATTCTGGTTATAATAAAATAGCCTACTTTAAAAGATTACCAGAACTAGTTATCGGGGATGATGTATATCTTTATTATAATAGTAAAAAATATCTTTATCAGATAACAACTTTTTTTGAAATTGAAAAAACTGGTAAACTAATTTATAAAACAAAGTCTAATAATGACATTACACTAATTACTTGTTTAAAAGGGACTAATAAGCAGATTGTTTATCAAGGAATACTAATTTCTACTAGTAATCTTTAAGAAAAAATGCTATCATATCTTACCGAGTGAGGAATTATGCAAAATTATAAAGAAAAAATATTAAACCAATTAGAATATCAAAAAGATTATATCAATCAAACAACTTATGAAAATAGTCAAAGTGATTTAGAATTAATTACCAAGATTGAAAAATTTATAAAAAAATGTTCAAATTTTAGCAAAGAAGAATTTGATGTTTGGGACCAGATATTAGAAGCTATAGACAGTAGAATTTCTGTAAAACGTCTAAATATTCGCAGTCTAAAAAGGTAATATTTAATCAAATAAAATAAATATAAAGATATCATCATAAGAAAAACTGTGTTATTATATAAGTGAAAGTAGGATTAATATGATTAATGATAATAATGATTTAAAGTTTTCTTGTAAGACCTCTTGGCTAGATGATATTTATTTAGGAACCAAAGAATCGCAAGGAATTAGAAATGCCGCAAATGCTATTAAATTTGTGCTTTTTGATGATATCAGTGTATTACCAGATGGTCTTAAATATACTGACAAATATGAATTTATTTCAGCTCGTCGTGGTGGACGTACTAAAGCAAAACTATTAACATCAATAGATTTAATTCAAATTTTATGTAAATATGCCATGCAGTCTTTTGGTATTAAAAATGAAGCTTTTTCTATAAGTTATGATGATTATATAAATTTAAAAAATCATAAAATAACTTGTGATTATACTAATGACTTTGTAATTCAAATAACAGCATTTGCTTGTTTAGATAGTATTTATGAAGCTTACATCTTATTAAATGATAATAATAATTTAAAATTAGCTCTAGTAGATGCTCTTATTAATGAACGATACATTGAAAACAAAATGCTTATGTTAAATCGTTTTGATGGTTTTCTTTTTAGTGATGATATAAGTATTGAAGATAAAGAAAAATATTTAGATACTTTTAAAGAATTAGATAACTATTTTTATAAAATAAATACAAGAGATAAAGAATATTTAGAATACATAAATGCCATATAATTCCATTAAATAATAGAAACATTAAATTTAATGCTAATTTCTAATTAAATAGAATATTTTTTCTTCAAATTTTAATCAATTAATGCTAAACTAGTGTTAATTAAAAAAGGAGTTTAGATATGAAAAAACTAATTGATGAATTCAAAAAATTTATAATGCGTGGGAATGTAATTGACCTAGCAGTTGGTGTTGTAATGGGAAATGCTTTTTCTAAAATTGTTAGTTCTTTAGTTAATGACATTATGATGCCAATTATCGGCATCATTATCGGTGGTCATGATTTTAGCAATTTGTCAATTACCGTTGGCACTGCCAAAATTATGTATGGTTCTTTTATTCAAAACATAATTGATTTTCTAATTATAGCAGCATCTATTTTCGTTTTCATAAAAATTATTAATGCTTTAATGCATAAAAAAGAGGAAGCAAAAGAAAAAGAAGCAAAAAAGGAAGAACCAGCAAAACCAAGTGAAGAAATATTGCTTCTACGAGAAATAAGAGATTCATTGCAAAACATAAAAAAACATTAAGAAAAATCAATCTTAATGTTTTTTTATTTTGTAATAAACATTGCAGCATATGATGCCACAATTCCTACTACCATTACAATTAGCATAATCCATACAGCCGCTTTTTGAGCTTTTTTTGACATTATTAAACTTACCTTCTTTCAATAATTAACATTATTTTAGCATAAAAAATAAAACTTGCCAATATACTTATCATAGGTGATGACTTTGAAATATTTAAAAAAGCACTACAACATAGTAATATTCTTAAACATTCTTCTAATAATTGGTATAATTCTAGGACTTGTTCTAGGATTTAAACAAGATAGCATTTTTAAAACTGATATCGTAAATAGTTTAACTGATTTACAAAATTTACTTTTAACTAATAGAATTAATAATATTTTTTATCACTTTTTAATATTTATTATTTTAGTAATATCATCCTTTATTATGCCTTTATTTTTTATTAACTTTATCATCATTTTATTTAAAGGGCTTACCATTGGCTTTTCTATCTACATATTTGCACTACTACTAGGATTTAAAGGATTTATTATAAGTTTAATATATAACTTAGTAACTAGTGGTATATTTTGTTTTATTTATATTTTCTTAATTATTAGGGGTATAAATCTTAGCAAAAATATTATTAATTTTACTTTAACTAAAGATAATACTTATTTACTCGCTATTAAAAATAATTTATTTGGTATAACTTTAACTGAAGGTATATGCTTAATATATGATTGTTTTCTTTTTATATTTTCAAATTTTTTAATTAGTAAGTTTATTTGGCTATTTTAATGGACTTTATAGCATCAATTTGATAAAATAATTGGCAGGAAGTGGTTATAATGCAAACTGTAGTAGTAGGAATGAGTGGGGGAGTAGATTCATCAGTTTCTGCTTATCTTTTAAAAAAGCAAGGTTACAATGTTATTGGTTTATTCATGCGAAATTGGGATGCAGCTTTAAATAATGATATTGAGGGCAATCCAACATTTGGTGAAAACATTTGCCCTCAGGAACAAGATTATAACGATGCTAAAATTGTTTGTGAGCAATTAGATATCCCATTACACCGCGTAGACTTCATAAAAGAATACTGGGATAATGTTTTTAAATATTTTTTAGATGAACTAGAGAAGGGGAGAACCCCTAATCCTGATTTAATGTGCAATAAATATATCAAATTTGATTTATTTATTAAAGAAGCAAAAAAATTAGGTGCTGATTATATTGCTACTGGACACTATGCTAGAATGCAAGATGGAAAATTATTACGTGGAATTGATAGTAATAAAGATCAATCATACTTTCTAGCTCAAGTAAATAGAGAAGCATTAAAAAATGTTTTGTTTCCAGTTGGTGAACTAGAAAAACCTACAGTTCGCAAAATAGCTGAAGAAATGCACTTAGAAACAGCTCATAAAAAGGACTCTACTGGTATTTGCTTTATTGGTGAAAGAAATTATCAAAAGTTTATCCATAATTATCTAAAGCCAAATCCTGGCAATATCATTGATGTAGAAACTAAAAAAGTAATTGGTCGTCATACTGGTTTAATGAATTATACGATTGGCCAACGTCGTAATGTTGGTATTTCTGGTAATTTAGAACGTCATTACGTATGTGGTAAAGACGTTTCTAAAAACGTCTTATATGTAGCCTTTGGTGATGATAATAATTATTTAATGAGCGATTCTTGCTTAATTAGTAACGTTAATTATTTAACTTCTGATAGGCCAACAAATTGTAGTGCTAAATTTCGATATCGTGGTGAAGATCACGAAGTATCTCTCGAATACTTAGAAAATGGCAAAATTCTAGTCAAATATCCTAATATGGCAAAAGCTGTAACCCCAGGACAAGCTTGTGTATTATATCAAAATGAAGTGTGCCTTGGTTCAGGCATAATAGAAGAAGTACATAAAAATAATCAAAAACTATGGTATTTATAGATCTAAAAGCAACAATTTTAGTTGACATGTAAAGTACAAATGTTATAATTAATATGTAAAGTACGAAAGGCAGTTGTTAGCAGTGCAAAAATTAAATGAATTACTACAAGAGCTAGGAATATCTAAAGTTAGATTAGCTAAATATCTCGGCGTTTCTCGTCAAATGGTTTACAATTATTTAGAACTAGATGACTTAAGTAAATGGCCAAAAGAAAAGAAAATTATGCTTTATCGTTTGCTAGACATAAATGACGAAAGTGAAATTGATAAAATTAAAATTACTACTGATTATTTAATGAATGTTGAATCTAAACTTAGCAAAAATTCTAAGGCTAGGGAAGAGGTCAATCATTGCATAGATACTAAAGGATTAAATGCAGATTCTCAAAAGTTATTAATAGACATTACATCACTAATAAAAGAAAAGTTAGCAGATGATAACTATCGTCGTGAAAATTATTATACTTTTACGTATTTATATCACACTTTGCAATTAATAGATTCAATGCCCGAAATAAGATATTTGTTTGGCTTTATGAGTAAAACTGGTGGTTATACTAATCCAGAAGAATATAAACTTCAAGAAGATAAGCAATTTATTTTAGAAGGTATTATTCATACTGCTCTTAATCTTTATAATAATGGTGGTTCATCACGAAGCAAACTTCAAGAAGCTCACCGTCGCTGGGTTGCTGAAATCGAAGCAAAAAAAGAAGAAAAAATATCCCGTACCCAAGAATTAAGCACTGTAAAAATTCAAGCTTTAAAAGAATTAAATTACACCAAAATGGATAATTCCAATGCCAATGAAGTCATTGAAAAAATCTTAGAAATTCTTGCTAAAAAATCATAATTCAAAAATTAAAAAACAAAGTCCCCTACTTTTATTAAAACTAATAGAGAAGGGGACTTTTTATAATTTATTATAACTTAAAATATAAAAAAAGATTACCCATCTATATTTTATTATTTACACTATTCTTTGCTTGATAAAATTATAATTATTTAAAATAAAATAAACGTTAAAAATCATGCAACAAGCTTAATAATCATTCATCTTT
>ULRB01061745.1_pt1 | contig 44394 bp, 37 predicted proteins | sample 1955051 | NCBI WGS metagenome assembly ULRB01 (sample SAMEA4835671, study PRJEB28245) | human gut metagenome | biome: gut microbiome; material: fecal sample | place: Denmark | collected 2008 | reverse complement strand
TTCAGCTCCCGGCGTGTGTATTCCTCCGGAAACTCGATGTATTGCTCCTTGCTCATGTCTTTCTTCCCCCGCATCATTAGTTTTGGCTCTTGAGTTCTATCATCAATAACCGCATAGTATGGCAGTTTTTACACCTGTTTTCTCGCCTCGGCAATTTCAGCATTGATCTCATCCAATGTCATATCGGCGATGTCATTTTCGTCAGCTGCACGACCGGCAGATTTCATTGTCCTAACAGCTTTGTTATCCGACAGGTCATCAAGCTTCATAGAAAACGGAATGCCGTTTTCCTGAATCAGCCTTGAAATGCACATGCGCATATATGTCTGAAGGTCAATACCGAGCCTTTCACAGATCGCCATCGCCTTGATTCGGGATGCCTCTTCAGTGCGGAACTGAATTAAAGAATTTGCCATAGTAAGTCGCCCCTTTCTTATTTATAGCATATGCTGCTTTGTCATCAAACGCAAGCATATGTTTGCAATATTTGTGTTCGGAGGCGAAAAAAAGCGGTCACAATCGTCATAATATTGTCTTTTCATATTTTATTATATATCACCAGCCCGTAAAATACAATTTTCCTTGGTCCAAAGCAGGAAGAGCGACGAAAATGTTTCTTCGCCGCTCCCCATTATTTTGATTGCTTTTTCCGGAAAAGATACTCCCAGATATAATCGTCAAGCCCTTTGTAAGCCGGATCCCACAGATAGGTGCCATGCCGGAAACCCATATCGCTGATCAGCTGCAGAAGATTACAGCACGGTTCGGCGTGATCCCATAAGAATGTGCAGGTCGCCCCGGAGGCAAACCTCGGACTCGTCCGTCTGACAAACGGCGGCGAAACGGCACAGCTCCTCTGGGGCTATGCCGACGGCGGCAAATTCACCTCCGAGTTCCCGGCCCACATGATGAGCCATGCCGCACGGCTGAAGGTCGATCTGACTTAATTTCAAGAAGGTGTAACAGCGCAGAAAAATGTGTCGCCTAAAAGGGAAACCAATGCGCCCGCTAAAATCGGGAACTACACCCCCTCTGCACCGAATTGCACCCCCTTAACGGGTTTCTATCATAATTATTACGGTTCTTTGCCAAAAAAGCTCTCGGTAACACCGGGGGCTTTTTTTGCAGCCGGCCGTGCTTTCTGCGCGCCCATTTCCTCCTTAAATCCGGCAGACGCGAAATAAGGTGAAAAATAGTACTTAAATTGTGAACATTCTATGAACGAGCATAAAAAAGCGCGCACATCGCTTGCGCTCCCGGAAAATCAATGATACAATTTCTATAAATATCATAATGTATACAAATGCGTAGAATAATATGGTTTCTGCCGGGGTTCGCTTGCCCGGGACATCGCGGAAACAGGGGAAAGGCGGCACGACAGTGACAGAGAAAGAACTGAGAAAATTAAACCGCGCAGAGCTATTGGAAATGCTTATTGCGCAGAGCAAGAAGCTCAACCGCGTGGAGGAGGAGCTGTCGGCCGCCCAAAAAGAACTGGAACGGCGTAAGATTGCCATCACCACCTCCGGCTCACTGGCAGAGGCGGCCCTGAAGCTAAACGGCATCTTTGAGGCAGCCGACCAGGCAGCCGCGCAGTATCTGGATAGCCTCCGGGAGCAGGAGAGCAACGCCGAGCGCATTATTGCCGAGGCCGAGGCCAAGGCTCACGAGATCATCAATGCCGCCGAGGTGCAGCGGCAGGCTATTCTCGCCGATGCGGACAGGGAAGCCAAGCGGCGCATTGAGCTCTTTGACCAGCAGTTCAAGGAATTTTTGAACACGCACACCTGATTGAGGAGAAAGGGCCGTATGAAACCAGAAAACAAAGCAACCGATACGGCTGTGCCCTCCGTGGACGAGCTCACTGGCGAACTCAACCGAGAAAAATATCACAGCCGATACAAAAAGCTGCTGCGCAGCACCATCTATACGCTGGTGATCGTGGCCGCGATCAGTGTGCTGGTGGCTACACTGCTGCTGCCGGTTTTGCAGATATACGGCACCTCTATGAATCCGAACCTGCACGAGGGGGAGATCGTGGTGTCGGTGAAGTCCCCACAGTTCAAAACCGGTGACATAATCGCCTTTTACTATAACAACCGCGTTCTTGTCAAGCGCATTATCGGCTGCCCCGGCGACAGCGTTGTCATCACCGACAGCGGCGACGTATATGTGAACAATACCCTGCTGGATGAGCCGTACCTAACCGAAAAATCCTATGGCACCGCTGACATTGAATATCCGTACACCGTACCTCAGAATTCCTTTTTCGTCCTGGGCGACCACCGGGAAAGCAGCGTGGACTCCCGGTCGTCTCTGGTGGGCTGCGTGGAAAAAGAAGAAATCATAGGCAAAATCGTTTTCAGAGTGTGGCCGATCAAGCGGATCGGTTCCGTGGACTAACATCGCCTGAAAATACGGGGAGAAATTTGCATGAACAGGGACATTCATTCGCAGGCTGAACAAGAAGCACCGCCGGAAGCGCACCTGGTACAAGATCTTATCTGTGCCCATATGCCTTGTGGTCTTTGTGACGACGTATGCGCTCATTCTGCCGGCTATCACCATGGAATCCACGCCGGATACCTACTGCGGCATTGCCGAGCACGTCCACACAGACGATTGCTACGAGCTTCCCGGTACGCCGGCCCACAAGGAGATCCAATGCACCGCCGGGGCCGATCTGGGCCAGGGCGAGTACATCGTCCACAAGCACGACAGCTTCTGCTTTGATGATAGCGGTGAGTTGCTGTGTGCGCTGGCCGAGCAGGACGAGCACGTCCACACAGACGCATGCTATGACGGTGACAGCCTAATCTGCGGTCTGGTTACGGGGATCGTACACCAGCACACGGCGGATTGCGTCATATCCGTTCCCGCCACCGAGCCCCAGGGCCTGGTGTGTACCGTGGAGGAGCATAAGCATACGGAAGCATGCTTCATGAATCCGGAGGGCGAGGCGTCAAGCGGCGAGACCGGCGGTGATGTCCCCGCTGACAAAACGCCAGCCAGCGATGCGCCCACCGGGGACGATCCCTCCAATGAGACACCCAGGGGAGATGTCCCCACCGATGCAGCCCAAGGCGGCAATGTGCCGGGGGATGCAGTTCAGAGCACCGGCGCAGCAAACGGCGATACGCCCGAGGACGACGCGGCGGTCAACAGCACCCCGGCCCGGGCGCCTGCCGCCAGCGGCCTTATCACAGATGTGACCCTTACCATCAATGACAATGTTTCCGCTTCCGGCTGCTATGAGGTTGCCGTCACCGGCGGCGCTGCGGCGCTGGAGGGAAAAACCGTCCGGTATCTGTGGTATAAGAGCACCGACGGCGGAGCGACCTATACGGCCGTAAAGGCGAAAAACTTTACTGTTGGCGGCAACACCGTGTCTAACATCAGTGGGGACCGTGGTGAAAAGCTGTTCCTGGCCCTGGACGGCGGAACCGTCAGTGACACGCTACCCTCCGTGACATACAAGGCCGTACTGAAGGTGGACGGCACCGAATATAACAGCGTGTCGGCTGCCCGCACCAACACCACCTATCAGGCCTCCGTTCTGAACGGCAGCTTTGAGGCACCGGATCTGACCGACTACAAATTCCAGGAATTTGTGCCCGAGGGGACTACAGGCCTGTTTTGGAAAACCACCGCGTCAAATGAGGAAGGCGCTCAGCCTACATACCCGACTGGTTCGACGCAGCAAAATGACGGTAAACACTACATTGAGATCATTGATACAGGCACCTCTGGTCACAAGAGTGAAGCAGCCCAATATCACAATCAGGGCACCGCAACGAACGGAACGCAGTATGCCGAGATCAACGCCGGCGCCGTGGGCGCACTGTACCAAACCATAGCTACCATCCCGGGAACCACCATGTATTGGTCCGTGGACCACAGCGGCCGGAACGGAACGGATACCATGGCCGTGGTCATGATGCCGGAAAGCAGCGCAAAGAGCATTACCACGCAGGCGCAGCTGCAGCAGGTGCTGAATAATCCGAGCAAGTATGGTGCCACGGTTGAAAGTAATCTATCCGCCCAAAAAGGCGTGTGGACCACCCATTCCGGACAGTACACCATCCCGGAAGGGCAGTATGAAACCCGATTCTTCTTCATGGCTGTAAGCACATACAATAACGAAAACTACATCGGCAACCACATTGACAACGTGTGGTTCAGCCAGCAGATCCCGCCGGCTTCCTCGGAAAAGCCCTATTTCACGCTGACAAAGCGTGTGGTGGGTCCCCTGACGGAGGATGACCTGCAGCTGCTATCCGGAAAGCTGACCTTTATGGTTCAAAGGTCCATTGACAGCAGCTTTACCAATCCCGAAACCGTCAAGACGTACACCGCCACAAATTTGGGCAGCTGGACGCCCAACGAAGATGGCTCCTGGACACTGTCCGCCCGTATCTCCATGAAGGATCAGGAGCTCGGTGATTACTACAGGATTGCAGAGAGCGGCGCAGAGCTGGATGGGTTTAACCTAACTGTGACGGATACGAACGCCGCCGTGCTGCTGCAGAGCACCACAGACACGGACTTCACCTTCACCAACACCTATGCGGATGCCGGGCGAGCCCTGACGCTAAAGAAAATCGTGAGCGCTCCCGACACCACAGGCAGCTTTACCTTTACCGTTTCCTATACGGATGCCGGCGGCAAGCCGAAGACAGAAAGCGTTACTCTGAAAAACGGCGAGTCGACCACTATTACGGGCATCCCCAAGGGTGTTCAGGTCACCGTGACGGAAACCAACACAGACGGCTACACCGTTATTATGAAGGATCCCAGTACCGGCACCGTCCTCGCCGGGAGCAGCAGCTATACCTTTACTATGAACGATGACACGGCCATGGATATCTACAATACATCCATCGTTGCACTGCCGGAAACCGGCGGCATCGGACGGGGAATCTTTCTGTATGCCGGAATCGGTCTGATGCTCACTGCCGTTATTACAGGATGTCTTCTGAGGCGCAAGTACGGAAAGGAGGGTGATTAACGCTTTTGTTTCCTCTCCTGCCCACGCAAAATATACCTGTACCCGCGCCGTAGGAACTATCCGTTTCTATCAAACTACTTTAAACTCAGAAAGGATACGCACGATGAAAACGATGAGAAAGCTTTTCACGGTTTTGCTGGCCCTGGCCATGACGCTGGCTCTGGCTGTGTCCGCCTTTGCAGCAGACACCGGCAGCATCACCATTACCAATCCCCAGGGGGATCACACCTACACCGCCTACAAGATCTTTGACGTGACCTACTCTGGCGACAACTACTCCTACACCATCAGCGATACCGACGCCGCCTTTTCTACCGTCAAGGCATACGCCGATGTGACCGCCAACGGCCTCAACCTAACAGCCGTTGCTAACACGAACAAGTATAATGTGAGCATCGGCGCCGGCTTCTCCGCCGCCTCCTTTGCCCAGTATCTGAAAACGAATGTGGGTTCTCTCGGCACCGGCACCGCCTTTACCAAGGTTGGTGACACCATGAAGGCCTCCGGCCTTGCCCTGGGCTATTACTTTGTATCCGGCACCAGCGGCACTGTCTGCGAGCTGGCTACTGCCAAGGATATTCAGATTCGCGACAAGAACGAAGTGCCGCAGATCGAAAAGGTTGTGAATGACGACGACGGCACTGTGGAAATCGGTCAAGTGCTCACCTACACCATCACCGGCAAGGTCCCCTCCACCAAGGGCTACTCCGAGTTTACCTATCAGGTGACAGATACCATGACCGAGGGTCTGACCTTCAACAAGGACGTCAAGGTCACCATCGGCGGCGTGGATGTGACTGCCGCTGCGACTATCACCAACAATGGCAACGGCTTTGTGGCCAGCGTCAATATGATGAACTATCAGGATCAGATCGACGCACCTGTAGTCATCACCTACACTGCCACCGTCAACGAGAACGCCATCCAGCGCGAAAAGGAAACCAACGCCGCTACGCTCAAGTACAGCAACAACCCCGCTGACAAAACCACTTTTGAGGAATCCAGCGTGGAAGTGGATGTGTTCTCCTTTAATATTGTCATCAACAAGTACGCCACCGGCAACGAGAGCACCAAGCTGGAGGGCGCCAAGTTCGTGCTGAAGAACAATGAGGGCAAGTACTATAAGTATGACGCCGCTACCAAGGCCGTCACTTGGGTCGCTGCCAAGGCCGATGCCACTGAGGTCAGCACCGATGCTAACGGCGCTGCGCGCTTTGACGGTCTGCAGGCCGGTACTTACAGCCTGGAGGAGACCGTCGCTCCCGCCGGCTACAACCAGCTTGCCAAGGACATCACCATTGTGCTGGACAAGAACGGCTCTGCGACCATCGACGGCGCTGCCTCCGCTCCCGGAGCTGCCCATTCCCTGACTACTGGCGTTGCCAACTCCACCGGCACCGTGCTGCCCGAAACCGGCGGCACCGGCACCGTGATCTTTGTGGCCCTGGGCGCTCTGGCTGTCATCTGCGCAGGCGTATTCCTGGTGACCAACAAGAGAATGAGCAAGGAATCCTTCTGATCCTGCATCCCTGACACACTGCACCGCCATGGGAGGCGGAGGTTCGCCTCCGCCCTCCCGATGGCATATCCTTTTCCAAGGCGGACGCATCCGAATACACCCGACACCGGCTATTGCAGGCGGCCGGACAGCCGTGTGTTCGGCTTCGTGCGCCCTGGAACGCAACAGGAGATGAACCCGTGAGAAAGCGAAAAGTAATCACCTTAATACTGCTGGGCGTTTTCCTGGCGGGCCTCTCTCTCCTGCTGTATCCGTCCGTCAGCAGCTACTGGAACTCCATCACACAATCCAGGGCCATCGTGGACTATGACACCATTGTCAAGAGTCTGTCGCCTAAGGACTATACCGCCTATTTTGAGCGGGCGGAGGAATACAATAGCGAGCTGAAGGCGCTTCCATTCCCGCTGACGGAATACCAGCAGATCAGCGGATATGATGATTGCCTCAATGCCGCCGGCGATGGCGTCATCGGCTATATAGATATCGACAATATCCAGGTGAAGCTGCCCATCTATCACGGCACGGACCCCTCAATGCTGAACCATGCCTGCGGACACATTCAAGGCAGCAGCTTTCCTATTGCAGGAAAGGGTACCCATGCGGCTATCTCGGCACACCGGGGCCTGCCCAGCGCAAAGCTGTTCTCGGATCTGGACAAGCTGGAGGTGGGCGACACCTTCCGGATCACGGTGCTGGACAAGACCTTTATTTATGAGGTGGATCAGATTAAAACCGTGCTGCCGGACGATGTGAGCGACCTGCTCATCGACGAGGAGAAGGAACTCTGCACCCTGGTCACCTGCACGCCCTATGGCATCAATTCCCATCGGCTGCTGGTGCGCGGACACAGGATTGAATCTGAGGATATGCGCTCCTTTGGGGCTATATCGGATGCGTTTATCATCGATCGGCTGATCGTTACACCGGTGGTGGCAATGCCCATCATCCTGCTGCTCATTCTGTACGTCTGCTTTAAGCCTGCGAAGCGGAAGCTTCCCATCAATGACGAGGGAGAACTGATATGAAAAAAATAAGCTACCGGATCGCAAACTTTATACTGATTGCTGCACTGCTCCTGTCGGGAGCAGTGACCGCCCACGCCGCCTCCACCACGGAGGCCAGTGAAAAGGTGCAGCTGCGCAGTGATTGCACTCTGGACGTGACCTATTCCTCCGAGGGAATGGTCTTTGCCGGGCATGACATCAAGCTCTGGCACATTGCGGATATTACCGAGGATGCGCAGTATACTTTGGCCGGGAGCTTCCGGTCATACCCCATCCAGGTCACCGGCACCTCCTCTCAGAGCGAGTGGGATGAAATGACCATCACTCTGAACTCCTATATTCTCGCCGATGGCATCGCGGCTGACCAAACTGCCAAAACCGATGCGAGGGGCAAGGTCGTCTTTGATAATCTTACTGCGGGCATATACCTGGTTTCCTCCGTGCGCACAGAGCAGGATGGCAAATACTATGTGTTTGAATCCTTCCTGGCGGCCGTGCCGGGGGTGGACAGTGAGGGGCAGTGGGTGTATTCCGTCTCCGCAAGGCCAAAAATGAGTGTACACACACCAGCCAAGGGCGAGGTCACCTATAAAGCGGTGAAGGCCTGGAGGGATGGCGGCCAGGATCGCCCGGTTAGCGTCTCTGTGGAGGTTCGCAGGGACGGACAGCTGCAGCAGACCGTGACTCTCAGCGCTGAAAACAACTGGATGTACACATGGAAGGCTGTTGATGATGGCAGCGTATGGACCGTGAACGAAGTGAATGTGCCAGCGGGTTATACGGTGGGCATTCAGCGCAGCGGCGATACCTTCAGCATTACCAACACCAAGCCGGAGACGCCTGCAGGAAATCATCCGCAGACCGGCGACACAACCAATATGACCCTGTATGTGCTCTTGATGGCTGCATCCGGGCTGGCGCTGCTGGCGGTGGGCATCGTGTTGAGGAAGAAGTCCCGTGCGAAGTAAAGGGCTTTCCATCCTACTTGTTGCGCTGGGCGTTTTGCTGCTGGGCGCTGCGGCGATATTATTCGTCGTGCGACAGGCGCAGGATAAGCAAAGGGCAGCTGACATTCCCTCTCTGATTGAAAAAATCGAAGCAGCTCTGCCGGAGCGCTCAGCGGGTGTTATCGAAAATCGCGCTGACAGCGCCATGGCTGCCGTGGAGATCGACGGGATTGATGTAATCGGCCTGCTGGAGCTCCCGGGCCGAGGCATTAAGCTGCCAGTAAGCGCAGAATGGGACAGCTCCGAGCAGAGCTTTCGTCCAGCCAGGTTTATGGGCAGCGTGTATGACGGTACGCTGATCGTGGGAGGAGGCAGTGAGGATGGCAATTTCGATTTTATCGATCAGCTGGACGCCGGGGAGGAGCTTACCTTCACCGACATGACCGGAAGGGTATTCCGGTATACGGTGCATAAAATTCGCCACGCTGATAATGCCAAAGCCGAAACCTTGGCTGACTCAGAGAGCGCGCTTACCCTGTTTGTGAAAAAAAATGGAGCTTTTCTCATCGTCCGATGTGCAGCGGCATAGCATTCTCCTCAATAGGAGGTGCAGAACAGCCCTTGTAGACAATGGCAAGCTGCGTCGTCCCACGCGATGCCGCTATGATTCATTATTTAGCTTTTTGCTTATAACCTATGAAGGGCCACCGCTGTAGATAGCTGCCCTACCCGGAGGTCGATGGCCAGGTGCAGCGCACCTGATACCCGGCAAAACAAAGCTGAAATATCTGTACCTCTGTATCCCCTGCTGAAAAAGCAGCCAACGCCTATGGCGTTGGCTGCTTAATGCTTTATGAGCCTTATGGGCTTTATCAAAGGCGGCCATAGATGCGGGTCATCTCGTGGATGCTGCTGGCAAGGCTGTGGCTCGCCTCCCCGGGCAGCATACGCCACTTCCAGTTGCCGCAGCTGGTACCGGGGACGTTCATGCGGTGGCTCGGCCCGAGGTCCAGCCAATCCTGCATCTGCGCAACAAACAGCTTCGCAACCGAGCCCATGCCGCCACGGATGATGCCGCGGTTAAAGCCCTCCCGCTCATTCAGACCCAGATACTGTGCGGCAAAGGCGACATCCTCCCGATCCGCCTCCGTGCGCCAAAGGGCCAGGGGAGCGTTATCATGAGTGCCGGTATAGCAGACGCAGTTTTCGCCGTAGCTATGGGGCAGATAGCTGCTGGTGTCCCGGGAGTCAAAGGCAAATTCCAGCACCTTCATGCCCGGCAACCGGGAATCGGCCAGCAGCTGCGTAACCTCCGGCGTGGGAAAGCCCAGGTCCTCGGCAATGAACTCAATATCGTGGAACCAACCGGTCAGCACCCCCACCAGGGACATGCCGGGGCCTTTGACCCAGTGGCCGTCCTTCGCAGTGGTCTTGCCGAAGGGCACCGCCCAATAGCTCTCAAAGCCACGAAAATGGTCGATACGAATAACATCGTAGAGCTTCGTTGCACCGCCGATGCGGCGGATCCACCACTCAAAGCCGTTTTTCCGCATGGCCTCATAGTCGTACAAGGGATTGCCCCAGAGCTGGCCGTCTGCGCTGAAATAGTCCGGCGGGACACCGGAAACCTCTGTGGGCTTTTTGTTCTCGTCCAACTGGAAATTCTCCGGCTCGCTCCAAACATCCGAGGAGTCCATAGCCACATAGATGGGGATATCGCCGATGATGCGAATACCCAGGCCGTTGATATAGCGCTTGAGGGCGCTCCACTGGCGGAAGAACAGGAACTGGATATAGGTGAACAGCTCCACATCCTCCCGCAGCTCCATGCGGTAACGCGCAACAGCTTCCGGAGTGTGCAGCCGGGCGCCCTCATCGGGCCACTCCGTCCAGGACTTCATGCCAAAGCGGCGCTTGAGCGCCATGAACAGGGCATAATCCGGCAGCCAGCGGGCATTTTCCGCCTCGAAGGTCGCCACCGCCTCCCGGTCACGGCTCCAGCCCCGGGCCTTGGCCTTTTCCAGCAGGGCGAATCGACTCTCATATATCTTGCCGTAGTCCACATAGCGCGGCTCCGTCCCCCAAGCGCAGGCGTCCACCTCCGTTTGGGTCAGAAGGTCATCTGCGATGAGGGTGTCCAGGTCGATGAAGTAGGGGTTGCCTGCAAAGGTAGAAAAGGCTTGGTAGGGGGAATCCCCATAGCTGGTAGGGCCAAGGGGCAGAAGCTGCCAGTATTTCTGCCCTGCCTCGTGAAGAAAATCTGCAAAGCGATACGCCGCTTTGCCAAAGGTCCCGATGCCGTATGGCGAAGGGAGAGAGGAGATTGGCATCAGAATGCCAGCGGAACGATCCATATGAGTCAGCCTTTCACGGCGCCGGCAGCGACGCCCTTAATGATATATTTCTGGCAGCAAAGGTAGAAAATGATGACAGGGAGAATGCTCAGGAAAATGAGCGCCATGGTCGCGCCCAGGTCCACCGTGCCGTAGCTGCCCTTGAGGTACTGGATGTGGATGGGAATGGTGAAATACTTGGTGCTGTCCAACACGAGGTAGGGCAGCAGATAGTCGTTCCAGACCCACATAATCTCCAAAATGCCCACGGAGATCATGGTAGGCCGCAGCATGGGGAACACCACGGAAAAATAGGTGCGCAGCGGACCGCAGCCATCTATGGAGGCGGCCTCCTCAATCTCCAGGGGGATAGACTTTACAAAGCCAACAAACATGAAGATGGCAAGGCCCGCGCCGAAGCCAAGATAGATGATGGGAATGGTCCAGGGGGTATTGAGGGCCACCTTGTCAAAGGCCATGTCGGCAAAGTTGAAGAATGGGATCTTGACCCGGTCGGCCGTCTTAGACAGGGTAAACATGACCATCTGGAATGGGACGACCATGGAAAAGACGCACAGGTAATAGATGATGCGGCAGAGCTTGCTGTCCACCCGGGCGATATACCAGGCCGCCATAGAGGTACACAGCAAAATCAGCGCCGAGGAGACCACGGTGATGAACAAGCTGTAAAATGCGGATTTCCAGAAGGGGTAGTTACCGAAGGTCATGCCCTTGATATAGTTGGCCCAGCCGGCAAAGCTCTCCCCATTGGGAAAGGCAAAGGTATCGGTCTTGACGTAGGTATTGAGCTTGAAGGAGTTGAGCACCACCATGAAGATGGGCAACACATAGATGATGCAGATAACCGCCAGCACAATGGACAAAACCAATTTGCGGCGTCGTTCGGCGGTAAGGGTACCTTTCATTACTGCTGCACCTCCTTTTTGCGGGTGGCATGGAGCTGAATGAGGCCGATGGCGGCAACCAGCAGGAAGAAGATCACAGCCTTGGCCTGGGCGGTGCCGCGGGCATAGACATTCTGCCCGTAGAATGTGTTATAGATATTTAGCGCCAGCATCTCTGTAGTCTTGATGGCGGAGCCGTCGGATTGAATCAGGAAGGGCTGGCCGCCGGTAAGGGCCAGGTTCTGATCGAAGAGCTTGAAGCTATTGGTAAGGGTGAGGAAGGTGCAGATGGTGATGGAGGGCATCACGTTAGGGATGGTGACCCGCCAAAGGGTCTGCCAGCGGCTGGCGCCATCGATCTTGGCCGCCTCCAGCATATCATCCGGGACTGCCTGCAGGCCGGCGATATAAATAATCATCATATAGCCGATCTGCTGCCAGCACATGAGGATCACAAGGCCCCAGAAGCCGTACTTCGTCTCCAGAAGAATGGAGGTATTATAACGGGTGAGAATACCGTCAAAGATCATGGACCACACATAGCCCAGCACGATGCCGCCGATGAGGTTGGGCATGAAGAACACCGTGCGGAACAGGCTGCTGCCCTTAATGCCCTGGGTGAGGGCATAGGCTGCGGCAAAGGCCAGTACATTGATGAAAACCAGCGACACCAGCGCGAACAGGCCCGTATACCAGAAGGAATGCATAAAGCTGGCATCCTGCAGTGCCTTGACATAGTTCCCCAGGCCGATGAACTCCGCGTCCGAAGTCGTTTTAAACTTACAGAAGGACAGATATACACCTTTACAGAACGGATAGACAAATCCGATAATAAAAGCGCAGACCACGGGCCCCATAAAAAGTGGGAACCAGCGCCGAAGCGGGCGGCGGATCAGCGCCCGGCTGACCGGTGCAGAGCCTTTCTTGCGCTTCAAATCGATCACTCCCATCAAAAAATAGATTGTTGCACAGCGCAGACCTCCTGCGGTCTCTGCCGTGATAGAACGGGAGAGGCGGGCGAAAGCCCGCCCCTCCTTGCTTGCTTTAGGGTATCCGGTTTTGATCCAAATTAGCCGTTGGCAGCGGCATACTGGGTAGCCCAGCCATCCACGAAGGCCGTCTTGACCAGCTCCCAGTTGGCGTCGGTACGATCGGCGTCATACTTGTTCATAGCGGAGACAATACCGTCACGATAAGCGTCCACATTGGGCTGGAAGTTGGTGACCCAAGGCATGACGTAGTTGCCGGCAGCGGTGTAGGCGTCAGCATCGCCCAGGAAGCCGTTAGCGGTCTTGGCAGCCTGCTTATAGGGCAGGATACCCAGCTCGTTCACCAGCATCTGAGAGGCCTCGGCATCGGTGACCAGCCAGTACATGAAGTCCAGCGTGGCCTGGATGTCCGCCTTGGAAGCCTTGGCGTTCACGGCCCAGCAGTTCTCGGTACCGCAATTCAGGCCAGCCTTCTCCTCGCCGGCAACACCGCAGTAGAAGGGGATCATGGAGAGGTTGTCCAGGCCGTACTGATTAGCCTCAGTGCCGGTCAGAGCAGCCCACTCCCAGGAACCATTCTGATAGAACACAGCCTGCTCCTTGCCGAACTCGGCCTCAGCGTCATAGCCGCCGGCAGCCAGGGTGGAGGGATCCACAGCGCTGTTGCTGATGTACAGATCCCACAGGTTCTTGTAGTTCTGCATGTAGGTGCCCTTGATGCTGGCGGGGCAGGTCTTCCAAGCAGCGGGATCATCCACAGACTCATAGTAATACTCGAGATTGGCCAGGTGGCCGGTGAAGCGCCAGCTGGAATCACCGCTCATAGAGGAGGAGGTGAAGGCATCAAAGCCCAGCTCCGCAGCGCGGCTGTGGATATCCTCGGCAATAGCCTTGAGAGTCTCAAAATTCTTGATGTCGGATAGCTCATAGCCGGCCTTCTGCAGCAGATCCTCATTGACAATGATGCCATAGCACTCATAGCAATAGCCAATGGAGCAGAGCTTGCCGCTGTCGTCATACAGGTTATAGGCATCGGTGCTCAGCTCACCGGCGACCTTGGTATCCTTCAGATCATAGCAGTAGTCGCCCCAGGTGCCCACAGCGGCCTGGTTGCCCACAACGAACAGCGTGGGAGGAGCCTCCTTATCCATGGCGGAGGTCAGGGTCTCATTGTACGTGCCGGAGGCAGCTGTCTGGACGGTGACAGGAACGCCGGTCTTCTCGGTATACATGGCGGCGACCTTCTGGAGGGTGGTGTCAGCTTCGGGCTTGAAATTCAGCCAGAACACACGGCCGGATCCGCCCTGCTTTTGGCCACAGGCGACCAGCGCAAAAGCCATGACGAGCGCGAGAATAAGCGATAGGAACTTCTTCATTTTCATCTTCATCATTCTCCTTGTTTCTTATTTATTTTCACGCGTTTACGCGGGAAAATCGCCGGGTCAGGTCACGCACAGATTGGCCGGTGCGCAGCGTGGTGGGCAGGATCAGGTGCCGATGGGTACCGCCGTGAATGACACTCATCAGGATCTCCACGCTTTTAGCACCCATTTCATCGGTGGGCTGGCAAAGCGTGGTCAGCATAGGATAGATATACTCAGAAACCGTCAGGCCATCAATGGCAATGATGGAGCAATCCTCAGGAATGGAGCGTCCGCTCTCCCGCAGGGCCCGCATGGCGCCGATGGCCATATCATCCGAGATGGCAAAGATGGCTGTAAAGTCCGCCGGGCGTTTGAGCCGCTCGGTCACTGCGCGGTAAGCGGATTCAATGGTGAAATCGTCCGCGCGGATAATCTCCCCGTCCTCGAGGCTCAGACCCAGATCGTGCAGGGCGCGGGCATAGCCGGAGCAGCGCAGCTGGGCAATGGACCAATCCCGGGGATCCGTGGACAGAGCCGCAATGCGGCGATGGCCCTTTTGTGCCAGATCCATCACGGCGCGGTAGGCCTCCTGCTCATCAGCAATGGAGACGGAGGAGTATTTTGTGGGATCCAGGGTCCCATAGGTATTGGTATAGGAGCAGCAGACAAAGGGAACATTGAGCAGGGCCGTATCCGCCGGGCTGTAATCCGACCGGCCGCCGAGGAAAATGATGCCCTGCAGGCGCTTTTCCCGCTCCATCATGGCGCCGCACTTGATCTCGTCCTCGCAGGAGCCAATCTGCCGCATGACCATGGTAAAATCCGCCGCATCCAAATCCCGCTCAATGGCACGGATAATGCCGGTATAAAAGGGGTTCTGCACGCCGCGTACCACCAGGCCGACGGCATCTGACTTCGTGCGCACAAGGCTTCGAGCGGAATTGTTGGGCAGGTAGTTGTATTCGGCAATGACCTGCAGCACGCGGCGGCGGCTCTCCTCGCTCACATCGGGGCGGTCGTTAAGAACGCGGGACACCGTGCTCACGCCAACGCCGCTGAGTCTGGCTATATCTTTAATGGTCATGGGGCAGCCTCCCGGTGCAGAATATAAAAACTCGGTTCCGGTAACCTTTCCGGTATCGTTTCCACTTTTTCTTTATTCTACCAGCTTTCGTGATAAATGTCAAAGCCATTCCTCAGGGATAAGTTACCAAAATATTTCACATTTTTCTGTCGAAATGCACAATCGCATAGCAAAAAAATATGCCAAGCCATGGGCAACAAATACACGAAGGCTGATACTGAGGTGGTTTTACCCGGCCGATCTGTCAGCATTGCCTTCTCATCTTGCCCTGCTTCAGGGTCATGCGGCCGACAATCTCCGGCACGTAGTGGTTCAGATCCGGCGTCACCGCATCCTTGGTGAAAAACAGGTTCTGAAGGCTGCTCCGGCGGCCCTTGCCTCCTCCGCGATCTGCGTGATGGCGGTCTCTCTGCCGAACGGGAGCGTTATAGTGTCCCATCTTCGTAATCCGCAATGACGTGCAGAAAAGCATCTCCGTACTATGGCGTTTATAAAGGAAGGATAAATTGCCTGCGCACAACCTCCGGAAGGGATGCGTTATGGGGAGTGCCCCTTCCGATTCAGGTGTCATTTAAAAACGCAGGATGGAGAGCGCTTCACTCCCCACCCTGCGTTTTTTACGATCAGCGGTCACATATTGAAAGATTTGATACTCGCCCCCTTTTCTGTCGGGGCGCTAAGGATCATTCCCTGTCCTTTGCCTGCTTGATGCTCAGGCTGATGCGATTTTTCTTTTCATCCACATCCAATACAACAACCTTTACCACATCGCCCACGGTCAGCACCTCCGAGGGGTGCTTGATGAATTTACTTGAGATATGCGAGATATGCACCAGGCCGTCCTGGTGGACACCGATGTCCACAAAGGCACCGAAATCAATGACATTGCGGACGGTGCCGGTGAGGACCATGCCGGGCTTGAGGTCCTTCATCTCCATGACGTCGGTGCGCAGGATGGGCTGGGGCAGCTCATCCCGGACATCCCGGCCGGGCTTCAGCAGCTCGGCGGTGATGTCCCGCAGAGTGGGGACGCCTGTACCCACGGCAGCGGCGGCCTTCGCCTCACCATAGGCCTTGAGCCGGGCAGGAAGGTCCGACAGCTTCTCAGCCTTTACATCGGCCAAGGTGTAGCCCATCAGCTCCAGCAGCGCCTTGGCGGCGTCGTAGCTCTCCGGGTGGACGGCGGTGTTATCCAGGACGCTCTTGCTCTCCGGCACACGCAAAAAGCCCGCACACTGCTGGAAGGCCTTGGGGCCCAGCTTGGGCACCTTCTTGATTTGGGTGCGGGAGGTAAAGGGGCCGTTTTCCTCCCGGTAGGCCACCACATTTTTCGCGGTAGTGCCGTTGAGCCCGGCCACTCGCTGCAGCAGGGACGGGGAGGCGGTGTTGATGTCCACACCTACGGCATTGACGCAATCCTCCACCACGCCGCCCAGAGCCTCGTCCAACTGCTTGGGAGGCATATCGTGCTGATACTGGCCCACGCCGATGGCCTTGGGGTCGATCTTTACCAGCTCGGCCAGAGGATCCTGCAGCCGGCGGGCAATGGACACCGCCGAGCGCAGATTCACATCAAACTGGGGGAACTCCTCGGCGGCCAGCTTGCTGGCGGAATACACAGAGGCTCCGGCCTCAGAAACGATCATATAGCTGACATGGGTGCCGGCTTCGTTTACCTGACGGATGAGCTTTACAGCCATTTGCTCCGTCTCCCGGCTGGCTGTACCGTTGCCGATGGCAATATTTTCCACGCCGTGCTTAGTGATGAGCCCTGCCAGAACGGCGATGGCCTCCCGTTCCTGCCGCTCTCCATAGGTGGGATATACCACCGCAGTGTCCAACACCTTGCCCGTCCCGTCCACCACGGCCACCTTGCAGCCCATGCGGTAGCCCGGATCCAAGCCCATGGTGACCTTGCCCTTGACAGGCGGCTGCATAAGCAGCGGCTTCAGGTTCAATGCAAACTGCCCGATGGCCCCCTCGTTTGCCTGTTCAGTCAGCAGGCTGCGGGCTTCCCGCTCCAGGGAGGGGAAGATCAGCCGGTCGTAGGCGTCCTCGGCGGCGGACTTGATAAATTCCATCGCCGGAGAGCCGGGCTTCACCACCGCCCGGCGCAGCAGGGGCAGCGCCCGGTCTCGATCCAGGGTGACGGAAACCTTCAGCACGCCCTCCTTCTCGCCCCGGTTGATGGCCAAAATCTGGTGTCCCTGGAGCCTGGAAAGAGCCTGCTCAAAATCATAATACAGGCGATACACGCTGTCCTCCTCCGTGGCCGCACAGCAGGCAAGCCGGCCCTGCCGGCTCAGCAGGCCGCGCAGCGCCTTGCGGATGTCAGCATCATCGGAGATTTGCTCGGCAATGATGTCCGACGCGCCCTGAAGAGCATCGGTCACGGTGTCCACACTCTTTTCCGGGGCGAGAAATTCCCGGGCGGCATCCTCCGGCCGGGGGCAATCCCGCTCCTGGGCAAACAGCAGGGCTGCCAAGGGCTCCAGCCCTTTTTCCCGTGCCACGGTGGCCCGGGTGCGGCGCTTTTGCTTATAGGGGCGGTAGAGATCCTCCACCTCCGCCAGGGTCTTGGCGCTGTCGATGGCGGCAGCCAGCTCCTCCGTCAGCTTGCCCTGGTCGACGATGGACTTTTTTACCGCCGCGCGGCGCTCCTCCAGATTGCGCAGATACTGCAGCCGCTCCTCCAGAGTGCGCAGGGTGGTGTCGTCCATGGCGCCGTGGAGCTCCTTGCGGTAGCGGGCAATGAAGGGAATGGTGTTCCCCTCATCCAACAGCTGCACCACATTTTCCACATATTTTTCATTTACGTTCAGTTCTTGCGCAAGGGCATAAATGATATCCATTACCGTTTCTTTCCTCTCGTCTTACAAAAATGATCCCCCTCATTATACAGGGCAAAGCCCTTTCGCGCAATAGTCCGGAGCGGTGCTTTTGACGCAGAAAAACGCCCCATTTATCAGGCCGCATGCCGCGTGGGCCGATAAATGGGGCGCCATTCAGTTGGTGTGCTGAGGGATTTTGCTCGCTTTACGGCTGGGCCTGCTCCAGCTCCATCACCGCATCAATGAGCATCTGCTGGGTGACGGGATAGGGCCACACCCGTACATCGATGCCAGCCAGAGCCTTCTCCGTGACGGCAGGCAGATCCTCGGGCCTTGCGTGAATATCCGCCAGACAGGTGGGCAGGCCAATGGATTTATTAAAGCGCAGAAGCCGATCCCGCTCCTCGTACTGCTTGTCCGCCGTCAGCATCACCAGGATGCCGTAGGACACCACCTCGCCGTGGAGGTGATGGTTCTCCTCCGTGGAGGGCAGGATGGTGAAGCCGTTATACATAGCGTGAGCCATGCCGGTGGTGTAGTCCACCTGAACGAAGTTGGAGACAAAGCCGGTGGAGATGATAATGGCCTCGATGATCTCCGTCAGCTCCGGGGTGATGCGGTGCCGGCGGCAATCCTCCATGGCCTGCCGGCCCCAGCGGACGATGGGCTCGGCGCACATGCTGCTCAGGGCGATGCCCATGGCATCGGAGTGGGCGGGGATGTCATTGCGGGAGGAGATGGTACACTCGTAGTGCTTGGCCATGGTGTCGCCCATGCCGGCCCACAGGTAGCGCACCGGGGCATTGGCAATGATCTCCGTGTTGATGAAAATGTGGTTGGGCGGGATCTTGGAGAAGGAGTACTCCCGCAGGCTGCCGTCCGGATGATAGACAATGCCAAGGCTGGTGCAGGCGGCGCAGGTGGAGGCGATGGTGGGGAAGGTGAAGAAGGGACGGTTCGTTTCGTGGGAGAGAACCTTGCAGGTATCGATGGCCTTGCCGCCGCCGACGGCGAAGATCATGTCTGCCTCCGCCACCTGGGGCCGGAGCATGTCCATGTTCTCCCGGGAGGCTTCGCCGCCATACCAGAAGGTGCCGATGATCTCGATGCCGGAGCCCTCCACCGCCTGGCGGATCTTATCCTCGGCGGCGGCCAGGGCGTGCTTGCCGCCGATGATGGCGGCCCTTTTGCCGTAGGCGGGGCAGATGTTCACAATGTCCTCGTAGGCGTCAGGGCCTACGGTATAACCGGGAAAAAGAGCTTTTTGCATAAGATACACCTCATTATAATGTAGTATGATTTGGAAATGCCGGTTTTAATTTACGGCCACGGTATCGGGGCGGATTTCCGCCCGAGACGCCTGCGCAGTCTCCTCCCCAGCGTCGGCAAAGGCGTGCTCGCGGCAGTATTTGCGGTTTTTGTAAACGCCCACAGTGAGGAAGGGAATCACCACCACGGCGATGCCCAGGTAGCCGCAGTAGCCGTAGCCGTACTTGATAATATTGGTGAGGCCGGCCATGGAGATGGTCATGGAGAGGACAATGATGAAGGCGGAGACGATGGCGCTGCGGACGGGGGCGGACTTGATGCCCCGGAAGATGCGGAGCTTTTCAAACCGGGCCACGAAGCCGAAAATCGTGGTCACGCCTGTGGAGATGAGGCAGAGGAGCAGGCAGGTGCCGTACACGGCCACCATTGCGGGCATGCCGATGACCTTGCACACGGTGAGGGTGGGAATGGTGGCGCCGCCCTCCACAGAGGTATAAACGCCCTGCCAGCTGAGAAGCATAAACACGGAGAGGACCAAAGCCACAGCATTCATAACGAAGGATATCCGCATAGCCTTGGCGCAGCCGTTTTTGCTCCTCATGGTGGTGCCGCAGGCCACCATGGTGGGCAGGGTCACGCACTGGAAGCCCGCGTAGGTGAAGGCGTTGAGAACGGCCTTGGGGATATTGGCAAAGCCGGTAGTCCGGAAGTCGGCGGCCAGAACGGAGAAGATGCTGCTGTCGCTCTTGAAAATGCCGATAACGTAGATGCTGATGGCAGTGACCAGGATGGCCAGGCCCATGTAGGTGGAGGCGGCCCGGACGATGCCTGCGCCGAAGATGGTGAGGGCCAGTACGATGAGGCCCACCACCACTACGCCGACGTAGTAGTCTAAGGTGAAGTAATTGTTCAGGGCGGAGGCGGCGCCGGAGATGGCGGCGGCCACGGCCATGAGGGCCATAATGTAGAAGAATATCTCAAAGGCCCACTCAAACTTGTCAAAGGGGTGATAGAGGGTCTCAAAAAGCTGCTTATAGGTTTTCAGGCCCCGGGAGTTATACATGATCATGGCCTCCCGCATGGTCAGCGTCAGCAGCAGCATGGCCACAATGGCCGAGAGAACGCCGGTCCAGCCCAGGCCCACATAGTAGGTGTTGGCTTGGTTGCCGGTAGCGAAGCCGCCGCCTGCGTGGGCCGAGAACAGCACGGCGCCTACGGAGAAGGCGGCTATAAACGGGGTCTTGGGGATTTTGGGGGTGCTTGCTTTCATTGTTTTGTTCCTCCTGCAAAAATGATCGGGTGTTTGGCAGAAAAACAAAAAACCTTTCGTCTTTCCTGCCCTTTGGCAGAAGAGACGAAAGGCTGAAAACCCTCCGCGGTACCACTCTTCTTTGCTTCGCATTGCGCGAAACACACTCAACGGAATACCATCATATTCCTGCACTGTAACGGGAGCGCCCGTCTGCGTTTACTGGGGATTCAACGCAGCCGCTGTACAGCCAGTTCGGCAGTTGGATCGCACTGTGCCTCGCACCACCCGGCACTTCTCTGAGAGCATCGCCCTGCTTACTACTCTGTGTCATCGCGTTTGTGATGCTGTGAGGATAACAGCCGAAGTGGGAAATGTCAACAGGCATTTTGTAAAATAAGATTTTTTTGTAAAAAGTGCCGCTTGTCGGCAGGGAGAATACCGGGAAATTTTATAGAAAAAAACAACACGTCTTTGCCCATCACGAAGGCAGCTCCCCGGATCAAAGCTCGTTTGGACATCTTTTCCCCCTCGCGCATCGACGCACAAAATAAATGCGTCGCGCAGGCGCCGTATAATCTACCTAATCCGGCAAATACTACTTTTGCAATAATAAGAAATAAAGGGAGTTTTTTATATGAAAGCAACCGGAATCGTGCGACGCATTGACGACCTGGGGCGAGTGGTAATTCCCAAGGAGATACGCCGCACCATGCGTATCCGCGAGGGTGACCCGCTGGAGATCTTCACCACTCGGGACGGAGAAGTTATTTTTAAGAAATATTCCCTCATCGGTGGGCTGGAGGACTTTGCCGCCCAGTTCTGCGACACCCTGGCCCACTCCTCCGACTTTACTGCCGCCATCACCGACCGAGATAGCGTCATTGCCACCGCAGGGCCCGGAAAACGGGAGCTCATCGGCCACAACCTCTCCCGGGAGATGGAACAGCTTATGGAGGGCCGCAGCGTCTACCAACGGGCCAAAGGGGACGATGTCCTGCCTGTATGTGAGGGCAGCCCCCACCTTATTGCCGCCACCGCTGCTCCCATCCTCTGCCAGGGGGATGTGCTGGGCCTGGTGCTGTTCGCCGCCGGAGAGGGTGAGCTTCCCGGCGAGAGCGAATATAAGCTGGCGCAGATCGTGGCGGCCTTTTTGGGACGGCACATGGAGGCATGAGGCAAAACAGCAGAGAGACGCTCAGAGCGTCTCTCTGCTGTTTTTTGAGGCTGCCAAGGAGTTTTACAGCCTGCTATGCGCGCACCTTTGGTGCCGCAGGTGCAATAAGTACACCCTATATTTGAGAGCGGCCCCCATCACCACCAAAGTCAGCTGCCTTGCTATAAACTATTAAAACGCAGAAAACACTCCTCCCATGTTTGGCGATTCTGCGACTCGGCTGTTTTTCTCCCGGCATAACCGCCCAAATCCGGAACGCCCCATAACCGATGCGAAGGGCGTCCGGCATCTGCTGGCAGCCAAGGTATAAGGGCCGCCGGATGCTTTCTTCAATTTTTGGCAAAATGGCGGGAAAATATGGCAGTATTGTACCATTCTGCTTTTCGGCATGGTATAATGCAGGTAACGCTGGTAACGAGCCCCCACATCTATCGCTGCAAGGAGGAGCATCATGCGGTTTTTCAAGGATATGAAGTTCTGGAAAAAGGTCACGCTGATCTGCGGCATTCCCCTGCTGCTTATCAGCATGCTCATCGGCGCCATGTCCTATACCCGCGCCAAGGATACCGCCCGCAGCAGCAGTAAGCTGAGCCTATACGATGCGGTGAACCGCATGGATATCAGCCTCACCACCCGATCCCGGCAGATTATCTCCTCGGTGGAAGCCATCGCCGAAGGCCTGCTCTCGGCAGATGCGCTGGAGCTGCCGGCCTCCCATCTGCGGGACATCTGTCTGGGGCTGGTGGCGCCGTTTCAGGAGGTACAGGCCGTCACCGTGATTTGGGAGGGCCAGCCCGTGTATCGCTCAGACCCCTCCCTGCCCCTGTCCGACCAAGTCATAAATCCCCTCATTGCCCAGGCCCAGGCCCACCCGGGCAAGGTGGTGTGGTCAGACGTTCTGGCCTTTCCCGAAAGCGGAGATGCCATCCTCCTGGCCCGGGAGCTGCAGGCCGCCGATGGCCGGGGCCGGGGCACGCTTCTGCTGCGCATAGACCCCTATGCCATGGGCAACATGCTCCTGAGTAAGCAAAAAAACCTGAGCCGGCAGGTCTCTGTCCATCTGGATCGTTCCTTCCGCCCCATGTATCAGACCGGCTCCGCTTCCCCGGAGCTGCTGGAGCAGATCGTGGCCCAGTATCGGGCCGGTAACCGGTCCTTTTCCTTTAGCCTGGACGGTCTGTCTTACTACTGCAGCACCCAGTATAACGGCCTGGTGGGCTGGTACACCTGCTCCTTTGTAGAGGAGAGCAATCTATTCCCCGGTGCGGCCGCTCTCCGGGACTACATCATTTTACTGGTGATCCTGTGCGCTGTGGCTGCCTATATCCTGCTTTGGTTCCTGTCCCGCTCCATCACAAGGCCACTGGACCAGTTGAACAGCGCCATGAAAACCGTGCAGTACAAGCACCTGAATGTAAGCCTGGATGTAAAAAGCCGGGATGAGATCGGGGAGCTGACAGAATCCTTTAACTACATGATGGGCCGCATCCACACCCTGGTGAACCGGGTCTACGAGGAGAAGCTGGCTCAGAAAAACGCTGAGATCGAGGCTCTGCAGGCGCAGATCAACCCGCATTTCCTATACAACACCCTGGACTCCATCAACTGGATGCTCATTGACCGGGACGAATTGGACATCAGCTCCGTGGTGGTATCCCTGGGCAAGCTCATGCAGTACAGCATGGACACCAGCTCCGCCTTGGTACCGCTGCACATGGAATACCGCAACGCGCTGGACTATCTGAATATCCAGAAAAATCGGCTGGAGGACCGCCTGCTCTACGAGCTGGACCTGCCATCGGACCTGGAGGACTTTCTCATTCCCCGGCTGATCCTGCAGCCGCTCATTGAAAATGCCATCATTCACGGCATCCTCCCCTCCGGCCGCAGCGGGCGGATCACCGTGCGCACCCGGCAGGAGGGCAGCCGCCTGGTGCTGTCGGTGCAGGATAACGGCGACGGCATGGAGCCAATGCAGCTGCAGCAGCTGCGCCAGCTGCTATCCGGCAGCCAGGAGAGCGGCAGCATCGGCATGCGCAACGTGGCCCGGCGGCTGCAGCTCCACTTTGACGGCCAGTGCCGTTTCTCCGTGGACAGCGGCCCCGGCCGGGGCACCACTGTGCGTTTATTGCTGCCCATGCAGGGAAGGAGGATGAATTTTTGAAAATACTGATTGTTGATGACGAGCCCAAAATCCGCAAAGGCCTGTGCAAGATCGTGGAAATGCACCCGGGCTGGTATGTGCCCCAATCCTTTGCCGATGCTGAAAGCGCCATTGCTTTTCTGCGGGACAATGGGGCGGATGTGGTCATTACCGACATCCACATGCCGGGTCTGACGGGGCTGGACATGATCGAGCAGATGCGCAGCGCCTGCCCCAAGGTGGTGTTCATCATCCTCACCGGCTATGGGAAATTTGAATACGCCCAGCGGGCCATTGACCTGGGCGTGAAGAAATATCTTATGAAGCCCACCTCCCCGAACGAGATTACCGCCGCCCTGGAGCAGATTGAGGCGGATACCCCCCGAAAAAAGCACGCAGCCGCCTTTCAAAAGCCCACCAACAACCTCATCATTCTTCGGGCCATGGAGTATGTAGATCTGCATTACCGGGATCGGTTCACCCTGCGGGATATGGCCGCCGCCCTCTACATCTCTCCCAACTATCTGTCGGATCTGTTCAAAAAGAACACCGGGATGCGCCTGTCGGACTACATCACCGAGGTGCGCCTGGAAAAAGCCCGGGAATACCTCATGGATGTCCACTATAAGGTCCGGGACGTATCGACCCTGGTGGGCATTTCCGACCCCCGGTACTTCTCCAGCGTTTTCCGGAAAAAGTATGGTATGACCCCCATGGAGTTCCGCAACGAATACGCCTCCCGCCAGTTTGAGGAGCCGGATTCGGAGGAGAATTGACGGCATAACGCAGACGGTCTTCAACGCAAAGCAAAATCAGTCCTGCACCATATTGGTGCAGGACTGATTTTATGTATCGCTTTATTTTTGGAAAACCTGGGCGTAGACCACGTCCGCCGCCCGGAAAAAGCTCAGGGCCGCCCGGTCATAGTCATTCTTGTAATAGTCCGTTTCCACAGCGTTCTTCAGCTTATTGAGCTGTGTGTCGGTGGCAGTGCTATTCACGCTGTCCCCCAGGTGAACATAATAGTGATCCCCCTTCACCATGAGCACCAGCATGTCGCTTGGTCCCAGGCCCCAGGCCTTTCCCAACTGGGCAGCATACTTCTCCACGCTGCGGCCATGGGTGCTGTCCACGGTGGCCACGGCCACCACAGCGGTATACTTATTATTCCACTGGTCGTTGTATTCCTCCAGCGTTTGCCGGGTCTCCTGGGTCAGCAGGCCCGCATCGTCGGCAATCCACTGATGATACTCCACCGCAATAGGCTTGCGGCTGAGGCCGTACACGGACCCGGCCACGATCACCAGCACCAGCACCGCCAAGGCAAAGCCCCGGTTCTTGAACACCTTCATGTTTCCGCTCCTTTCACGGAGGATCTTACTTGTGCAGCTCCATGAGCTTCTGCTTCAGCTCGCCCTCGATACGGCCCAGCTCAGCCTCGGCGGCCTTGCGCTTAGCAGCACCCTCCTGCTGAATGGCCAGCACCTCGTCCAAGGTGGAAATGAGCTGCTGATTGGTGTGCTGCAGAGTCTCAATATCCACAATGGAACGCTCGGACTCTTTTGCGGTAGCGATGGTACCCATCTTCAGCGCATCGGCGTTCTTCTTGAGCAGGTCGTTGGTCATCTCGGTGACGGCGTTCTGAGCGGCGGTAGCCTGGCGGCCGTGCTCCATACCCAGGGCCAGCACCATCTGGCTCTTCCACAGGGGGATGGTGTTCACCAGGGAGGATTGGATCTTCTCTACCATCTGGGTGTCGTTATTCTGCAGCAGACGGGTCTGGGGCCCCATCTGCACGGAGATCATCCTCGTCAGCTCCAGGTCGTGGAGCTTCTTTTCAAAGCGGTTGCACAGGTTCACCATGTCATTGTAGGCCTGGGCATCCTCGGCAAGGCCGGTCTTTTCCGCCTTGATGCGCAGCTCCTCCAGCTCGCCGGCGCGCACCTCCTCCAGCCGTTTCTTGCCGGCCAGGATGTACATGGTCAGTTCCTTGTAGTACTTCAGGTTCAGCTCATACATCTGATCGAACATGGCAATGTCCTTCATCAGCGTGATCTGATGCTTTTCCAGAGACTGGGCAATGCGGTCCACATTGACCTCCACCTTGCCGTACTGGGCCTTCATGCTCTCGATCTTGTTGCCGGCCTTGCGGAACAGACCCGCCAGCCCCTTCTTCTCCTCGCCGGAGCCAAAGCCCTTCAGCTGCACCACCAGCTCACTGAGGTCAGCGCCCACCTCGCCCAGATCCTTGCTGCGCACATTGCTCAGGGCGTTCTCGGAGAAGCCCGCCACGCTCTTCTGGGCGGCGGCGCCATACTGCAGGATCAGATTGGTGTCCTTGATGTCGATCTTCTTGGAGAACTCCTCCACAGCCTTCTTCTCCTGCTCGGTCAGAAGCTTATCGTCCAGCTGCACCGGCTCCACGGGCTTTTCCTGCGGGGCCTCAGCCACAGCCGTGGGATCCAGGGTCAGCTCGGGAACGGCGGCCTCGGTCTCCGTGGGGTTCAGGGTCAGTTCGGGGGTCATATTCTCGCTCATAGTGTGTTCCTCTCTTTCTTATAATTCCAGTTGGATGCCGCCGTCGGACGGCTCCGTTTTGTCTTCTTTTTCTTCATTCACAGTGCGGTGAACGGCGTCCTCCGCCAGCCCCTCCCGGGCCATCATATTCTCCAGCACAGTGATGTCCGTGGAAATATCCAGCGCCTCTGCGCCGAATAGGGCGTCCAGCTGCTTTTCAAAGGCGGTAACAATGGTGCCCATGATATTCTCCACCCGCTCCATGGTGGCGCCGATGTTGCCGCCGGAAACGCCCTGAGCGCCCATGCGGTCATAGGTATTGAGCAGCTTCAGGGTGGTGGGCAGGTAGTAATTCATAAACTTGCGGATCTGAGGCAGTTTCTCGGGCGTTTGCTTCACCTGGTCGAAAATCTTGCCGCTTAGCTCCTCCAGCTTGCGAATCTGGCCGCTGATGATATCGTCCTTTATATTGTCGTCCAGCCGGCGCATCTCCTGCATAGCCAGCTGACCCTGGGCGATCATCTCATCCAGCGCCTGGTTGCCGGTGCGGATAGGCTCCGGCTCCACCTCGACCTCCTCCTTCACATCCTTGAAGAAGCAGCGGCCGACAAAATACGCCGCCAGGGACACCGCCGCCGCAATGACAAAATGCCCCATCCGATATAGCGGAAACACCAAAGCATAAATTCCCCAGGCCGCCGCTGCGATGTAAATGGGTGCGGCAGACTTATGCACGATCACTTTTTTCATGGCTTTGCCTCCCCCGTTTGGGCTGATTGCCTATATTATACAGTATTCCCCCGGCGGGGTCAAGAAAAAACGGGCGGCCTTTAGCCGCCCGAAAGAGTCATGGGGCAGATTCCGCAATTTATTTTCCCGGCTTCTGTCAGCCGATGCCCCTCATCCCCGTCAGAGGATCGACAAACACCGCCAGATCCGGCGCCCGGAAGGTGAACAGCAGGAACAGGGCCCACACCCCCAGCAGCACCAGCAGGCCCAGCACCGTCCAGCCCGCGCCGCTGAGCCGCCGCCGTTTCTGCAGGGACCAGCTCACCCAAAAGCTCAGCAGCACCGACACCTGAAAAATGAGGATGTCCACGATCATATTCCCTTGTCCCACAACGCCCTTGTAGCCGTAAAACAGAAGCGGGATCGCCGCCAGGCCTACCAGCAGGCCCACCGCCCGGGGCCCGGCAATGCCGCCGGAGCGCAGGACAATGTATTCCACCAGGGAAAACAGGATCCACGGCACCGCCAGCAGCTTCATGTGCTCCCAGGTGGACTCATTCACCGCCGAAAACAGCGCGGCTGCCACGCTGCTTCCCGTCCAATCATATACAAAATGCAGCAGGTTCCCCGCCGCCAGTGTCCAAAATAGGCTGATAATCTCCCAGATGTGCCAGCGCGTATCCTTCATACCTATGCCTCCTTTGTCATTTTGTATAATTTTACGCATAAAACTCCGGTTTCATACCCCATGTTTTCCGTTGCATTTTGCCGCCGGCGGCGTTACAATAGGCCATATCAACGGTGAAGGAGCGATACAATGGATTACAATGAAATTCTGCAAGCGGCCCGCACCTGCATGGGTCCCTACTGCAAGGCCTGCCCCGTGTGCAACGGCCGGGCCTGCGGCAACACCGTCCCCGGACCCGGTTCAAAAGGCCTGGGCGTGACCTTCCAGCGCAACTACCAGAAGTGGCAGGAGATCTGCGTGCAGATGGACACTATCTGCGAAAACCGCCCTGCCGACACCACCTTTGACTTTTTCGGTGCCAAGCTGCGTCTGCCGGTGCTGGCCGCCCCTGTGGGCGCCATGAAGCTGCACTACGGCGACAAATACGATGACGCCACCTACAACGATCTGCTGGTGTCCGCCTGTCGGGATGCCGGCATCCTGGCCTGCACCGGAGATGGCATCGACGCCGGCGTGATGGCAGGTGCTCTCCAGGCTATCAACCACGCGGGCGGTCTGGGTGTGCCCACGGTGAAGCCCTGGGATAGGGACACCGTATTTGAAAAGCTGGAGGCTGTGCGCAAGGCCGATCCCGTGGCCGTGGCCATGGACATCGACGGGGCGGGTCTGCCCTTCCTGCAAAACCGCATGCCCCCCGCCGGCAGCAAGACCGTCGCCGAGCTGCGGGAGATTATCGAGTTTGCAAAAAAGCCCTTCATCCTCAAGGGCATCATGACCCCCAATGGGGCTCGCAAGGCCATGGAGGCCGGTGCTGCCGGCATCGTGGTGTCCAACCACGGCGGCCGGGTGCTGGATCAGTGCCTCGCCACGGCAGAGGTTCTGCCGGGCATCGCTGATGCCGTGGGCGGTCGGATGAAAATCTTTGTAGACGGCGGAATTCGCACGGGCCTGGATGTGTTCAAGGCTCTGGCCCTGGGTGCGGATGGTGTGCTCATCGGCCGCCCCTTCGTCACCATGGTCTATGGCGGCGGTGCCGAGGGCGTGCAGGTTTATGTGAATAAGCTGCAGAGTGAACTGAAGGACGCTATGCAGATGTGTGGCGTGCACAGCCTGGATGAGATCGGACGCGATCAGATTTTCCGCCCGTAAAATAAGGAGATACATAGAAAAACAGCAAAAGGGGAAGCGGCTTCCATTGGAAAACCGCTTCCTCTTTTAGTTTGAGTTAACGCAAGCATGCATCCACCCGCCCCGTGCGGGGCGGGACTAATGCTGATACTGATACTATCATCACTATTCTATTTCAATCCACCCGCCCCGTGCGGGGCGGGACAGGTTCCCGATATTGGTCAAAATGTCCCTCTTAAATTTCAATCCACCCGCCCCGTGCGGGGCGGGACAAGAAAAAAAAGCACAGACGAAGATCAGAGGAGATTTCAATCCACCCGCCCCGTGCGGGGCGGGACCTCCTTGCGCTTATCGTATACGCGAGTATAGCCGATTTCAATCCACCCGCCCCGTGCGGGGCGGGACTACAGGTTATAATGACTGGAGCGATCTTAGGCTATTTCAATCCACCCGCCCCGTGCGGGGCGGGACTCTCTCCGGTGTTTTTGCCCTTTGGCTTCTCCGATTTCAATCCACCCGCCCCGTGCGGGGCGGGACCCATGGCCGCAGCCATCCCACCCGGCGGGACCGATTTCAATCCACCCGCCCCGTGCGGGGCGGGACGATAGACAATGGAAATTGTAATAGCCACAGCAGCATTTCAATCCACCCGCCCCGTGCGGGGCGGGACGGCCAAGATAGAGTTAAGAGCAGTAAGGCAAGATATTTCAATCCACCCGCCCCGTGCGGGGCGGGACGAGACGGCACAAGGCCGTCGGGACAAATCGGATTGATTTCAATCCACCCGCCCCGTGCGGGGCGGGACTTGCCAGGGCTACGGATGGCATATCTCCAACCTATTTCAATCCACCCGCCCCGTGCGGGGCGGGACGTGGCATTGTATTTTTTCAATCGGCCACTATCATATTTCAATCCACCCGCCCCGTGCGGGGCGGGACCCCGGGGATCAGCGAGAGGACATTCAGCCGGAGATTTCAATCCACCCGCCCCGTGCGGGGCGGGACCAGTATGCGCCAGCCTTCTTTGGCGTACTTCATCAATTTCAATCCACCCGCCCCGTGCGGGGCGGGACGACGAAGATGACGATATTTATAGTGACATCTTTATTTCAATCCACCCGCCCCGTGCGGGGCGGGACGACGAAGATGACGATATTTATAGTGACATCTTTATTTCAATCCACCCGCCCCGTGCGGGGCGGGACCCCTATGATTCCGCCGCTGCTATTGTAGAGCGGTTATTTCAATCCACCCGCCCCGTGCGGGGCGGGACTATCGTCTTGGTGGTCGGATTGTTAATCAAAAAATTTCAATCCACCCGCCCCGTGCGGGGCGGGACGTGCTCTGCATCTGATCCAAGATAGCGTCGAGCTTAATTTCAATCCACCCGCCCCGTGCGGGGCGGGACCTGAAGCTGATGGCCGCAGCGTTTCCAACTATGTCATTTCAATCCACCCGCCCCGTGCGGGGCGGGACGAGAGCATAACAGAGATAAGGATAGCAAAAAAAGATTTCAATCCACCCGCCCCGTGCGGGGCGGGACAACGATGGTTGTGCAGATCGTACCGATGTAACCATTTCAATCCACCCGCCCCGTGCGGGGCGGGACGCTGCGTTGCCATCTTCGGCCGTCTGCTGTCCAAATTTCAATCCACCCGCCCCGTGCGGGGCGGGACTAACAAAGATAGCAAGAAGCAAATACAACAAAGATTTCAATCCACCCGCCCCGTGCGGGGCGGGACCTCTTAATTCTATTCTTGTCCAGTGTAAGGCGTTATTTCAATCCACCCGCCCCGTGCGGGGCGGGACTCCGGTAAATCTCTTTCGCTTCGTCCTGATGTTATTTCAATCCACCCGCCCCGTGCGGGGCGGGACAGCAATCATGCACAAAATTTACCCCATGCATTCTTGCGCAATACACAATACAACGTGCAGCTAAACTACTATCCGCATACCAACAAGCGTATTTTTGCTAATTATACGTTCACCTTCCGCCTGTTCGCCTGTTTTTCGGTGCGAACCTATGGGATCTCTCCTGAGAGCTTCCACTTCGCACGGTCAGATCATCAGGACCTCCTCGGGCTTATAGCCGGCCTTTACGCCGAAGTGCTCGATCTTCGTCTCATAGCGATTGCCCAAATAGTAAAACCGCAGGCTGTCCTTCTCCTTGTCCATGATAGAGCACAGCTTATGCTGCAGCTGCTTACACTGGGCGGCATCCAGCAGGCATTCAAACACCGAGTTCTGCACACGCTGGCCGTAATTCACGCACTGCTTTGCAATTTGTCGAAGGCGCTTTCGCCCCGCCGCATCCTCTGTACTCACATCGTAAGAAATCAATACCAGCACGCTCTCGCCTCACTTCCACAAAAACGGTGGGTAAGCATCCAGATCCGCCCGCAGGTGCCGTGCCAGCAGCAGTGCCTGCATATATGGAACCAGCCCCCAGGGCAGCTTTTCCTGCAGATACGGGTGCGTGATCACCTCCTGCTTGCGCTCCTGCCAGCTTCTGAGAAGCTTTCTGCGCCCATCGTCTGTCATGGTCACCGCTCCGCTCTCAGCCGTCTCAAAATCATCGGGGCCCACGACCTTATTGTTGATAAGGGTCAGGACGAATCGATCCGCCATACATGGCCGCAGCTCTTCCATTATATCCAGGGCAAGGGATGTTCTGCCCGGGCGATCCCGATGCATAAAGCCCACATAGGCATCCAGCCCGACGCTCTCCAGCGCCGAGGCGCAATCCCCCGCCAGCAGGCTGTAGGCAAAAGAGAGCATAGCATTGACAGGGTCCGTGGGGGGCCGCCGGTTCCTCCCGCGGAAATAGAAGCTCTCCTTGTTCCGCAGGATCATATCGTCAAAAACATCGAAGTACAGCGTGGCGGCTGCGCCCTCAAGGCCCCGGAGGGAATCCAGCGACTCCGCCTGTATGACCTGCGGCATCAGGTCATAGATCGCCGACGATACATTCCGGAATTTCTCCTCGTCGACGCGCAGCTTGTGGTCCCGTTTCGTTCGCTCGATGCTCCACCGGCCATTAAAAAGCTTGCCCCAGATCATATATTTCGCGATCCGGCAGCTGGCAGCCAAATCATCCGCCAGGCGGTACTGCTCCCGGCGCAGCAGCACGTTGCCATTGGTGATCCCAGCCGCCCGGGCCAAAAATCGCCCACCCGGTGTGCAGAAGCTCAAGGCGATGCTCCGCTTGACGCAGGCCCCCATCAGCGCCGGAGAGGCCCCCGCATAAGAAAAGCACAGGATCCCCTCCAAATTGTGCAAAGGGAATCGGCCCAGCTCTTCCCGGTCCCGGCGGACCACAACGTTTTCCCCGTCCAGTGCCAAATACGCATCTTCAGAGGTTACAAACAGCGTATTGAGTAAACGTCTCATACCGTCTCCTCCATATATCGCTTCAAGTAGCTTTTCACCGAGCCGCTGCGCAGCAGCTTAGGCAGGCACAATTCCTTTAATGAGCAGGCATTGCAGGCCTTGGTCGGCTTCACCTTGGGCGTGTATCCCCGCTTATACAGCTGATGCATCTGTAACAGGGTCTCCGTGACCTCCCGGCGGAGCTCCGGGGTGAATGCCACCTCCACCCGCCGCCGCATCTCGCCAAAATACAGGGCGCCCTTGGGTATATCGCAGCAGAGCATCTCCTCCAGACACAGGGCCTGGCCGCAGAGCTGCAGCTCATTGGCACGGTCCTCCCGAGGTGAGCCGCGCTTATATTCCACGGGATAGGGCTGAAAAAGGCCCTCCTCATTCCGCAGCGGGACCCCCGCCGCACAGCGCCTGAACTCCACCACATCGCACGCCCCGGATACGCCCAGAGTGCGGGAGGAGACGGCCATGCCCCGCACGACGATCAGGCCCGGCCGCTTTTCCCGCAGCCCGGGATCATGGGCGCGCTCATGCAGGATCTGCCCATCCACCGTCCGGAGATTTTCCGCCCACAGATTCTCAATATGGATCAGCGCCCACTGTCTGCGGCAGAAGCGAAAGTGCTGGAGCCCGGAAAGCTGGAGATACTCCTCTTCCTTATAGTCCATCTATGATCTCCGGTGTCAGCCCCGGCAGCTCATCCAGGGTGATCTCATAGTCATCCACGCACTGGGGCAGGCCCTCCGCGTTTTTGGGCGTGACATGGACGCTGCGGTGTACCTTGGCCGAGGAATACTGCCCGTCCTTGCAGTTATGCTCCCACCAATAGAGCTTCACCACCTCCATAGAGCCCTCCGGCCGGGCAGAAGACGCATCGTTTACGAACAGCGTCCGCAGACATTCTTTTATGACCGCGGCATCCTCCCGGGTAAAGCCGGTCTTTTTCGCCAGCTGCACATTGATGGCGCCCTTGATCTCGTACAGGCCGAAGCGGACGAAATGCTTCATTCCCATGGTATCGGAGGCTCGCTTTTCCCCGGTTTCCCCGTTGACGCTCTTGGTGATCTGCATCTCCTCAATCTCCACCGGAGAAATGCTTACTGCCTGGTGGATAGAAACTGGGCCCCGCACGCCGACGGAAACGTTGTTTTTATCTGTGCTCTTAAAGGCAAACACCTGTCCAAAGCTGCGCACATCCATCCATTTTTCGCACGCGGTCTGCGCGTAAATGCTTCTATCCTTGATTCCCTTGGTGGCCGCCGCAGCCCGGTCGCTCAGGCTTTTGCATCCGTCATCGCAGCGGTCATCGGATTGCACAAAAATCGCATATCCCATATCCTGCATACGGTTGCGGAGCTTCCTTTTGATGCACACATCCGAGATCTCCCCCATGCCGTTATAGTCGGTCCTGGGGCGGTTTCCGTTCAGCGGGTCGCCGTTACAGTTGGCGTTGGTCACAGAGATCAGTGCCACAAAGTCGATTTTGTTTTCCAAAGCTGCCATAATTATTCCTCCTCCGTATTGTCGTCCGTATCGTTTTTGGTAAAGAATGCGTTCCGCTGCAGTTCATAGCCCATCAGGTAAATATCCTCCAGGGGCCGATTCAGCTCCTCCTCCGGGAATTCACGCAGGATGCCGACGATCTCACCCACAAGCCGCTTATAGCGGGCGGCCTGCCACGGCTCCACACGGCCCAGATAGGCCAGCTGCAGGTGCTGATTGACTCTCTCAAACACCGCAAACGGTCTCCGTTTAAATTCGCTCATGTACTTGATCGCGTTTGTCTGCCTGCCCTCCTGGGTTTTGGAGTAGTAGTCCTCCTCCAGCCGCTCCATAGCCGCCAGGAGCCTGCCGTATTGGAAGCTGCGGTTCTTTTTATCCAGTGCCCAAGCCATTTCGTTCCCTCCCTGTTTTGTGTCGTATCTATATTTCTGCAGCGCCGCGCAGGCCGTCCGCAAAATCCTTCTCCAATTTGCCTTTTCATAGCCCAACGGCGATGAGGCCCGCTGTGTCAGCGCCCGCAGAATGTCCAGCGGGAATATCCCCCCGTCCATCTTGCAGTGCAGCAAGCGCTGTAAATGCTGCCCACGGATTCCTTCGTCCGTCTCCAGGAAATTTTTCCGCTCCACGCCAAAGGCGCAATCCACAATGTCCAGCAGACTCATCGCCTGGATGCCAAGTTTCCCCGCATACCAGCAGCAGTGTCCGTCCCAATCCTCCATGCGCCGCAAAAAGGTCCCCAGGCCTATCTCGTTGTAGTAGGTCACCGCCAGCCGCCCGGTGGTGGCTGCGTCAAGGCTTACCAAAACGGCCCTGTCCGTGTCCTTCAGCTGATGATCCTTTCGGAAGCTCAAAAGTGTGCCTTGCAGCTGCTTTTTATACTCGCTGGGCTTTCGCACCGGCTCAGCCTCTGCACTGCGCACCCTGCGCATGGGTCTGGGGATCGTTTTCCCCTCCGGATTCCAGCACAGGAAAATTCGTTTTCCTGAAGACTCCCGCACGCCCTGTTCCGATGCCAGCCAGCGCAATGCATTGTGCGCCTTCTGTGAGGCTATGTAGCCCACGGTGGCCGCCTGTCTTTCATCCAAAAACCGCCCCCGGTAGGTAAAGCCGCTCCCGTCGTTGGCCGAGATCAGCTTGGCATTTCCGTTTATCGGGATGATCCCCTTGGGGTGCTGCAAGGCAGCCGGTTCTCCCTTTCCCTCGACCATGCACAAGACTTCCTCCCGCGCCGCCAGCAGGCCGCCATAGTACGCCTCAAATGCTGCAAACAGATTCCTGTTTTTCCAGCACGCAGGCTCCTCCCCGTCGATGCCCAATACACGCCAGCACACCAGCAGCTTCTCGTTGTACTCTCCCTTCTCCGTCAGATCGAGTACACCGCCTTTTGTGAGATCGCTTAAAAGCGTCCCCTTCATCACATAGGTGAAAATCGCCGGTAAAAACGGATGCCCATGCGGCGATTCCATCCATGCCCGCAGCGCCGCCAGATAGCTTTCGTGCGCCTGCACATTGGTGCAGGCCACATACTTTAGTTGTTCGCACAGCGGATGCGCTGCAATCCCGCTGGTCCGTCCGCCGGATTCCTCCGTCACCGGGATCAAAATCTTCGGCTCGTTTTTCTCCACCTTTCGTGCCGTCTCAAATCCGCCCTGCGCGTTCAGCGTAATTTCTATATTGGCGCTGGTCAGGACGTGTCCGATAGGTGCCAGCGGCTCATGCCCCTCCCGGTACACCCCCGCCAGGGCGGCGCTGGCATCGTATGTCTCAATGGCGCGCTGTAAAAGTCCCATTATGTAACCTCCCCAAATTCCCGCAGGCCGGAGAAATTATCCAGCTCGCCTCCAAAGGGTTTTATCTCCATATCCCGGATGGTCTTCTGCACCGGGCACTGCTCCGGCGGCACAAATTCGATCACGCCCTTCTTCATCACCGGGTACCAAAGCCGCACCGTCATCTTCCCCCGGGTGTCCGCCGAATACGCCTCGTCTGCGTAGGTGATGCCGTGGTACATGAGACCGAAGGCCAGCTGTTCCGTGTCGTCGTAGGCACTTGCCCCCTCGCCGAATACGCACGGCTCCACATAGCCCTGGCACTCCCGCGCGCCCAGGAAAATGTCCCGCCGGCCGCCCTTGCGGATCATCTTTTTGGCGATCTCATGGTGCTTGTTCTCGTTGCGGTCGGCAGCCAGCTCCGGGCGGTTCTCATTCCACTCAAAGTGGGCCCGGACCTGGTAGCAGCAATCCTTCAGATAGGTATAGTAGCTCAGGTCGTTCTTTTTCTCTCCCCCGCCGTATCGAATTTGGCGGATCCCCTTGGTCTCCATCTGAATGGGCTTCATCACCCGCACCGCGTCTATGACCCAAAGGATGGTGGGCTTCCAGTACACGGAGTGCAATATCCCCTTGAGGGCCTCATAGGTGGGCACCTGGTACGTGCACTTTTCCCCACCCACGCGCATAATGGGGTCAGAAAACAGGGCGTAGTCCCCCGTCACCTGAAACTCCACAATGTTGTCATACTTGGTGTTTTTCACTCTCGCACCTCCCAAAATTCATGTTTCTCCGTCTCTGTCACCAGGCCCACCGTGTCATCATAAAATCCCTCTGCCAGGGCCCGGGCGCAATCATCGCACACGGAGTGCAGCGCCCCTTTCTCCTCCAGCTGCTTTTTTTGATACGGATAGATCCCCACACAGTAGGCGGCTGCCTCCTGCAGCACCGCAGCCCGGTGCTCCGCGTCATGCCGGCATCGCTCCCCGCACAGCTCCGCAATGAGTTCCTTTCCCTTGCCGTAAGGCACCAAAACGTCCGTGGTGTCCTCCTGAAATACGGAAAAATACCGTCCTGCCGTCTTAAATGCCTGCCGCAGGCAGAACATCTCTGCCCCGGCGCACCCCTCATCGGCATACCGCCGGTTGTCCGCCATCAGGTCAAACAGGCTGGTCCCTTGCTCCTTGATATAATAGTCCTGCTCCCCCTCCGCCATATCCCGGTACACCGCCCGGTAATAGTAGCGGATGGCTTCCTCCGAAAACAGATTGCCGCCAAGCTTCTCCGGCATTCTTTGAAACGCCTCCATCAGCGATAGGGTGGCGTCCTTTCCCCGCCGGATGTCCCGCAGCATACCCAGCTTTTCATCTGCGCAGTTCACCGTGTACACAGGCCGGGGCACTCGGGATTCCCCGCCGCGGTTGCACCGCCCCGCCGCCTGGACGACGCTGTCCATGCCCGCCGTCAGCCGTACCACTGCGTCAAAGGAGATGTCCACCCCCGCCTCGATCACCTGGGTGGCGATGCATAGCACCTTTTCCCGCCGGGCCAGCGCCGTCCGCAAAGCCTCCAGCACATCCCGCCGATTCTGCATGCACATCCCCGCCGACAGGTGAAAGCTCCCATACTCCTCCGATTTTGTCTTTTCCAGCAGATAGGCCGCCTCGCTTTTTTTGTTGCACACCACCAGGAGGCTTTCCGTCGTCTCCATCTGTTCGGCTATCCACTCCGGCAGCTCCTCCAAGCGCCGGTCCGGAAGCCGGATGAGCTCCGTCCGGTGAAAGGCCGTCCAAAGTGTCTCATCCCGGGGCACCATTTCCTCCGGCTTCTCCCGCAGCGGGTGGGCGGCGCACTCCAGCTCCGGCTGGGTGGCCGAGCACAGCACCACCGTTGCAGCGCACTGTTCGCTTAAAAACTGGACAGCCAGGTTAAACAGCGTCAGCATCTTCGCCGGCACCGTCTGCACCTCGTCTATGACAATGACGCTGCCGCACAGGGCCTGGAAACGCCGTACTGCCGTGGTCTTCCCGGCAAACAGAGTGTCCAGCAGCTGTACCAGTGTGGTGATGATAATGGGTGCCTCCCAGCTCTGCACCAGCAGCTCCCGCTCGTCCAGCTCCTCCCGGGAAAGTCCCGTCTGCACCACATTGGAGTGATGCTCCAAAATCAGCCCATCGTCCCCCACATATTCATGGATGACCCTGGCATTCTGTTCCAGGATCGACAGCAGCGGCGAAACGAAAATCAGCCGGTTTTTATGGTATATCCTGCCGTGAGCCAGGGCGTATCGCAGGGAGCTGAGGGTCTTGCCGCCCCCGGTGGGGACGTTTAGCCGGAAAATGCCCGGCTCCCGGGACGCAAAGGCCCGGCATCGCTCTGAGATGGCATGTCGTGCCTTCTCAACCGGCGTTTCCTGTGGAAACTGCGCCAGCTTTCCCTCCAAATATGCCAGTCTCCCCTCCCAGACCGGGCCCATGTCCTCCGGCCAGGTCCGCAGATGTGGCCCGCTCATAAAGGCCCCCGTGTCATGGCGATCCCCTTCAATCACAGCGGATAGGATCAGCCGCGCCAAAAGGCCTGTTTCAAATGCGTAGTCCCGGTCGTCTCCATAGGCTTCATCCAGCCGACCCATGATCCCGTCGACTTCCGCCGCCGCCTTTTTAAACCGCGCCCGGATCTCCCGCTCCGGTATCTCGCTCAAAAGGGCCGCTGCAGCGGCTTCATAGGATATGTCCTTCTTTTCACATCTATATGAAAACCCCAGCCGCTGTGCCGGATCCACACAATCAAATAGCCCGTGGTGGGCCCCTATGGCAAAGGCAATCAGCTCGGCGCACACAATCTCCGGAAACGTCGCCCCCTCTCCATGAAAGATCTCCATCATATACCGGCATCCCTGAAAGGTGTGGATCACGCTGCCCCGTCGTCCGGGATCCCCTGCCTCCAGATACTGCTGAAATTCCTCGGTGTACTTTCCCATATCGTGCAGCAGACCTGCCATGTACCCCGTATTCTCCAATCCCACGCTCCGCAGGCACTGCCCGGCCCGCTGCGCCGTCCCTATAAGGTGCGCATACACCGTCTGTCGGCTCATCTCTCCGTCAGGCTCCACCCGTTTGTGGGCATAAAACGCCATATGTCTCCCCCCCGGCCTCTCTTTTTTTGCAATGGCCCGCCTTAGCCATTTTCCGTTCCGACCTTCACGCTGTGCACTGTGTAACTCGGCTTTCTATTTTACTATACCTTATTTTTCTCGTTATTTCAACAGTATTTCGCGGTTTATTCCCATTCATTGGAATACATGGTCAATAATTTACATTTTTATCAGGTGGATATGTCTTGTTTTTTACTTTTTCCACATCATTTTGCAGCCGGCGAGCCTCGAAAGGGGCTTTAGGTCGGGCGTGTAAAGCGAAAGGACCTGCCGTCTGTAATTCACAGACAGCAGGCCCTTTCGGTCGCTTGAATAAAAGTTAGATGATCCTCTTTCCCTTGTTATCTTATAGCGGCTTATTCTTCCTCGAACTTCACAGCCTTGTCAAACAGCTCCTCCACATCCTTGCCGGGCTTCTTGCTCAGCAGGGAGGCTACGATGGCGGCGATCATGCTGGCGGCAAAAGCGGGGATAATCTCATAGATACCCGTACCGGACAGGAACGCCAGCCACAGGCCGTCCACAGCCGCACCCACAATGATGCTGACCACGGCGCCGGCAAAGGTAAACCGCTTCCAAAACAGGCTCAGCATAATAGCCGGACCGAAGGCTGCGCCAAACACGCCCCAGGCGTTGGACACCAGAGACATGATGGTGCCGGAATTGGGATTGGATGCAATAATCAGTGCCACCACGGAAATGATGAGCACCACGATACGGCCGGCCCACATCATCTCCTTATCGCTGGCCTTGCCCTTGCGGAATACAGGCTTATACACATCGCTGGCAAAGGCGCTGGCAGCCATGAGCAGCTGGGAATCCGCCGTGGACATGGATGCCGCCAGCACCGCTGACAGCAGCAGGCCGGAAATCACGCCCGGGAAGATCTTGCGCACCATGGTGATGAACACCAGGGAGTGGCCGTTGATAGCTTCGTCATAGCCCAGGAACAGGCGGCCAATGATACCCACCGCAGCGGCAAAGATGACGATGAGCACCGTCCAGGTAATGCCGATCTTGGCGGACTTCTTCAAGCTCTTCTGAGATTCCAGGGACATAAAGCGAATAATGATATGTGGCATGCCGAAGTAACCCAGACCCCAGCCCAAGCCGGAGACAATGTCCTTCCAGCTGCTGAAGGCGTTGAAGTAATCGGGCGTATCCACAGCATGGACGCCCATGCCCTGAAGCATAAACAGCGCAAAGATTGGGGCAATGAGCAGTGCGCCCAGCATCAGCATACCCTGGAAAAAGTCCGTCCAGCACACGGCAGAAAAACCGCCCAGGAAGGTATAGCCGATGATGATGATGGAGGCAAGATACATCGCCGCCGTCTCGTCCATACCGGTCACAGTGTTAAAGAGGGTGCCGCATGCCTTCACACTGGAGGCGGCGTACACGGTGTAAGCCACCAGGAAGATCACCGCGCAGATGATCTGCAGGGCCTTAGATTTGGACAGGAACCGGTTGGTCAGGTACTGGGGGATGGTGATGGAGTCATTGGCCACAATGGAGAACCGCCGCAGCCGGGGTGCCTCCACGAGCCAGCTGATGGTGTAGCCAATGGCCAGACCCACAGAGATCCACACCTGCCCCACGCCCAGGGCATAGATAGAGGTAGGCAGACCCATGAGTACCCACGCGCTCATGTCGGAGGCGCCTGCGGACAGAGCCGTGACCCAGGGGCCCATCTGACGGCCGCCCAGGAAATATGTCTTCTCGCCGCCGGAGCGATTCTTAAAGAAGAAATACACCCCGATGGACAGCATAAAGACCAGATAAATCACAAACACAATAACTTCGCTGATTTTCATAGTTTTCACTCCTAACGCATTCTTAGCTTAACGCAGGCAAGTATAACACAAACAGAACAAGAACGAAATACAGAACCATGTATAGAATGAATTCTATACATGGTTCTCATATAATCCAGATATTTCTTGATTTTATTCTTTTTTCATATAGACCACATGCAATACTAAAATAAGCTCTCAGAATCATTTTCGGGAGCTTATTCTGCCGCCCGGAAGCCCTGTAAAAACATCGGCATCATCAGGGCGCTGTAACGGCTCAGGGCGTATTCACCACCACTGAGGCACCAATCATACATCAGCCCCCTCTCAAACATGGCGTAGGCCTTCACGATCTCATTGGCGGTCATGTCCGTGCGCAGCTGGCCCCGGCCTTGGCCGGTGCGGATGATTTGATAGAGCAGCTTAAAATAGGTGCGGCTGCGGTCTAACAGATGCTTTTCACCTCGGGTCACCAGCTGAGAGGATAGCAGCCTTGCCAGCAGCTCCATAGACACACTGTTATCGATCATGCCGAATACCTCTCGGTTCAGGAATGCCAGTGTGTCCACCGCATCCGCCTCCGGGTCCAGCTGTGGCCGCAGCTCCTCGTACTTTTCGTCAAACAGTACCGACAGGGACTCCAACAGCGCATCCTTGCCGTCAAAGTAGTGGTAAAACGATCCCTTGGAGGTCTCGGATTCAAACACGATGTCCTCCACGGTGGTATCCTCATAGCCCTGCTCGTAAAACAGCTTCCACGCCGCCGCCACGATCCGTGCCTTCGTGTTCCGTCCTGCCTTCCTCGCCATCACAAATCCTCCTTACAGTATGGCCCCCCGGGCCCGCTTTTCCGCTTCGTAGAAGGGCAGCTGTCACGCCTGCGCATCCTCCTGTCCCTCGTCCGGCTGCTGCAGCTCTGTCTCCCGAGTTGTACCAAAGTCCAGCTGAATCACCGCCTGGCGCACATTCACGGCGCAGCTCACCTGCAGCCCCTTCTTGCCGGCCTCCTCCGCAGCCCCCGCCAGAATCTCATTTAGAATCTCCCGGTTTAATCCGCCGCCACGCCAGTGGAACACGAACTGCGTCTGTTTTTTTCGCAGCGCCTGGCACACCCGGTTTGCCACATCCTCCGTTTTTGTCAGGGATACGGAGCGGTAATAATACCCCTTGTCCTCCGTGCATTTCGGCACCGGCAGCACCAGTTTCTCATGATCCGAGAAAATATGCTTATCGTCCAGGTTGAAGTAATCATACCGATGGGTACCCCGCTGCAGGGAGTTGTCGAAGGTAGCATCCATATGGTATCTTTTTCCGTCTATTGTAAGTACATTCCAGGTGTGACGGTAGCGCACTCCCTTTTCCGGGTTTGCCTCGCTGAGGGCGATGATACACTCTACTCCCGCCGCATCACACAGTGCCTTCACCGTTTTGGCGATGCCCTCGCACACACCCACCCCTTGGGTCAGCGGGCCGATGATCTCGTGGGAATAAGATTTTTTCAGCTTATCATAGCGAACGCTGTCCAATATGAAATCGTGAATGGCAATTTCCTTTTCCAGCTGGCTCTTTCCCCGCAGGGGCCGGGTAAGCCGCTCTATGCGGGCCGCTATTGCCTGCTGGTGGGTGCGAATCTTTCCCTTGTCAAACAGGTATTCCGGCAGCAGCTCCACGTGCTCTGCCCCGGGATAAAACCGATAGCTATACCCCGTCACATGAAACAGCAGCGGTGTATCCAGCTTTAACCGCAGGTAAACCTCCGCCAGTCTTGCCGGCTCCAGCCGCGTTATCCGTATCGTGGGCGCAAGGCTCTTAAATCCCGCCAGCATCTGCTCGTAGGCAGATTTTTCCTCTCGGTTCAGCCCTTTGTAGTAAAACCCGTCCATATATCATTCCTTTCATGGTTCTGCTCCTATTGTAGCAAAAACCGTCCCCCTGTCAAGCCCCTGTCCTTCACCCTCCAGCTCCATTTCGCAAAAAGCACCCCCTTCCTAAAGGCGGAAGGGGGCGCTTTCCTTATATGATCAAATTGGCTCCATATGTGCCAAACAGCTTCTTCAGCCGCTTTTTCTGCATGGCCGTCATCCGGCTGCCATACCGCTGTGCCAGGGCTGCCGCCTCCTGCTTCTTTCCGCCCTTGAGATAGTTCCCCATGGCCCGCCGCAGGCTCTCCATGGCCGTGGAGCTAAGCGTCGTTTTCTTTTCTGTTTTTGCCGCGGCGCCTGAATTGGCTCGGCCATCGCCGGAAGCCTTCTGCTCTGCGTTTGCCTTGCTCGTGTAATGCTGCAGCATCAGCTTGTAGTCGGCATACTCCTGCTCCCGCAGGGCGTCTGCCTCCTTGCCCGCCCGGTCATAGCTCTCCTGCCAGGCCTCCTGTTCCTGCCTGTAGCGCTTATAATCCGCCTGCTCCTGCTCGCTCACCTGCTCGTATCTCTGGGTCAGCCAGTTACGCTGGTCCTGATCCCGCTGCCGGGCGCTGCTTTCCAGCTCCGGCATCAGCTCTGCCAGCTCCTGCATATAGCGGTCATAGGCCTGCTGGGACGCCGTCTGTGCGTAGCTGGATGCGTAGCCTCCCGTCAGCCCGGCAGCAGTGCCCATGGTGTCCTCCATGGCGTCCCGTCCCCTCCGGGCATACTGATACACATAATTTTTATACTGCGCATCTGTCTGTGGGTCATAGGCAAACGGTTTTCGCTGAGCGATCTGTTCGTAGAGCTGGGACAGCTCGTCCTCAAAGGAAGACTTGTACTTCTCCGGCTGCAGCGCCTCTATACTTCTGCGTATCTCCTGCGCCGTCTCCACCTCGTCCGATGGCACATACCCCTGCTCCAGCTTGTGCAGCTTGTTGTACGTCTCGTCCGACACGCCCTTCATCACATCCTTACCCGTAGTGGGCTTCGTGGGTACGGCAGCCTGCTGCACCTTGTTCAGGCTCCCCCAGGTCTCGTCGCCCACCACGCCGTCCACCAGCAGCTTGTTCTTCTTTTGGTAATCCACCACAGCCCTGTATGTGTTGCTGCCGAACACGCCATCCTCATCCAGGTGATATCCGTTTTGATTCAGCTTCTGCTGCAACTCCCGCACGGAGCTGCCTGTATTGCCCCTCCAAAGCTTTCTCGCCATAATTCAGCCTCCTTTAATTTCGTTCTCATCAGCTTGCGATCCATATTCCGGCGATGTAGATGCCGTACCCTGCGGGTATGTCCTCCTTGGGCCGGATCTGTATGGTGCCGGCCGAGCCCAGCCGCGCATCCAGGTTCTTCAGACAGTACGCACTCAGGGCATAGGCCGAGGTCGGGAGATGGTCGCCTATGCTGGCCACGTCATACGTTGTCCCCGCGGGCATTGCCACATTCGTCTCCCCATACACCCGCAGGATGCCCATACTCAAGGCAGAGATATGCTTGGCCGTACCGCTGAAATTCTTCAGATATGACCCGGACGCACTGATCGTAATGCCGGCCGGGGTAAAGCCCAGCAGCCGCAGGGTCCCCGCTTCGTCATCGTAGCGGATCACGCTGCGTTTGTTCTGTGCATCGTACACGCCCCAGGCCGCAGCGGATTCCCCGTTGCCGCCGTAAATGGCCGTGTTGTGCGGATTTGCGGCTCCGTCCATCGTCTGAAAATATATGTCCTTCTCCGCATTTGTCGCCTTGCTGCCGCCCATGTATATAAATCGCCCTGCATGCAGATTCCAATCCGCCGCCAGCTCCAGCGCCTTGCTTTTCTCCGCCGCCTTACCAAAGGCGGCGCCGTCTCCCCCCGCCTTCAGGTGGAAGGCCACCTTCTCCGTGGGGATGGTCGCCTCATAGGTGGCGGTGTTCCCCAGGCTGTCGGTGGCGATGACCTTCGCCGTATAGCTTTTCTCCGTGCTCAGCGTCGTGCTGCCGCTGATGACCTTCGCCGTCCCGGCC
>ULRB01095186.1_pt1 | contig 46165 bp, 45 predicted proteins | sample 1955051 | NCBI WGS metagenome assembly ULRB01 (sample SAMEA4835671, study PRJEB28245) | human gut metagenome | biome: gut microbiome; material: fecal sample | place: Denmark | collected 2008 | reverse complement strand
GAGGGACCGGCTCCGGACACACTCGATGAAACACTACCCCCCACTTTGTTTGATTTTTAACTTTTAACTACGTCCACAACTTTTAGTGGACAGCAATGACCTTTGTAATTAACTAAAAATAAAACAATTATAAACCTTTAGCAGTCCCATTAACGGGATATCAGTGTTAATCGGCCTAAAAATCGCTGGTTTTTTCGTATATTTGCGAAAAGATTAAATATGAAAAAATACATCATATCAGGTATAGTTGGAGCAGCGGTTATTATATTAGTAATCGTTCTTATAACTTCATTTGTAACACCAATAAATTATGCTCCAATATATTTACTAAACCCTGAAAAAGCATTAACTTATAATGACTCTTGGGTAATAGATAGTGTTAAATGTGCACATATTGAAGTTTTAAGAGATTTGGAATCAAAAGGTGTATTATTGAATCCTAGTGAATATACATCACATATTGCAGATTATTACAACTCATTGATAGCAATTCTATTAGGTTTATTCGCTATATTCACCTTTGGAACAATCTACTCGATTAAATCTGCATCAAAAAAAGAAATAGATGATATAAAAACAGACATAGAAAATCATAAAGTACGTACAAATGCAGAATTAAAGCAAAACATAGTAGGAGCATTGAGTGAACTTATGCGAGATTCAATATCATTTAAAGATACATGTATTAATGCGTTGTATGGAAGAATTGAAGATGAAATATTAAGACAGGAGGATAAGGAAGCCATTGACAATAGAATTCAAAAACTTGAGAGTGATATAAAACAACTCTTGGAAGCATATGGTAATTTAGAAGAAGAAAAATCATCTAATCAAGAAATAGAATAGCTATGGGAACAAAAGGAAATAGAAGAGGTCCCCAAAAATCAGATAAATTTAAAGAACCTGATTTATTGGTTAGTGTTAATGATATCCTAAAAAAGGCTCAAGATAACGGACTTTATATTGACAATGCACTTAAAATAGAGGATGTGATATCAACATTCAATGATATAGAAATTAAATATGAGGTTATGGATGCCAGTAAATCTGGCTCTTTGAGTTATATTAACGGGAAATGGGTTATGATAATAAATAGCAATCATAATATAAAACGACAGCGTTTTACCTTGGCACATGAACTTGGGCATTATATGCTTCATAAAGGAAAAAACACTGAATTTGTAGATACTACATTCTTTAGAAGCAGTGAGATGGATTCTATGGAATATCATGCTAATGAATTTGCATCTCGTTTACTTATGCCAGAAGAAATTGTTCGAAAATTAATAGATGAGGATAAGATAAAAAACATTGGAGAGTTAGCATTGAAATTTGAAGTTTCTTCTGCTGCAATGAAATATAGGGTAATATCACTTGGATACAAAGTTAAAGACAATGAATGATAATAAGTATTGGATCATTATTAAAACAGGAGAAGCGGAAATTAGAGCATTGGAAAATGTTCCTAAGGATATGTTGTCTAAAACAATACCATTGATTGAAATAACAAGAGGCCGTAAGGTTACAAAAGATAATATAGAGACATATCCATTTGACAAACGTATAGCAAAACTAAAAGAGATATACAAGGGTAATACTATTGCTATTGATGTTACTTCTGAAGAAGCATTATCCTCTTCAGAAGTAGATTCTTTGTATTCTCCCGGTTCTGGATATAAAAATTGGATAGACTTTCTACTTCAATTAAAAGATGAGAATATTTTTACTGAAATCATTCCGACAATATTATTCAATTTTGCTGATGAAAATTTTGAAGATAATATTGCCCGTCAAATTGATAGTTTAACATCCATTTTTGGTTCTGTATTATATAGAAGCAGTATCAGTGATGAAAATTGTTACGAAGATATTGAGCTTATTTCTAATCATATGGGAACCAATAGACTTAAAATTATTATTGATTGTGGATATGTTCCGCAAGCTTCACATCAAAATGTTGCAAAAAAATGTATTGCAAGAATAAGTAATATAAAGACTATAATAACTACACCATGTGAATATATCGTGTCATCGACTTCTTTCCCTAACAATGTTAGAGATTTAGGAGACTTAGACACGGATACATTTAGCATTTCAGAAATTAATATGTATAATTGTATACGACAAACACATAATGATGTAATATATTCGGATTATGCTTCTATTAATCCCATTCGTAACGACACTATAACAATGGCTCGTGGATGGATACCAAGGATAGATGTACCTCTACCTGACGAGATTTTTTATTATAAGCAGCGAAGACCAAAAGGCGTATCTGCATATGCTTCAACATATATTCAAGTTGCACAATCTGTATGTTTTGACCAAAGATTTCCTTCTGATTTAGGCATTTGGGGGATTGAACAGATTAAAGCGTGTGCTGCAGGAGGAACGCCATCGGCATCTCCATCTTTTTGGATTTCAGTTAGAATGAATATTCATGTAGCTCAACAAGTTAAAAGGATTTATTCTATTTGAAAAGAAGACGAAAGAATGCATAAATCTTCAATATGAGTTTGCGCTCCTCTCTCATTTATAAAGAGACAATATCGTTCTTTATATTTTTTCATTATATACTTAAGGAGAATTTCTTGAATATTAGAAACTCTCCTCTTTTTATACATATTTCTAACTTCATCAGCATTATATTTTCTTAAATTGTAATGATTAAGTTTACACAAGTATTTTGCATTGATGGAGTATAGCATTTCTGTTTTATCCTTGTTTCTCTGAATATGTGGAGAGTGTATTTTATTTATAACCAGATTATTCTTAATTACATATACTCCTATAGAAGAAGATGTTACTTCACAAATTTTATTTATATGTTTTTCCGTTGCTACTATTAAAACATAGTCGAAAACCTTTTTATATTCTAAAATTTGTTCTTCAAGACGTTTGAGATTATCACTATCTGATTTTATTTCAACGGCTATTATCTTATCATTTTTAAGAACGACTAAATCAACTAATTTCCTTTTAATACCATACATAAATTCGTTACCTATAATTTGAACTTCTCCTTTTGAAAGCAAAAAATCAATAAATAGGCATTTTATATACTCTGCTGAATTTAGTCCATACTTTTTCATCCTATTCGCAAATATAGATAAAACCCAGCAATTTTTAAGCCGGTTAAATAAAAATCAAGCCCATATACTATCTTTGTGGCAAAAGCGGACATGGCATCACTGCCATCCGCATGAATAAAAGTTTAACTGGCTTGTTGTCCCAATAATTTTGAAGCCTATGAGACAAGTATGCGGCCTTGACGTGCACAAAGATTGGTAAAAACAGAGCAGACTATTACAGCAAAAACGGCCATGCTGTTTCCTGTTTTCCGCACTTTTTGACATTCTCTTTGTAAATCTGCCCTACAACTATGTGAGAGACTGATTGAAACTTCAATTTGGGTGTCCCGCGGCAAATTGCTACCTTCGTAGTATGTTTGTCCGGAGGAAACATAACAAGAGCGGAACCACATCAATACAGGTCGTGGCCAAGGACGACGGTAAGTATCGCGTGGAGAAGTCCTTTGGTAGCAGCCGTGACGAGGCCATACTGGCATCACTTGAGCAGAAGGCCGAATGTAACCGGAATGGTAAAAACGGAGCAGACTGTTACAGCAAAAACGGCCATGCTGTTACAGTTCTGACGAGGCAAAGTTATTTTTTTTCTTAAACTATCTCCATTCTTATGAGTAGCTTTCCATAACTCAGGCCCGTCCTTCAGAATTAAGGCCACAGAAAAATGGATGAAAGAACGAAAACAGAAACAAATATCAGAAAAATGAATACCTTTGCATTTGGGTCTTTGCCTATTCAATTCTTAGTGGCAAAACTGTTCAATTTTTGGTGGCAATATACACTATGATAGAAATCGTTGAACTGAAGTCATTGACAGAGTCCCAAGCGCTTGATGTTCAGACGCTGATAGGGGAGTTGGTGCCGGGCCTTTCTGTCTCTGCGGAAAGGCTTGTTGCGTTGGTTGAGGCTCCCGGCACTCATTTTTTCGCTGCGGTGGGGGATGATGGGCATATTGTCGGGTGTGCTACGCTATGTGTGTTTGATACGCCAACCGGGCGGAAGGCTTGTGTGGAGGATGTGGTTGTGAATTCGGCTTTTCGTGGGCAGCATATAGGGCGGATGTTGATGGATTTCATCATTGACTTTGCCCGTCGTGAGTTGGGAGATGTGGATTTGCATTTGACATCCCGTCCTCAGCGGGTGGCGGCGAATAATCTCTATCGTTCCGTTGGTTTTCAGCAGCGGGAGACGAATGTGTATAATCTTGAGATTAGGAGTTCCGTTGTTTCTCGACTTCGTTAGATTATCGAAACATATATATACCGGACTACTTATTCCGGACGATACCCGTCCAGTGTTCCGGTAACATACGTTTGTTTTTGCAACCACAACTAAAACTACAAAGAATATGTTTACTCTGATTGACCTTCCTTATTCATCGCTCTCTCCTGTGATTAGCGATGAGACTTTATCTTTTCACTATGGCAAGCACCTTCAGACTTATGTGGACAATTTGAACAAACTTGTTGCCGGAACTAGGTTTGAGGGTATGGGATTGGCGGATATAGTTCTTGCTTCGGCTGCGGGAACGGGCGCTCGGCCCGGGCCTGACGGAAGGGGAGAGACCGGGCGCGGTGGGGCTTTGTCATCGACGGCTCCTGGTGGCAATCTCTCCGCGATTTTCAATAATGCCGGGCAAATTCTGAATCATCAGTTATACTTCCTTCAGTTCAAGAGCCCCGTTCAAGCCGTTGCGGACGATGGTGGGCGTGGCGGATGTGAGGTGGAGGCGGCACCGGACGGCAGTCTTCTTCGTCAAATCCGGAGGCAATGGGGCAGCGTAGAAAACTTCCAAACGGAGTTTGAGGCAAAGGGCGTGGGGCTTTTCGGGAGCGGCTGGGTGTGGCTCTCTGCCGATGAGGGCGGTGAACTCCTTATCTCCCAAGAGGAGAATGCCGGAAATCCGCTGACAAAAGGTCTGAAACCACTTCTTACTTTTGACGTTTGGGAACACGCCTACTACTTGGACCACCAAAATCGTCGTGCCGCCCATCTGAAGGCTCTGTGGAGCATTATCGATTGGAATGTTATTGAGACGCGCTACGATTTTTGTTGAAATCCGCGGCATTTCGCCTGACGTCAATCTAGGGACTGTCGGGAAATGCCTAAAAAGTTTTAACTTTCTTAACAAATTGATTGACAAAGTGACAGAAGTTTTGTGCCTTTGATGAAGGAAAAAAAGAATTCCCACATGAAAAATTGGGGGAATTGCAAGAATAATCTGCATGTCAAAAGTACGAAATTTTTCTGAAATAGCGCCAAACATTGCGTTTCCGGAGTTCAATTTTTATGACCTCTATAGGTCGACGTTTGAGATTGGCCGCGGCTTCGCTCAGATTGACAAACACTAAAGGACAATCCGTAGATTATGGGTATTAAACAATAATCCATATATAGCTGATATCAAGATGAATGCAGGAGAAATTATCGGCATCATATCTGGCGTAATAGCGGCACTCTCAGGAGTCGGTGCTGTGTTGAAGTGGTGCAAAGATGGTTGGCACAAAATGGGAGATTCTTGAATGAGTATAGAAAACATCCATTCTTTTTTCCTATGCCATTGGCTAAAGAAATATTGAGGCGTAATGTTGGGGAATATCCTGTCAGCAGTCCATTTCTTTTTTCTCATATTGACGCCATCAATGAAGGAAAAGGAGATATAATCATTTTTCAAGAATTCATTTAACGGAGCAGAGGAATTTCAGAATGGGGTATTGGCTTTGTTCTGAAGTTTGAATTTAGGGTTTTATTTCGTACCTTTATTTTCATTTTCTGGCGAGATGGCGTGTGTGCGGACATAATAAAAAAGGAGGATACGAAGAACCATTCTACGCAGATACTCGGATGACGGTTTTTAACTAGGTTGAGAGATGTTGATTGATAAGAAATTGTTGGACGGTCTCTTCGCTGAGGCAGGGGAGAGCCAAAGAAAGAGGATGAATTGGGACCTTCGGACAAATGCGGAGGACGGGTCGCAGAGGATGCTGAATGCGCTGCTGCCGGGGACTGTTGTTCCGGCGCATCATCATCCGCATTCATCGGAGACTGTGATATGCCTCTGCGGGCGTATGGACGAGGTGTGCTATGATTCGAACGGACACGAGACGGAGCGCTTCCATCTTTGCCCGGCAGATGGGGCGTATGGCTGTCAGGTGCCTGCGGGCGTGTGGCATTCTGTGGAGGTTTTCGAGCCTAGCGTGATTTTCGAGGCGAAAGACGGCGCCTATGGTAAGGACGGGAGTGAGCTGATGTAGACTTCTGCGTTGAAGGCTACGTTGGACGGAGGCTTACGGCTGTTACGGGCGGCAGTCTGCCGTCGAAAAAAGATTCTTGAGTCGGAAGACCGGACAATATAATTTGCCCCTGTTGCGAATCGCTTCGCGGCAGGGGCTTTTTAAAATCATCTTGTTTATGATTTGTTGTTTTTAGGGGAGACATTTTTGGGAAGTTCCCCTAAAAACAGCCCGCATCACTGCGAGCTGTTTTGGTTAGTAGTGTAGTGTTTTAATTATTAGTGGTCAGCAAGCTCCTCATAAAACAGATTATGAAGAGATGAGTGGCCTTAAACGTTACATCTCGTTTAAGACATTGCAAATATAAGGTTTATTTTCTAATAACAAAATTTTATTGCATCATTTAGTACAAGAAATTGCGAATTTGTAAGTTTTTCCTCTATTTTTCGAGCAGATGTGGCCTGAGTCTCTTTGTTCGTTCCAGCGCCTGTTCGTCCTGCCAGGCTTGAATCTTCTTCGGGTCACCGCAGAGGAGAATATCCGGAACTTTCCATCCGTTGAAATCGGCTGGTCTGGTGTAGATGGGAGGGGAGAGAAGGTCGTCCTGAAAGCAGTCGCTCAGGGCTGAGGTCTCGTCGGAGATGGCTCCCGGAATGAGGCGTACAATCGCGTCGGCGAGGATGGCTGCCGGAAGCTCTCCTCCGCTCAGAACATAGTCTCCCACAGAGATTTCCCTTGTGATGAGGTTGTCGCGGACCCGTTGGTCGATGCCCTTGTAGTGACCGCAGAGAAGGATGAGGTTCCCCTTGAGTGACAGCTCGTTGGCTATGCCTTGGGTGAGCACTTCGCCGTCGGGGGACATATAGATGATTTCGTCATATTCCCTTTCTGCCCGCAGTTCTTCGATCATCCGGAAAATCGGCTCCACCATCATCACCATTCCCGCATCCGGTCCATAATTGTAGTCGTCGACCCTTTTGTGCGGGCCGAGGCCATATTTTCTTATGTCGTGGACCTGGATTTCTACAATTCCTTTTTTTCTTGCGCGTCCCACAATCGAATGGCTCAACGGGCTGTCAAGGAGCTCCGGGACGACGGTAAGTATGTCAATTCTCATATTTTTCAACGTTTCTGGAATATTCGCACGGCAAATTTAGTGTTTTTTACTCAATTATTAATATATTTGCAGGCTGGACGCGCCCATACGCGAAGGTTGGTCACGTCCATAGTGTTATAAACTTAATACTCCAGATTATGAGTGAAGAGATCATTCCTGAGGTAAATGTCTCAGATGTAGTGCCTGAGGTTCAGGAGAATGCTGCGGCGGAACAGCCTGTACCTGAAAATTCCGCTGAAAAGAATGTGGAAAATTCCGCAGAAGGGAATATTGAAACGCCTGCAGAAGGGAAAGTGGAAAATTCCGCAGAAGAAAATGCGGAAAAGTCCGCTGATGTGGAAACTGCCGAGGATGAAGTTACGCCGGAGGCCGAGACTCCAGACTATCAGAACATGTCCCTTGCAGAGCTTGTGTCGACGCTTCAAAAGACGGTTACGAGCGATATGAAGATGGCTCTGTCGAAGAATGTCGAGACCATCAAGACTGCGTTCTACAAGAAACTCAGCAAAGAGAAGGCCGACGCGATGCAGAAGCTTGCGGAGATGGCGGATACGGCGTTGGACGCTGTCGAGAGCCCGTTTGCTGCGATAGAGGAGGGCTTTAAATCCGTATATAACGAGTATAAGAAGGAACGTGCCGATTTCAATGAGAAACAGGAGAAGGAGCGCGAGCATAATCTGGAATTGAAGCAGAAGGTTATAGATGACCTGAAGGAACTTCTTGATAAACAAGAAGATGTGAATGCTACATTCCCTGCGTTCCGAGAGATTCAGAACCGCTGGAGGGAAATCGGGCCGGTGCCTGCAACGGCGTTCCGCAATCTGAACGAAACCTACCAGCTTTATGTGGAACGGTTCTATGATATGGTGCAGATTAACCGTGAGCTGCGCGATTTGGACTTCAAGAAGAACCTTGAGGTGAAGGAGAAGTTCTGCGAGGCGGCGGAGAAACTTGCGGAGAACGAAAATGTCGTGGAGGCGTTCAAGGAACTGCAGAAACTGCACGAGCAGTGGAAGGAATATGGTCCGGTGGCGAAGGAATACCGCGAAGATATCTGGAATCGCTTCAAGGCTGCCACATCCGTGATAAACAAGAAGTATCAGGGTTTCTATGAGGACATAAAGAAGCAGCAGGAGGAAAATCTTGCGGCGAAGACAGCCCTCTGTGAGAAGGTCGAGGAGATTGCGAAAAGGGAAGTGAACGGCTCTAACGAGTGGACCGCCTTCTCGAAGGAGATTGAGGAGATCCAGCAGGAATGGAGAAAGATCGGGTTCGCATCTAAGAAGGAGAACCAGAAGATATATGATCGTTTCCGTGCTGCTTGTGATGCTTTCTATGCCCGCAAGAGGGAATTCTATTCCGAAATAAAGGATAGTCTCAATGCCAATCTCGAGAAGAAAATTTCGCTTTGCGAGGCAGCGGAAGCTCTGAAGACAAGCACAGAATGGAAGAAGGCTTCAGACCAGTTCATTGCTCTTCAGAAGCAGTGGAAGGAAATCGGTGCTGTGCCTCGCAAGAAATCTGAACAGATCTGGAAGAGATTCCGTGGAGCCTGCGACGAGTTCTTTGCGGAGAGGGACAAGAACGTCAAGCCAGAAAACGATTTTCGCGGAAATCTTAAGGCAAAACAGGCAATAATCAGGGAAATCGGGGAATATCAGAATGTTGACGCGGCGACCGATGCAAAAGCACAGGCTGACTTCCATCAGAAATGGCAGGCAATCGGATTCGTCCCGTTCAAGGATAAGGACAGAATAAACGAAGCCTATCGTGCGGCTATGAAGGCAAAGTTCGGCTCTGAACCAACGTCCGAAAGGCGCGGTGGACGCAGCGGAAAGCCTCAGCGCTCCGAGAAGGAAATTCTGATTGACAAGTTCACCAAACTCCAGCAGGACATCGCCACCTACGAGAACAACATCGGTTTCTTCTCAACGGGAAAGAACTCCGGCGCTCTTGTAGACCAGATGCGCAAGCGTATCGACGACGCTAAGGTAGAACTCGCAAAGCTTGCCGAAAGAATCAGAACTCTGGACACCCAGCAGGAGTAAGCTGAAAAAGGCAGTCGAAAGGACTGCTGACGGAATAGCAGAAAGAAACAGTTAAAAGGAACACCTGAAAGAAAAGGGGATGAAGAAAAAGATGGGATGCAAGGCGGATGGTGAAGATGAATACCGCAGCAACCTTATGGTTGTGAGGATTTCATCGAACCATCCAACGCCGCAGACCGCTTTTTCTTCGCCCCGCAAAAAAGAATTAGATGACATCAGAAACAAAAAATACAATTATAGGCTTCACGCTGATAGGCGTGATAATGTTCGGATTCACATGGTATCAGTCGCGCCAGTACCAGAAACAGATGGAGTATCAGGCACAGCTGGATTCCATCGCCCAGGCGGAGAGGCTGGAGGCTTACGCCCTTGATTCTCTGAATCGCATAGCGTCGGGCGACACGCTGGACAATGCGGCTACGACGGTGGTTTTGAGCACAAAGCCGACTCTGAAGCCTTATAGGGACGACAACCTTACGAAGGCACGTGAGGCAGAGGCTTCTGTCCTGACGCTTTCCAACGACAAGATGGAAATCGCTTTCACGACGAAAGGCGCGCAGCCATATTCAGTGAAACTGCTTGACTATGTGAAGTATGACAGTTCCTCACTCTATCTCATTCCCCCGCAGGCAAGCGAGTTCAACGTGAATGTTTTTGCCGGCGAATCGGTTGACACCAAGGAATTTGTGTTCGATGTCGCTGAGGTTTCTGATAGTTCCATCGTAATGCGTCTCCCGTTTGCGCAGGGCGGTTACATCCAGCAGAAATATGTTCTCTCGCAGGGCAGCTACATGGTTCACAACGAGCTCTCGTTCGTCGGTATGGATTCAGTCATCCCAAGCAGGGTCTCTTCGGTAGACCTGAACTGGAAGACTGTCGTGCCTCGTCTTGAGAAGGGCTACAAGAATGAGAAGCAGTATTCCAAGATAGACTATTACGTTCCTGGCGAGAAGTCTCCGGAAGATATGGGAAATGGAAAGAACGAATCAAAGAGGCTTGACGCCAAGTTCGACTGGGTCGCATTTCAGCAGCAGTTCTTCTCTTCCATTCTCACGGCTCCGGAGGGATTCGAGTCTGGAGAGTTCGGTGTCGAGTATTTCCCGGAGGATGACGTGGACCGCAACTTGATGACATGCTCAGCGCATGCGAGGGCCGGTGTAGACATGATGAAGGCCGGCGACAAGGTCATACCGTTCGACTTCTATTTCGGACCGAACCACTATCACACACTGAAATCATACGACAGAAAATATGAGAAGATCATCCCTCTCGGCGGCTGGCTCGTCGGATGGATTTCGCGGTTCATCATCATCCCTTGCTTCGATCTCCTCGGACGGTTCATCAGCAACTACGGTCTCATCATCCTGATTATGACCGTTCTTCTGAAGATTGTCATCTCTCCTCTCACTATCAAGTCCTACATGTCTTCCGCTAAAATGTCAGCACTGAAGCCGGAGATGGACAAGATCAATGAGAAATATCCTAAGCAGGAGGACGCGATGAAGAAGCAGCAGGCCACGATGGAACTCTATCAGAGAGCCGGCGTGAAGCCTCTCGGCGGATGCCTTCCGATGCTGCTCCAGTTCCCTATACTCTGGGCAATGTTCCGGTTCTTCCCGGCATCCATCGAGCTTCGTCAGAAGTCGTTCCTTTGGGCCGATGACCTCAGCGCATACGACTCAATTTGGGACTTTGGCGTCAATATCCCTCTTTTCGGTGACCACTTGTCGCTGTTTGCGCTGCTGATGGCCGTGTCGATGTTCCTCTACTCGAAGATGACCTCAAGCCAGATGTCGAATGACCCGCAAATGGCAAGCATGAAGTTCATGAGTGTTTGGCTGATGCCTATAATGATGCTCTTTATCTGCAACAACCTGTCTTCAGGTCTTTCCTACTACTACTTCATCTCCAACCTGCTCACTATGCTCCAGACCTTCATCATCAAGAAATGGGTCGTGAAGCCGGAGAAGATTCTTGCACAGGTGGAGGCTTCAAAGGGTAAGCCGCTTCCGAAGTCAAAGTGGCAGCAGAGGCTTGAGGAGGCGCAGAAGATGCAGCAGGCGCAATTAAAGGCGCAACAGAAGCAAAGGAAATGAGCGCAGAAGAAGCGGATTGTTCTTCTGCACTCATTTCCATCAAGTTATTTATTGAGGCAATGGATATAGAGTGTAACATACAGAAAATAAAGTCGGAACTGCCATCAGGAGTGAAACTGGTGGCAGTTTCCAAATTCCACCCGGTCGAGGCGCTGCGTGAGGCCTATGATGCTGGGCAAAGGCTCTTCGGGGAAAGCCGTCCGCAGGAAATGCGTGACAAGGTGCAGCAGATGCCTGGGGATGTGCAATGGCATTTCATCGGACATCTTCAGAAGAACAAACTGAAATATGTCCTGCCGTATGCCGCAATGCTTGAGTCGGTTGACTCAGTGGAACTGCTTGACGCAATTGAACAATGGTGTTCTGGACATCCGGGATTCCGTGCTGCCGGAGCGGAGGATTCGGGGAACGGGGAGATGGGCTCCGTCACAAGCCGTGTGAATGTTCTTCTGGAATGTCACATCGCCCGGGAAGAAACCAAACAGGGATTTACTCCGGAAGAAGCCTTGGCTGTGCTTACAGGGGAGGCTCGCTGGCCTCACATCCGTTTCTGCGGACTGATGGGAATGGCGACCAACACTGACGACGAGTCTGTCATCCGTTCGGATTTTAGCAAACTGCTTGCTCTGAACGCCTCTCTGCAGCCGATGGTCGGCATCTGTCCGAACCTCACGCAAGATTTTCGTGAACTCTCTTTCGGGATGTCCGACGACTATAAGATAGCTGCATCCATGGGCGCGACTATTGTCCGCATCGGCACTTTAATATTTGGTGAGCGCACTTTTTTGTAAACAATTCACTGCCAGGTATATTTTTTTTATGGCACGCACGGCTCTTTCTTGGCATAGGATGTGCGGGTCTCGATTCGTCCGTGTCTCAATTCCGAGCCCTCCCCCTATGAGTGCAGCGGCGTGCGCGTCCTGATCTCGTCCTCTATCCCATAGAACAGTGCCCGCTGATTGGCCTTGAGTTCTATCAGGAAGTTCTCTCCCTTCCTTCTGATGCAGGGCAAGCACGTTTTAAATGAAAGAACTGTGTAATAACTTAATAAAAAAGTGAAGTTTTCTTTGGTGGGTCAGAAAAATTCCGTACCTTTGCGGCCTCAAACGTGCGCACATGGGAAAGTTGGAACTCATAATGGAGACAGAGAAGGTCAGTATGTATTCGCCAAAGTTCGATGGAGAGGCGAACAATGAGTTCGAGAAATTCCTTCTTGCCAACAGAAGTCAGACTCATCCTCAGCTCAAGAAATTCTTTGATGCCATACTTTCTGTCATAGAGAAGATGGGGGAGACGGGTGCGTATGAACGTTATTTTCGACCTGAAGGTGGAAATATTAAGGCGGTTCCCACATATATAGATATACCGAAAATGAACAAGAAAATCGGGAAGATGAGGCTCTATTGTCTCAGGCTTTCCGAGCAGATGTTGATTCTTGGAGGCGGTGCAGTGACCATTTCCCAAAGGTATGAAGATGACCCTGTTTTGCTGACTATAATTGGAGATCTTCATGACATAGAAGTTCATATTAAGCGTCTTGTAAAGCAAGCAGATACAGATTTTGAAGACTTTGACGCATTGAAGAGAATCATTGAAACCATTACACTATAGCCACGATATGAAGAAGAATCCTTTGTTTGAACAATGTCTTGCAGGCGTAGCGCCTGAGACTCGTGAGGAGGTCCGTCTCAATATGGACATCGCCAACCGGATCTATGACCTTCTAAAGGCGAAGAAGATGACCCAGCGCGAATTTGCCGTGCTGATGGGCAAGCGCGAGTCCGAGATTTCCCGGTGGCTGACAGGCTCTCATGGATTCACCACAACCACTCTTGCCAAGATGTCGGCTGTTCTTGGCGAGCCTGTGGTGGAAGTAAAACGGGAACCTCAGGTCAAATATGTGTATATCCCGATCGCTGATTTTGTGACACCAAATGAGGCGAAAGATGGAATGTACAACAATACAAAAGATAATTACTGCCGAATGGCATATGCGAATTAAGAGTTATGGCTGAAGACAATGTTAATATTCAGATGAGGCTTGCATCGGTCAGCGAAGTGAGCTTTATGATGTCTCCCGGTAAGTTGGGTGACGATGTGAAACCTGAAGATGTCCAGATTGGCTTCACAAGCCAGATTCATCCGGACATTGAAAACGATCGGTTCAGTCTTGTGTTCGGTGTACGTTATGAGACGGCAGGAGAACCGATACTCGAGAGCATCTATCAGTTTGTGTTTGACGTTAAAGACCTCAAGCAGTTCATCATATTCAATGAAGACCAGAATATAACCGTGAACCATATAATGCCTCATTTACTGAGTGTTGCCGTGGGGACGATGCGTGGTATTCTGGTCGTCAAGACTGCCGGCACCAGTTTCGCCAAGTATCCGCTGCCGATGATTGATGTCAATCAGTTAAATGTAGGCCTTTCAACTCCAAGGCAGTGATTCCAGATAGTGCCCTGTATGGACTTTGTCGGATATGATATTGGAAAGATATGTGGCGTATAAATTGGGAAATGGCTCGCTCCGCTTCGGCCGTTGCCGAAGATGACGAACGAAAGCGGTTATCCGTTCGGATTTTAGCAAACTGCTTGCTCTGAACGCCTCTCTGCAGCCGATGGTCGGCATCTGCCCGAACCTCACGCAAGATTTTTGTGAACTTTCTTTCGGGATGTCTGGCGACTATAAGATAGCTGCATCCATGGGCGCGACCATTGTCCGCATCGGCACTTTAATATTTGGAGAGCGAGAGTATTGTCTGTAGTGCTCTGACGGTGGAACTTCTGTCCCATATCCCCGGAATCTCACTGACAACCCCTCACTGGTTGCCTCTGCTATGGACCATTTCGACGGAGTGTGGTCCGGAATGCGCTGCAAAGGCTGTCTCAGACGCAAATTCTGCGGAGACCCCATTGATGAGCAGTAGGTGATTTATAGAAAACGGAAACTCATACGGACGGAGTAATAAGCACTCTCCATCCTCCGGCGTTGTCTTTTGCTTCGATATATCCTTTCTCTTTGAGGCTGCCAAGGAGCCGCTGTACTGCGGACTTGTTGATGCCAGTGAGTTCTCTGAGCGATTCGATGGTGACGGAAGGCATGGTCTGCATTGCACGGAGAATCTTCGCATAATTCGGCGTGCGGAATTCCACTCTCTGTCCATCGTACCACCATACATTTTCGTCAGGCTCTGTAATGAAGCGAACGTCGTTGTAGATTTCCTCTGCCGCAAGTGCGGAGAAGTACCTGAGGAACGGGCGTATGTGTTCAAGTGGCGCGTGCGCTCCGAGACTTGGCGCGGAACCGACTTCAAGGTCTGACTGATGCAGCGCTTCCAGATAGTTCTGCTTGTCTCTGCTGCGGACCACAATCATAGGATAATCGTGGCGTGAGAGTATGTAGTTGACCATCAGACGGGCGATACGTCCGTTTCCGTCCTCGAACGGGTGGATTCGTATGTAGCGGTAGTGGAACAGCGCGGCCAGTTCTATGGCGGAAAGTTTCCTGCTCTGTTCTTCTGCATTGTACCAGTTTACGAGGTCTGCCATCAGAGCCGGGGTTTCTTCTGGAGAGGCATATTCAAACCTGTCTCCGTAGAGGGTAATCACGCTGTTCGGGCGTGTCTTGTACTGTCCTGCGTGGATGACGTAGCCGCCCTGCTGTCCTCCCGGCATTTTTGTGTGTACCGTGTAGTCTTCGCGGATGAGCATCTTGTGGAGCTGACGGATGAAATTCTGCGTCAGCGGCATGTCCTTCAGTCCGGCTTGTTCCTGCATCATCTTGAGTCCTACGTTGCTGGCTTTCATTTCTTCCAGGTCTTTCATCTGTGCCTCGCCGACCACTTTGCCGAACAGAAGAAGCAACTCTGTCTGTCCGTATGTAAGCGTATTTCCCTCTATATGGTTGCTGTTGAAGTTGAAGTCAACGGTGAATTTGCGGCTCAGTCGTTCACGGTCACGTTCCGAAATCGGTTGGATGCCGTTCCAGGCGTCTATAGCTTTGTTGATATTAAGGTATCTCATTATTCGTATGTTTTCTAATTCGTGGTAAAGTTACCACTTTTTTGCAAACAATTTGCTATTTGCTATATTTCTTTTGGGGGAGGACACGTGTTTCTCTGTGACCTCACTGCTATCATTTTGCAGCGGAGTGCCTTTACTTTGCGACATTAAAACTAAAGCGATATGGCAAAAATCTTAAATATTGTGAATGGCCTTTGTATAGAAAAGCTGAAAGTCGCTTTGTGAGTATGAAATAATTTAAGCGGCAGCAGTGCAATATGTCTAGAAAAAATCGTATATTTGCATTCAGGCATAATACACGGATGTTTAGGTTTATTCTCGAATACGAATCTGGAAAATTCAATTGGAAGAGAATGAGCGGATGCCTCTTGCTCTTTGTGTGTATTGTGTAATGCTAAACTATATTTTGTATGTTGAACGACATTGGAAAATTATTAGGTGACTTGAATTTGGTACTGCAAAAGTCCAGAGTTAAAGAGCATGAAAGCTATTCAAAAGGTGAAAAATTCAATATCTTTCGTGTGTGCGGTGTGGACCATTATGAGACCACTCACTCTGCAATTCTGGCTGAGTTCCTTAATCCTAAAGGAGGTCATGGAAAAGAAACAAAGTATCTTCATCTGTTTTTGAATATGCTTAAGGAAAAGGGGCTTCCTTTTACATTTTCTGAAAATGATGTATCTGTTTATACGGAATATCCGATTGATGATGGTCGGTTGGATATCCTGCTCAGAAACTCTGAGTCCCAGATTATTGTCATGGAAAACAAGATATATGCTTGTGAGCAGAATGAACAATTGGCTCGTTATGGCAAGTGGGCAAAAGCCAATTCGAAGGGACATAAGGACTATGCCATTATATATTTGACTTTGAATGGCAAGGAGTCAGAGACGGCTGATGAAAAGTATATCCGTATTTCGTATTCGAACGATATCTTGGATTGGATGCTGGAATGTGCAAAGGAAAGCTTTGACTTCCCGCTTGTTAGAGAGACAATTAAACAATATGTTAATCATTTGAAAATGTTGACGAATAATACTATGGATAAGGAAAGCAAAGAAAAGTTCATAGAACGGCTGTTGGAGAATTATGACGTGGCATCTGAAATCATGAACAGAAAGGATGATTTCGTGGATGCAGCAGTCCGGAAATATCTGTTGCCGAATTTGCGGAGTGTAGCAAAGGAATTTGAACTTGAAATGTCAAATGAAGAAGTCTTCTTGAGTAAAAGAAAATATGCTGACATCGTTTTTCGAAAAAGAGATTGGTCTCATTTTGAAATTCACTTTGGGGCAGACATGACAAAATGGTATGCACTATATGTCGGCGTCGTTAAACGTAATCCGGAATCATCGGAAAGAATCGAAAAGTTAAAATGTATGAAAAAGTCCAATGATCTGTGGTGTGGTGGATGGAGGGATTTGGACATAAATCATATTGATGCGGATACCGTCCCACAGATTATACCGAAGGACCAGAATCTGTCTGCTTTGGCGCGGGAAATCAGTGGAATAATTAAGGCTATCATTGACGAAATAGAAACTAAAAAGATTAGTTTTTAGTCAACATCTTACACATATTGATTTTTCGTCGAGGTCTGTATTCTGACATTTATACGGTGAATCTTCTCTGTGGCACAATTGCTGGATCCTTTCGAAGTATCTCCCGAGCTCAATCTGCCCGAGGTTCCATCGGAGATAGTATGCCTGTTTGAAGTCATAGGTCGGGACGAGCCGGTAGGTGAACACCGGCCATCCGTTCATAGGATCGGTCTCCTTCTGGCTGCGGTGCTTTGGTAGGGAGCGGAAATACTTGGCCTGATGTGGCTCCACCCTGACGACGACGTCAGTTACCTCCGAGTCTTTATCGGTTATGACTCCCTATGGTTGAAAGAGTTTTACCGGATGGCAATAATAAGTTTTTTATCATATCATCTGCGACGGCGGCGGAGGCGCCGGAGCCTCCGAGAAGTGCGCGGATTTCGGCATAGTCAGAGAGCATCTTTTGCCTGTAGACCTTGTCTTCAATGAGTGCGCGGACTTCGTTCACAAGAGCCTCCGGGTTGCAGTCGTCCTGGACGAACTCCTTGAATGCAAGCCTGTTGACGCACAGATTCCCGAGACTGATGTACTTGACCTTTACAATTCGTTTCGCGATTGCGTAGGTGAGACGGCTGCCCATTATGAAGCCAACAACCTGAGGGGTTCCGAGCAGAACAGTCTCAAGCGAGGCTGTCCCTGAGTTGACCACGGCGGCTTCTGCCTGGCGAACGATTGACTCTGTTTCCCCGAAAAGCACCTTGATGTATTCCTGGCCATGCAGATAGGGGAGATAGTCTTCCGACGACCGACTCGGGGCACCGGCCACAATGAACTGCCATCCTTCGTATTGCGGCAAGGCATGCATCCTGTCGGCGAATTCTGTCAGAACGGGCATCATTGTGCTGATTTCGCTCTTACGCGAGCCGGCAAGCATGGCGATTATCGGTTTGTCCGGGAGTCCGCATCGTTTCAGGAAGTCCTCGCGTGTCTCTTTCATCGCCACGGAATTGTCCACGGCATCGACAAGAGGATTGCCCTTGTAGACGAAAGGAACGCCCTTTTTCTCGAAATAGGGGATTTCAAAAGGGAATACTATATAGAGTCTGTCGACATATTTCTTCAACTTTCGGATGCGGCCTTCACGGGACGCCCAAACCTTCGGCGCTATGTAGTAGAACACTTTAAGTCCGCGTGTGTGGGCAAATTCGGCAATCTTGAAGTTGAATCCCGGATAGTCTATGAGTATCACGCAGTCGGGGGCGAAACCCAGAATGTCCTGCTTGCAGCGCCTGAGGTTGCCGAGCAGCTTGCCCGCCTTGGCGAGTACCTCGGTGAAGCCCATGACGGCTCCTTCTTTGTAGTGTCTGACAAGACCCCCTATCTGTGTCCCGAAAGGAACTGTTGCAGGGCGTGTCTCTGTGGAAATTCCGGCCGGCTGTTCCTTGTCCTGTGGAACGCATTTCAGATGTTCCACAAACACCCCATTCATCAAATCACCGCCCCAAAAACGTATGATAGCGTTGGGGTCCTTCTCGTATATCCCGCGCATCAGGTTCGACCCGTGAAGATCGCCGGACGCTTCGCCTGCAATGATGTAGTATCTCATATTAGAAAGCCACCTCGCTCAGAATCTTAAGCTGTTCATAGTCAGTGCTGTCGATGGTGTGCGGAACAATGGAGACATATCCGTTGTCGGTGAGCAGATGGTCGGCGTCGGAGCTGTTGTCGGTGTCGCTGCTGAAGTTTCCCACCAACTTGTACATCTTTTCCGCCGGTTTCTCTGACGGATCTCCTGTAGGCGCACCATTCAAGGAGGCCGCTATTGCCTCCGCCTCATCGAGACTCCTGAATTCCTTGATCCAGCGTCCTCGGCCCATATATCCGGCTCTTACGCCCTTGATCTCGTCTGCCGGGACAGAAGGAAAGTTCACGTTGTAGTATGTCATATAGCTGTGTCGCGGGAGTTCCACGAGTTTCTCGAATATTCCTGGAAAGTATTTTTCGATCTGCGAGAAATCTGCGTCAGGATTGTGGTCGCAAAGCGAAACTCCAATGCCGAGAATATGATTCACAGCCGCTTCTGCCGTCGCTCCGAGTGTGCCGGAGTAGCAGGACGCAACTGAAGTGTTCGCACCGTGATTGATGCCTGACACAATGACATCCGGCTTCCACCCGAGCCACGGTGTGCTCATCGCGAACTTTACGCAGCTGGCCGGCGTCGCGTCAAGATATGCCCACCTTTCAGTGTGCTCCAGTCCGTCCTCACCCACGAAGCTCGACGACTCGATTTCCTTGAATGCTATCTTTTCAGCTCCGAGGGATACGGCCATCGACATTCCGGACTGTGCGGAAAACGGGGCTATGACGGCCACATTTCCATATTTCTTCATCATTTTCGTCAGCACCGCAATTCCCTTGGACTCGAATCCGTCGTCATTTGTAATAAGTATGTTCATTTGTACGTTTTGTTTATTATTCCATTCAATTTTGCCTATTTAATTTTCATTTGCAAAGATAGTTTTATTATTTCATTATTTTTCGTATTTTTGCGGCGCTTTTTCGGAGATGTGGTGTCTCGGCGCAGAATTTGTATTTGACTACATGGTTTTGCCGGACTCAAAGTTCCGGACTGAGGATGAAATTTGTATAACAACTTAATATTACAAAACAATGATTAGACTTGGTATTAACGGATTCGGTCGTATCGGCCGTATGGTATTCCGTGCTGCCGTTGAGAACTTCTCAAACGACATTCAGGTTGTAGGTATCAACGACCTTCTTGATGCTGACTATCTCGCTTACATGCTTAAGTATGATTCAGTTCACGGTCATTTCAACCATGACATCAAGGTTGAAGGCAACTATATGATCGTAGACGGCAACAAGATCCAGATTTTCGCTGAGAAGGATCCTTCACAGATCACTTGGGGCGCACTTGACGTTGACGTGGTAGTTGAGTCTACCGGCTTCTTCCTTACTGAGGAGCTCGCTTCTGCACACCTCAAGGCTGGTGCAAAGAAAGTCATCATGTCTGCACCTTCAAAGGATGCCACTCCGATGTTCGTATATGGCGTAAACGACAAGACTTACGCTGGACAGAAGATCATTTCCAACGCATCTTGCACAACTAACTGCCTCGCGCCTATCTCCAAGGTTCTCCACGAGACATTCGGTATCAAGAGAGGTCTCATGACAACCGTTCACGCAGCCACTGCAACTCAGAAGACTGTCGATGGCCCTTCAAAGAAGGACTGGAGAGGCGGACGTGGTATTCTTGAGAACATCATTCCTTCTTCAACAGGTGCTGCAAAGGCTGTCGGCAAGGTTCTTCCTGAACTCAACGGCAAGCTCACCGGTATGTCAATGCGTGTCCCTACCTCTGACGTTTCAGTTGTTGACCTCACTGTAGAGCTCGAGAAGCCTGCAACTTACGAGGAAATCTGCGCTGCAATGAAGAAGGCATCTGAGGGCGAGCTCAAGGGTGTTCTCGGATACACTGACGAGGCTGTCGTTTCAACCGACTTCCGCAACGACGCGCGCACTTCAATCTTCGACGTTAAGGCCGGCATCCAGCTTGATCCTACCTTCGTTAAGGTTGTGTCTTGGTACGACAACGAGTGGGGTTATTCAAACAAGGTTTGCGAAATGGCCCGCGTAATCTCTAAGTAATTGAAGCGTCTGGATGTTGTCCACTTGCTTTGCAATTGGAAATTCAGACATCTTCAACTCTTTCAGAGTTTCAATATAGGCTTCCGCTTCGGCGGGAGCCTTTTTTTGCATACATTGTCTTATTGCTGAACGGCAACAACGGAAAGGTCGCAGGGGGTGGGGATGCCATAGACGGTGGCGTGGTCGGTAAACTGCCACATCATCCAGTTCTTGAAGCGGGGCGTTTCGAGGTTGTTGCCGAAACCGTAGCGGGCAATCCAGATAGGGTAGCGCTCATAAATTTCCGGTGAAAGCCGCTCGCGGAGAAAGGCGTCGCTGGTGTAGATGATGGGGCGTCGCCCGTAGTGTTTCTCAATAATCCCTAGCCAGACGAGCAGCCTGCGGTTGAGCTCGGTATTGCTGCATCCTGTATGGATGGTCTCCACGTCAAGAATCGGTGGCAGGTCCTTATGGCGGATGTTCCCTACCGTGTGAATGAAGTTTTGCGCCTGCTTCTCAGGAGACTTTGAACTTCTGAAAAAATGGTAGGCTCCGCGGCTATATCCAGCCTTGGCCGAGCGCTTCCAGTGATCCGAGAACAGTGCATCGCGATGGTTTTCTCCTTCCGTTGCCTTGACCATAACATAGCGTACTCGTTGTATGGTAGTCGCGGCCTTGATGTCCCTCATTGTATGCCCCTGCGCATCGGTGAGGACCATCAGAGAGTCCCAGACTATGCCTTTCTGATATTTGGAGATGTCGACAGCGTAGCCGTAGTGCCCTTCGGGAACCTGCACGCCCGTCTCTCCAGTGCATCGGCTGACAAGCACAGGAACAACGACAAAGATCAGCACCGTCAAGACTGCCACTGCTGCGAACCAGTAGACGGAAACAACTTTCTCCTTCCGCTTTTTCCTGCCCCTCTTCCGAACTTTCTTCTGTTTTTCGCTGTGCTTAGTGTCTTTTGCCGGTTTCTCACCATGTAACTTTCTTGTTGTAATTGACGCTTTCGCCTTATTCTCGGGCTTTTGAGCATCTTCCCTTGCTGCCATTTCGTGGACTATCTGCTCGGAATGAATGTTTCCGGGGCTGGCATCTGATAGACGGATGCACGGAGGAATGCCTTGTAGGCTTCGAGGTCTGTGAGAAGGTCTTGCTGCTCCACCGGGATTGTCTCTCCGATTGCCACTCTGTGCTTTCCCTTGGATTTGTTCAGAAGTTCTCGTGGAAGACGGAGCAGACGCACTTTCCAGTCAATAAGACCGAGTGAGTAGTATAACCAGGAATTGTGGTCGAGAAAATGAATCGGTACAATCGGCACTCTTGCCTTCTTGATTAGATGAATCATGCTCTCCTGCCATTCGCGGTCCGCAATCTCTTTTTTGCCGAGATGCAGGTCGGAGACGGCTCCGGAAGGGAAAAATCCCATCGGTTTTCCTTCGTGGAGATTCTCGAGAGTCGCACGCACTCCGTTGAGAGTTGTATGTGTGGGCTCTCCTTTTTGTGTGGTCGTCGGATTGACGGTTATGAATGCGGGGCGAAGAGTTTCCACCCTAGCGAGAATTTCGTTCACCATCACCTTGTAGTCCGGACGTTTCGGGAGTATGAGGTCGAGGAGTATGATGCCGTCGAGTCCTCCGTAAGGGTGATTACTGATGGTGATGAATGCGCCTTTTGGAAGATTTTCGAGTCTTTCGGGATTGCCGATGAGGTAGTTACAGCCCATCGCTTCGAGTATCCTGTGGGCGGATTCTCCCGGATTCTTTCCCTCGAAAGAGCTGTTGTAGAGGCGGTTGACTCCGTTTATTCCCAAAAGTGCGAAAAGTCCTTTTGCAAACCATTGACCCCAGGCTCCCTTGAACAGGGGTGCCATATTCCCGAGTTCTTCAATGCTCAGCACTTCGTGCTCGGGCCTTTCTGTCTTTTTGCGGAAAACGAAAATCTCGGCGAGGAAGTAGTTGAGTATGCCGGAGATGCAGACGGCGAGCAGGTTGCAGAGCCATGCATCCCAGCCGAAGAGTCTCTCGAAGAGTACGAGGAATACCATCTTTACGAGGAATCCGAAGATGCACGAGACATTGAACCCGCCGAAATGCCTCCAGAAACTCTTCGCTGACGAGCGGTTGCTGATGCGGTTTTTCCAGATCCAATAGTAGGACATGAGGAAGTTCGCGAAGGTCGCCACCTCAAACGAGATGGCCGGGCCTATCCAATATTCTCCCCAATACTGGAATCCGCTCCAGAACCCGCTGGCAGGGTGCGCCTCTACCATAGCTTTCAGCACCCAACCTACAGCCCAAAGTACAGCCGTGTCCACGACTGTACCAAGTGCGCGGCTGACCACAAAGTCAACCCATTTTTTCAATGACAGAACCTTGTCCTTCTCCTCTTTCATTTCGTTGTTACTCAGTAAACGTTCCGTCAAATTTCTTCGGCGGGTCAATCTTCGAAAATGCCCTCTCGTCCCTTATTTGGGAGCTGATGAGAAGGATGAAGATGAGGCAGCCGAGTCCGATTGCAATCCAGTCGAAGAGACTGTAGACGCCATTGAGGCTCTCAAGTCCTCCGCTGAAGCATCCGACTGTGACGTCGTATTGGCTCCACGGGAAATAAATCAGGAAGACAATAAACAGCGCAGCGATGACACGGAATTCTGTAGGTCCGAGCTTGCCGTAGGTGAGCTTGAACTCGTTTTTGAGAATCGTGCCGATGTAGGTGTGAGCGGAGATTGCAAGATAGGCAACCAGCACAAACAGAGCCACATCCATCCTCACGATAGGGGAGAGTCCTGCGCCGACACACATCACGATGATGGTGAATATGTCGATGTTGTGGTCGATGAAGAAGCCGTAGACAGGCCTCTGCGTATGCCTCACGCGGGCCATCGAGCCGTCGAGACTGTCACCATACCAGTTCAGAAACAATCCGAACACCGAGAGCCACATCCAGTTGAGATTGATGTTGGCAAGTCCAAAACCAACCGCGCAGAGTACTGCACCCAAAGTTCCTACGGCAGTCAGCATATTAGACGTTGCCCAAACAGGCTGGCGTTTTGCAAGCCATACCAAAGCCTTTTTCTCCACTCCGTTGAGCAGAGAAGTTTGGATTCGTGTCGCTTTTTCGTTTCCCATAATGTTTGTCTTTTATTTTTTTTAGACAAATTTAATGATTTGTTTCAAAAATGAAAAAATATTGCTACATCTTGTAATATCCTCGAAGAATTTTGGAGAAAAGAGAGGATGGCAATATTGCCTTGAGCAGTACGGAAAGGCTCTGTTCGAATGTCGCTACGACATATCTGTTTCGCGGACGGCGTGCCTTCGCAATCCTTGCCACCGTCTCCGCCACCTTTACGGGCTTAAGCCCATGACCTTCATCGTTCTCTATCTTGCTCATTGCCAGCGCGTATGCCGGGTATGCCTCAGCCACCTCCGGAGCGGTCTTCCGCCTCTTTCCTGTGAATCCGGTGGAAAAGTCACCCGGGTTTATGAGCGAGACTGAGATCCGGAAATTGTGGACTTCCATCCTAAGGGCCTCGGCATAGCCCTCGATGGCAAATTTGCTCGCCGAGTAGAATCCCTGGAATGGCAGTCCCATGAGCCCTCCTATCGAACTGAGGAAAACAATCTTTCCGAATTTTCGCGTTCTCATATGCGGGAGCACAGCCTTCGAGAACCTCACCATTCCCATAAAGTTCGTATCCATCTGGAGTTCAATCTCCTCGTCTTGGGTGAACTCAATCGGACCTCCTATGCCCATCCCCGCATTGTTCACGAGCATATCGATGTGTCCCTGTTCCGCAATCACTGTGTCCACAGCTCGTTTCACAGATTCAGCGTCCCTGACGTCGGCATTCAGATAATGAACTCCGGGGATATGTTCAACTTCACGCCGTACCGTACCATAGACAGTATATCCCGTTTCGGCAAGCATCCGTGCCGACTCAAGCCCGAATCCCGAAGAAATCCCCGTTATTAGAACAACCTTAGTTTCCATGATTCAGAGGTAATTAGCCCATATTAAAACAGAGCATCCCGTCTCTGCGAAATGCTCTGTAAAGTTATAAAATTTCTCCCAATCCGCAGCTGATTAGCTGAAAGGAGGGTGAATATGAGAGATGAAATGCAAGGCGCTCAGTGAAGATGAAACCGCAGCAACCTGATGGTTGTGAGGATTTCATCAAAATGAGCAACGAAGCAGTTCGCTCTCAGATTCGCCCGACTTAAAGAACGGCCATAATGGCACCAACAAGCGCAAGAATTGCGTAGAACTCAGGAAGAGCGGCGTAGATGAGGGTGTTTGTCATCACGCTGTGTCCCTGGCTTTCACCTACGATACCGTTTGCGCAGACCTGACCCTGACGGATTGCAGAGAAAAGGCAAACGAGTCCGACTGCAAGACCTACTCCGAAAAGAAGCGGACCCTGAACAGCGAAATCAGGCTTGAAGACTACGAGCCAGAGGAGGAATCCCACGAATCCGTAGAGACCCTGAGTTGCAGGAAGTGCAGAGAGAATCATGTAAGTGGATGATTTCTCCGGATTCTTTTTGAGTGCGCCCTCGGCTGCGTTTGCAGCGATGGTTGTTCCGTAGCTGGAACCGATGCCGGCCAGACCAAGCATAAGGCCGAGGCCAAGATAACCAAGAATTTCGTTCATAATTGTTTTTATTTATTTGTTATATTTTATTTTTCTTTTTGATGTCTTTGGCAATTTATGTCTTTAACAGTCAATGTCTTTGACATCATTTCTTTTTTGTCAGAGGGTTGTATTTTGCTCCGCTTCCCTCATAGCCGGAGTTCTTGAAATACTCCACGAATGTCAGACGCAGCGGGTGCACAAAAGCTCCAAGGCAAGACATCGCGAGGTTCAGCACGTGACCGAAAATGAGGATGACGATGCAGAACACCCAGTTCACTCCCGGAACAGGAATGTCGAGAATCATCGTTCCCATTATGTTGAACGCATTTCCGAGCATACCGCCGGCAAGACCGAGGGCATAGAGTCGGATGTAGCTCAGAACGTCGCCCAGCAGTCCGGTCACCATATTGTATGTGTCCCAAAGACCTGAGCCGATGTTCAGAAGCGGGTTGCGTCCAGGTGTGTTGAAAACGTAGATTGCAAGGCCGCTGACGACTGCGAGCGCGATGATTGTCCATTTGAAGGCTTCCGCAGAGAGGACCTCAGTCATCCCGAGTGAAACCACCACCAGACCACCGACAATCAGAGTTGTCCATCCCCAAGTTGCGACAGTTTTCTTGAAACCGAAGCGTTTGGTGAAGTTGATGGTCTTGATTATCATCGCAAGGCAGATGTGCAGCACACCAATTGCAACGGCAAGCACCATCTGAACAGGGAATCCCGCAATCTTCGCATCGGGGAACCATCCGTCGATGCAGAGTCCTTTCAGCCAGGCAGGTGCCCAGGAAGCCTCCAGGATGCTCATTCCGAAGAATGTGCCGAGGAAAATTCCCACAACGAAGGTCATTCCGCCGAGGAAGGCGATGAGTCTGTGCATCTTGCCGAGGCTCGAATCCTTCATCTTCAGTCTGAGCACGAGCGCTATCAGCATAAGAAGTATTCCGTAGCCGGCGTCTCCCATACACATTGCGAAGAAGAGCATAAAGAACGGACCGAGTACCGGGGTGGGGTCGAACTCGTCGTAGGCCGGCACACCATACATTCCGGTGAGCACCTCGAAGTTCTTTGCAAACCAGTTGTTCTTCAGCTTCACCGGAGGATTGTCCTCTTTGGTAGCCGCCTCGTGGCTGTAGTAGATGTCCATCGAGTCGAAGCTGGCGCAGAGCCTCTTATCGTCCGATGTCGGAGCAAAGCCGGTGAGAACGGTGAGGTAGTTGTCAACTGCCTTTTCTGTGGCCGCCTCTGCGAAATAGAGGTCGAGACGGGAAAGGGAGTCGTTGTATGCCTTACGGATTTCGTCACTGCAACTTTTGAGGTTTGCAAGCAGCTGCTGCTCCTTCTCGAGTTTGCTCTGCAAGAGGGAGAGTTTTTCTTCAGCCTCATTCACAGAACCTTCAGGAGCAGGGACAGCCTCAATCGGGAAACTGTACTCTTCTTCCGCCGGAGAAACAGTCACGAAAAACACCTTCGACTCAGTCTCACTGATGACTTCCAGCGGTCGGATTTCAGCCCAAGACGGGTCGAATTTCTTTTTCATACAGCTGTAGAATCGCAGCTTAAGTCCCTGGGACTCAAGCTTGTGGATGTCTTCGCTACGGAAGCTGCCCCACGGCTGACGAACTGCGATTTCCTTCTTTGTCGCAGCAATCTCCGCCGAAATCTCAGCAATCCTGTCTTGAGTCTCCAAAACCGCATCTACAGGGCAACCGTCGAATTTGAAGTCCTTGTCACTCCCGGCTTTGCATGCCGCGAGAATGGAGAGGGCTTTTTTCGCACGGTCAGCCTCTGCGAGCATTCCGGAAGACTGCTCGTCAATCGGTTTGAGGGAGCGGGAGATGTCAACGACTCCAAGTTCCTGAAGTGAATTCAGGAATCCTTCTGTCTGCTCCGAAAGCAGGATGAAGGAATATTTTGTCATTTTAGTTACCATCTTCTGCGTCCTCCTCTGCCGCGTGTCTTTGCTTGACAATCTTGGAAGCCGCCTTTGAGAGGTTTTCCTCGTCTTCCATATACCTTTTTATCTTGCGAATCGCCTCCTGATAGCCCGGAATCTGCACCTTTTCGTAAAGGTTCACTTTCTGGGTGGTCTTTTTTCTCTGGAAATCCAGAATCCGGCTCTTCTCTTTGTAGACCTCCGACTCTATTCCAAGACGCGAGAGTTCTTTGAGTATTGCCACACCGTCGGCATACCAGGCCGGTTTGACGAAGGCGTTGAATTCGTGGATTTCGAAGCTGATTCCCTTCAGTTCCGGGGTTTTCACTCCGGCCACTTTCACCGTGACGAGTTCCACGTCAGTGATGGATATGAGGCCAGGTTCAAACTCGTTCCACAGGGCAGCAAGATAATCGTATTTGTTAAGGGCGGCTTCAAGGTCTTCAATCAACTTCTCCGAATAATCCTTGGCACGGCGAACTTCCAGACGCAACGCGCTCTCCTTGTTCTTCAGGGTAGGGAGGGCGTTTTGGCGCATCTTCAGCTGCTTGCCGATTTCATTCAGCGAAGTCTTGTTATATTGAAATTTGATCGCCATAAAACACTAATTTTTCCAATATTTATCAATCAAGGCTTGCTTGATGCCGGTTTCTGCTTTGGAGAAATACTTGCCGAAGAGTTCCCAGGCAGTGTCGAGCATCTCGTCGAGACTGATGTTGACATCGATTGAAAGGATTCTTGTGGCGTAGTCCTTCGCGTAGGCAAGACAACGGTGGTCGTAGTCCGAAAGGTCGAAACCGTTCTCAAGCTTGGTCTTTGCATTCTGGGCATCAGCGTAGAGACGTACAGAGGCGTTCATCACCTGTGAGTGGTCTTCCCTTGTCTTCTTTCCCTGAACGAGCTGCTTGAGCCTGGAGAGGGAACGGAAAGGGTCGATGATGACCTTGCCGGAATCCGGGTCGTTGCGGAGGAAGAGCTGTCCCTCGGTGATGTAACCGGTGTTGTCCGGAATCGCGTGGGTGATGTCTCCGTCGTTGAGGGTGGTCACAGCGATGATGGTGATTGAACCGCCGTCAGGAAGCTGCACAGCCTTCTCGTAAATCTTTGCGAGGTCAGAGTAGAGCGAGCCAGGCATCGAGTCCTTCGATGGAATCTGGTCCATACGGTTCGACACGATGGAGAGCGCATCCGCATAAAGTGTCATATCTGTCAGAAGCACAAGCACTTTCTCGTTCTTCTCCACCGCAAAATACTCGGCGGCTGTAAGCGCCATATCCGGAATGAGGAGTCGCTCAACAGGCGGCTGCTCGGTGGTGTTCACGAAAGAGATGATTTTGTCGAGTGCACCCGCTGCCTCAAATTCGTGTTTGAAGTAGAGGTAGTCGTCGTTTGAAAGACCCATACCCCCGAGGATAATCTTGTCCACGTCCGCACGGAGGGCAACCTGCGCCATCACATTGTTGTATGGCTGGTCGGAGTCCGCAAAGAACGGAATCTTCTGTCCGGAAACGAGTGTGTTGTTGAGGTCGATGCCGGCGATACCTGTCGGGATAATCTCAGAAGGCTGTCTTCTCTTATATGGGTTCACTGAAGGACCGCCGATTTCGCGGACTTCGCCTTCAACCTCAGGGCCGCCGTCAATCGGGTGTCCGTATGCGTCGAAGAATCGTCCTGCGAGTTCATCGCTCACGTGAAGGTTTGGAGCCTCGCCGAGGAAAGTCACTTCAGCATCCGTCGGAATACCTTCCGTGCCGGAGAAAACCTGAAGCGTCACGACCTCACCCTTGGTCTTTACGACCTGTGCAAGCCTGCCTGCGACAATGGCAAGCTCATCGTTGGAAACACCGTCAGCCCTGAGCGAAACTGTGGCCTTGGTGATGCTTTCCAACTTTGTGTAGATTTTCTTATATGCCTTATTTGCCATTGCTCAGGAGTGTATTAAGTTTGTTTTCAAATTCCTTGAACTGCTCGCTGTGGAACTCGGAGTAGTTCATCTGACGGAGAATGTTGATGATTTCCTTGAAGAAGTCACGGCATTTCTCGAAGTCCTCAAATTCGAAATGGCGCTCACAGATGCCGAGCACGAGTTCGACCATATATTTCTGCCTGTCAAGAGGGCAGAGTGCGTCGATTGCGTCGAATGCATCCTGCTGAAGCACCACAAAGTCAATGAGTTCGGACTTCCAGAACAACTCGTGGTAGTTCATCGGAACACCGTCGTCACCGAGGATGTTGATTTGCTCCTGCGCTTCGCGGCCCTTGCGGATGAGGTTTTTGAGTCCATTGACTTTTTCCGTCCATCCCGGGGCGATTGTCTTTTCGAGATATTCCTGAATCTCAGGATATTCGAGATATTTTGAATATGAGTCAATCGGGTTCACCGCAGGGTATCTCTTCTGGTCGGCACGTTTCTGCTCAAGAGCGTAGAAGCAACGTGCAGCCTTCTTGGTGGACTCGGTCACCGGCTCCTTGAGGTTACCTCCCGCAGGGGATACTGTTCCGATGAAGGTCACAGAACCTGTCTGACCGTTGTTCAGAACGACCATTCCGGCACGTGCATAGAAGTTTGAGATGATGGCAGAAAGGTCCACAGGGAATGCATCCGCTCCCGGAAGCTCCTCCAGACGGTTACTCATCTCCCTGAGGGCCTGTGCCCATCTTGAAGTGGAGTCCGCGAGCAGAAGAACCTTCATTCCCATTGCACGGTAGTATTCGCAAATGGTCATTGCCGTGTAAACGGATGCCTCACGTGCTGCTACAGGCATATTTGAGGTGTTGCAGATGATAGTTGTACGCTCCATAAGGTGACGTCCTGTGTGCGGGTCAATCAGTTCAGGGAACTCGGTGAAGATTTCCACCACCTCGTTAGCACGCTCTCCGCAGGCTGCCATCACGATGACCTGTGCGTCACCCTGTTTTGCAATCGCGTGCTGGAGCACTGTCTTTCCGCAGCCGAACGGTCCCGGGATGAAGCCCGTACCTCCCTCTGCAATAGGGTCGAGAGTGTCGATTACGCGGACTCCCGTCTCCATAATTCTTGAAGGTCTCGGTTTTTCCTTATAACCCTTCACTGCCACTTTCACCGGCCATCTCTGGGTCATCGTGACCTTCACTTCCTCACCGTTTTCGTTCACGAGTACCGCCATCGTGTCGTCAATCTTGTACTGACCTGCTGCGGCAACGGATTTCACCGTGTATTCACCCTTGAAAGAGAAAGGCACCATAATCTTGTGAGGCAGCCAGCCTTCCTTCACTTCTCCAAGCCAGTCTGCGGCAACGACTTTGTCGCCTTCCTTTGCAATCGGAGTGAAGTCCCAGAGTTTTTCGTGGTCGAGAGGCTCTGTGTATTCGCCTCTCTTGAGGAAGACTCCCGTCATCGTGGTGAGGTTGTTCTGGAGTCCGTCGTAGCAGCTCGAAAGCAAGCCCGGACCCAATGTGACCTCAAGCATCTTGTTCTCGAAAACTACCTTGTTCCCGTTTTTCAGGCCACGGGTGCTCTCGAAAACCTGCACAGCCGCATTGGAACCGTTCACCTTGATGACCTCCGCCATAAGATGCGTTCCATCAAGGTCGATGTAGCAGATTTCGTTCTGCGACACCGGTCCGTCCACCGCGACAGTGACAAGGTTTGAGACGATGCCCGTCACCTTTCCTGTAGTCTTGTTCATATTGATTTATACTTTAATTTATTTTTTCAAATTTATCTGCCACTCCCGAAAATCAGCTTCCGGAGCGGCCGCCCCGAAGGACCTAAGCACCCGTGTAGTTTACGCCCTTGAATGTGCCGCGCACTTCTCCGACGAGTTTACGGAACATTTCGCGTCCGCTCTGCTCGTCGAGCCTGTACCAGCGGGCCACGACCTGCATCTTCACGATGAACGCAAGCACCGCCTCGATGTCGAAATAGTCGAAGACCGTCATTTTGGAGACATTCTCCCAAACAAGGTCGTCCAAAGCCCTTTCACGCACCAGAAGGTCGTCTCCCCGAAGGATGCTTTCCACAGCCTCTTCCTCTTCGAAAGGCAGTTCGAGAGCCTCGCCGTCCTTGCCGAGGAGCACCATAAGGTCTTTATCGGCAGGTCTTCCGAGCTCTTTGTTGAGGTATTTCACCTTCAGGTTCCTCAGACAGAGGTCGAAGCGGAAATATTCGCGCAGAAAACGGTTTCTGTGTGCGAGTGCTTCGGCATAGAACTCCGGAGTGAGGCAATCCTCGGCATAGCCTTTCATCAGAAAGTCCACCAGAGCATTGTCAGCAGAGTCCAACTGTTCACGAATCTGGGCGATGAACTCGTCGGGAGTCGTGTCAGTGAACCGGAAGCCGCTGTCAACCACAGGCAAACCTGCTATAATATATTCGTAATTTTTCATATTATCCAAAGAGGATTTTTTTCGTTGCAGGACGCAGATACTCGCTGATGAGTTCCTTGAATGCCTCGTCGCTGAAATTGACGAAATAGCCGCCGTCCTTAGGCCCGATGGTGAATCCGCCTCCGATTTTCTTGCTGAACTTCACTTCCACCTCTTTGCTGAGAGTTTTGGCAACTTCCTTTCTCACGAATGTGTCGAGATTGCCTTTTGCGCTTTCCGGCAGGCATAGTTCGATGCCGCAGTCCTTGCCTTCAGCGAATGCCTTTACGGCTGTGGTGATGATTGTCTTGATGAACTCCTCGTCTGAAAGGGCTGCCTTAACTTTAGCGTCAGTAGCCTCAGTCACAATGAGTTTCTCGATTGCCTGGCGTGTCTCGCTCACTGTCTGTCTCGATGCGAGAGCGATGTCTCCGGCAGTCTTGGTCTTGAGGTCTTCAGCATCTTTCTGCGCTTTAGCAACAATGGCATCAGCCTTTTTCTTGGCCTGGGCGATGATTTCCTCCGCCTCAGAGTTTGCTTTTGCGAGAATTGCCTCTCCCTCAGCCTTACCTTTTGACAGCCCCTCGTTATAGAGTTTGTCTGTCAGTTCCTGCAATTTGTTCTGCATTTTTTAGTATTTTTATTGTTATTATATTTTCATTTACTCAAGTCCCGAGGCTGCACCGACACTATCCCAGAAATCCCAGCAGAATACCCGCAGCCACCGCTGAACCAATCACTCCCGCCACATTCGGTGCCATCGCGTGCATAAGAAGGTGGTTGTCTTTGTCGAACTTTCGTCCCACCACTTCGGACACCCTCGCGGAATCCGGAACTGCGGAAACTCCCGCATTGCCTATGAGTGGATTGATTTTTCTGCCTTCCTTGCAAAACAGGTTCATTATTTTCACAAAAAGCACGCCGCAGAAAGTCGCAATTACAAAGGATATAAGCCCCAGAATGAAGATTTTAATCGACTGCGGAGAAAGGAATTGGTCGGCCTGTGTGGATGCTCCCACCGTGAGTCCGATGAGTGTAGTGACAACATCAATCAGCGGCCCTCTGGCTGTCTCTGCAAGCCTTCTGGTCACTCCGCTCTCTTTCAGGAGATTACCGAAAAAGAGCATACCCAAAAGCGGAAGACCCGACGGGACGATGAAAGCCGTGAGTATGAATCCGACAATCGGGAACATTATTTTCTCTCTCTGGCTGACCACTCTTGGAGGCGCCATTTTGATGAGTCTTTCCCTCTTTGTGGTTAATAAAAGCATAATCGGCTCCTGAATCACCGGCACAAGCGCCATATAGGAATATGCCGAAACTGCGATTGCTCCCAGAAGATGTGGGGCGAGTTTGGAACTGAGGAAAATGGCCGTAGGACCGTCCGCACCGCCGATGATTCCGATTGCTCCGGCCTCCTGCGGGGTGAATCCGAGCCAGAGCGCAAGAAGGAATGCTCCGAAAATGCCCATCTGTGCCGCCGCTCCGATGAGTATCAGACGCGGTTGGGAAATCAGAGAGGAAAAGTCGGTCATCGCGCCTATTCCCAGAAAAATCAAAGGGGGATACCAGCCCTTCACAACTCCCTGATAGAGAATGTTAAGCACCGAACCCTCCTCATATATGCCCACCTGCATCCCGGATGGAAGCGGAATGTTGCCGACAATGATTCCGAAACCAATCGGAACCAGAAGCAGCGGCTCCCATTTTTTGACTATACCCAGAAAGATGAAGATGAGGCCAATCGCCACCATCACAAGGTGCTGCCAGGTGCAGTTGTAGAATCCGGTGAAGCTCCAGAACTGCTGGAGACTGTCGAAAATCTCGTGCATTATCTTATAGTTATTATGGCTGCGCCCTCAAGAACAGAATCTCCTTTTCCTGCATTGACTGCCGTGACTGTGCCGTTTGCTGTGGATTCAATTTCGTTTTCCATCTTCATCGCCTCCAGAACAGCGACTGTCTGTCCCGCCTTGACAGCATCCCCGACCTTCACTTTGATGTCGAGAATTACGCCCGGAAGGGGAGCGGTGACAACTTCTCCCTTGCCCTGTGGTGCAGAAGCCGTTGTCGTCTGAGCTGCCGTCTGGGCTGCCGGGGCTGTCGCCTGAGGAGTTACCGCCGGAGCGCCTGTGAAAACTGTCTGAGGGGCCGGTCTTACCGCCTGTTGAGCAGGAGCGGGCACTGCGTCAGCGAGTTCGACTTTGTAGTCAGTTCCGTTCACGGTGACATCGGCAATTCCGCCTTCCACCGAGTTGACATCGACCTGGTAGTCGTGTCCGTTTATTCTGAAATTATATTTTCCCATAATCCCGAATTATGATTGTAATATATCTTGTCGAAAAGTTGTTCTTATATTGATAAATCGCTTATATCGATAAATCGCTTATGTTGATAAATCGTCCTACCGTCTGATGGTTATCACATAACTTTCCACATCGTGCACCTCTCCAAACCCATCAGCCTCAAGCGCCATTGCAATCGCCGCCGCAATCTCATCCTCCCTTCCGAGTTCCTTTTCGAGAGCCATGGCCACTGCTGCAGCCACTTCCGGGCTCATTTCCCCGGACTTTCTACTGCCGTTGAGACCCTTGCGCAGCCCTCCCCATTCGAAATTCTGCGCCTTGCCTATCCACAAATAGCAGAAATACAGCACCGTCAATGCCGCGAAAACGACAAGGACAGCGGTGAGCGAAAGTATAAGTCCGAATTTCATTGCGCAATATTATGTAGGTGTCTTTACTTTTGTCAATTTCCGGGGTTGTAGGCCCCGCCCCCACGGTGTCGGAATCTTCCGGAAACTACATCGGAAGGTTGTCGTGCTTGCGATGAGGCTGTTCCACTTTCTTGTTTTCCAACTGCACAAGTGCGCGGATGATGCGGAAACGGGTGTTCGCAGGCTCAATGACATCGTCGATATAACCGAATGCTGCCGAATAGTATGGATTGCAGAAGAGCTCGTCATATTCCTTTTTCTTCTCTTCTTTGATTTCCGTCCGTTTTGTCGGATCACCCTCCGCCTTGAGTTCCTTCGAATAGAGGATTTCCACCGCTCCGTCAGCACCCATTACAGCGATGTTGGCGCTCGGCCAGGCGTAGTTTACGTCTCCTCTCAACTGCTTGCAACTCATCACGATATGCGCTCCGCCGTAGCTTTTGCGAAGTGTGACGGTGATTTTCGGAACCGTCGCCTCGCCGTAGGCATAGAGGAGTTTCGCTCCGTTGGAGATGATGCCGCCATACTCCTGCTGGGTGCCGCAGAGAAATCCCGGCACGTCCACAAGGCTGATAATAGGGATGTTGAAGGCGTCGCAGAATCTGACAAAACGGGCAGCCTTGCGGGAAGCGTTGATGTCCAGAACGCCCGCGAGAAACTTAGGCTGGTTTGCGACGATTCCCACCGATTTACCTCCCATATTTGCGAATCCGATGATTATGTTTTTCGCCCATTCGCTGTGGATTTCGAGAAAACGGGCGTCGTCAACGATGCTGCGGATGACCGAATACATATCATAAGCCTTGTTCGGATTGTCCGGAATTATGTCGTTGAGTGCATAGTCCACACGGTTGTATGGGTCGTTTGTCGGCCTTTCGGGCGCTTTTTCACGGTTGTTTGAAGGAATGTAACTTATGAGTTCGCGTATGAGCTGAAGCCCCTCCTGCTCGCTTTCTGCGGCAAAATGTGCGACTCCGCTCTTTTTGGAATGTACCTCCGCTCCTCCGAGTTGCTCCTGGGTGACTTCTTCGCCGGTGACGCTCTTTACGACCGCAGGCCCCGTAAGGAACATATAGGATGTGTTTTTCACCATTATATTGAAGTCCGTCAGGGCAGGGGAATAGACCGCTCCGCCTGCGCAAGGACCGAATATGCCCGAAATCTGAGGAATCACACCGGAAGAAAGGATATTTCTCTCGAAAATCTCACCGAAACCCGCCAGCGAACTCACTCCTTCCTGGATTCGCGCTCCACCGGAGTCGTTGATTCCGATGCAAGGGGCACCGTTCCGCACGGCCGCATCCATAACTTTGCATATTTTCTGCGCCATTGTCTCGGAAAGCGAGCCGCCGGTGACGGTGAAGTCCTGTGCGAAGACATAAACGACTCTTCCGTCGATTGTTCCCTGTCCGGTCACCACTCCGTCGCCGTCGTAGTGCGTCTTGTCCATCCCGAAATTGTGGCAGCGATGGTGCACGAACATATCATATTCCTCGAAGCTCCCCGCGTCCAAAAGCAACGCAATCCTCTCACGTGCAGTGAGTTTCCCCTTCGAATGCTGCGCATCTATCCTCGCCTGTCCGCCGCCCAAACGCGCGACCGCCCTCTTCTCGACCAGTTCCTTGATTTTTTCAGTCTGGATGCTCATTTTAAGTTCAGTTAATAGTTTGTATGCAAACCGCAATTAAATCTTCAAAGGTAAAACTTTTTTCGCGTTTCCGAAACAGTTTCTAAATTTGTATGTTCAATTTTCTTTCGCTCTCAAAATTTGTTTCCTCTCGATTATGAAAAAAGAATGAACAAGTCGAATTAATAATTCTGATCAGATTCATTCTTAATTAATTGAAGGATAGCGGCGTCTCGCTAAATATTACTCCATAACAGAAATCCCGTTCTTCGATAATAGAGTATTGATGTCAATCATCGGGATAGGATACTTTTCGAGAGGAGTTGCCAATGTACGGGCATACACAATTCCTCTAAGAGAGCTATAAGCTGCACCAAGAAGGGTGGGGAAAACATTAACCTTCATATTCAGCTTTTTATTCTCCTTGTCCACATCCATCACTGCATCGAGAGAAAGAACGGAATAATTAAACTCCGCAGAGGATTCAAAAAGGACAGCCCCCTCGAACATATATCTGATACTGGGAACAACAGTGATTGTATTCTCGGCCAATTTGATTACTGTCCCAATTTTGTATTGAAACTGCAAGGATTCTTCTGAAATAGAGGAGAGATCAATACCTTCAGAAGTTGTTGTGGTTTTCTCGTTAGCAATCGAGACAAGCCTGAACTTGATATTATTAGAATCTTCCATAACCTTATCTATTATATGCCATATGTGGCCCAACGAGAATTCTTCATCGATAGTGCGATGGAGGGGAAAGCCAATGGCATTATTTCTTCAAAATCAATGTAGTACACCTTCTCAATAGAATAGGAAACAGGCTCGGAGTAGGATTCGACCAAGTCTTTGACTCTTGTATAGTCTTTCCCCAACTTCCCATGAGCATTCTCAATACTCTTTAGAAGGGATGCCCTATCAAATAAAGACGCCAAGCGCAAACCAATAGCCAAAGTGGGCATTTCACCATTCTCGTATAAGCCATATTGATTAATACCGATGCCGGCTATCTTAGACATTATATGAGCAGATAGGCCATACTTTTCGCGCAGACTCTTTAAATCAGAAGGAGAGGGTATCCCATGCCGCTCACGATATTGGGCGTACAAATCAGCCATCACCTTATCGTCAACTTCGGCATTGGAGAAAGACCTTCCAGTATCGACACATTGATAATAGAATCTCTTGACTGTATACTTTTCATTCCTAAAAGTATAAGTCTCGTACTTAAATTTTTTTGTGACGTTTCCGCCAGTAAAAGGGCTTTTCATAACGTTGCTTTATAAGGGAATTCTTTCAAGAAAGCGTCAACTTGTTCTAATGTCGCATTATTGTCGGCCATTGTTTTCGTTTTGGATTGCAAATATACCTACAAATATACAAACAAACAAATAAATCCGTAATAATTAAAACGAATTCGTTTTGATTGTTACGGATGGAACGAGATTAACAGCCTTACGCTTGTTTTCATCAACGATCTTTGCATAAATGGTACACTCGGGAAGCCTTTTCTTGGAAAAGTGTATAAAATATACCTAAAATACCTTGGAAAAATGTATGAAATCTCCTATTTTTGTCTTGGAAAAATGTATTACTAAATATAAATATCTGAAATTATGATAGAAAGGAGGATTGATAGACAGATTGAGGAACACTATCGCGCATCCTCATCTTCACTTCTTCTCACTGGCGCTCGTCAGACAGGTAAGACCTTTGCAATCAGAAAGTTCGCTAAGGCGTCGGGGCTTAAATTGGTGGAGATAAACTTTCTTGAAACCCCTGAGGCAACCACGGTTTTTGAGGGGGCTAAGGACGCGAAAGAAGTACTGTTTCGGCTTTCTGCATATACCAATACTGTTCTTGAGCCCGGAAATACCCTCATTTTCTTTGATGAGATTCAGAAATTCGGAGATATCGTGACATGGATTAAGTTCCTTGTCGATGAGGGAAGTTATCGATATGCCTTGAGTGGCAGTCTGCTCGGTGTTGAACTGAAGAATATCCGCAGCGTTCCAGTCGGATATATGTCCGTCTTGGATGTCTGTCCCCTTGATATGGAGGAGTTTTTCAGTGCAGTAGGCGTCAGCAATTCTGTCTTGGATTCTGTTCGTCAGGCTTTTCTTGAAAAGAAACCGGTTGATTCGGTCGTCCACACTTCTTTGATGAAACTTGTAGGGATTTATCTTGTTGTCGGAGGAATGCCAGCTGCGGTTCAAGCGTATATGGACACGAATAATCTTCAGACTGTCAGAAAATGTCAGTCGGACATACTGCGTCTTTATAAATGGGATATAAGTCAGTATGACCCGGGACAGAAACTGGGTATAAATGAGATGTTTGACCTAATCCCGTCAGAATTGAACTCCAGCAACAAAAGGTTCGTCTTGAAAAGGCTTAATGAACACGCGCGCTTCCAGAGATATGAGAACGGTTTTATCTGGCTTAAGGATGCCGGGGTCGCGCTGCCTGTCTATAATGTGTCCGAGCCTAAGTCTCCGCTGAAACTGAATGAGGAAAGGAATCTTTTCAAGTTCTTTCAGAATGATGTCGGGCTTCTTTCCTCCCAGTATGCCGACGGACTTGCGTTGAGGATAGTCAGCGGCGATGTGAATGTGAATTATGGTGCAGTCTATGAGAATCTTGTGGCTCAGGAACTGCTTGCTCATGGTTTCGAACTCTACTATTTCAACAGCAAAAAATATGGTGAACTTGACTTCGTGCTGGAAACATCGGAGGGCGTGACGCCTTTGGAAGTCAAATCAGGGAAGGATTATGAAAGGCATAATGCACTGAAGAATGTTATGTCGTGTGACAACTATCAGATAAAGAGTGCCGTTGTTCTGACAAATGACAATCTTCGGATGGCGGGTCCTGTGGTCTATATGCCAATCTATATGCTGATGTTTATCTGGCGTTTCGTTGAGTCGAAGCCTCAAATTGTGATTCCGGATTTGACGGGTCTTGTATGACAAATCCGACCGGAAGGGGCGCGGTTTTTTGTGGAATTCTTTAAAATTTAAGCAGCTATGACAGGGAGACAATTCATCGGAGAGAAGCTGTGGAACGGTGCCAGTCTGTTCCACGGGATTGTTTATGCCCGTTATGCCCGCTTTGGGATGCCTGAGATGGTGGAATATGGGGAGGGGGAGATTGTCGATGCGCGGGAGTATGGCTGCGTTTGTCCTCAGAATCTGTCGCATCTGCTGGAGCAGCTCGGACCGGATTCCGGTTTGAAGATGCGTGAGGGGGAACTTTGCCTGTCCGTGACTGTGCCGGAGGAGGAGCATAGGCGGCTGCCTGTGATGGTGTGGATTCACGGCGGGTTTTATCTTACAGGGGGGAGTGAAGACCATCGTTATGATGTTTCTTCTTTGGCTCTGGCGGGGGATGTCATTGTGGTGAAGATTTCCTATCGTCTTGGTGCAGAGGGATATATCTGGCATCCGGAGAGGGGAGTGGGGAATCTTGGGCTTGAAGACCAGAAAACGGCTCTTCGTTGGATTCGCCGGCATATCGCTTCTTTTGGAGGAGATCCGGACAATGTCACAGTTTTCGGGCAGTCGGCGGGGGCGCACTCCATTGCATCTCTGATTGCTTCGGCGGACGACGTGGAACCGGTTACGAATGTTCCACGTTTTGTAGGTGAGCCGCTGTTCCATAGGGCGATACTCCAGTCTCCTCCGCTCGGGAACACCATAAGCCCGAAGGCTGCGGCAAAGGTCACTGCTGCCTTTCTCGACAGACTTGCCTCGATTGCCGGGCTTGGCGGCGTGCCGGAAGAATCGGCTCGGGAGCGCAGGGAAAAGTGCTTTAACAAGGCAGTCGAGGGGGATGGGGTGACGCTCGAGCACATTATCGAGGCGCAGGATGAGGTGAAGTCGATGCGACTCGGACTGATATTTCTGCCTGTGCTTCGGGATTATATGAGGATTCCTCCTGTCGGGGGGCAATCTGTGTGTCGCGACTGCAATTGTGGGCAAACAAACGGTGATACTACAAGCGGCGCCGACGAACGGCCTGGCAGAGATGCCCAGACAAGTGTCCCGGGACAACCAAATCGTAATGCTGTGGACGGAAAAGACCGTTTCAGAGTCATTGTCGGCTACAACGCAGACGACGCTTCGCCATACATCCGCAAATGGACCGGCTTCCTATGGAAAACCCCACTGCGTCGTCCTTTGGTCAAACTCCTGACAGACAGGGTTTTCCGTAAACCGGCGCTGCGCTATGCCGCGAAACTCCGCTCAGCCGGCATAGAGGCGCAGACCTACTGCTTCAGTTGGCATCCTCAAGGCTCAGAACTTGGCGCTTGCCACAGCATCGAACTTCCCTTCCTTTTGGGAAAATTTGAAGACTGGGGCTCCGCAGAAATGCTTAGGGGAATGACACGGGAAGAATATGAGGCCAATTCCGCCAAATTTCGGAGTCTATGGACAAAATTTGCCCGCAGCGGAGAATTTCCCGCCACGGGCAGTATTAAGTAGCACACCAGCCTCTCAGAGGCTCCGAAAGGCTGAAACTAATGAATAATATCTATTGAGGCATCTGTGCACCGCAACCTTCCACAGCTCCGAAGAGGTCAAACGCCTTCTCGAACGGGTAGCGGTTGGCGAACATCGAAGCGCGTACGATTTCCGTACCCTGCTGATTCATACCGAAGAGGCGGTTTACCTGGTTTGCAGCGGAATTAGGGTCGTAACTCTGTGACGACTTGATGTTTATGCCCATATAGCCCTTGAGATAGGCCGCGTCAATGGCTCCGATGAACTTCTCGTTCGCGTCCATTTCACGGTTGCCCTCATACTCCTTGAGCTGCTCTGCATCCTCGAACTGAGCCGCAGCGAGGAAAAGCCATTTTCCACCGCCTGACGGAAGAACGAGGTCGGCAGCGCCGGCTGTCATATTGTTCCTGTTCATAAAGAAGAGGTTGTCTGTCACATTAGTCTCACGGGCAGCCTCCTTGGAAGCGTTACCGTCCACAAATGTGCGCTCGACAGCTCCGAGGTTAGAGCATCCGAAGACATTGTTGCGCACGTTCACGGTCTTCAGGCCAGTCATAAAGCGGAAGCCCACTCCCATACTCTCCTGAACCTTTGTACGGCACCAGGTGAAAAGGACTGTGTTGTCGTGGAAATCCAAAGAGCAGAGGTTCTGGTCAGGAGCCATACCGCGGATTTCGCAGGCAGACATTCTGTTTGCAACGAAAACATTGTTATACACATCGAAATGTCCGGCAACGCAACCCATCTCAATTGCGAAATGGTAGCCGTTCACGAAAGTACAGTTGCGGATGATGACATTGCCCTCGACATCGCCCCTGAGGAGAGGTTTGCCGATTGGAGCGCCGCCCACCTTCGGAACAGGAGGATTCTCGCCCTCAATCAGAAGACGTCCTGTCTCGCAGCCCTCAGGAGAACCTGTGCGGGCGTCGTCCGGAGCATAGCTGCAATAGCTGTTGTACTGCCCCTTGTCGAATGCGATTCCGTCGATGAGGACAGTAGAGCTACGTTTTCCGCGTACATAAACCTCAAGGCTGGCGTGGCTGCCGCTTGTTCCGACCTGCTGTGCGCCCGGACGGATGGATGTGATGTACTTCACAGGGTTACGCTCGGAGAAATCGCTGTTCCAGCCTCCTACGAGCGAGAGATACTTCTTCACTTCAACAAAGCCCTGGTCGAGTTTGCCGAGGTAGTTGCCCTCCGCGATGTTGATTACCGAACCTTCTTCTGCGAGGTCAATCGCCTTCTGGAGGTCCTTCACTGCGGTCTGTGGAGTCAGCGCATCATTGCGGTTCGAGCCGGCAGGGCTGACATAGTAGCTTTTTCCCGTTGCCTGAGGGGAAGCGGCTGCGGTTTGGTTTTGTGTCATAGTTGTGGTCCTTTCATTTTTTTCCACCGCGTCCTTTGCCTTGTTAATCAATCTGTTCAACTGGGCTGACGCCGGCATTGCCAAGAGCGCGAACGCTGACGCGACAATAATTGATTTGATATGATTCATATTTATCAGAAGTAATAGTTAAGAGACAAGTTGCATCCGATGTTCTCCGTACCATAGAGCCAGGCGTGGCTGCCCGGGCTCACGAGAGAGTTGTACTGCTCCACCTTTCCGGTGAGTGAAGAGAAACCTTCGTAGATGGCATAGGTCTTAGGCTGCCAGATGGCCATCACCGGAGTGAAAGTCATTGTGGCAGTGAGTGAAAGCCTTCCGGTCATAAACCACTCAATACCCATATCGGCTGTGATTCCAAGCCCCTGGACATAACCCACATTATACCTCTTGAGAGGACGTCCGTAGGCGATGCCGAGAGTGGACTGGAAATCATTGAGCGTCGGGTCTTTCGCACCCGGAGCAGGAGGCATTGTCATCGGCATAGACGACGGCACCTTGTTGAGGTCGGTGATTTTGTTGCCGTAGTTGAAATTGAGTCCGCCGCCGGCGATTGCATAGACTAGTCCGAATCCGGTGATGAATTTCAGCGAACTCTTGCCTGCCATATACTGCGCACCGATTGCAAGGCTACCGCTGTTGAGATTGGAGATGACGTCGTCCACCACCTTGTTCTCGGAGTCTGGATCAATCGCCTTTGCAAGGTCGTCCTGGACATATTCCTTGTAGTCGACGTGGCTTCCGTTCAGACCGAGTGTCATACGGAGCGCCCAGCTTTCGTTGAAATAGTAGCGCACGCGAACTGCTGCGAGCGGGTCCTGCGAAAGTATGAACATCTGTTTTTTCGCAGTGGCGTTGTCGGCGATGAACGCACCGGCATACTCGCCGTTCTTAGGCTGCATCTTGAGTTTGTAGCCGAGGGTGGCCGGGTTGAATGTGACACCGACCGACCAGTCTCCGCGCTTAGGACTGAATTTTTGCGCATCGCCCTTCGAATAGACGTGGTAGCAGGTCATACGCTGTCCTTCAGGGACTGTCTGATACTCCTGGGCGAGCGCAACAGTCGAAGCCGTTGCGAGGAAAAACGTCGTGAGGAGTGATACTTTAAGTAAATTCTTCATATAAGTCTGTTTTTGTTGGTTTTGCCGCCAGATGGCGGAAATGTAGTGAAAGGAAAACAGAGTCTTACTGTTTCAAGCCTGGGGCGCCAACATACGCAGCCGGTGTCATATCAATCGCAAAATAGGCAGCCTGTCCACCGGTGACGCTCTTTTCAACTTCAGCATATAAGTATGCTTTAGATTTCTGTGTGCTGCTTCCGGTCGTAGGTGTCCCTTTGGCATCATCGACGTATCCGCTGGCTGAAACCTTCACTGTGAGAGCTTTGCCCACCGGACATCCGAGCGAATACTCAAAATATCCATTCTGCCCGGTGGTGACTGTTCTGAGAGCATAGCTTTCAACCTTACCGGTAGTTGCATCAGGAATGCCGTATGCGATGTTGACGGTAAGTCCCGGCTTTCCTGCTTCTGTTACGGCACCACCTTGGTCTTTCGTGTAGGAATACCTCACGTGTCCGCAGATTATAGATTTCACAGGAAGGTTCTCCTCTGTGAGTGCAGTCGGTTCAACCGTGCAGGAAGAGCAGGCAATGCCTAAAACTGCAACTGAAAGTGTCAACAGGCCGTGTGCGGCGAATGTCGAAAGTTTAATGATTTTTTCCATAATTTTGTTTTTTGTTGGTTATTGAATATGATTTAATATTCGTAATTAAAATGAATCTCTATATAACAAGGTTTGCCTTGGGAATCGGAGAAACAGAGTTTCAAATGTTTTGTGGGCTTTGAACTAATATTCGTCCATGGGCGTAATTTGAACTCATTGAGGACGACGTCCTTATAATACCCATAATTATTATAGTCATACACCTGACAATCTATATAGTAGCATTTATAATCCCAGGCAAATCCTTGATTATCATCGGTGTTTATAAAGAATATTTCGTATTCTTCCCAACCTTTTTCGTTGTCGATAGTATCAAAATTCTGGGCAGGAGGGATTATTATTTTTCGATTCGGGGGATCTTTAGGTAAGTCGTACCACGTTGTGGAATGACTTTTACCGTTATACTTTTGATGTATTCTCCATTTCCCGTTGAAGAAATCTATTTTTGGCTTGAAAATGTAGCTACGCTTAGTCCCCCAATGGTCAGTCAGAGTCAATTTTGCCTCTCTACCATATTTCTCTTTCCAAGTCACCGGAATCTCTCCGGTCCTCTGCATCATAGTTTGGTTAGCACTAATTAAGAATATGGATTCTTCGTCGCTTTTTTCAATAGAGAATGTCACACCAGGAAGTTTTTCATATTTGGTGTTATAGCCGTCGACGATGTAGAATTTGTTAAAATAATTTGTTTTTTTGCCATTCCAAGTGAAAGAATGGATCTTATCCGGTTCAATCCTAATGCCCTCCGTTGTTAAAGCCGGTCTAACCATCTTCGAGAAATCAATGCCTGCCTCGAGCCCGTCGACACTTATGCTATTCAAATTTGCCTTATCCACAACCTGGATATATGTTCCTTTTTGCCAAGCATCCTTTGTTGTAGTGACTTTCACCTTTGTGCAATAGCCGTTTTCATCGGGGGAAATTGGTTCGACAGTGTAGTATTCCGGCCGTCCGACTGACCATTTACCTTTATAATTCTCATTGGAAAGCCTGAAAATTTTGGAGCCTCCGCAAGGGATATAAACCGCACCTTCTGCCTTTTTGCCGGTTTCGTCATCAATGATGTAGATGCCCTCGGAGAATATCTGCTCTGTGACGTTGATGTTGAAGGACATTGACTTGCCGGTTTGGTCTTTCACGGTGACAGTTGTGATGCCTGTTTGCTCTCCGGTTGTGATTTTTGCACCATACGACCAGACATCATTGCCCCAGACATGCTCAATGCTTACGTTTCCTCCATTAAAAGTCCAATTGGCGTAATACTTGTAGAGGGGATCTATGTTAAATTCTTTTTGGGAATTTTTATCCATCCGGTAGCTGTCACCATTTTTCAAAATCGTTTTGTCAACTTTCACAGTAATATCTCCAGGGATTCCTTTCGGCTCGCTTGTCAATGTGAAACTGAGCTTGTGCACCGTGTTCAATTGTTTGTCAGTCGTGCTGACTGTAATTTCCGAGCTGCCAAACTCTTCGCCCCAAATGGGTTGATACCAGGCCGCAGAATTAGTGAATTTATGGTATATGAACTCTTTGCAGACTGACGGGTTTGACGAGCTGACTGTGACATCTTCCGGCAGACTGATACCATTTCCGACAGTGACGGATAAAACACCAAGAGTCAGATCATTCCAAGAAACATTGTCCCCGTTTTGCACAACGATATTCTTTGTGTCTGTAATGCTAATGTAGTTCACTTTTATTCTTTCTGTCAACTCTTTGATTGTGAGATTGATGGTTTTAGCGGTTGATTCTGATTTGACAGTCATCGCGCAAGACCCGCTCTTGAGTCCTTTGACAATAGCCTTTCCTTCTTTGAAATTCAATTCCACCATCTCTTTGTCATATTCCCAGTCCAGCGAGGAAGCGTTGGCTTTTGCCGGCTCGATTGTCATTTCGATTTCGTTTTCTAAACCGACATAAATCGTGAGCTTTTCCGGTGCAGTGAACGATGTGACTTGAACTTTAGTGACGGTGACTTCGATTTCCACTTCGGCATCGCCGCATTTTCCTGTGATTGTGGCGTTTCCGGGCGCATAGGCGTAAATCCTGTCAAACCCGCTTACGCCCGCGATTCTCTCATCGCTGCTGCTCCAGTCGATGACTGCAGTGTTTAGAGCCGATGCGGGGAGGACATCATAGTAGATTCGGTAGTCGTCCCCCTGCTCCAAAGTCAGGCTTTTGCTTGCCGGGTCAGTGATGATGATTTCTTTCACTGTTGTTTCGTCTATGACTTTCTTGCAGGACGAAAAGACAGTTGCTGCTCCAATCAGCGCAGCTGCCGTCAGGCGGATGAATGTATGAGTCTTCATATATATAGTAGGTTTTGATTTTTTTCTGTGGCAAAGATATGCATTCAAATTCTCCAAATCAATAAGTAAAATTACTTAGAAAAGCAGCTTTTTTTAAGAAAAATAAACTAATTTTGCGTTAATTCAAACTTAGTTCAACTTATTTTTTAATGCTTACTTAACGGTAATGAAAAGTTTGCTGTTTTT
>ULRB01018060.1_pt1 | contig 48221 bp, 66 predicted proteins | sample 1955051 | NCBI WGS metagenome assembly ULRB01 (sample SAMEA4835671, study PRJEB28245) | human gut metagenome | biome: gut microbiome; material: fecal sample | place: Denmark | collected 2008 | reverse complement strand
CCCTCGTCATAGACCACAGGACCGGTGTAGACACCGATTTGTTTCCAGGCGTCTATCTTGCGGGCGAACTCATCGGTAGAGGGAAGTGTGGTGCGTATGCCGGCATCTACCCCCTCCTTGTACTGGCTCTGATGGAACACCTGCCGGGCAAGAGAGTCGGAAAGCTGCGCCTCAGCCACACCCTTCTTCTTATCCACGGTAATCTTGGTGATACCGTGGTTGCGGGCATTTATGGAGTCTGTGATGTAGTTCTCAAAATCGGAATAGTTAACCTCTTTCGACACCGAATTGTCATCGAGGTAGAACATCGCGAAAAGGAACAGCGTGATGACAGCATACATCCAGTACATGCTGAACTTTATCTGGGGCTTTTTCTTCGGGCTGCCCCCTTGAGGTGTCGGTGATGCCATACTGGTCAGTCGAGATCAGGGATTTCTGTTATAGGTGCGTCCGCCCAAAGCTCCTCAAGATTATAGAGCTGGCGGGTCTCGCGGGTGAAGATATGGACAAGCGTGTCGCCATAATCGATGACAATCCACTGGGCGTTACGGTAGCCGTCATAATTGTAAGGCTTTATGCCGTAGTTGTCAAGCAGATAGTCACGCACCGAGTCGGCGATTGCAGCCACCTGCTGGCTGGAATTGCCCTGACAGATGATAAACTCCGACACTGGCGCGGATTCGATTTCAGACAAATCCACGACTGTGATTGAGCGGCCTTTCCGTTCCTGGATGCCTTCTATGATCATCGGACGCAGATCCGTTATATTGTTCGCTGGGGTGACAGTTGTTGTTTTAGTCATCTAATAGTTGAAAGGTTTGAACTGCAAAGTTAGCAAAAATATTGAAACGCCACTGAAAAAAACGACGTTTCAATGATGGTTTATACTCAGATAACAAAAATCAGGCCAAAAAGTAAGCCGGGATATAAAATAATTCTTTATAATGGTTAAAATTCATATTGAGAAGTCATTCATAATGCATTGTCTTTGCGGGAGAAATCCTTGACACGAGCGACGCTGGGATAAGCATAAGAAGGGCACCGAGAAACACAGCCCCGCCATTGATGGCTATGATATGCCAGAGGTTGATTTCCACCGGGACATAAGCGAGGAAATACGCCTCGGGGTCAAGCGGTATGAGATGGAAACTCTTCTGCAACAGAAGCAGCCCCAGACCGACAACATTTCCAATCAGGAGTCCCAGACCGATAACCCGCCCTCCGAGCAACATGAATATCCGGCGAATCTGGGAGTCAGTCGCCCCCAACGACTTCAACACACCTATCATTCTGACCCGCTGGAGAATGAGGATGAAAACGCAGCTTATCAGTGTGAAGCCGCTGACCAGACTCATGATGACAAGTATCACCACCACATTGGCGTCAAGCAACGCGAGCCAGTTGAAATACATTGCCCCGGTATCAAAAACTGTGGTGACATTCACCCCGGAGGTCAGCTCTCCTGAGGCATACCGCCGGGACAGCTTTTCCTGCAGGTGTTTAGACGCGGAATCAATATCCTCCATTGAAAGCCCTCTGATTTCCACCGCGTCAGCCTCATCCGCCTCTAACCGGCGGAGTTTCCTGAGCATATCATAATCGCCATAGGCGGTCAGGCGGTCATAATCACCGAAGTTGCTGGAATATATCCCGCACACCTCCAGACGACGGAGCTTCAATGCGCCATCCACGAAAAAGCATCCGTCGACTTTGTCTCCTACCGACAGCGACAATTTCCCTGCAGTAAGGGAAGAGATCACTATATCCGTAGGGGCGTTTCCGAGCGACCCTTCTATCAGGTTTCCTTGTTCAAATGAAGAATCATGCCCTTCACCATAACCGTTTAGCACTACCCCCGCAAAGTTGTCGGGAGTCTTCAACACCGCCGGCTGACGTATGGTCATAGCCACTTTCCCATCCGGAATCGCCTCACTGACAGCCTCAAGCATCGCCGGAGCGAAAACAACCACATCCTTCTCCCCCTCGACATACCGGCCGAGAGGGCCTATGGTCAGTTGTGCCTCGAACCCCGTGACCTTATGGGTGATGGCCTCCTGGAATCCGACGACAACAGACATTGATATCATCAACACGACGACGGCAAGCGCGACCCCTCCCACCGCGATTCCCACGGCAGGTGACTTCCGCGCTCCATCGCCGGGAGCGAGACGCAATCGCCGGGCTATGAACATTTCTGGCTTCACGCGGCAAAGTTAACAAAAAAAAATCATCCACGGAATCCATATCATTGTAAACCTTACTCCCCCCAATTGCGTTGTATGATAAACGAAACCGACAAGGACGAGCCGGAATAAAGCACGTTCAACTATGTATCTTTCATTCTTTAAATATCTGGGATAATGAAAATCAATCCGAAACTGCATCTGAAGCTCAAGCTGAAGTTCGCCCTCCTGATATTTCTCATGGGGGTCGCGCTGACAGCACTGGCCCTCCCGGCTGTCGCCCAGGATGTCGACACGCTCAGGGTTGTGACCGACGACGAACTGATCGTCAAATCATCGCCGACCGGAATCAAAGTGGAGGAGGTGAATCCCTCGGAGGATTTCACCCCTCCCGAGCCGCCGGCCTTGAACGGGAATCCTATGGGACTTGACACACTGTTCACCATCACCGGACGTCCCCAGACAATATATGCCCGTCCCGCATCCTGGACATATTCCGATCCCTGGTGGCACGGCATATGGATAAACACCGCCGTTTACGCCGGGGCTTTTGTCGGCACACTATTCGTTCTTGAATGCCTCCCGGAAGACGCCACGGCCTGGAACCGCGCCGAACTCCGTCAGGATCCATTCTGGAAACGCTGGTATCAGAATATCTTCAAAAAAGGCCCGGAATGGGACCATGACAAATTCATATTCAACTATGTCCTCCACCCATATGCCGGGGCTGCCTACTTTATGGCAGCGCGAACATGCGGTTTCAATTTCTGGCAATCGTTCCTGTATAGCGCGTGTATCTCCACCATCGGCTGGGAATTCGGCATCGAGGCCTGTATGGAACGTCCCTCATACCAGGACCTGTTCATAACCCCGGTTGTAGGCAGTCTTATGGGTGAGGGATTCTACCGCCTGAAACGTATGATTGTCGACCGCGACTATTATGTGCTTGGCTCAAAAGTCATAGGCCACATATGCGCGTTTTTCCTTGACCCCATCAATGAAGTTGTCGGATTGCTAAGCCACCCATCAGACTGCCGCACAATCGGCCCCGGATGCCTACAGTCACAACCGCTGCTGATTCCATCTCCGGGTGCGTCATCCACCCCTTCCATTGGCTTCTCCATAGCCGCCACATTCTGACCCTGACATAAAACAAACAAGACGACCTCTTCCTGATAAAACCGGAGGGGGTCGTCCCGTTATAGGATGCCACATCAAAGGATGCGATGAAACTCCGAAAGACAGGTTTTGAGTTCTCACAGTCCTTTGTAATCCGCCTGGCAGGAATCCCGAAGGATAAGCTGCGTCCTCCCCGAAAGGAGGCTGGGGCCCGCCATTGGAAAGCGAGGTTGTCTCGGCATTTCATTAAAATTTGATGAGTTTCCCAATCAACTTTGGTGTGGCAAATATCATCATTTCTAACATTATCAAGTCAATACCACCGTATTGGAAGGTTCTCTAACCTCCGGCGTTCATTTTTATAACGCAAAATTAAGGCAATTCGTTTGAATATGCAATAGGCTGGCGTAAATTTTTTCAGGGCTGATGCAACCAATCCGCGACTTTCATCGTCAAAGTCAATGAACGTCCACAAAAAGAGACGATATTTCATCCATTATGATTAAACTTACAGAAATCAACAAGACATACCCCGGAGCAGTGCCGCTCCATGTCCTCAAAGGCATCAACCTGCATGTCGAACGTGGGGAACTGGTGTCAATTATGGGAGCGTCCGGCTCGGGGAAATCTACCCTCCTCAACATTCTCGGCATTCTCGACAATTATGATTCCGGGGAATATCTTCTCGATGGAACCCTCATCAAAAACCTGTCGGAAAACAAGGCGGCCGAATACCGCAACCGCATGATTGGTTTTGTGTTCCAGTCATTCAACCTTATCAATTACAAGAACGCGGTGGAGAATGTCGCGCTACCTCTCTTCTATCAAGGTGTCTCACGCCGCAAACGCAACAAACTGGCGATGGAGCAGCTCGACAAAATGGGACTCGCCGACCGCGCCCATCATCTCCCCGGAGAACTCTCGGGCGGCCAGAAACAGCGTGTGGCTATCGCACGGGCTATGATTACCAATCCGTCGATTATTCTCGCAGACGAGCCGACCGGCGCACTCGACTCCGCCACCTCCCGCGACGTGATGGCCCTTTTCCGCCAGCTCAACCGCCAGGATGGGAAGACAATCGTCATCGTCACCCATGACCCAGGAGTCGGCGAACAGTGTGACCGCATCATCCGCATATCCGACGGCCTCATACTCCCTTCCGGATCCAATTTAACCCACAACTGACCTCACCGTGTTTGACTTAGCCAACGAAATACTCCAGACCATGCGCCACAACAAGCTGCGCACAACCCTCACTGGGCTGTCGGTGGCGTGGGGCATCTTCATGCTCATCACTCTGGTCAGTGTCGCCAATGGCATCACGCGCTCTTTTAAGGAGGAGATGATGAATAGCGACAGCCAGAAGATATCCATATGGGGCGGAACCACAACGAAACCCTACCATGGATACCGTGAGGGAAGGAATATCGACTTGAAAAACAAAGACATCGATATTCTCAGCCATGAGCAGCGCGACGTGGTACAGGAGGTGACCTCCGAACTCAACGGCACCCAGTCGGGAATCTCGACTAACACCACGAATGTCCAGGCCGGTTTCACCGGAGTCTTCCCCTCCGCACTCGGGCTGAACAATCTCGAATTGATTGATGGCCGCTTCATATCTCAGAGCGACATTGACAAGAAGGCCAAAGTGATGGTTCTTCCTAAAGAATATGCCGAGCAGCTGTTCCCCCCTGACGGCAAGAAAGCTGTCGGCCAGAGAGTTGAATGTGCCGGACTGTCATTCCTTGTAATAGGTGTGTATGAATCACATCGACGCACCATATATATCCCCTACTCGACCGCCCGGGTGTTCTCGTCGGATAACACAAATCTTGACCAGATAATCCTGTTGCTCAACGGAGTCACTGAAATCGAACAGGCTGACAACATCGAGAAGGATGTGCGCCACACTCTCGCCTGGGCTCACGACTTCGACCCGGACGATGAGTCGGGAGTATGGATATGGAACGCTGTCTCGCAGGCCCTCACCGTGCAGGGAGCCATCGGCATCCTCAACATCGGGGTATGGGTACTCGGATTGCTCACCCTCTTGAGCGGCATAATCGGCATAAGCAACATCATGTTCGTGTCTGTCAAGGAACGTACCCATGAAATCGGTATCAGACGTGCGATAGGAGCCAAGCCTGTCAAGATTCTGACCCAGATTCTGACGGAATCGGTAGTGATAACCACCCTCTTCGGATATATCGGTATCGTGATGGGCACAGCCCTGACCGAAGTCCTGGCCTCGACAGTCGGACAAGGGATGTTTGATTACGCGCATGTCGACCTCCGGATTGCGATACAGGTGACAGTGGTGCTGATTGTCGCCGGAGCATTGGCCGGCTTGTTCCCGGCGCTGAAAGCACTGAAAGTAAAACCGGTCGAGGCTCTCCGCGACGAATGACGTTTCTCAAATCATATATTCTGCAGTGAAAATACCATTTTTCGACATAGAGAACTGGAAGGAAATCGGTTCGACCCTTGCGCGTAACAAGACGCGCACCTTCCTGACAGCCTTCGGTATCTTCTGGGGGGTATTCATGCTCGCCTGCCTGATGGGTGGTGCGCGTGGAGCTGAAGACCTGCTGAGAAGGAATTTCGAAGGGTTCGCCACCAACAGCGCGATAATTTTCCCGAACACCACGACCATCCCCTATATGGGACATGCCAAAGGTCGGCGCTGGCAGGCAGACCATACCGATATCGAGCGTCTGCGTGTACTGCTTCCCGAACTAAAGACAGTGACCTCCGAGTCAGCCGAAGGTAACGTCAGCTTCCGTAACGGCCGTCATTCGTTTTCCGGTCAGGTATGGGGTGTGGAGGAGGAATTCACGGATGTAATGCTTCCACATATCGACAGTGGCCGTTTCATCAACGACGCCGATGTCAGGTTTCAACGGAAAGTGGCGGTTGTGGGCAAGAAGGTCGCCAACGAGCTTTTCCCCGGTGAGACATCCCCGGTCGGGAAAACGATTCTTGTCAATGGAATCTCCTACACCATTGTCGGTATCGCCTACCAGACAAGCGAGATACAGATGAACGACCGTATCGACAACGTGGTGATGATTCCCACATCTACTTTCCAGAAAGGTTTCAACCGTGGCGACAAGGTAGATGTGATTATGATGGTGGGTAACCAGAAAGCGGATTTTACCAACCTTGAAGAGAAAATCAGGAAAGTGCTTTATTCCCGTCACCAGATTTCCCCCGACGACAACAGTGCCTTGTGGTATCTCAACATCTCGGCGGAATTTTCCAAGGTAGACAACCTCTTCATGGCAATTTCCTTCCTGGCCCTGTTCATCGGTCTGTCCACACTTATCGCCGGAATAATCGGAATAGGCAACATCATGTGGGTCATCGTCAAGGAGCGTACCCAGGAATTCGGCATCAGACGTGCCATCGGGGCCAAGCCGACCGACGTGACCGTCCAGATTCTGTCCGAGGGAGTGACATTGACAGCAATCGCGGGAATGGCGGGCATATCATTCGCCTGCATTGTCCTCGGCATCTCAGCCGCGCTGACAGCCAACGAGACATCCACCCCGAGATTCCAGATGACCCTGTGGCAGGCGTTGGTCATAATCGGCGTGTTTATCATCCTCGGCACACTCGCCGGCTTGATTCCCGCCATCAAAGCCATGCGTATCAAGCCCATCGAGGCCCTCAATGACAAATAAACAAAACAACAGCAGCATACAATCCAGAACTCATGAAAAAGTTTTTCAGAATCATTATGTGGTCTATAATCGGTGTCATATTCGCAGGCACCTTCGTGTACCTCTTCCTCAACTCCAAGGGACGCGAGACCACCTATGAACTTGTCTCTCCCACTACCGCCACCATCGAACGCACGACAGTGCTCACCGGTGACATCGAACCACGCGACGAAATCGAAATCAAACCTCAGATTTCAGGTATCATTAGCGAGATTCTTGTAGAACCGGGCGACCATGTCAACAATGGCGATGTCATTGCGAAAATCAAGGTAATTCCCGAGGCCACCCAGCTCTCATCCGCCGAAAGCCGTATCCGCGTGGCTAAAATCTCACTGGAGGAAGCACGTCTGACTTACGAGCGCACCAAGGCTCTATATGACAAGAAATATGAGAGCCGCGAGAAATATGAGACCGACCTGGCCGCATATGAACGGGCCAAGCAGGAACTTGACCAGGCCAACGACCAGCTGCGCATCGTGCGCGACGGCGTGTCAGCATTCGACACCCAAGGCTCAAACACTCTTGTCAGGGCCACAGTGACCGGTATCGTGCTGGAGGTGCCTGTGAAGGTCGGAAGCTCAGTAATTCAGTCAAACACATTCAACGACGGAACGACAATCGCCAAAATCGCCGATATGACCGACCTGATTTTCAAGGGGAAAATCGACGAGACTGAGGTTGACCTGCTCAGCGAGGGCATGAATGTCCGCATTGCCGTGGGAGCCATCCAAGGTTCTGACTACCCCGCTATAATCGAGAAAATCGCCCCTATGGCCACAGATGACAATGGCACCAATACTTTCGAAGTCAAAGCCGCCTTACAGTCACCTGAGACTGTTAAACTTCGTGCAGGTTACAGCGCCAACGCCACTGTGATACTCGAAAAGGCTGAGAATGTGATTTCCGTTCCGGAGCGTCTTATTGAATATGCCAATGATTCGACATTCGTATATGTGCTTACCTCTCCGGAGAATGATCCTCATCAGACCTTTGACAAAGTGGCTGTCCAGACCGGTCTTTCAAACGGTATCGATGTCGAATTGCGTGGCCCGGCATCAATCACCACCGGCTCACATCTGCGCGGCAACAAGGCTGACGACCAGAAGTAACAGCCTCCCTACTGATTAACAATTAATCCACTGACAAATGAAAAAATCCATAATAGCAGCTCTGGTCGTCATCGGCATTTCCGGCAAAGCTGCCGCCGATGAGGTGTGGTCGCTCCAACGCTGTGTCGATTACGCATTGGAGAACAACCTGACTGTCAAGAACTCGAAACTGCAGGTAGACCAATCGGAACTCGACGTGACATCTGCCAAGGATGCTTTCCTCCCCACCCTCTCGGCCAGCGCGTCGGAAGGCTTCAACTTCGGACGCGGCCTGACCTCCGACAACACTTACGCCGACCGCAACACCAGCACCTTCCAATGGGGCGTAAACATGTCGCTTCCCCTCTTCCAGGGTCTCTCGGATGTAAGGCAGCTGAAAGTGGCCAAATCATCCTTGCAACAGTATCTGATGGAATTCGAGGCCGCCAAAGATGACCTCACCCTCAATATAATGGCCCAATACCTCCAGGTGCTTTACAACAAGGAGGTCACCCGCAGCGCGAAATCACAGCTGGCTTACTCGACTTACGAAGTGGAACGCCAGCAGGCATTGGTGAATGAGGGAAAGGTGGCTGAGGCATATCTGTATGACGCTGAAGCCCAGCAAGCCCAGGACCGGCTGCAGGTTATCACGGCGGAAAATGATGTGCGGGTGGCATTGGTGAATCTCGCCAACCTGCTCCAGCTCCCTTCAGCCGAGGGCTTCGACATCGCCCCCATAGAGGAAGAGAATCCTGAAATTCCCGGACCGGATGTTGTCTACAGCCGTGCGCTTGAGCATAACCATTCAATTTTATCGGCCCGTCAGGGTATCACTACCGCCCGCGACCGGATATCCTACGCCCGGAGCGGATATATGCCTCGGTTGTCGTTCGATGCCTCGGTCGGTTCAAGCTACTACACCGTCGCCGGATTCGAGAACCAGGCGTTCGGCCCGCAGATGCGCAACAATTTCTCCACATATCTCGGGTTCAGGCTTTCAATACCCATTTTCGATGCCTTCTCGACCCGCAACAATGTCAGACGCGCCAAACTTCAGGAGACTTCGGCGATGCTTGAACTCGACCGCCGTGAAAGCGACCTCTACAAAACCATACAGCTCGCATACACCCAGGCCACTGGAGCGCGTGACAAATACATGACCTCCACGGAGACTTTGGAGAAAACAAGGCTCTCATTTGAAGCTACCCGCGAGAAATATTCCCTTGGCCGCGCCACCCCCACCGAATTCGAGCAGGCAAAAAACAACCTGTTCCGGGTGGAGGTATCACGCATCTCTTCCCGCTTTGAATACCTCCTGCGTTACCGTATTCTCCGGTTCTATGAGACGAACCGTCTCTGACGATAACCTTTAATTGAACGGCGACTAATTGAACGGCGACCCCGACTCCTTCCGGAATCGAGGTCGCCGTTCAATTTGCAACAGGTAGCTTGCACGCAAGCACACTGCCCTATCGCGTTATGCCTTGGCGGCTTCGTCAGCAGCTTCAGCAGCCTCGGCTGCCTTGTCCTCGGCGATTTCGTTGTCTTTGAATTCGGTCACACCGGCTGCGATAAGCTGGTTATACCAAGAGAAAAGCTTGCGGATATCGGTGGTGTAGACGCGATCCTCGTCGTAGTCGGGGAGGATTGTCTTGAAATATTCGCGTACCTTGGCATCATCTCCGAGAGCCTTCACATCCACCTCTTTGCCGCCGGTGGCCTCTTTCACCTTCTCCAGCACATCAGCCAGAGGGGTGTCGGAATCGGTGGTGTAAATGGCGATATCACCCAGAGACACGACCTTGTCGGAAGCGTAGGCAGGCTGACGGCGACCGGTGGCGATGTTCTCCACGATGAGCATATTGCGGCCCTGGCTTACAAGGCGATAGAGTCCGGGCTTGCCGGAAATCGAAAGAATTTTCTTAAGCATGGTTGATAAGTGTTGTTTGTTATTAGGGTATAACAATTCGGGTGCAAAGTTAGTTAACTCATTCTGCTTTTCCAAATTTTATAAAAATGGATGATGAATTTTATATAAATTTCGTTAACTTTGCACCGATTCCCGACTATCGACGCAATTCAATTGTTTCCAATAGTAACGAATACATGTTGCCGTCACGTTGCGTCAAACGTAGACATGCAACAAGACTGAAACTTAACATCAACTAAATATTTATCTAAGTATGAAAGCGTTAAAGACTTTATGCCTCGGTATGGTTGCGGCAGGGATGCTGCTTACCGGATGTAATTCAATGACCAACACCGGCAAAGGCGCACTCATCGGCGGTGGCGGCGGCGGCGCACTCGGCGCAGGCCTCGGCGCACTGATTGGTGGCGGCAAAGGCGCAGGTATCGGTGCTGCAATCGGTACCGCAGTAGGTGCCGGCGCAGGCGCACTCATCGGCAACCGTATGGACAAGCAGGCAAAACAGCTTGAGGAACAGCTCCAGAACGCACAGGTTGAGCGTGTGGATGACCAGAACGGTCTGGCCGCCATCAAGGTGACCTTCCCCGGCGGAATCCTCTTCCCCACCAACGGCACGACCCTGAGCGCAAGCGCACAGACCGAACTCGCCCAGTTCGCTGCATCGCTCAAGCAGAACGCCGAGACCAACGTGCAGATTTTCGGTTTCACCGACAATACCGGCTCACTCGAAGTCAACACCCGTGTGGCCGACGGACGTGCCCTGGCTGTAGACCGTTTCCTGGTTGACAGCGGTATCTCACCCACCCGTCTGACCTATCAGGGTATCCCGATGGCCGACTATGTCGCTTCAAACGACACACCTGCCGGACGTGCCCAGAACCGTCGTGTGGAGATCTACATCACCGCCAACCAGCAGATGATTCAGCAGGCTGAAAACGGTACCCTCAAGTAATTCCATTCCCCTCTAATACATATACTACTACTACGACAATCCCCCGCTTCGGAGTTCGCGAACCGGGGGATTGTCGTATCTGTATTGTTTCAGTCAATGTATCAGCCGAGCAACGCCAGAGATGCGCGGAGGGCATCCAGACGGGCGATGGTATCGGCCTGCTTGCGACGTTCAGCTTCGATGACAGCCGCAGGAGCCTTCGAGACGAAACGCTCGTTGGCGAGCTTGGCCTCGATTTTACGGAGGAAGTCGCTATGATATGCAATCTCTTTCTCAATCTTGGCACGTTCGGCCTCGACATCGATGTTTGCTGACAGAGGTATCGCAAATTCAGTGGTGTCAACAATGAATCCGGCGGCAGGTCCCTCAGGCTTGGAAGAGTCGGCGACGATTTCTGACAGGTTGGCAAGCTTCTTCACCAGAGCCTCCACACCGGCCGAGAGTCCGGAGGGACGGTTGATGACAAGGAGCTGCAACGCGTCGCGCTGGGGAAGATTCTTCGATGCGCGGACACCACGGACAGCGGTCAGGAGTTCAAGGGCGAAATCCATCTCTTTCAGCAGCGCGGTGTCGGTTGTGGTCGCTTGGGGCATCATCTGCACCATCAGGGACTCGCCGGGACGGCGCTCCTCAAGGTTCTGCCAGATTTCCTCAGTGATGAACGGCATGAAGGGATGGAGCAGACGCAGGAGGTCATCGAAGAAACTTACAGTGCGGTCATAAACCTCCTTGTCAATCGGTGTTCCGAATGCCGGTTTCACCATCTCAAGGTAGGAGGAGGAGAAATCGTCACGGATAAGACGATATAGGAGGTTTGCGGCCTCGGAGATACGGAATTTCTCCATCAGGTCATTCACTTCGGCCACGGCTGCTGACAGACGCGAGCTGAACCAGTCGATTGCAGCCTTGTCGGCGGCGGTCAGCCCGTTGGAGGAAGCGGCTTCTGTGGATTCAGGACACCATCCGGCAATCAGACGGAACACATTCCAGAGCTTATTGGAGAAGTTTCGTCCGGTCTCGCAAAGTTTTTCATCGAAGAGAATGTCGTTTCCGGCGGGTGCGGAAAGCATAAGGCCCAGACGTACACCATCCGCTCCGAAATTGGCAATCAGTTCCAGCGGATCGGGGGAATTGCCGAGCGACTTGCTCATCTTGCGGCCAAGGCTGTCGCGGACGATACCGGTGAAGTAGACATTCTTGAACGGCTCTTTGCCGATATATTCATATCCGGCCATAATCATACGGGCCACCCAGAAGAAGATGATGTCGGGTCCGGTGACAAGTGTGGCGGTCGGGTAATAGTAGCTGATTTCCTCGTTGCCGGGGTTGTTGATACCGTCGAAGAGGGTGATGGGCCACAGCCAGGAGGAGAACCAGGTGTCGAGCGCGCCGGCATCCTGTGTGAGGTCTGACGCGCAGATGTCCTGACAGCCGGTGATGGCGTGAACCTTCTCCAGGGCTTTGTCAAGCGACTCGGCAACCACAAAGGTCTCCTTGTCGGGATTGGCGGGATCGGTATAATAGTAGGCGGGTATGCGGTGTCCCCACCAGAGCTGACGGCTGATACACCAGTCCTGGATGTTCTCCAGCCATACACGGTATGTCGACTTGTATTTCTCCGGCACGAACTTGATGATGTCATCCATCACAGGGGAGAGGGAGATGTCGGCGAAGTGCTTCATGTTCACGAACCACTGGAGCGAGAGACGCGGTTCGATGGCCACCTTTGTACGCTCCGAGAAGCCGACATTGTTGACGTAATCCTCGACCTTCTCCATCAAGCCTGCCTTTTCGAGATCTTCGGCGATTTTGTCGCGGACCTCGAAGCGATCCATACCGACATAAAGCCCGGCCTCTTCCGACAAAGTGGCATCCTCATTGAAGATGTCTATCGAGGGAAGGTTGTGGGTCTTTCCGAGCATATAGTCATTCTTGTCATGGGCCGGGGTCACTTTCAGACAGCCTGTACCGAAGTCCACCTCCACATATCGGTCTTCGATGACCGGAATCACGCGGCCCACGAGAGGCACGACAACTTTTTTGCCCTTGAGCCAGGCGTTCTTGGGGTCTTTGGGGTTGATACACATCGCGGTGTCACCCATAATGGTCTCGGGACGGGTTGTGGCCACAACAGCATATTTGCGGCCATCCTTGTCGATATGGACAACATTGCCACCCTCTTCGCTGACAGCATCGGAGGTCTCCCCTTCCGCCAGATAATAACGGAGATAGTAGAGTTTCGACTGCTCCTGAACGAAGTACACCTCATCGTCAGAGATAGCGGTGCGGTTGACAGGATCCCAGTTGACCATACGGAGACCACGATAAATCAGCCCCTTCTCATAGAGGTCACAGAAGACCTTGGTGACAGCCTCCGAGCGGAGGGGGTCCATTGTGAACGCCGTGCGGTCCCAGTCGCAGGAAGCACCGAGTTTACGGAGCTGCTGGAGGATGATTCCCCCATGATGACGGGTCCAGTCCCAGGCGTGTTCAAGGAATTCCTCACGGGTGAGGTCGGTCTTCTTGATGCCCTGGGCGGCGAGTTTCGCGATTACTTTGGTCTCGGTGGCGATTGAGGCATGGTCGGTGCCCGGCACCCAGCATGCGTTCTTACCCTGCATACGCGCACGGCGGATGAGGATATCCTGGATGGTCTCATTGAGCATATGGCCCATATGAAGCACACCGGTGACATTTGGCGGGGGGATTACGATTGTGTAGGGTTCCCTTGCGTCAGGCTTGGAGCTGAAAAGTTTATGCTCCATCCAGTAGGCATACCATTTATCTTCAACCTCTGCGGGGTTGTATTTGGAGGCTAATTCTTTCATAAAGTTCATTTTGCCCGCAAAATTACAAAAAATCAGCGAAATTTCGTTAACTTTGCCGTGAAGAATCGCCCGGTTTCACCCCGGGCCTGATTCCAGTCATCAAATTTTAACTGCATACCACCATGAACAAATCCCTTCTGCCCGTCGCAGCCGCGTCGCTGATGGCCATCGCCACAAGCTGCGGACAACAGGAAGAAATGATTGAGAAGCCCGACTTCACGTCAGCCACAGGCATCTTCGACATCGATGCGCTGGAGGCCCTGGGGCGTGTGTCAAATCCTCAGGTGTCACCCGACGGAAAGAAAGTCCTCTACGGTGTCAGCTATGAAAGCGTCGAACTCAACAAGAGCAACAATGAGCTGTACACCATGAACCTCGACGGCTCCGACGTGAAGCGTCTGACCAAGACAGCCATGTCAGAAGCAGAGGCTGTCTGGATTGACAACGGCCGCAAAATCGCATTCGTGGCAGCCCATGACGGCAAACCCCAGCTCTGGGTGATGAACGCCGACGGCTCCAACCGCCGTGTGGTAAGCCGTCTTGAGAACGGTGTCGGCGGTTTCAAGGTTTCCCCTGACGGGAAGAAAGTTGTCATCGTCTCCACAGTAAAATACAACCGCACCGCCCAGGATGTCTATCCCGACCTCACCAAGGCTACCGGACGTCTCATCGACGACCTCATGTACAAGCACTGGGACGAGTGGGTTACAGAAATCCCCCACCCCTTCATCGCCGATTTCGACAACTACCGCCTGACCAACATCAAGGACATCATGGAGGGGGAGCGGTTTGAGTCCCCGATGAAACCTTTCGGAGGCATCGAGTCATTCGCCTGGTCTCCCGACTCGCGCGAACTTGTATATGTCAGCCGCAAGAAGGAGGGTATGGAGTATGCCGTCTCAACCAACTCTGACCTCTATTGCTACAATCTCGAATCCGGCGAGACCCGCAACCTGACCGAGGGTATGATGGGTTATGACACAAATCCCGCCTTCTCTCCCGACGGCACCAAGCTCGCATGGCTCTCGATGGAGCATGACGGATATGAGAGCGACAAAAACCGCATCTTCGTGATGGACATGGCAACCGGCGAGAAGACCGACCTGACAGCCGACTGGGACTACACAGCCGATCAGATTGCCTGGTATCCCGACAGCAAAAAGCTCTATTTCATCGCCGCATACCAAGGTGTCACCCCAATCTTCTCCATCGACGTGGAAAGCCACAAGGTTGACTTCGTTACAGGGAAGCAGGATATCTGTGACTACGCGGCCCTCGCTCCGGTCGATGGCAACACCCTCATCACAATGCGCCACTCATTTCTCTACCCCAACGAGATTTTCTCTGTGGTAAACAATGTGGCGACCCCCATCACCGAGGTCAACAAGGATATCCTCGGCCAGATTGACGCTCCCAAGATGGAGAAGGTGATGGTGCCCACCACCGACGGCAAGGAGATGACCACTTGGGTAATCTATCCCCCGAAATTCGACAAGACCAAGAAATATCCCGCCATCCTGTATTGCCAGGGTGGCCCCCAGCAGGCAGTAAGCCAGTTCTGGAGCTACCGCTGGAATCTTATGCTGATGGCCTCCAAGGGTTACATTGTGATTGCCCCCAACCGCCGCGGTCTTCCCGGCTTCGGCACCGAATGGAACGCCCAGATTTCAGGCGATTATCCCGGCCAGAACATGCAGGACTACCTCTCGGCAGTCGACTATATGAAGCAGCAGCCCTATGTTGACGGCGCACATATCGGCGCGGTCGGCGCAAGCTACGGCGGATTCTCGGTATATATGCTCGCCGGTATCCACCAGGGACGTTTCGCAGCCTTTATCGCCCACGCAGGTATCTTCAATATGGAAGCCCAGTATCTCGAGACCGAGGAGATGTGGTTTGCCAACTGGGATATGGGTGGCGCGTTCTGGGACAAGAACAACCCTGTCGCCCAGCGTACCTTCGCCAACTCCCCCCACAAATTCGTCGACAACTGGGACACCCCCATCCTCGTAACCCACGGCGAATATGACTTCCGCATCCTCTCCTCACAGGGAGAAATGGCTTTCAACGCCGCCCGTCTGCGTGGTGTTCCCGCCGAGATGCTCATCTTCCCCGACGAGAACCACTGGATTCTGAAACCCCAGAACGCCATCATGTGGCAGCGCGTCTTCTTCCGCTGGCTCGACCGCTGGCTGAAACCCACCGCCGCCGAAGAGGCCCAGCCGGAGATTGAGTCTTAATCATATGCTATCCGTACTCTCAGATAATAATATCTGTTGACCTTTTAACCGTTCAATGATGAGGGAATGCTGTCAGCATTCCCTCATCATTGAGTATCTGAAGATTGTCAAACTTAAATATAAGCCGTCACTAGTTGTGTGATAGAAATATGCCAATCAAAATAGACAATAATCTTTCGTTCCATCCTAAGAAAGATTTAATTGCAATAGACTTATTAAAATTCTTTTTTGCCATTTGTGTCCTCTTACTACATACTCACTGGTTACATAATCTAATTGACGAAAGCTTTTGGGGGAGGGTGACATATTTCTTCTGTATGAATGCGGTACCTTTCTTTTTCACCACCGGGGGATTCTTTATTATCAAAAAAATCAATCATAACTTAACGCCTAAAGAAAACATCTCCATTGTCAAACCGATATTGCAATATTGGAGGAAGATGGCTTTATTATATATTTTCTGGTGTATAAGCAGATATTTATGTCTATTGATATGTGGGATGCCATTTCAATCAAGTTTTACTAACTTTTTAGAATGGTTTTTCCTCATTGGGTATGATGTATATTGGTATTTATGGTCTATTATTGGTTTCACCCCATTATTCATTGCTTTCATAACATATTATTACTTCCACCGACGGAGACCCTCTGATTTTCTTTGGTTGATTTCGATAATATCAATCTTGCTTATGTTACTCAATGGATGTGAAAATACTACGACACCCAATTATCTGCTTCCGATAAAATGGTTATATTATATACAATCCCACGTTTGTTGTATCTCAATGATTCTGTTCGGATTCATCTTTTTCTTGTTAGGAGGTTATCTTGCAATGACAGAAGCAAGCTCAAGTCTTCTATCATCTATATGTATTATTATGGTTGGATATCTCCTCTTTTATTGGCCAAACTCAGTTTCATATTTCAAGGTATGCTTATTAGGCAACATTCTTTCCGCCTATGGCATATTTACATTAGCATTAAAGTGGAGACCCCGCATATCACACAGAATCTCCTTTACCATAAGGAAAATGAGCGCATGGATATACTTCACACACGTTTTTATTATCTCATTTTATGGAGCATTTTACGGTAAAATATACGGAGAGGGTGCCCATCTCGAAAAATCGGCTACAACTACTCTCATCATCTTTTTCCTATGCATTATGTCTGCGTTTTTATGTACGCAAATCTCGAAAATCAAATATTTCAAATGGATGAACAAGTTGATATGACAATTCAGAAAATTAATAGGCCAAGAGCACTTCGCCATCAAACTTTCCATCTGCCATAATTGTTATCTTGGCAGATTTACTGACGAGCTTTTGTCAGTCCATGCAAGTTTGGCACAGTTTTCGCTAATATCATAAATCGGGAAGCAGACCTTGGCATCAAGGATGTTCCTCCTATCCACAATGACAATTGAAAATCTAAAATAACAATAACTCAATCATGAAACTCAAACCGCTGGCCGACCGCGTGCTGATTCAGCCCACCCCGGCCGAAGAAACCACTCTCTCAGGCATCATCATCCCCGACTCCGCGAAGGAAAAGCCCCTCAAAGGCACCATCATCGCTGCCGGAAAAGGCACCAAGGATGAAGAAATGATTCTCAAGGAAGGTGACAAGGTATTGTATGGCAAATATGCCGGTACCGAAATCGAACTTGACGGGGAGAAATACCTCATCATGCGCCAGGCCGATGTCCTCGGTGTGTTTGAATAATTCCTGAAACTACAACCCAAAAACAAGAAACTCTCTCAACAACTATACCACAATGGCTAAAGAAATCAAATTCGATATCAAGGCTCGCGAAGAGCTGAAAAAAGGTGTTGACGCTCTGGCCGACGCCGTCAAAGTAACCCTTGGCCCCAAAGGCCGCAACGTAATCATCGAGAAGAAATACGGTGCACCCCATATCACCAAGGATGGTGTCTCTGTGGCTCGCGAAATCGAGCTTGAAGACGCTTTCCAGAATATGGGCGCACAGCTCGTTAAGGAGGTAGCCTCCAAGACCGGTGACGACGCAGGTGACGGCACAACAACCGCTACCGTCCTCGCCCAGGCCATCATCACCCACGGACTCAAGAATGTAGCCGCCGGTGCCAACCCCATGGATGTCAAGCGCGGTATCGACAAGGCTGTTGCAGCCATCGTCGAGGGCATCAAGGCACAGGCCGAGGAGGTAGGTGACGACTTCAAGAAAATCGAGGATGTCGCCCGTATCTCTGCCAACAACGACGAGGCTATCGGTCATCTCATCGCCGAGGCCATGAAGAAGGTCAAGAAAGAGGGTGTCATCACCGTCGACGAGGCAAAGGGCACCGAGACCACTGTCGATATCGTCGAGGGTATGCAGTTTGACCGTGGTTACATCTCCCCCTATTTCGTCACCGACGGCGAGAAAATGGAGTGCGTGATGGAGTCACCCTACATCCTTCTCTATGACAAGAAGATTTCCAACCTCAAGGATATGCTTCCCATCCTCGAAGCGACCGCCCAGAGCGGACGCGGCCTTCTGATTATCGCCGAGGATGTAGACCAGGAAGCTCTCGCCACCCTCGTTGTCAACCGTCTGCGCGGCTCCCTGAAGGTGTGCGCTGTCAAGGCTCCCGGCTTCGGCGACCGTCGCAAGGAGATGCTTGAGGATATCGCCATCCTTACCGGCGGTGTAGTGGTCAGCGAGGAGAAGGGCATGCGTCTCGACGCAGCTAACCTCGAAGTTCTCGGAAAAGCCGAAAAGGTGACCGTCAACAAAGAGAACACCACCATCGTCAACGGTGCCGGTGAGAAAGATAAAATCGCTGCCCGTGTGGCCCAGATCAAAGCCCAGATTGAGCAGACCAAGAGCGATTACGACCGCGAGAAGCTCCAGGAACGTCTGGCCAAGCTCGCCGGCGGTGTAGCAGTCCTCCATATCGGCGCACCTTCCGAGGTCGAGATGAAAGAGAAGAAAGACCGCGTTGACGACGCGCTTTCCGCCACCCGTGCGGCAATCGCCGAAGGTATTGTCCCCGGCGGCGGTGTGGCTTACATCCGTGCGATGAAGAACGCCGAAGGTCTCCGTGGCTCCAACGATGATGAGGAGACCGGTATCCATATCGTTCTCCGCGCCATCGAGGAACCCCTCCGCCAGATTGTGGCCAACGCCGGTGTCGAAGGTGCCGTGGTTGTTCAGAAAGTCAAGGAAGGCAATGCCGACTTCGGCTACAACGCCCGCACCGATGTCTACGAGAATCTGATGGCTGCCGGCGTAATCGACCCGGCCAAGGTGACCCGTGTGGCTCTCGAGAACGCAGCTTCCATCGCCGGGATGTTCCTCACCACCGAATGTGTCATCGCCGACAAGAAGGAAGACACTCCCGCCCCCAACCCTGCCGCTATGGGCGGAATGGGAGGTATGGGCGGCATGATGTAAGCCACTCATACCTAATGACTTTGCCTATGGATTTCAACGCATTGCGAGGTCATTCAAATACTTACGACAGAATCACCTCCAAAAGTGGGGGTGATTTTGTTGTCTGTTTATTGCCCGTTTCCGAGTGATTCAACTAAATTCCGAACCGATTTGTTGTCCTGAAAAATGAACCTCCGAATAGTCATATTGAAAGCAAAGCAGCGGGCCGACGGATCTAACAAAATCCGTATCGCAGTCTCACACAATTCGACCACCCGCTACATTCCTACCAGATTCGTTGTGGATGGGGAAAGGAACCTGCGCAACGGCGTTGTGGTCAATATGGCTAATGCTGCTTACATCAATCAGCAACTCCGAACACAACTCAACAAGATCTATACAATCTTCGACTCTTTGGAGGACCGGGACGCTTACACCTGTTCACAGCTCATCAAGGTCATCAAGCACAAGATGACCAAAGGAACAATCCGGACGGTCGAGGAAATAGACTTTGAGATGCTTCGCGTGAAACAGCACTCATGGTCGAAAGGAACAATCAGGCTCCATAAGGACGGTATCAACCGTTTCATTGAATATGCGGGCAAGAACTTCATTCTGTCTATGCTTGACTCCGCTATGCTCTATGCCTACAAGAACCACCTGAAAAAGCTGGGGATGTCGGAAACGACTGTCGGCATACGAATCGGTGTCATCCGGCGCCTGGTCTATTTCGCAACGACACATGGATACGCAAAGTATGATATTCCACCGTTTTTTGACTACAAGGAGCAGATACCTTTGGCGAGGGACATTGCTCTCACTCTCGACCAACTGCGTGAGGTCCGGGATATGGAGGTAACTGGTAAGTGGGAGGAATGTGCCCGCGACATCTTTATGCTTTCCTTCTACCTATGTGGAATGAATATGGCGGACATCCTTAAACAGGACTTGACGAAAAAGTTCGTGAAGTTCATCCGAGTAAAGACAAGGAGCAGGCGCAATCCTAACGAGCAGACTGAATTTTCCATACAGCCGGAGGCTCGCGCTATCATCGACAAGTATATGAGTGAGGATGGTAAGCTACGCTTCTACGGCAGGGAAACAAAAAAGTCAATCCAGCATATCACGGACGACTACTTACGCAAAATCCGTCAGACGCTTGGGATTGACAAAATGGTGTTTTACTCTGCGAGAAAGACTTTCGCTCAAATTTCAAACGAGCTGATGATTAAAGACTCCATCATCGAGTATTGCCTGGGCGATGCTCCTTCAAATCCAAGAAGGGCATTGAATTTCTACATCAAAATAAACAGGCGAATAGCTGACAAGGCTATCCGAAAGGTGTTTGATGCTGTTGCATCTGACAAGACTTTGGAGCAACTTATGAATGAGGCTGACGTATGAGGTTGAAACATTTCAGGCACAAGGTCTGCGCCTTACCATTATTGATAAGCACTTTGATGCCTTCGGCACGCAACTTAGTGTAGGATGGCTTATAGCCATAAAAGCATCCGAGTGGTTTATCGCACATATCGCAGTAAACGTAATACGACTTTATAATCATATCATTCTCCTTTCTTCGTAGGGATGTAATTCGGGCAAACCTTGTCGCTCAACTTGACAAAGGTGTAGAGGTCCTGCATAGCGCAGTAATACGGCTCATCTTCTTCTGTGATGCAATAAGCGCACGAGCAGCACGTCTTCGGTTTCTGTTGGGATGATTCAGCCATTGCAACCTCCTTTCAACAAGTCCGGCGAGGTATGTATGTCGCCGATGATTTCGACTTGGCTAAAATCAAGGTCAGACATGAGGAATGGCTTATTCGACTCTACATCCTCAGCCATAAATGCGGCGATGTCATCATACCAACAGACTTCATAGCGAAGGTCTCCATCTTCTATCACATCTCCTTCGTAGATGTCCTTACCGTGCTTATCGGTAAGTCCAGTGTAAAGACCGACTGTATCTCTATCGACCTCTACAAAATCACAAATGACTTGATCTCCCTTGCACGTTCCACATGGGATGATGTGTGCGGTTTGGCTATCGGGGAAGTATGCGAGGGAGCCATACCACCAGTAATCTCCGGCGACTTTCGCGCCTCTGAATTTACAGGTACTCATTTCTCGCCTCCTTCCTCCAGTACATCAATAAGATTCTGCATTGCTTCGGCAACCTTATTGGCTCTTTTGATGCGGGCAGTTTCTTCTTTGGTATGACCTCGGCGCAAATCAGCATATCCGATAGTATTATCTATATCTTCTTCAACTTTGGAGAGCTTCGTGTGATGATACTTCAAAACAGGTATGAGCCTGCTTTCGATGGTCAGTGCATCCGAACAAGACTTATAGCCTTGAATGAAGCAGTCAACATTTTTGTCGTTGAGCTTTCCGCTACCACGGAGTTGAGCCATTGCGAGCAGAGCTACATCGTCTGCATCCATAGCTAAGGGAGTGTTCTTTACTTTCATATCTTTTCTATTAGGTCTCTGAATACTCGTTCTTTCTCTATGTACTTCATAGAAAATTTTTCGCGCATCTCTTTTTTAGTCTTACCGACAACCATACGGAAATTACTTACCCCTACAAAGCAATAATCATGATGGTGGCGACAATTTTCATCTAAAGCCATTTTGATTTCAAGTTCACAATATCGGTAACTATCGTTCTGTACTCCTTCGTAGCCTTTAGACATAATGAAATGGCCGAGGGAATTTGCTTCCTCGAAAGATCGGCATAAGGTAAAAATCCGTTTCATCGCTTCTCTGCGTTTAACAATTCGGGGTTATCATGGATATTGCCGATTATTTCGGTTTCTTTGATAGTACTTGCGACACCGATACATTGCATTCCATGCTCTCTTGGACGACCGATGAAAACTCCAGATGGATTCCAGATGACAACGCCTATTTTCTCGAAGTCATACTCCTTCCATTTCAAGATGTCTCCTTCATAGACCTCTCTTTTGTTTCGGTCTGTCAACTCAACGAACTGGCCGACGGTTTCATGGCTGACTTCTTCAAGATGAAATAGTTCTCCGAATGGGGCTATACAAGGGCGCTTCCCGTTTGGCACCAATGCGCCGACAAGCCACTCTTTGGTATCAGTGCTTTTGCCTCTGAATTTATATCTCCTCATATCCATCTACATTTTCAGGGCGTTTAACATAGAGCTTTGCTTCGATTGTGTTGATATATGGGTCTCCGTCGTTTACAGTGAACAGGATTGCTCTGTTGCACACAAGGTCTTTCGCCAATAACTGCGTCAGTTGGTGGCGAATAATGTCGAAGTCTAACATCTTTGCACCTTTGGGGTATTGATACCCAATGCTTAATAATTTAAGATCTCCTACTTTACAATTAAGAGGAGGTAGATACTTTCCTTCGGGCGAAATCTTATCGGCCCATCTACGAAGGATTTTCGCTATCTTTTTTTTCATTTTCATACTGATTTATTTTGTTCTTGTGGTATTCGTAGCAGACATGATTTGAGAATGTGCATACCAACATTGCTATCGCCATCAAGTAATTGCGATGCAATGTCTCGATGATGGTCAACGCCGCACCCATCAATACAACTATCAGGCAGTAATTCTTTAAGAAATGATGCAGTTTCATTACTTTGGTTATTTCGTATTTGCACAACTGCGAATCTTGTTGATTAACGCTGTTGTGGAATAAACTTCCTCTATATCGGGAATGATGACCAATTCAGCCTCCCCCGATGGTATCTCAACCTTGTGACCATATATGACTGGAGAGTTCTTGAACACCTTATTTGCGATAGGATAGAAATCCTCTATATTTCTGATGTCGTCCATCTGAAATACGGCATCTACACATTTGAGTGCATCTACCATTGCCATTCGATGATGTTCCGGAATCATCGGAGTCTTATTCTTGTTCTTTCCGATAAGCATATCAGAATCAACCCCGACAATAAGAAAATCACATTGCGCACGACACTTCTCCAGATAACGCAAATGATAGAAGTGGAGCAGGTCGAAACATCCACTTGTTAGACCTACGACCTTACCAGTCAAATCGAGTTTATGGACTTCATTTCTGCGAATAATCATATATTACCTCCTTCCTTAGATTTGGCGATTAGAGCATCAGCATACTTAAATGATGCTTCGGTGATGTATTCAACCGATTTACTTTTCATATTGGCATCTACTGGCGAGGCAAGTAATCCTTGCATTGCCATAGAAGCTATTTTTAATCTGAGTTCATTTTCAGCAACTTGCATTTTTAATTCCCCCGAATTCGAGGGAATTAGGCGCGGGCCTCGTTTACCATTACGACATCCGGGAACGATATGAGGCTGAGACATCATAATGCTTGGAACATAAGTAAGTTCAAGGTGGCTGTTGCGAATCCACGCATTACCTTTGGAGTAAAGAAATAGGACATAGCATTTACAATTCCTGGCATCTACATCTATGACCTGACCGACGGCACCAATCAGAATTTGCTCTGCTTCCGTAGAGGCTCCAGTTATTCTCACTACATCTCCGGCGATGAATGATGGTGAAGCGGTTTGCTCTGCACTATCAGAAGAGAGACACCGAACACCGAATAGCTCAGTAAGACGAGCCTTCAACAGTACGGCACCTTGATTGGTCGGGTCGGTTTTCAGGATCTCCTCATTGTAGGCATACATATCCTGAACCTTTTCTTTCGGGCAACTCAACATTGCTTTAGAATCAGCGCTTTTGGTGTGAAACTTACCTATATTGAAAGCGGCGTTATATGCGTATTCAAATGCAGATTGCTTCCCGATTTCTTCTTCTCCACCACCGAGTCTGAGGAAGGTCTCCCAACACTCGGTTTTCTTCTTTTCATATTCTTCTGTATTCATTATGCGGCTGTTTTAGATTAAATGTATCTTAGTATTTGGGGCCTCCGACGGTCGATTTCGCCACACAAAGCCTCGCACCATACACGCGCGACAGTAACTTCAACTGCGTTCCCGATAAATTTCTTTTGAACTGCCTGAGTGCCAACCAATACATAATCTTCGGGGAAACCCTGTATCAGCAAAAGCTCCGGGATTTTAAGCATACGCATATAGATGTCGTCAATATTGTATAGTTGCATGAACTTCTTGATTTTTACAGTCATTGGAGAATCTGTATCATAAATCTCAACCCTAACAGTACCATGTTCGACTGTAACAAAAGACGGTGGACGCTTATCCATTCGTGCTATGAGCGTGAAACATGGATTGTCAACAGAACTTCCGGCAGAATCGAATTGAGGATTTACGAGGAAGTGCTTACGGACTGTTACAAGGTGATGCTTTGGATTGGTAGTTATCGTTCCTGCAACCGAATCTACTGAAGACGGCTTACCATTGCCATACTGCATATCAAGGAAATGCACTTGCACAAGGGACATCTTATCTTTTGTAGTGAGTGTTGCGGCAGGAGAATCAAGAGGCGTATTGAAACCGTTACCGTAATGGACCGACACAAATGCGTGATGGTCTATACAAGTGATTGTCCCAGCAGGACCGTCAATGGAGATGTTCTTATCGGCAGGGGCACCGCTGAATTGCTTTGAGAGGAACGCATTGCTGTCCCCGGGGATAAATTTGACAAGTCCGGCGTAGATTCGTTCAAGGGTCTTTTCTGACAAAGGCTTTTTTCTATTAAAGATAGAATTTCCTTCATCTTCAAGATCAAGGACTTCCCGAACAGGCTTCCATTTCTTAATCTCTCCGAACAATCCTGATTCTCCAGTCTTGCTGTGAGTAGGTTCGGGGAAAATTATCGGAAGTCCATACTTGGCAAATATGCCGAAGAAACGCTTACGAGATGTGTATGCACCATAGTCTGCGGCATTCATTATACGATACTCATAATCGTAACCATATCGTTTTACTTTGTTGACCCATCGGACGTAGGAACGACCTCTGTCCTTAGACAACGGACGACCATTCTCATCGAGTGAGCCCCAAGACATAAACTCCTCTACATTCTCAATCTGAATGTAATCGGGATTGATGGTCTCAATGTATCGGAACAGATGCTCGGCAAGGGTCCGGCTATCTGCATCTCTTGGCTTGCCACCTTTAGCCTTACTAAAGTTGGTACATTCTAAGGATGCCCAAAGAACAATAAGTGCTTCGGGATTCTTTGACCTACATTCTTCGAGATGAGTCATTAATGGAGATAACTCAAGAGTCCTAATGTCTTCCGAAAAATGCAGAGCATTGGGATGATTGGCAGCGTGGGAGGCGATAGCCTTTGCATCATGGTTGACACAAGCTATGACTTCCGCACAACTTTCCCCGGAGAGCCTTGCAGAATTGACTCCGGTTGATGTACCGCCAGCACCGCAGAATAGGTCTATGTATAAAAGTTGTTTCATTTCTTTCCGTATGCTTTTATATGAACTTGCAACGTCTTAGCGTCGTTGACTATCTGCTCCGCGAGAGCATTGATTGTACTGGTACCGAGACTTGCATTCCAATAGGATGTTCCGAGGGATTCAAGCTCACAAATGGATGCTTTAAGTCTGACTACTGCATTTTGTATTCTTTCATTCATTATTTTCTTCTTTGATGTTCAACTTTTCAAAATAGAATACTATCGGTTTTTCAACTTTAACTATTAGTCCATAAGCGAGAGACATCTTCCCCTGAAAGGTCTTACAGAGAGTTTCACATTGAGCTTTGACCTGCTTTCGGAAATCTTCAATGTCGCACGTTCCTTTTCGGAAATTGCATGAGCGACACGACGGAAGCAGATTGCCAATATCGTCAGTTCCGCGAGTCCAGCCGCCCATCTCAATCTGCCAGTCCGAGAAATTTCGTAGCAGTGGGATGATGTGATCAACTTGCATATCCTTGTAAGCAATCTCCTTACCGCAGTAGGCACAATGTCCTCCACATTTATCATATACAAGCTGACGGACTTTCTTCGATATGCTCATAGCTCATTTTGTTTTGCTTCGCAAGATGGATGGATTGGAATATTTTTCAGCTCCTTGATTTGAGCCTCACACTTCTCAATGCGTTCTTTTATCCGGTCGCTCTTTGTGGTAGAGATGGTACATTTTACATGACGCATGGCGTGTCCCCATCCCATATTATTAATCTTCCTATTTTCTTCGCATTTTGCTTCATACAGCTTAGACCTAAGTGCTTCAAGGCGTTCATGCAATTTAGCCAACTTGACTTCTCTTTGTTTAGTTGTCATATAAGTTGTTTTTAGTTGTTTAACTTAGGGACAGCGGGCAGAGGACACCAGTGGGATATTTCTGTTAGCTCATAGATACCAAGACCATCAATGTACCACATTTCGTCGTCATCATCGTAATATCCTGTAAATCTGGAACTGTCAAAAAAAACAAGCACTAATTCTCCATCCTCAGGCAAACGCTCTTTGGCATTAATCCATTCAGACTTACGGACATATTCAACATCTTTGTCGAATACCTTATTTTCGCTCCATGTTACCTCTGACAGGTCGCGAAAATCAGCGTCTTCGGGGACTTCTTCTCCGAGGTTGAGCCATATTTTTTCGGGGATATTAATCATCTTTGAAGTTTTCTTATTTCCTATTATTAGGATGATTGGTAAGGTCTGACAGCAATAGACAAATTACGAGACTTGTTTGATGGCACTCATTATGGCTGCGTCGAGTGCGCCGGCGCAAGTATCATAATGACCTTCAACTGGGATACACAGACCTCCATCTATCCACTGCTTCGCTCCTTGCCAGACTTGATCAGTGTCTTCAACATCATCGTCAACAACAGCGAAGCAATGGATTGAATGCTCTCTGCGGAGCCATTCAAGCGTGGTGTGGTATGAGGGTGCAGAACAGACCGGAACCAGGAACGGATTGTCATTTGCAACATTGTTGTGGTCGAGCGTTTCTCCGTCAGATACAATCAACATCATATCTTCATCGGAATCTGCTTTAGCGAAATAGAAAGCACATTGGACATCGAAACCTGCGGACTTCAATGCTTCTGCTATGTCGAAAGGAACAAAATCTGAATATTCCATAATTCTATCTGTTTTTACAGTTTTCGTAGTTCAGTCTGTAATGGGAGCCATTCTTTAGCGACAAGCCAAGAGAGGCTTTTCTTCGGGTCAAAATTATCAATCCGGATGGAGTGATGAGAGAGCTTCCCTTCGGTGAGCTTCAAGCCTTGTTCGTGAAGCTCACACTTTCCGTCATGGTAGAAGGTACACCATCCGTCCTCAACTTTCGCCTGAACCATGAGAACCGGGCGGTCTATGACACCGAACAGCATACCTACGAGCCATTCAGTCGGAGCGAGCCTGTCCTTATATCCGGCATCTATCAGTCGCTCAATGTCCTCCGGGGTGCCGAGGCAAGGAGTGTGGCATTGCGACTTGCATTTCTCACAACTACAAGCAGTCGGCTTACGACCACTCTTTTGCATGATGTAGTTGATGGTTGGTATTCCGAGGTGGCTCATATTATTCTTCGTCCTCCTTCCACTTGTATGTGCCGTCGGGTTGCTCTACAAAGTCTTCAATGTCTCGAACACCGAGGTCGAACACGAGCTTCCATGCCTCCGGCGAAGCATCTTCGGGAGAGTTGTCCTGAACATCATCACCGTGGATGATGTAGCTTCCGGTATTGTAGCTTGAATCTTCGTCGGCGTAGTCATACTTGATGGTTACAGCAGGAAATATAGCGCCGAGCTTGCAGATAAGACCAGGAACGCCACTCCAAGCAGTATTGAACATGATGGAGTTGTCGGACGGCTTCTCTATGTCATAGGCATTCCATTTCGTCCCCCAGTTCTGAATGCGCCACTCATACCAAGTTTTGCAACCGAAGTCGGCCGTGTTGCGGAGATACTTTCGTCCGAGTTCCAGGCAACGTTCAAACCTATCGGGGTTCTTCTCCTGCATTTCGGTCATCTCCTTGTAGTGATCTGACTCCTTGTATCTGTGAACTTCGAGAGAGTTGCCGGACATTCCGAGGAGATACTTCTTACCGTCGTCTCCTTCCGATGAGCTTTCTACGTCAAGAGATTCAGGCATTGGCACTAACTTGTTGAAGTCAACAAGAACTACGACCCCTGATTCATTGGGCTTGTCAGCCTTTAGAAAGTCGAACACTTTTGCCACTTCTTCTGTGGCTCCCTCTATAATGAGGCGGTTTGTGATGTGGTTTGGCATCTTCTTTTCTTTTTAGTATTAAACTTTATTTGCTTTAGGTTCGTGGATCGGACAGGTACCAGTCTTCTCATCATACTGGGGCATCGTCCACGTTAGAGTTTCTTGCACAGGCTCACAGAATGGGATGTGCCTTTTGCAATTCTTACAGAGGTCTGGACCTCCGAAGTAGTTCGGGCCTACGCAGTAGGCGTAATCTTTATTCCGCTTTTCCATATATAGCAGCAATTTTGAGTTGAGCCTTGTTAAACTTAAATCCGTACTTGTTGAGGATGGAGATTGCTTCTTCTACCTTCTCTGCCCTGAACAGCTCTATAACACCAAAGGAACGGAGCAATCCAGTCTTACGAGAGAGCGAGGATGTATTGCTATATCGACCGTTTGCAATCCCGGCTACGAGTTCCGTCGGGAACCAGTCACATTCAAGAACAAACACTCTTGCATCTTCATCACCAAACATCTCCTTTGTGGCTTTCTCATATTCCTCATAGGTCATTCCGAGATACCAGGGATAGGACTTCTTTTCAAGTACAGAAATCTTATACTCCATATCGGGATTGATGATGTGGTGCCGGATGCCGTTGACATCCTTAATCCACTCATTCGGATAGTCAACAACTTTCTTTCCTTTGCTGACCTTCGAGAATTTTTCGGGGCTCACATATCTTGTTTCCATCTTCTTTGATTTTTATTTTCTACTGTAAAGTTAATCATTGATTTTGGTATGCGAAAACATATAATCATTTAATTTACAGCATATTAAATCAAGAAACAAAGTTTAACTTTTGATGATTCAAGATCGGATAATCATATAGACAATACACCGAAAATGTCAGTCTATGCGCACGAACTCGAACACATATACATAGGGGTTCTTACTAAAGACCTGCTTCTTTGACACACCATCAATGAGGCGGTGATATGCTCCGCGAGGGTTCCGGGCGGGCAGCTTTGCGCTCTCCTTGCCCGGGCAGGTAGTGTACTCCCAGCCGGGTGTGATGGCTCTCACTCCTTCTGCGGCTATATCTTCGTCCGAAATGGATTGCAGCTTCTCTACTCCGACACCAGTAATCTTGATATGATGGGGCATGAAGTCAGCGGCTACATACATCTTGTTACTCCATCCGGCTTGCTGTCCGATTGGAGTGTTGGTATGATGTTTCTTTTCGTGATCCTTCTTTGCGGACACGAAGGATGGAGATAAGCCTATGCTCTTATAGCTTTGGGCTATGGCGACAACCTCACCTACGACATATCGGGCAAATCCCCGACGAATGAGGAAGTCTGACAGCGACATAGCTGCATCTTTATTCTCGGCTCTATACTTTTCGTATGCCGTTAGATGAGAGTCAGGCACAATCCTTCGGGTCTGTGTCTTTAAGCCGGACAGGACTGCATCTGTCAGTCCATAGGGCTCATCGTTGAACATAATAGTTTTCAATTTCTTTTTTCTTTAAGGGTTCTATATAATCCTATGCCATTGATGTTGCTTGATCTGGCGAGAAGTCCATCATGGATCATCTCATCAAGGGCTATGGAAACATCGGACATAACTTTGGCTTTAACATCATTGGCTATCGCTACATACGGGAATTTCTTGTCAGCGACTCTTTGCTGAACGAGGTCGTGGACTATCTCATAGAGATATGGATGGAGATACTTCATAGCAATTACAGCACCTTGTTTTCATTGATTTGGTCTGATGCTTCAAGCAGTAGTTCCCCGACATATTTGGCGGTAGACATTTCCCGATTGTGGTCCGGGGTCAGAGGAACACCTGCTTTACACAAGTCTGACACTCTCTTACTGGCATACTCGTGAATATAGTGCAGACCTTCTTCCTGGAGCATTTCGGAGAAATGGGAGATGAGGTACCTGCGGGCAACCTCAAATCCTTCGATGAAACAAGCGACATTACGGTTGTTGAGATACGCCTTGTCCTTCATCCAGCGGAGGGCAAGTATCTCGACATCATCAACCGTCATTCTGCGCGGGTTCTTTTCAAGTTCTTCCATAATCACAATCGAAATGGTCAAAGGTGCTTTCATACACCGCATTGCAGTCAACTCTAAACTGAGCATTTACGTCACGGAGATCACTTACGGCTCTTTTGTACGGATACATGAGTGTCCGATTGCGCCCGATGTAGTTTACAGCTACGGAGGGCTTGATGTGGAATTGCGTCGCTACATTAAAGAATATGTAGCGAGCGTACATCAACGACCACATACGACATTTGGACTTTATTGCGGAGACAACATTGCCAGTGAGGGCACATACTCTTTCGAGGATGTACTGCATCAGTTCTTCTGTATCCTCCGGCAGGTTCTTAATCTGAATGCTCATAGTAATACGGTCTTTGCTCATTAGTGAAGGCAGACATATACTCGGCAAACTCCTTTCGGAAAGCCGGGGTGCGGTTGAACTTACAGGGATGAGGCTCACCACATATTCCACCGCGATAGACACACTTCCTGACCATCATCTTTGCGAGAGATTCATCAACCTTTGCGACCTCAGCCTTAACTTCTTTCATTGCTTGGATGGTCAGAACGTGAGCCATATTGCAGAGCCTCAACTTCGACATGTCTATCAACGATTGTGCGTTGATGCACAGGCCAAGTTTGACAGGCACCATGCGGTCGTACTTCTCAGTCCACGATTCAAGCTCATTCTGTATGACAGTAATGAGACACTGGGCGATGTCCTTCTCTCCTTTGAGGATGTGTTCGAGCAGGTCGGTCAACTGGTCATTGACTGACTTGATCGCTACATCAAACGTAACGTCATTGCTACGGTCATCCCTACGGCTCAACTCGAATGGTACGACACCGACATGGTGCCGGATGAAATGAGTAGCGACAAAGAGGGGCACATTTACAAACTCAATCCAGAACAACTGCGTCCGGGCCGGCGAGTGTTCCGACTTGTAGATTGAGAGAAGCGATTGATGCGACTTACCGTTGAAGGTCATCTCGCAAGCTCTACGCATCAGAGCTTCGTCTGTGTATTTGGTGACTGTTACTTCCATCTGCTTACTTTTTGCGGTTAAGAACTTCCATCGCTGTCATTATGGAATAGGCTCCGAGGTCAAGCAGTGTGTCAACCGCACTCTCATCATTGACGAGGGCTTCTTTTTTGCAAAGAAGAAGATTCTCGGCTCTGTTGAACTTATCACTCATACGAGTGAACGCGGCTTCAATGCCAAATCTATCTATACTCTTTGAGAATGAGTCCCCGTAATCATGCTGTTTTTTCTCATACAGGTCAGCCAAATTATTGACAATCTTCCTGAACTGCTCTACCTTTTCTGCGAGAGCTAAGGCTTGTCGCTTCTCGTTTCTGTTGTTTTTGGGCCTAATGGAGATAGCTTCTTCGGGAGACATCTTCTGAGTATATATCCTTGAACGAAGTGAGCCAATATGGATGCCCGATACAGCAGACATTTGCTCCAATGTCATCTGAACGCCAAAGACTGTAAATTTTCGATTGTCCCTGCGATTGTTCTGTTGTTCCTTGAATGTCGCCCAACGACAATTAGAAGGTTCATAATTACCGTTTACATCTATTCGGTCGATAGACTGGTCTTTGCCTCCTACGTCGAAACCTGTGTTGATAGCCCATTCATAGAAGGGTTGAAACGTCTGCCATTCGTCACAGACCTTAATTCCTCTGCCACCATAATTATGATATTCGGGGTTTCGAGGGTTCTGGCAACGCTGTTTCATATTAACCCAAACATAGTACAGCGGGGATTTGGTATGGTTGCCCTTTGAATGAGTCTCATGAACTCTTTGGCGATTATAGCAACCACAAGAGACTGTAAGACCTTTTTTAATGGGAGCTATATCAAGAAGTTTTTCGGTCCCACAATCACAGTGACATAGAGCACACCTTCTTGTAGAACGACCGGACTTGGATGTCTTCATTCCAAATCCAATGACGACCAAACGTCCATATCGTTGGCCGACAATTAGATCTTTGTACTTTTTCTTCATTGTTCTATCATTTTATGGTAATGGGTATCGGAGAGAGTTTGCTTCATGTGGATTATACGCTTGATGCGTTCAATCAATTCCGGGGTCAGCTTGGTTTCTTCTTTTTCTCCCCCGTCATCGTCTGAATGAAAGCCGAACAAGCCGTGCTTATGGATATAAGCCTGAAACAGCGTGTCCTCCATCTTTTTATGCTCGGCATTGTAGTTGGACTTGTGCCATGCAAACATACTTTTCAGTTCTGCATACTCAAAGGCTGTAAGACTTACTTCAACCTTTGAGCGTCCGGGGATTTGGCGATAATTCAGACGGTTCTCGCCAGTAACGTGAAAATAACACTGGGCGAAAAGGTTCAGCATTGTCTTTGAACGACCTACTTCAAAACCATACCACTTTTTCTCCTGAACTTCCGCAGTGATTTCTTCGATGGAAATGCCGTACTGACTGCATAGGCGTTCAATAGCGAAGCGGGCGTTACGGGCTTCGTGGGTATCGCTGCTATCAGCAAGTCTCGACAACTTTAGGAGCTTGCTTTTCAGACTTTCATATTTCGGGTCTTTCTTATCCATTCAGACTTTTGGATTTAGCAGATGGAGATACAGAAACTCCATACCTCCATCTGCGGTGTGGGATGATGTTTACAGATTGACCGAGACTTTTCGCCATTCCTTGAACAGCTTCTCAAGATTGAGAGACTGTTTGCGAGAGCGCTGTGCTGCGGACTTGTTACCTTCAACGGCTTTTGCCATGTCTTCGTTGAAGCAACCGAGGGCTGACTTGATTTCGTCTGCCAGTTGTGGGAGGGTCTTATACATATACTTACTTTTTGTTGTTAGGGGTTTCTTTGACAAGTTCCCAGTCATGAGCGAATACATCGCTGATGGAGGGCACCCAGGAGTTCGCTTCGCCTGTTTGCGAGTTGAATATGAGACACTGCGACACATAGTCAATGTGATCGCAACTGTCAAGAATCAGACGCTTTGCCTCGTCAGGGAGAGATGTAATATTGGGGATGATATCAGAGCCGATGTGAGCAGGAACCTGCTTGAACACCATGAGACCTTTGCCATTCCATCCGTTGCGGCGGACAGCGAAGCCTTCCTTGATCAGAGGGAGAATCTGCTCGAAAGTAAGGTCGCGTAACTGGCAGTCTATATTACCTGCCATACATGACTCACGAAGACACAGGAGCTTTAGGTAAGCACCCATCATGTGATCCTGAGCGATGAGTGTAGCTCGTGTGCCAAGTTCGAGAGCCTGGAAGTCCTTGCCGTCGTTCTGATTGTAGATGAAGTTGCCGAGCTTGTTCACGCGGTCCATTAGGTCAGCTACTTCGATGTTCACACGGTCGAGGGGCGTTTCAGCAACCTTATAGGCTTCCTCGAATACATTAGCCGGAGACCACGACTGATAGCCGTCAGCATACTCTACGAGGTAGCCGGGGTTGTCGTCATACTCCGAAACATAGGCGTTTTCACGGATGAGACCTTTAGAATGGGCATCTCCGTAGGTCATCGGCTCTGCCGACACCTGTTTGGTTCCAATGAATTTCTTCATATTTACGATATTAAGGGGGATTATTAAACTCGTCCTTGCATAGCGCAAGGATTTTACTTTAGCAGTCGAAATACAATAGACATAAGCAATCCACAGAGCGTACCGAAGAAAATGACGACACCGAACATATTCAACTGGAACTTCGCCCAGCGTGTCTTTTTCTCATACTCTTTGCGAATCTCATCAACCGGGCGCTGATACTCATTGTAAAAATCAACGAGCATTTCACGGACGGCTCCATTTATCTGTTCGATACTTTCCTTTGGGATTGAGCCAAGTTCGGTTGTCTGCGACAGCATAGGGTTGCCGATTCTGATTTTTTCATACTCTCGTCCACAACCACCTTCTTGGAGATAGAGGCTGATACCGAGAGAAGCGGTGCCTTTCTGCTCATACATTTCATTTGCCAACTGCTTGATCAGTTTTTCGTTGGCATTGGCTTTCTCGGCAAGTGCGAGATATTCTTCTTCTATCAAAAGCACCTGCTTGTAAGGATTGAGGGTATAGACTTCTCTACTCATGACTTTTGCGATTTTCTGCGTTCTAATCTTTCATCGTAGGCGATTTGAGCCTCCGTGCCCGGAGAGCATACACCGAAAATGTCGGCAATTAGAGTGATGGTATGGCAGTACCACATGATGGCATCGACAACTTCAAACAGCACTGGCTCTTTCTCCAGTTCAGGCTTGTCTCCACGCTCATCAATGACCTGATTGACCATCTTGACTTCATCTTCATGAAGGTACTTGAGAACCCTGTCGAAGGTTCCTACAAGATTCTCCGATGCCCGTTTCACCATCTCTACGTCTCCTTCCTTCATTAGCCACCCCCGAATGGTGCTGTCGGAACAATCTTCCATACAGGTCGGCGTGGCTTTTTCTTCGCCGGGGAACTTGTGGAACACATACATTCCACTAAGTCCACGACGAAGATGATAAGGGAGGTCGAGGCTGTCATTCCAGCCTCTTTCTTCAAATGCTCTTTTCTTACTCATCGTCTGTATCGAGATAGGATTTATCACAAGTGCAACCGAAGGTGGTCTCGGTGCATATAACTGGCTCATCTCCGTTCCGAACAGCCTCGGCAACAAGGTTAGCAATGTCTTTTGTCATGGGATAGGCAAGTGCGTGAGCCATGAACGGCTTGCCACAGTCCTTGCATTTAAGCACGAGGATGGGAAGTTTCTTATCTGCCATGATTACTTAAGCATATCGGATGAACACATAAGGACATTGCCGACCATGTAATCATGGGGAAACATAGCTTTATGCTCATGGGCGATTGCGGTAGCTTTGGGGTTCTCCTCTAAGCCATACAGCTTGCCTTCCTCATTTAAGACGAGGATGTTGCCGTCGGACAATCCGACAACTTCTATGTAGCCGCCTACAATCTTCTGAACTTCTTCCAGTGAGAAGTCATTACCGTTGGCGGGGCTGACTTTTTCTTCTCTACCGTCGGGGTAGATGATGGTTGCTTCTTTTATCATTTTCTTCTTTAGGTTTTCTTTATTTGCATTTACGGGAGTGAGGGTGCAGTGTGTAGCCGAGCCTATTTTCGCGTGCTACTGTGGGCGTTTAGGTCATAGCCGTCAAGACTTACTGCGATAGGAATGATTGGCAGACCCGGTATTTTCGCCAAGTTCTTTAGGTCGTACTGATTACTGCTACTGTTCTGCACCTTCGGGTTTATCTTTGTCATTGAGTTCTATGAGGGTCATTCGATTGGCGAGGCACTGGGCGTATGTATTTTGCTGTGCATCAAACTTTGCGCTGATAGGCTTATCGCCGACAAATGCCATTACGAGGGTGTCGAGACGGCGAAGCTCTTTCGGAAGCACATCGCCTATCTGGTGTCCTACAATTTTTTCAATCTTGACCTTCTGCATTTCAGCATAGCGGTAGATGCACTGGAGGACAATGTGACACTGGTAGATAGCCAGTAGATAGTTTCTGTAATCTTCTCCGAGGTCAGGGTACTCCGACTTTAGGTCAAACTCAATGTTTTTCAGATAGAGGGAGAACAAGTCCGACACTCCATCCTCAAACACATACATATTGTCTATTTCAGAGTCTCTGTGAGCATAATTCGTAAACTCATCTCTCACCCTGTCATACTGACGTTTCAGTTCCCGAACTGCCCGGCATAGCTTCTTCGTGGGATGAAGCTTGAGCATTGAGGCGACATCAACTATGGTATCGGCATAGTCCCATGCGAGTTGAGCGACAACAAACGGAACGTATGCAAATCGCATCAATGTCTCCGTGTCAAGGATTTGAGAGAGTTTCAGCTCCTTCTGCATTTCTCTTTGAGCCTCCAACTCCTTCAACTCCTTGTGCTTATTCTCAAATTTCTTCCGTTCTGTCGGAGGAAGATGCTTCTTGAAACATTCAAACATCGCCTCTGACATTGGAACGGGTTCGGTATGCTGCTGAAAAATCGAATACATCTTAGGGCTGGATTTCGTATGCCAAAATCATCGTCAGTTCCGATATGGACGTGCCGAACTGATTGGTATATGCCGGGCGGTGGTCCACAAGCAAAAGAACTTCAACTCCATTTATGATGTGGAGGTAAGCATTTCTGCTGTCGCAGTTCTTCGGCTTTGCGTAAAAGAACCAAGACTTATTCTCAAACATCAAAGCATTGCTTTGGGTATGAGTGACCGACCGGAAGACCTTCTCATCAGCTTTGCTGAAAATGTCTTCGGCAAGTTTATCGGTAACTACTCTCGAGCCGGGATAAACGGGAGCGCCAAGTTTGGCTGACCTCCCGTTTATCAGGCGACGAAAGAACTCCGTTTGAGAGATCTTCTTCATGGTCGATTACTCTTTTACGTCAGACTTGGGGATGAAGCAGAAATCCGCAAACAGTTCTGCGAACTGCTTTCCGGCATATTCTGCCAACGCTTCCGTTTTGAAGGCGAGCCGAGAGCCGTCGCTCGCGCCCGAGACCGACGAGGCGTAATAAGCATACGAGAAAACGAGACCGCCAGACGCATACGCATTGCTATCCGAGCGACCAACACAACGGCGCTCCTGCTTCTCATCCTCGGACATGGCATCGTATTCATCCTTGGAGATGAGTTCATACCAGGGATACCAGCGAAGCTCGCCGGGAACGAACTGGGGCTTCCATCCGTCATTGAGGGCGGCGACGATGACGCGGAGCTTGAGATACGCGATGATGTCCTTGTCTTCGGAATTGGTGAATCGCCACTCTGCGCTACTGGCGGCTTCGACAAGGGGATGGTCATTGCCAAGCTCCCAGACTGCATCTTCGTAGGTCTTCACTCTCTCGGTAGCGGGCAATGCTTCCGAAAACTGTTCGCCGAGGGCTTCTTTGACAGCTTTTCTGCCGTCTGTGGAGGTGCTGCGATAGAACGCAACTAACTGCTCCTGGGAAAAGTCGATGTTCATCTTCTTTTTACTTTAATGGTTATATTCTTTATTTGCTTTTATTACCGCAAAGGTAATCATTTATTATCATTTATGCACAATCTTGAATGTTAAAATTGTGCCGAGAGACTATTTTCAGCTTAATCGAGCGTAAATTCATCATCATAAACGAAAATTCTCGCTCCAGACCCGCAAATTTCGACCTCCCACTTATACATGGTGGGCCAATACTTGACGAGGACAATATTGACGTATCCGAGATGCGGCTCATTCAAGGTAGCCGACCTTCCGTCATATTCAGTAACTCCATCCATAACCATCTTCTGTTGCGTGAATACAATATTCTTCCGAAATACCGTCTATCTGTTCTATCAGTTCCCGGATTTGGTCGTGGAACCATTCGTTAAACGACAGGCGGTTGTGCTTCTCCCATCTTTCGACGAACACTCCGCAGGGTTCGGCATAGATGTCTTTGATACATCTCTCCAACTGATGCAGGAGGATGAGGAGCCGACGCTCCAACTTTTTCTCTCTGGCTTCAAGCTCATCAATACAGGGATGAAGCCGGGCGTGCCATTCGTTGAGAGGTCTGACATTGCGGATCTCATACGAGCTTTCATCTGCTGCGTTCCTAATCAAGATACGCTTGCCCCAGGGAGTAACTTCGATTCTCATGCTTTTGCGTCATTAGAGATGATATACATTACGTCGCAGTCAACAACATCACAAGGGAGACCAAAGGCAGGGCAATGGGAGAAGTACGCTTCAAAGTTCTCGTCATCATCATGAACCGGGTAGATACCTTGTATCTCCATACCTCCTTTGCGATAGCTCTCATAGAAATCATCTACCATCTGAATTTCTTCATCTGTGATGCTGTCTCTATCGCAATTAACGATATAACAGAGAGCCCAGCCGGGGATTCTTTCGACTACCTTCTCCATATCACTTACGGTATGCTTTGGAAGGGAACTCGATTACATAATGCTCACAGAGCTGAATGATGCGTAAGGCTAACATATTCCACCAGTTCTTAACGAAACGGTCCTTCTGCTTCTCCGTATTTACGATACCCCATTCTTCCCCGATGTTGCCGATGTGCCATGTGCCATAGGCTACGGAACAACAGCTTGGCAGACCTTGTAGGTACTGGGCTATGCGTTCCTGACGATTGGGCCACATCTTCCGGCGTTCCTCGTTGTCATACTCCCGGTGGAACTTATTGACGAAATGACGGAGCTTTTCTTCGGGAGTAGTGAGGACTTCATCTTCTGAACTTATACGACTTAGGATGTAGTCGTACTGGTCTTGGTATCTTTTTTGAATCATGATCTGCTCTGTGCCTTTACGAATTTGCGAATCTGTCTTATCTCATAGGGGTAGTCCTGACCTGCGACATACTCGAAGCGCTCGCCGTTCCATGTGAGGCGACGAAGCCACCAGCCTTTGGATGATTTGAGGTCGTTGATGTTGGCTTCGGTAGGCTTGCTCCATATAACATTTGCTATCTCCTTCCAGAAATGTTGCTCGGAGGCTTCCGGAATCTCAAAGTTACAGCACTCATACGAGGTACCATCTTTGAAGCAGGCACGCTTCTCCGAGATTATCTCTGCCGAGACTGTATCATAGTAGAGTGCATCAAGCAACTCCTGGAGGGTGCTGAATTTTCTTGTTTCGTTTTCCATCTTCTTATCTTTATTTGCATTGGGATGATGGGAGGGGCTTGCACCCATCCCCGATGTTTCTTAGTCGAAGAACCCGTTGCCGAACTCCTTCACGCGAGCGATGGAGAAGCGACGGTTCTTGTACTGTATCTTGTAGGCGGCGACAGCTTCCTTCGGGTATTCAGCAGCGAACTCGTCAACAGTGCTTTTGAAGGAACCGAGAGCAGTGCCATTCTTGCGGAGACACCAGAACCATTCACCTTCCTTGTACTCATCTTCGATGTCAGCATCTTCGATTTCCTCTACTTCACGAGAGATTCTTACTACATCGTGGAATGAGTCACCAACGACGAACCGATTGCCTTCTGCGGCTATGCCACGCATTGTTTCAATGAGGGCCGAGAGTTTCATTTCTTTCTTTTCCATCTTCTTTGACTTTTTAGGTTGTTTTTTAATTACACTGTAAAGTTAATCATAAGTGATTGATTGCGAAAATCTTACGTCTTTTATTTTTCTTTCAAAAGACTTAAAAATCGGCATTAAACATAGTTTAACTTTTACTCTCTAAGCCTATCTCTTTATGTCGGTTACAGGGTATGATGTAGAAGTAACTGACACCATACAGGAGGATAACACCTCGGTTTGCCCGGGTACATTGGAGCTGTCCCTGTGTTGGCTCCGTGCCATACTTTCGTCGATACTCAATCTTCGACTCCGGCGTGGATTTCTCATACTTGACTTTGCTCATCTCGGATTCGAGGAAGGCAAGTGCTTCATCATGGTCATTGAACTCCTTCTCATTGGAGCCGTCTGACAACTTCAATCGCTTGTGGTTCCAAGCGACAATGAACGGATTTCGAGCTTTTCTTTCCATAAACTTTATTTGCATATAAGCAGACCTATACTGCGAGACCTGTAAACTTTATCGGGCACTCAATGGGCTTTGCAAATCCGGCTATCCAATCGGTATTGTTCTCGGCGTTCCATTGCGCAACACCTTTGGTGCTCCAGCAGTAGGGACGACCATCTTTGTCAATGGCGAGATTTCCTTCTTCATCGAATAGGCACCAGTCAGAGTGATACAACTGGACACATCGTTTCTTTATCGGGTCTGTGAGGTACCACCCTCCGGCGTGATCTCCTCTTTTTACTATGAGTTTCTTTTCCATATCAGAATAAATCATTTAAGTCTGGCTTCCTCGGAACTGGGAAGAAAGCATCTAATATCTTCTGTTTACCACGGGACATCCAGTATTCTGCGTTTCTGACTGCATCTTTCGCTGGCCTCATCGAGAGACTTTCAACTGCAACAAACAATCCGAGAGTGCGTAGATTCATCTTCATCGCCTCCTCCCTGGTTGGAATATAGCGGACACCTCTCACTGTGAATTTCTCAGCCGCATTAGGGTTGACGGTCTTCTCCTTTCTCCACTTTACGAAGCGGTTGCTTTTGAGGATTTCTTCTTCTGTGATGGGCTTCATCTTCTTTGATATTTTGAAGCAGCCGGAGGGTAGCACCTCCGGCTGTTGTGGTTTCAGTATGCAAGTGCTTTGGCTACCTTTTTTGCACAGGCTGTATAAACTATGAGGTCTGTACCTTTGACTACTGCGATTCGCAGGTAATTACCTCCTTCCTCCTGATAGAGGACTTCTGCATCTTCTCTGGCTTCTGCCATTCGAATGCGGTTGACCAGGTGCTCCCAGCATCTCATCACCGCTTCATAATCCCCGTGGGTGTAGATGTCGTGTGCCTCGAACTTAATGGCTGTATCGAGATGTTCTATTTCACCATTGGTGGTGAGTTTCATGATGAAGCAGTATTCTTCATCCTTACTTGCAATCAGATTGAGATTGCTCTTTGCGCGAGTTGCTTCCATAAGATTGGAGTTATTGTTAACTTTCACGTTTGCTATCGCTTCCATCTTCTTTGAGCTTTAAGGGGTTATGTTTTATTTTTACGATGTAAAGTTAGCCATTATGTTTGATGTGCGAAAATCATAACTCTTTTATTTTCGATGCTTTACGCTTTATTTTTCAGAACAATCGCAAGTTTAACTTTTGCTAACTTATACATCCTCAAAGATACTTCGAGGTCACTACTGACACTGCTTGATCAACTACTTTCCGGCAATCTATTCCGATGGATGAGTAAAACGTATCCTTGCCACACAGACACTCACAAGCAATATCTATGGTGCGCTTTTCTTCCTTACTCCAACCGAGGCGGAATGTCTTGAAAATCTTCAATGCTTCCTTTACATCGCCGGCCCTCAACAACGCTATGGCTCTCTGCGTCTTTGTTTCCATACTACTGGAAGATGAATGAGAAACTGCCACTCACATAACCAAATATCCCCATCGGACATCTGCGGGATTCACATTCTCCCCTATAATCATTGTAATCATCTATCCTTCCGGTAGGCATCGTATCAGTCCAAACCTTGCATACTTTGAGAATCTCATCTCTTTTGGCTTCATCTTCAACGCCGAACACCTCTACTGATACATCGTGGCTCGTTCCCCAGTATGAACGCCTGACGCTGACCTTGAACTTGATGCCCGGAAACTCAATAGCGAGGAACTTGCGGATATTATTGCCAACGATGCGGCCATTGGCCGGAGACAGCACCAGTCCGAAATATTTCATCTTCAATTCATTCTCTCTATCTGCGAGAGCTTTGGCGTGCTGTGACAATTCAGCCATCCTCTCTGCTTTTCTCTTGGCTTCTTTATCGGCTAACTGCCTGAGAGCGTCAGACCTTTCTTCGGCAAATACTACATCGTAGTTGCAAGGGAGGTGGACGTAACGCCAGTAATCATACCCCTGGCAATCTACACCAATCCATTTCCCGGAAGGCTTGCGATAGACCGTGATGAGGTCGAAGAACGTCTCATAGTCCTCCTTCTTCAAAGAGAACATATCGTCTGTATCTACGTCGTCTGACTGACTTCCGCCTAAGTGTGATGGGACCGGGGTTGACATCCAGTTATTGAGGAAGTCATCATCTTCAGGGACATCTATAATATCGACTATCTTACACAGACGGGCGACACTCCCCATGTTCCACTTCTCTCTTGCATCTATGAAATCGGCGAAGTTGACATCTTTACCACAAGCGGTTGTCGTGAAGATGAAATCATCGACCTGAAACTCATGTGCCGACTTGTTACAGTTGGCATTGGCTTGCTTGTTATACTCATCTACTTTCCTCATAATTGAAACTGCTTTTGAATGAAACTTAATACAGAACCACCGTCATATCGTAGCGGTCAAATGGGTCAGCGATTGTTCCTGCTCCATGAGCGTTGAGGTGCCCGGCGACTATTTGCTTTTCCGAGGACTCATCAACTATCGAAAGCAGATACTCCTTCCAGTGGGCGCCGTTACATTGACGGTAGCCACCATCTTCAACTCTTACACGGAGGTCGAGGCTTTCTGACAGGTTGGCGAGAACCTTTCGGATGGCGGAGAGGATTGAAGCGACTCCCGACCAGTCTTCATCCTTATAGAGATGAGAGGTCATAGGCGATACGACCTTATATATTTGGTTCTTTATCTTGGCTGCTGTTACTTTCTTTTCCATCTTCTTTGACTTTAGAGGGGTTATTTTTAATTTTTCTACTGTAAAGTTAGCCAATAATTTTGATATGCGAAAGCCATAATTCATTTATTTTCAGTGTCTTACGCTTTATATTTGTCGCAAAATCATTATTTAACTTTTGCTTACAAACCGCATCTTACAGCACCAAAATTGAGACTTCTTACGAGCTTGATGTGAAGGGATGGTAGGGACATTCTGGCATAGACAAATTACGGGCGGTTAGCTTGCCAATCATATAGACAATACGCCAAAAACAAAAGCTCCCGACATTTCTGCCGGGAGCAATCAAAGAAGATGGAGCGACTAACCCGCGCTCACTTGGGTTTACATTCAAAATTTCAGCTTATACGCCGAGAACGATAGCCGGGTCGATATTCAACTCCGTGGAGATTCTGCGACCGACCTGAATCGTCGGCTCTGCTTTGCCGGATATGAAATCGCTGACACGAGACGGACTGACACCTATCTTTTTGGCAAGGGCAGCCTGCGATAGTCCCAGCTCATACATCCGCAGTTTCAGCACACTGATAAGCGACGGCTTCCCTATGGGATAATGCACGTCCTCATACTCCTCAACAAGCCTCGACAGCAGATACAGCTCAATGCTGTTCGGATCATCGTCCGGCGTGTCGTCATGCACATGAGGAAGCAACTCGTCGATACGCTTCATCGCCCAATCATACTGAGCTTCGTTTTCGATTGCGGTCTTTATGGTTTCCATATCGTTCATATCTGTACTTATTAAACCTGTGAGGCATCTTTTAGTTTATCGTATTCTGCGTGAGTGCCGACGAACCTGATAAACACATATTGGTGCTTAAATTGGACTACGACAATCAAGCGGAAGTCATTGCCCTTGATATTGAACACATAGTGCTGATTGCCGACACTATCAACCGAATTGAATGTGGCACGGATGTCAGCGAAGTTCGTCCAGTGGCTTTTCCGAGTTTTCGTGTACCATTCTTCCAAAGCGTCCTTCGCCTGTGGATGGGTGGTGTAGTAAGCTACCAGCGTCTTCTTTGCTACGATATTCATATAGGGGTGTTTCTTAAATACGTTGTAAAGTTACGAATATTATTTTGAATTACAAAACATAGGCACATGGAAATTTCTCTGCAAGAACTGGCATAAACTATTTTTAACTAATAACATACAATGAAAGAACAAGTCCGCTTATGTGGATGAGCTATCGCTGGCAAAGCGATGAGCAGCCATATAAGCGGATTTGCGGGCTTTGCAGACTTCGACTGAATGGGTCGATGGCACTCAACAATATCTCTGGAGAATCAATGAACTTCAAGAAGCTCCGGGTTAATTAGACAAGTCCTGTCAATAAACAGGGCACAGCCAAACTTTATGAACTTGTTCACGAGGTTCGACGAATACGCCCCGATGTCCCTGACGAGTAACAGACCGCCATGGGCGACAGGGCCATAATAACTGCTTCGGATTATGTCGGTCTCGGTACACTCACTACCGAAGATGGTTGAGAGTGATTCTTCGCCGGTGCATAGGCTTTGAACGACAGGATTCTTATAGCGACACGTCCACCCGACATCTTCGTTCCGGCAGTCAACTGTAACATACTGCTTTCCCTGGATGGTCTTGACATTCGTTATCTTAGTGAGCAAGTGCATGGCGTTGGTAACAAAGGGGGTACCTCCTTCAACAATCAGCCTAACACTTTCATCGGGGAACTGCTGCTTCATCTCAGAGCCTATGGCATGAGCATATTCAGAGAGTGATGGAACGACACACTTGTACTGCATATCAAATTCGGGCGACAGGACACCAAACATATTGCCTCCTATGTCTATGGTATCTGCCCCGAACATCCGGGCGAAGTGAGCCATTTTAGAGACCCTGCGTTTGAACTGGTACAGTTCCCTGGCTCCAGAATAATGACAGTGCAGCTTCTTGATGCGTAGGTAGGGATGAGCCTTCTGATCGAGCAACCACGACATTTCTTCTTTGTTCTCAACATCAATACCGAAGCGACTAATTACTCCAGTGTTCATATCGAAGTTGAGCCTGGCACCTACATCGACAGGGAGAAAATGACCCTCAGTGAATGGCACTGCCTCTTTCAGTTCATCAATATTGTCGAAATTGGCTATCCCGCCACGCTCTGCTGTCTGCAACTTTGTGTAGGTATCGGGGATTACTCCGTTATAGATGATGTCGCTTTCAGCGAAACCACAAGCGATAGCTTTGTTGCGCTCCATTGGAGAAACTACCTCTGCCATCTCTCCGAGTAGTAGAACTTCTTTTAAGAATGGCTCATGGTAATTGGTCTTTAGGCTGTATCCAATTCGGACATTACCATACTCCTTTCGCAATTCATCACGAAAAGTGATGATGTTCTGCGAGAAGGCTTCAACATCTGTAATGTAGATGGGGGTAGGCAATTCTTCTACGGTCATGTGAAGATCAAGTTGGCTCATAAGTCAAACAGCGACGTGGGGAACACTCCCCGGTTAACACTATCAAGGACATCCTTCGGGATTTTGGGAGTGGAGAAATCATTGCCGTAGCCATTCTTCACACACTCCTGGTCTCTCCCCCAGTCCCGTTCATCGTACCAACCTATTTGCAATGGATTGAGGGCGGCTTGCTCCGACACAATGAAATCGGCATCTGTCAGTCCTCTCTGCTTACCTTTGATGGTGTGGCAGTCGAAGGTGTACTCCGGGATGTTCCTGTAATTGTCGAACACCGAAATGTCAACGTACTTATGCACATCGAACATCTGATAGAAGTCGGCATTGCCTTCTTTAGCTACCCTCATCAATATCGTCAGAGCTTTGGCGGCATAGATGAAGGTTGTATCTTTGACTGGCTTACTCATGTCGATAGTCCAGAGAACATCAATCTCACGCATGATTGACGGGTAGCCTAACTCACGGGCGGCATCTCTGACAATGGTCCAAAACAGACCGAGATACCAGTTTCGGATTTCATTCCCGATGTAGCCACACAGCTCATCTTCTGCGTTGAGGATGGTTTTCTTGAACAGAGTCGCCATAGTCTTTAGGTCATGTCCGTGGCGGGTAACAAGGTAGCCTTCCCCGTCCGGGCAGACATTCCACTTATTCTTGGAGTTGAGCAGATTGCAGGCGAAGAAGTCTGCGTCTCTGTTCTTCCTTGTGTTCACAAGCAGATTGACCGCCTGTGATATGTGCTTCGTCTCGTTGATGTTGCCACATTCTTCATCTCTTTGCCGGAGGATGAAGATGGGCCTTGTTACAAGGTCGAAGCAATCTTCTGCCGTTACGACTATCATCCGTTTCCACAGATACGAGCGATACTTGAACATCATCTCTCGTGCGGCGTAACAGGCATACTCCATATCTTTTCGCCTTATGGCTTTCTGTATGAGCGAGGACACCTCAAACATATTGTGTCCATTTTTCGTGAAAGGGAGGTATGACATTTCTTTTATGTTTTACTCTGTAAAGTTAATCATTAGTTAGGGGGTACGAAAGCCATAAAACATTTATTTTCAGACCATTAACTAATTATAACTTATACATTTACATCATCTGTTGATGTTGATTTTCGCCTGTCCTTTCTTGAAATTGTAGTCGTAGTAGCGTCCCCATTTATTCTTCATGGCGAGGACAAAATTTCGTATCATCACGGAATCTTTGCCGATGCCTCCTTTGTTGGTGCCTACCGTTGGGGTTGAGGCATGGAAATATCGCGGCTGTAAGATGATGCGATTGGCAAGCAACTCCTGATATATCATATCAATATCAGAGGTCGCCGGGTCCTGACGGTTGTACTTGGCTTTAAGACACGGCTTGTTGATGATACGCATTGCGCCAGCCATTCCCTTGACCTGAAACTCCTGCGTGTAGTTATACAGTCGCTCGTCTGCCTGGTCGCAACCTATGCCGAGACCGAGGTCAACTACAAGCTGTGCTATGCGGACAATCTCATCTTCGATGATGTCCTTGCCGTTCTTGAGGTCTTTGATGATGTCAACGGCATCATTGAGCCGATACTTGAAGGTTGATATATCATCGTCGAGAATGCAGATAACATCCTCCGGCGTGTTCTCAATGATCCACCAAAATGTGGTCATGAACGAGCAGACTTCATCGCCGCATTTCAAGGTGCCTCCTTCGGGAATAACGAGCAGCTTGTCAACTCCGGCTCTGCGGTATTCCTGTTCCTCAGAGGCTCTAACTACATAGGTGCAGTCGTTCAGAACGTGCCAGGTCTTTATCTTGTCGGCTCGCTGATACGACATCACATATATTCCGAGGGTTACTTCCGGTTCCATAGGTTAGATGGAGGCAACATCGTCGCCGTCTTGAATCTTACACTTCATTTGGTCGTACCAGATGGCACGAGCCTTGATCTTCCTCTCTCCACTCTTGGTCTTGCAGACAACCACCTTCTTTCCTTCAATGCCGAGTGTACGAATGAGGTTCTGGTAATCAAGTTCGTTACGACATGCGATGAGGACAAAATCATACTTCTCATAATGAATCAGCTCCATGTCCTTAATCTTCGTGTCGTTGTGAGGGTCGAGGGCGGTCGGGATGTCAAGTCCGAGGTTGATTTCGAGATTGGCTGTGAAGTCTGCGAGCTTACTCAAATCCCAGTCGCCGGAATGAGTGTTAGCCTTGATGGAGATTGCCTTCTTCTCCGGCTCTGAATAGCCGATGAGACGCTTACAGTGGACTATCTCATCTTCCCCGCGAAGGACCTTCAAGGCCTCTACGCGCTGGTGCCCGGATATGATGTCGTTGTTCTCATCTATGACGATGATACCGAAATCGCCGAGCATATCGAGGCTTTCCTGCAATTCCTGTTTCTTCTTATTGGAGATGGTACGAGGATTCTCCATGATGACCTTCAACTCCGAAATGGGGAGGTCGCACACTTCGATTCTGCGTTCAGGCTTTTCTGAGCCTTCTACTATGGGGGCTGTGCTTTCTTCGTTCATACTATGCAGCGTATTTCATTTTCAATGTCAAGGACAAAATCTTCATATCTGAACCACTTGCCATCTTCAAACCGAGTAACAATGACATCGGTCTTTACTCTATTTATGAAGCAGAACGGATTGAACCCGTTGGCAAGGTTAACAAGGGATGTGCCGGAGATGCGGCGCGAGGCTTCGATGTAGAACAAATCCCCGTTAGTATCTTCGGCGAGTTGAATATGAAAGATGCCGGGAGCAAACAGCTCTACCTGCGAGGACACACATTCGACAAACTTTCTGACTTCTCTTGATATGCGAGATAATGGAGGCAACAGCCTAATCATCTTGTCATAGCCGGAACGGAGCTTTACTTCGCGGGGGAATACATTGACATAGTTTCCATCATATAAAACATCGGCAACAAACTCCCTGCGGA
>ULRB01069945.1_pt1 | contig 49238 bp, 38 predicted proteins | sample 1955051 | NCBI WGS metagenome assembly ULRB01 (sample SAMEA4835671, study PRJEB28245) | human gut metagenome | biome: gut microbiome; material: fecal sample | place: Denmark | collected 2008 | reverse complement strand
AAGCCGAGGGCCACGAGTTCGACTCTCGCCACCCGCTCTGAAAAATTGATTGACAAATGATTGTGTCAACGAAGAATATGTTCCCGAAGATCCGCACTTTTGTGTGCCACGTCTTCGGGACTTTTTCTTATTTTTTCATGTTTCTATGAAACATAAATTTTTGAACTATAAAACTCCAGCGAAGACAAAACAAATTTATGTATAACAATATGAAGAGAGTCTTTTTAATTGCGGCTACAGTGATTGCCGCACTCGTCTCGTCCTCGTGTGCGAAAGAGTATGAGACGGTCAAGAACGATCCGATGCACACACGGATTTACACGCTTGACAATGGCCTGAAGGTCTACATGAGCGTCAACAAGGAAACTCCGAGAATCCAGACCTACATTGCGGTCAAGGTCGGAGGTAAGAACGACCCGGCTGAGACCACCGGACTCGCGCATTATTTCGAACATCTTATGTTCAAGGGCACTGAGCAGTTCGGAACGAGTGACTATGCGGCGGAAAAGCCTATGCTCGATGAAATAGAAAACCTTTTCGAGGTTTACAGAAAGACGACAGACGAGGCTGAGAGGGCTGCGATTTATCATCGTATAGACTCCATAAGCTACGAAGCGTCGAAGATTGCGATTCCTAATGAATATGACAAACTCATGTCTATGATTGGAGCAGACGGGACTAATGCATTTACGTCCACTGACGAGACGGTGTATGTCGAGAACATTCCTTCAAACCAGATTGAAAACTGGGCGAGAGTGCAGGCGGATCGCTTCCAACACCCGGTAATCCGCGGTTTCCACACGGAGCTTGAAACCATCTATGAGGAAAAGAACATGTCCCTTACGAAGGATAACCGCAAGATGTACGAGGCTGTGCTTGCCGCGCTTTTCCCTCACCATCCTTACGGAACCCAGACTGTCCTCGGTACGCAGGAACATCTCAAGAATCCGTCCATCACCAATGTGAAAGCATACCACAGGACCTGGTATGTGCCGAACAATATGGCAATCTGCCTCTCCGGAGACTTTGATCCGGACGAGATGATTTCTGTAATAAAGAAGTATTTCGGAGGTATGCAGCCGAATCCGGCTCTCCCTAAGCTTGAGTTCGAGCAGGAAAAGCCTATTACCACGCCCGAAGTTCGCGATGTGTATGGCCTTGAGTCAGAGTATGTTTACCTGGCATGGCGACTTCCTTCCGCTGTGGACAAGTCAAACGATGTCGCGGAAATCGCTTCTTCAATCGTTTACAACGGCAAGGCCGGAATGCTTGATCTTAACGTTAACCAACAGCAGAAGGTGCTTGCATCTTACGGGTTTAGCAACAACATGCCTGACTACGGAATGTTTTTGATGGTCGGCTATCCTAAGCAGGGTCAGACGCTTGAGGAGGTCCGCGATATACTTCTCGACCAGATTGCGAAACTTCGTACTGGTGATTTTGACGAGGAACTCATAAAGGCCTCAGTGAATAATTTCAAGAAAGACTACATGGCCGGACTTGAGGATAATGACCAGAGGGCAATGAGTTATGTGAACGCATTCATCGACGGCGAGGACTGGGCTGACTGCGTGGGGAAGATTGACCGATGCTCGAAGGTGACCAAGGATGACGTCGTGGCTTGGGCGAACGAATACCTCGGCGCCGACAGTTACGTTGTGATTAACAAGAGACAAGGGGTGGACAATACGGTGAAGAAGATTTCAGCGCCGAAGATCACTCCTATTGTTACCAACCGCGACCGGCAGTCAGATTTCCTTACGGCGGTTCAAAACACTGAGGTAAAGCCGATTGAGCCTGTCTTCGTGGACTTCAACAAGGAAATGTCAACGTTTGCAGAAGCTGCAGGGATTGACGTCCTCTACAAGAAGAATGAGACCAATGGTCTGTTCAACCTCGAATATGTGTTTGACATCAACCGCGAGCAGGACCCGGAGCTTTCGTTCGCTCTGAATTATCTTTCCTACCTCGGCACTGCCACAAAGAGTCATGACGAGATTGCCAAGGAACTCTACGATCTCGCGGCAGACTACCGCTGCTATGTGGGAAATACACGAACTTATGTCACCATGGAGGGACTCGGAGACTCGATGAAGGATGTGATGGCAATCGTTGAGGATGTCATTTACAACGCTCAGGGAGACGACGAGATTCTTGAGGGGCTCAAGGCCGACATGCTAAAGGACCGCGCCGACAGCAAGCTCAATCAGCAGAGTTGCTTCCGTGCCCTTCAGAAATATGCGCTCATGGGTGGTGACGCCATCCGTCGCAGCACTCTTTCCAACGAGAGGATTCTTTCTCTCACATCGGATGAACTTCTTGCAAAGGTGCGTGGCCTCTTTGACAAGAAACATGAGGTTGTCTACTATGGCCCTGCATCCGAGAAAACTCTTAAGGAAGCTCTCTCCGAGGTGCATGTCATAGAGGGTAAGACCCTTGAGGATACGAACATACAGTGGCCTGTCTATCAGACGACGGCGGACAATTCCGTTGTGATGGCACAGTATGACGCCAAGCAGCTCTACTACATTCAGTATTCATGTGACGGACGTCAGTTCTCACCTGCGTCAGAGGCTGGCATAGACCTCTACAACAGCTACTTTGGAGGTGGAATGAACAGCATTGTATTCCAAGAGATGCGCGAGGCACGCGGCCTTGCATATTCTGCATGGGCATCGCTGATTTCTCCATACTACCATGACGGCAAGTACTACTACATGGCATTCATCGCCACCCAAAACGACAAGATGAAGCAGGCTGTTGAGGCGTTCGATGACATCATCAACAACCTTCCGGAATCAGAGGCTGCCTTCAGCATCGCGAAGGAAGCTCTTATCGCGAATCTGCGCACTTCACGCACAATCGGCATGGGTGTCCTGAACAGCTACATAAATTGCCGTGACCTCGGCCTTTCTGCGCCTCTCGACAAGGAAATTTTCGAGGCTCTCCAGAATATGACGTTAGAAGACGTGAAGGCAGTGCAGGCCGAGTGGGTGAAGAATCGTCACTACACTTACGCCATTCTCGGTGACATCAAGGATCTTGACACGAAGTTCCTCGCCACTCTCGGGCCGGTGAAAACGGTTTCTTTGGAGGAAATTTTTGGATATTAGGCGGGCGAGTCTGAGAGCGGATTGCCGCGTTGCACTCCATCTATCATATTCACCCTCCCTCTCAGGGATTTTATTTTTTCTGAAAATCGGGGCATTTCACTTGTACGGAATGCCACGATTTTTTATACCTTTGAACCTCCGATGAAAAAATGGAAGAGAATATTGTTTCTGCGGATTCCGCTGGGGGTTGTCGCGTTTAGTGTAGTGCTGGTCGCGGTGCTGAAATATGTGCCGATACATTGGACTCCGCTGATGCTCAAACGCTCGATTGAGTTTAGGGACGACCGCAAGTTCCGGACGAGGCAGGCGTGGGTGCCGCTGGAAAAGATTTCCGGGAATATGGAAAAGGCCGTGATTCTGTCCGAGGATGGCAGTTTTCGCAGTCACATGGGATTTGATTTTGAGGAAATGAGGAAGATGCTGAAGGAACATAGGAAGAGGGGGACGAGAATCCGGGGATGCAGCACAATCTCACAGCAGACCGCAAAAAATGTATTCACATTCTGCACTGACACTTGGGTACGTAAGGCTGTCGAGGCCTACTGGACTGTTCTGATTGAACTGATATGGGGTAAGGACAGGATAATGGAGGTCTATCTCAATGTCGTAGAAATGGGGCGCGGCATCTACGGTATAGAAGCGGCATCCCAGTTTTACTATGGTCATTCTTGCACACGGCTTTCTCCGGCAGAGGCTGCTGCCATTGCCTGTTGTCTTCCACGTCCTCTACGGCGCACCCCGCACTGGGTGATGAATAAGCGCACATACAAATACCGTCGTGTTCTTCGTGAAATATCCAATATTTCTGAAAAATTGTCAGATTAGTAATATTTTTTATCAAATGGCACGTCTTATGTCACATTTGCCGCCGAGAATGAATCTATAGCAACGGTTTATTTGTGACGGCTTTCGAATGCCGTCAAGTGAAGGGAGTGTTTTAATGATGAGAAAAAGTCTTGTGAATATGGCTGCGATACTTGGTGTTCTGGCCGGTGTCGCGGAAATCGGTGCCTTTGCCCAGACGACTGAGTGTCATTGTGCTTACATCGACTGGCTCAATAGGCCGAAGAAAACTGGATTTGTAGATGAGCTTCTCGGTCCTATAGATCAGGTGAAAAACGGCCCCTATGCGGCATGGACGACGAAAGTCGCATATCTCACCGTGAACGGGAGCATGAAATTCCAGTCATCTCCGCTCGTCAAGGACACATGGAAACTCTATTCGTCGACGTATGACCACTATGATTTTGTCCTCGGACAGGAGGCTAATAGACTTGTTACGTTCAGGCTGTCAGGGACTTATTCCATGAATGGAATGAAGGTTTTCGACACGGACAAGATAGCTCATTGCTACAATGTGGCCCTCAAGCCGGAAGCCGTGCTCAATCAGCTCAGATGGCAGGGAAACGACCGCTCAGCCCTCACGCTTTCTGCCATGGCAGGCCCGGAGGTCGGGGTTCTCTTCAGCATAGACAACTGGATACTTCAGGCAAGGTTCTATGCCGGTGTGACATCGGCGGTGCGTCTCGACTACACCTTGGCCGAGCGTCTCTGTTTCTATTTCGAGCCGCGTTTGTCATACGTTCCTTACACTCTCCGGAATCTCACCGGAAACCGCCCGTCTACGTCTATAAACCGGTTCGGTTCCGTGGCGCGGTTAAATATGGGCCTGCGTATTATTCTCTGACAGTGAGTGAGCCGTCAAAAGCGGAGTTGGCGCGGTAGTGAGGGGCATAGAGCGACTCGATTTCGCAGACTGGAGCGGTGAAGACGCCGGCCTGGGAGACATAGAACTCGTCCTCAATGGTTGTGTTCTGCTCCGGGTAGACATCGAACCAATAGTCTATGGCGTCATCGTGAACTTCGCGGTAGCCTTGCGGCGTAATCCACCATGCGTTGAAGCCTCTTGACGCGGCGTTGATTCTCCAACTCCGGAGCCAATAGCCATAATTGCCGGAAAGCTGACGGACAGGTCTGAGGCAGGCGTTGTACGGTGTGCGGATGTGAACGAGGCTGCGGTTCTCCTCACTGCTGACGCTGTAGCGGACGACAATTTTCTGCCCGACGGACAGCGTCTCTCCTGTCTGGAGTTCGCGCAGTTGCGACAATCTTGTGCCTTCCTGGCCTTTGACTGTGCTCTGAACAAGTTCCTCGACGAAGAACCTCCGCTCTATGCCGAATCCGTTTCCGGCTGCCTTGATCTGCTCAAAAGGCTTTTCGTAAGTCTTTGTCAGTGAGATGACTGACGTTTCCATAAGGGCAGGGGAGCCTCTGCGAACTGAATTTATCGCACAGACAAATTCGAAGTTGTTCTGCCACTGTTGGCTTTCTTTCTGAATCATCAGCCACAGACGTATGCCATCGGCGATTTCCAATGCGCGGGCATCAGGCTTTCCGGAAGTCTTTTCAGACATGGAGTTCCAGCGCGAGAGCATGTCACAGAGCAGTGAATGCGCGTAGGCTTCGGACGAAAGCAGGGCACGGAACGGCATCACCGCATTCGGATAGTACATCCCTCCTGAAGGATGTTCAACGGCATATTCCTTAAGTGACTCGATGCTTCTTGTGAGAGTTTTCTTCATCTTCCGGCATTTCAGACCGAGCGAACTGTCGAAGGCGTTGGAATCTGAGGCGATGAGTTTGAGTATTGTTGAACTGCGGCGTGCCTTCTCAAGAATCTGCCCGTTCAACTTATCTTCTTTCGCGGACGCTTGGAGATATGCCTTCATCGACTTCGCGACTTCCTTGAAACGCCTGTCTCCGACCTTGGCTTTTATCGCTTTTGTGTCGACTGCAATGTCCGGAAAGAACGAGCGGACATAGAGATATTGACTGACGGAAATTCCTCCGAACCAGTGGTATCCGTTGCGCTCGACAAATATCTGTCTGTCAATGTATTTCACGGCATTCGAGAGCACGCTGTCCCAGTTAGTGCCGGATGGCAGCTTGCCTTCTTCTTGAAGAATCGCGAGCCTTTCGAGGATGACGGTCGTCAGGATAGGGGAGGACGACATTCCTGCGAACCAGGCGAATCCTCCGTCCTCACAGCGGCAGTCAAGAAGTGACTTGATTAGGGATGCGATTTCGTGTGCGTCCGGACTGTCCGATGCCAGATGTACGTAGAGAACTTCGCTGATGTCAAGAAGGTTCTTTGACTTCAGTTCAGCTTTCTGTGCAAGAGTCTCGGCAATAAGGTCGGGAATCTTCACCTCACGGGTGACTGCTCCGAGATGGGTCGTGTTAACAAATTGACCCTCAAGTGAATGTATGAGAGCGTCCTTGTCCATACCATGGCGGTAGATTCCCGAGTGGGACTCCGTGAGAACCTGTTTCCCTTCCAGAATAGGAATCTTCACGAGAATTGCGTCGCTCAATTCTGTGCTTCCCTTCTCAGATGCTTTAGCCCTGAACACGGTCTTTATGCTCAGCTGGGCTTTGCCTTCATTGCCGGACTTCATCTTGTCTGCGTCCGGAACGGCTACGGCAAATTCCTTGCTCACGGACTTGTCGGCTCCGATTGAAACCGGGCAGTTCTGCACACTGAGCGGCCGAGAACTGTCGTCTCCATCATAGATGAATACTGTCAGAGTCCCGTTCAGGTCATTGCCGCTGTTGTTTGAAATGGAAGGACGGAAGATGTAGCGGTCTCCCCCATAGAGAAGGGACGGCTCGTGGACCGTGATGGTTACTGGCTGGCTGACAACGAACTCCTTGCGGAGAGTCTCGTTGCGGAAAGCCTTGTCGTGTGCGAAGAGCGCGAGGACATAAGTCGAGAGCCTGTCGCTGGTGCGGAAGCGTAATTCGACGTTTCCGCTGCCGTCACTCTGAAGGAATGGTTCGAATGCAAGCGTGCTTTGGAAGTTCTTTCTTATTTTCAGAGTTTTGGCAAATTCCTGGTCATCGCGGAAGCTTGTCTGCTCTTCAGCAAGCTGGAACGGCGTTGAGTCTTCAACGACGACGCTTTCGTACAGCATCGCGTCGGCTGCGTCTGGCGCTGCCACCCCACCTTTTGCCATAAGAATCCGGTTATTTCCTCCGTCAAGTCTCCAGTGACGCCGAGAATCTCCTGCCCACCCGTCGAACTCGCACCCGGTGTTGTTGTCCGAGTCGACATATATGCTGCTGAATGACGGCAGCACGGCAGACCATAGGTTTGATCTGATGTCCTCCGTGCTTTTGTCGAACACCGCCGCAAGCACCTCTGAATCTTTCCCTGTGCTGAGCATAACGCGGTACTCGGTTCCTGGCAGACACTTGTCTGTAAATGTGCTCACGGAAAGTGGCAGTTCGAAGGTCGAACGGTTGCGCCCATATTCGTGCTCGAACGTCCTGTAGATCCCGTTCTTGAAGTACTCGATACGGAGCAATACTTTGTCCGACCATTCTGCAGCGTGTTTCCAGCAGAGTTTTTTCAGTGAGCCGGTCTTGCCGCGGACTCCGGCGAGCTGCAGTTTCTCGTTGAGGAGAAGATGCGAATCGAGGCTGAAAATCATAATGTTTGCCCAAATGTCGCCCTGGGCGGCTCCGAACAACAGTGAAATGTTTCCGTCATCTCCATCCACAACTTTGAACGCATTCTCGACGTCGGCATCAAGGACGGTCTCGTTGTCACATAGCTTTAGCAGTTCATATTCCAAAGCCTCTCTCGTGCTATCCTTGCCGCCTCCGGCTACCGTATATTCGTAAGTCTTGGAAAATTCGATGGTGTAAAGCCCGGCAGGCTTTCCGGATAGGTCAATCTTGAGATTCTTTCCGGAAACGCAGCGTCCTTTCCGGAGTTCAGCGGAACCGGTCTTGAGCACCCATTCGACCTCGCCGTCAAGATGCTCCCCGTTGCAGTCGGCTATCTCCACTTTGAACTCTGCGCTGTCTCCCTTGAGCACACTGCTCCTGGTGAGAGAGAACCCTCGGCGGAAGTTGCTGAACCTCATGTTGTCGGATGTGTCAGGCCGAAGGAAACTTCCGTCCGCCGCGCCAATGAGTTCCGCGTCAATGTCAAAATCTTCGCTTACCCGTAGCCATGTGCTGAACTCGAGTGTCTGCCCGGCTCCGTCAGTAATTTTTAGTTTTATGGTGAAATGGCTGTCCTTGTCGTATGCTGTCTTGACCAGGATGCAGAAATTCCCCTGCTCGTCCAGTTCTGGAGTTCCCTTGTCGACAACACCGTTCCAGTCAGAGACGGTGTATTCCATCTGAGCATCCGAAAGACTGTTGCCGGCATAGCTAAAGACGCGTCCCTTTACAGGCACAGCATCTCCGGGGAAGTATTTCACTCCGTCAGAAACAAATGATGCCGAAAACTCAGGAAGCTTGAACTCATCGACGGTGAACCATTTGGCGTTGGCAGTAAATCCTCCCACGAACACGGTTATTCTCCATTCTCCGTTGCGATGGTCGCTCGGAATTGTGAATTTGCCGGCCACGGAACCGAAATCATTGGTCGTGAGTTCAAGTGTCTGGACATCCTTGTTCTCGGCGTCCGCGAGTTTGACCCGCACCGTTTCTCCTTGCGGTGAGGTGCTCATCCTGCCGTTGTGATAGTCTTTGTAAAGTATTGCCTTGAAGTTAATTGTCTCTCCAGGGCGGTAGGCCGAGCGATCAGTGAGAACTTGTGCCTGCCAGTCCACATCAGGCCTGGAGGCATTGTCCTCCGGTGTGTAGATGCCCAGCTTCTCTGAGCTGCGTGCAAGCCCCTGCCCGTCAATGAAGTCGCACTTAATCCAACATCTTCCTCCCACACCTTTCAGGACAGACTGGACTTCGCTGTCCATGAGTGTCGCTCCGTTAAAATGCACTGTTTTGCGCAGCAGTTCCTTGCCATTCCAGCTTCCGACAACAAGGTTTGCCTCCTTTACAGGCTTTCCGCTCTTTCTTTCTGCGGCATAAAGTAGCCATCCGTCTGCGGCTCTGTTTGCCGAGAGTGCGACGGAATGCTGTGAAAGGTTGCAGCTGTGCCTGATCTTGCCGGATTCAAACACTGCAAGAAATTCACCGTCAGGCAGTTCCGGCATACGGACTTTCAATGTGTCGTTCACATAGTATCTTTCCGTTTTTACGTCAAGTGTTTTTGTCCATACGGGCACGTCTTTCTTCGTCAGTTTGTCGGCGTTCAGCCCCTCTCCTGCGTAGACGGAAATGTTCACGTCCTTCAAGTTCTGCAGGCGAATCTCGATGTCCTGTCCATGGACTTCCGCGTCCAATCGCTTGGAGTCCAACTCCTCTATCATATTTTCGGCGGCATCTTCCCCCTTGAGAATCAATTTCTCCTCTTCATAAAATCGTTTCTTTTCCGCGACAAGTTTTTCGCAATATGTTCTGAGACTGCGGTACTCTTCATCAGTCGCATTGCACTCTTGCAGCCTGCGGAATTTGAACGACAGGGCATTCAATTTCGCGAGCGTCGCCACGGCCTTGCCCTCATATTTCTCTGCATAGCCTTCGTAAGCCTCTGCAGAACCGGCACTTATGCGATAGAGTTCATATAGCGCAGCGACTGGATATGTTCCGGAATATGTTGAATTGAACTTGTCCTCAATTTTCTCGTATCCTATTGAATTAGAAAGACTGCGGTTGAATGTCATCGAAAGCAGGACGTATTCGTAGTCGTTGTGTATGTGTGCGCGCATGACTTCGCCCTTGTAGCCGACAGGTGTCTTGTCCCAGAACTCGCTGCTGCTGGAGGACTTCAGTTTGCTGGACCATTTGTCGAGGAATTCTGCGCATTCGGATGCATCGTAATTGTTGAAGCCGATGCCTGACACATATAATATTATAGGGTCACCATAGGATATGAATTCGGCGTTCATTGATTCAGTAAGCTCGTCGCGGCGTTTCCAGTCCCGCTGGCTGCCAATCCGGACATATTGGGTGGCGGCGCGCCAGAAGTCGTAGCTGAGTTTTTCAGCGCGTGCCTTATCCTTTATCTGCCCGAGTATTTTCGTGGCTTTCTGAGGCAAATCATTCTCTGTCGCCTTTTCATATTCTTTCCAAAGACGGTCCACTTCTTTACGGTTTCCGCCTTCCGCACACGATGTCCCGGCGCCGACTGACAAGAAACAAACCATCATAGTCACAGCAACTTTCTTTACACTCATAACAATCAAATTTTCAAAAAGTGTTTATTTAAAACATATGGTCATCGAGTCAAACAAGAAGATGGAGCGCAAGGCGAACGAGAAATTCAAGCCGCAGCAACCTCACGGTTGTGAGGACTCAACGCAGCAATCAGCTTCTTGTTTGGCTCGTATTGCTTCAGATACAACATAAGTACTCCCACCGATATAAATCAGCGGCTTCGTGCAGGTCTCGGACAAGTTCCGCGCCAGTGCGACCGCCTCGGCGACAGTGTGGCAGACGAATGACTCTGTGCCGTATGCTGCCCGTGCCTCGTCCGCCGGCAAGGCCCTTGAACCCGATGCGTTGGTGAAAATGACCTTAGCGCAACGCGGAATCATCCTTATCACGCTCTTGTAGTCCTTGTCGGCGACGCTTCCGTAGACCATAATCAGTTCATATCCGTCGTCTTTCACCATCCTTTCCAACTGTGCGAAATTGTATTTCAGCCCGTGCTGGTTGTGCCCGATGTCAACAATGGTGAGAGGGGAGTCGCACACCTTTTCCCAGCGTCCGTGAAAACCTGTGCGCTCCGCAGTATGCTTCAGTGCGTCGAGTACAAGGGGTGATGTCGCTGATTTTGGAATTATCCCTTTCCGGTGAAGGACGGTGAGGGCGGCCAGAGCCGTCGGGAGATTTTTCTTCTGGTAGCATCCGTGGAGGTCAAGCTCTTCGAGAAGTGCAGCAAGAGTGTTTCGGGAAAATTGGAAGTCCTTGTCGGCAAAAGAAATGTCCGCCCCGTCCTTGGCCGCCTTTGCCTTGAAGACGAGGTCGCTGTCCTCTCCGGACTCGCCGATGACGACAGGAGTCTCCGGTTTGATGATGCCGGCTTTCTCGGCGGCAATCTTGGAAATCGTGTCTCCGAGTATATTGCAGTGGTCCAATCCTATGTTAGTGATTACGCTCAACTGTGGAGATATGATGTTGGTGCTGTCAAGCCGCCCTCCGAGCCCTGTCTCGATGACCGCGAAATCCACTCCCTCCTTGGCGAACCACCAGAAGGAGAGCGCGGTGGTGATCTCGAAGAACGACAGGTTCAGTTCGTCAAACACCGGCCACCATCGTGTACAGAATTCCAGAACATCCTGCTGCGGAATCAGCCCCTGCCCGACAATCCTTGCTCTCTCCCTGAAGTCCAACAGATGCGGCGATGTGTAAAGCCCGACCTTGTAGCCCATGGCCGCGAGCGCCGCCGCCAGCATATTGCTCACCGACCCCTTGCCGTTCGTCCCCGCGACATGCACGCTCTTGTAGTTCCGGTGCGGATGCCCGAGTCGTGAGTCAAACTCCATCATATTTTCAAGCCCCGGGTGGTAGGCGTTGCCGCCCACCGTCTGATAGGACGGGAACCTCTTGAACAGCCGCTCAATAAGTTCGTCATATTCCTTTTCGTCGAATTTTTCCATTGTCATAGCCTCCTTTCAAGCAATATATTTCCCCAATAATCGGGAGTATATAATACAAATTTAATCATTCGTTTCTGATATGTATCAAAAAACTAAAGTCTTAAATCAAATAATGTGTTTATTTGCGTAATTTATTCCGACATTTGTAATTCTCATAAATCTGATACAAATTTGGTTAAATTAATTTTTTAACGCATACTTAGTAACTTGATAATATGACACAAAACTTTTTGATTTTCAACCGCCGCTTCTTGATGAGTTTTTCCGCATTGGTTCTCGGATGCGGCGTATGCCTTGCCGGTAGCGGCAAAACATCGAAAACCGACGGAGGTATGACGGTGAAATCAGTGAAGGTCGACGGATATGTCGGCGGGCGAATTGACGACTGTTTTCAGCATCGCGTGATGGAACAGAATGTTGATGAGATTGTGGAGCCGTTCCGTCATAGAATCGAAAGCTGGAAATGGAACAGCGAATTTTGGGGGAAATGGACGCTCGGGGCAATAGGCGCGTATCGTTACACCGGGAATCCTGAACTTTATAACAAAATAGCAAAATCTGTTGCGGACATAATCGCGACGCAGACCCCAGACGGCTATATTGGAAACTATCCTCCTGAAAATCAGATGAAAGAATGGGATATATGGGGACGGAAATACACGATGCTCGGACTTCTGATCTGGTATGAACTGACGGGAGACCGCAAGGCCCTCGATGCCGCTGCCGGTGTGGCGGACCACCTCATTTCGCAGATTGGTCCGGATAAGAAAAATATAGTCCTGACAGGAAATTATCGTGGAATGCCGAGTTCTACGGTGCTTGAACCTATTATGAGTCTCTATAACAAGACAGGTGAGCAACGTTACCTTGACTTTGCTTCGTACATCGTCGCACAGTGGGAGACTCCGGAAGGACCGCAGCTCATAAGCCGGGCCGATGTTCCTGTCTCACTGCGCTTTCCGCATCCTGTAAAGTGGTTTAGCTATGACAACGGCTCGAAAGCCTATGAGATGATGTCTTGCTATGAAGGACTGCTTGAATACTATAAGGTCACAGCAAACAAACGCGACTATGATGCCGTTCTGAAAGCCTACACGCACATCCTTGCGGAAGAGATTAATGTAGCCGGCTCCGGAAGCGCGGTCGAGTGCTGGTATGGTGGCAAGGCACTTCAGACGGTCCCGACCTACCACACTATGGAAACCTGTGTGGGCTTCACTTGGATGCAGTTCTGCAGCCGTCTTCTTGCTCTGACCGGAGACTCCCGCTATGCCGACAACATTGAGCGCACATTCTACAACGCCATCCTCGGAGCACTGAAGGACGACGGATGCCAGATTGCAAAATATACTCCGCTTGAGGGATGGCGTGTTGAGGGAGAAAAGCAGTGCGGACTGAACATCAATTGCTGCAATGCCAACGGACCGAGAGCCTTTGCGATGATTCCTCAGCTTGCTTGTCAGGCAGAGGATAAGGTGCTTAAACTCAACTGGTACGGAGATTCTGAGGCAAAAGTTGCCCTTGGACGTCGCAATGCCATGAAAATGACAGTATCCGGAAATTATCCGGTTTCAGGCGATGTCGCCATTGGACTTGAACTGGTAAAGCCTGCTGACTTCACGCTTGCTCTCCGTATTCCGGAGTGGAGCCGCAACACGTCGGCAACTCTCATCAGCGGGGCTGACACCATTGCCGTTGACTTGAGCGCACTTCAGGCAGGGGAATATGCAAAAATCTCCCGTAAATGGAAATCCGGCGACCGCATAGAGCTTTCCCTCGACCTGACCGCTCACCTTTTGGAGCAGAACGGCTGCCAGGCCATTGTCAGGGGACCGCTCGTGCTTGCGCGGGATTCCCGTTTCAACGACGGTTTTGTCGATGAAGGCGTTGTGGTCCAGGCAGCTTCCGATGGAACAGTAGAACTTACACCGGCAGATGCGGACGGTTTTGCGTGGATGGCGTTCACGGCACAGATGGTTGTCGGCACTGATCTTGAGAATTATGGCAAGCCGCGTCCGGTTCACCTTTGTGACTTCGCCTCAGCAGGCAACACATGGGACAAGTCTGTACGTTACCGTGTCTGGTTGCCGAAGACTCTCAATGTCATGAAAGGCGAGTATCGCGCCTACAATGACGGCCCGGCTGAAGATTAGTAAACCGCAATGTTTTCTTTCTTATAAGTCTTGTTGCCATCATTTGGGTCTATTTTCTCTACGGACGTCTAGTTGAGCGCATCTCCGGAACTGACTCAACCCGGAAAACTCCGGCTGTCACAAGAGCCGACGGAGTTGATTATGTGCCGATGCCGGCGTGGAAGGTCTATATGATCCAGTTTCTGCAAATAAGATTCTGCTTTTAGATCCGTTCAAAGAAATCGTCGTAGTCTTTGTCGAGAATCTTCCAGATGCCGTTCTTGCGTCCGCCTTCACGGGAAATCAGATTCAGGTCGGTAAGTTGTTTTAGGTACCGTTGCATCTGGCGCAGTGAGACATTCATTTTCTCGGCCATTTGGGTGGCATTGATCTCAGGGTCTTGAGATATGTACCTGAATATCAGTCTCCGGGCTTTTACGAACTCTTTTGTGAATTGTGCAGACTCTTTTACGACATCTTTTACGACATCTTTTACGACTTCTTTTATGACATCTACGCCGTAGTTGAGATTCCGGAGGGTTACGTGGAACTCGGTGGCATTGGAGTTGAACTCCGGGGCACGATACTCTTTCAAAGATTCGAAACGATTATATTCTCCGAGAATTTTCTTCATTCCGCTTCCACGGCGTTCCATAAGGTCGAGACGGCTGAAATAATGAACTTATCAGAATTTTTGTTATTTATTCTTCATCTTGTAAAACTTGTGGTCTTTATCTAGAAAAACAACATAGAACACGTTGTCAATGATATATCCTGCTACTCGGTGAAGTTGTCCTCCAACATCCTTTATAACAGCCCATTGAATATCCTCAGTTTGAATATATTTAGGACACTTAAAGTCTGATTTTTCCGGAAACTTGCCATATATTGTAATTAGCTCTTGCTGTTGTGCATTTACTATATTCTTTTGGCTTAAATCTATAAGTTTTGTTACGAATTTTGATAAAAGTCCATCTTTTTCCCATTGTTCGAAAAGTTGACCTGGTGGACACTGGACTGTATCAAAATCCTTGAAATTGAAAGTCAGTAAAGGCAATGTACCAGAGACCTTTTTCTCAAATCTTAGGTTCTGTGCTCTATCCTCGAGCTTTCTCTGAGGACTAAACTTCCTAGGACCAAATCTACTACTCATTGCTTTTACCACTAAAGTCTGATATAAACTTATCTATGTTGCCAAAATATGGAATAGCTCCATATTTTCCAAGAAGGTAATCTTTACTGAATGTAGCATCATTTCTGACGCTAGTTGCTTGATTGACTTTATATTCAACAAGAGAATAAATATCAGATACACCATGAGAGTCTTTTTCTGCGAACCAGATTTGATCTCGGCGTAGCAAGTCCCTTCGAAGAAGGTTCGTGTCATGAGTCGTCACCACGAGTTGTGCGTCTCCATTATTAAGACCACATTGGAATAATCTAAGGAGTTCAAGAGAGAGCTTTGTATGAATGCTCGTCCCGAATTCATCAACAACAAGTACTCCTCCATTTGCAAGAGTATCAAGCCATGGACCGAGAAGGGCGAAAATCTTCACAGTTCCTATTGATTCATTCTGGAAAGGAATGGCGACAGTATCTATGACATCATCACCTTCGTATTTGTTGTGCTCTGATTGAATGTTAAGTTCCCTGATTTTTCCATTAGGATTCATTGCGTCGTTAATTCCACCAATAATTTTTTTTAGTAGCGGATCATTGGGAATTATTGTACTATCGGTGATGTTGTCAATAAAATTTTCTTTTACTGAAATATCTTGAATTCCAAGGTCTATTATCTTAATGAACTCAAGAATCCTCTGTCTCATAGTCTCATTCTGAAGATACTGAAGGGCAGTATAATTAAGAGTATTATCGTTAATACCGGATATGATATTAAACCTTTGGGCAATCCAATTCTTTATATGGATGGCTGTTGTTACATTAAATTGAGCTGCCGTGCTTAAGAATAATGCATTTGAACGAGTCATGTTCTCAATGGCTTTACCTCCCTTGAATGTCTTTGTATTTACTTGAATGGAACCGTTCTCACGTTTAAAGCAATAGCTTTCTTTTTGAGTATTATATTCTTGTTGAAAAAGCCATTCCGTGCAAACCGACTCATTGAAGATTTCGAAGCCATATCTATATTTGACATGATTAATGATGAAGGTCATTTCAAAGCTGCTGGCTTCTTTTGATGATTCTGAATCAAATCGAAATTGATTTTGCGCAAAACCTACTAGGATATGATCATTATTTACAGATTCAAGAATCATACTACGGTAGAAAGCCATAGCTTTAATTACGTTGCTTTTTCCTGAACCATTAGCACCATATACAGTCGCAACACGTACAAACCTATTCCCTGTTTCTTCTATTTCAAAGATATTAGAAGAGCCAGTCGGTGATAGTTCACACTCTCTGACAGACTTTGCGGCCAGCATGCTGAATACCACTTCATTTTTGAAAGAAAGAAAGTTTTTGATTGCAAATTCGACAAGCATGACATTAGAAATTTGAGGTTGCAAAGATAAATATGATTTTCTTATTTTCAAATTTTTTGTGAAATTTTCGCAGAAAGTTTAAAAATAAGACAGCGTTTTTATTTGCTATTTGTAATGACTAAATCAAATTTGATTATTCGCCACATCAATGCTAACTCCGTGATATAGTTGTTTTAGTTTTCCCCAATCAACCCAAAAATCGGAGATGTTGTTTTCGGCCCAAACCAAATAGGATGGATTATCTTGATAAACTTCAGCTATCGTTTTCCCTTTATATTTACCAAAAGACAGGACCGAGTCCGGCAAAAGTTTGATGTACGGGTCGTATTTTAATTCTTCAATGGGTTTCTCCGGTTCAACAGTTGGTTGTCCAATAACATCAACAAGAACCCATCCACCACATCCGCAGCAAGGAATGGCTTGGGGTTCAGAATCCGCTTTTTTACACCAATAAGAATCCTCCCGTTTACCATTTCGGTAATAGTATCCCCAAGCATCTCCATATTCTTTGCGTGGGTGGATTTTGGTAACTATTACAGATTGACTCTTGTACCAATCGGATACTCTACCATCGGGGAAACGTCTTACTTCAAAAGGCAAAGCCCTGCCGATTTGGTAATAAATCTTAAAAATGTTATCACGTGGATACATACTCACTGATTTAGTTTGTAGTTATTGACTTGCAGGAGGATTTTGTCGAAGACGGTGTCGCTCCACTCCGGTGGGTATCCTTCGTTGTAGAGAAGGTCGAGCAGGTCGGAGCTAAGGGCACTTCGGATGTTATTGTTGTTAATCCAGTCGGCGTACATTGAGGAACCATCGACAAGGGTTTTGATTTTCTTTGACAGGGCGATGCACTTGTCGTCAGGATACTCGAATCCGTTCTTGTCACGCACGTCGACGAGGATGTCATAGAACGCTTTTTCTTCAAAGGTGATACCAAGTTTCTTGAATTCTTCCTTGTCGGTTTTGAGGTCGTTGAAGATGTCGAAGAGCTTCTGCGTCAGTTCCTCTATCTTTTTCTGTACTTCTGCATTTACAGCATTGACAACATCCTTTGCGGATTGAGGGGCAAAGCTCTGCTTGTCTCGGTTATTGTATTCTTCTATGGTTTTGTCCAGCAGTTCCTTGAATTGCTGCGCCTTCACTTGATTGGTTTTTGAGTATTCTCTGATTGCCCGTGCGAGCATTTTTGCCAGCAGCTGAAATTTGGTGTTAGGAAGTTTAACATCGTTCAATTCCGTCATCATCGCGTCTCCGAAGATTTCCTCCTCCGTATGAGCGTCAATGATTGCTTCCACGCCACTGCAAGTCAATGCCTCTTTCAACATCTGTTCCACGTGTGCATTCATCGAATCGACATCGTAGTGAGTATCCGTAATTTTGTTTACAAAGGACTGAATCCCCATAAAGCATTGTGCCCAAGCGGTTTGCTCTTCTGACAAAACGCCTGCTGGCATACAGATGTTATATGCGGATTTCATTCTCTTGACGTGTCCTCGGAAGAATGTAACGAACTGAACATTACGCTTATTGCCCTTATCGTTTGTTACCGGACAGTCTGGCCTGGACATTATAAACTCCGCAGCCTCTTGAAGACACTGTAGACGCTCAAGAGCTTTTTCACCGAAGAATGGAGTGAAATCGAAATTTGAAGTAGAAGTTTGGAGTATTCTCAGTTCATTGGCAAAGACGGTCTTGACTTCATCGATGTTGTCCTCCTTTCCGTCTTCACTATCGCCACCATATTGTTTGAGTGCGGCCAACATATTCCCACGAATACCAAGGTAGTCCACAAGTATTCCGCGGTCTTTCCCTGGATATTTTCTGTTTACGCGACTTATAGTCTGGATAAGGGTATGTTTCTGCAGCGGCTTGTCGTTGTACATTATTGTCAGACAAGGAGCGTCAAAACCAGTTATCCACATATCGACTACGATGACTATACGAAAGTTTGATTTGTCATTTTTGAAGATCTTTGCCAGATTCTTTCGGTATTCTTTGTCCCCCAAGAGCTCATACATCTCTTTAGGATCATTTTTGTCTCTGGTTGCGACAATATTCAGAAACTGGACGGGATCGAGTTTCTGTAAATCTTCTTCCGATAAGACAGTTTCGTCTAAGGCACGTTTCTTCTCCACCCATTCCGGACGGAGAGATTTGAGGATATTATAGAGGTTGTATGCTATCTTTCTGTCACTACATACAATCATAGCTTTCTGCACGACAGCCGGATTCTCTTCACAGCTTGATTCATAGTGGGCGACAACATCAACTGCAAGGCGCTGAAGTCTCTGTGGATCTCCGAGTATGACATTCATCTTACTCATCGCCCGTTGACTTTTCTCGACATCTGCCTTGTTTGCGCCATCTTCTGCACATTGGGCGTAATATTTTTCAATTTCCTTAATCTTATCACTATCAGCAAATACCCTCGCAAGTCTCGGAACATAACTGATATCCACGGTTATGTCGTCCTCCTTTGCTTCTCGCATAGTATATCTGTCCACAACGGCACCGAAAACGTGGACCGTTTCATCAATCGGTGTGCCTGTGAAGCCTACGTAAGTGGCATTAGGAAGTGCATCACGCAGGTATTGTGCAAAACCGTATGTGATGAATGCTCCCAGTTTCTGAGAATCCTCTTCTTTGTCTTTTATCTTTAGCTGACTTCCGATTCCTGTCTGTGAGCGGTGTGCTTCATCACTGAAGCAGATTATATTCGAACGGTTGCTAAGGAGTCCTGTCTCTTTTGTGAATTTTTGGATAGTAGTTATGTAAAGGCCTCCTGATTCTCTGGTCCGTAGTTCTTCCCCAAGTTCCTGACGCGAGTCAAAAACCTTAATGGATTTGTCATCCATATACCAGGTGGCCTTGCAGAACAGTTTTCCGGCCTGTGATTCAAGGTCTTCTCGGTCAACGATGATGAGGATAGTCGGACTCTGAATCTGGGAACGGCAACGCTGAGCCAGCTGTTTCGCGAGGAAGAGCATCGTGTAGGTCTTTCCGCAACCTGTCGCTCCGAAGTAGGTTCCACCCTTTCCGTCTCCTCCATTTGAACGAAGATGGTGCAGGATGTTGTCGCGAAGCATTTCTGATGCGAAAAACTGAGGGTAGCGGCAGACTATTTCTGTCTCGTCTTCATCATGGTCTTTCTCGTCCACATCGGGAATGAAAATATAATCGCGCAGTATCTGAACGATTCTGTCAGGGGACAATGCTCCGGCTATGAGTGATTTCATCTGATCAACACCCTTGCCTGGCTTGTCCTCGTTCTTTATTTTCTTCCACGCATAGAAATATTCATAGGGCGTGAAGACGGAGCCAAGGCGAGAGTTACTTCCGTCGCTTATGCAGGCAATGGCGCAGTATCGGAGAAGCGAGAATATATCTCTGCGGTATCTCAGGCAAATTTGTGTGTGCGCATCTCTGATGGTTGCGTTCTGGTCCGTAGGATTTTTCAGTTCAATGATGCCGACGGGAATTCCGTTGATGAAGAGCATAATGTCCGGCCTTCGGTTTTCCTTGCCCTCGTGCATCTCGAACTGATTGACTGCCCGGAAAATATTGTGGGATTTGCTTCTGTCGTCGTGCTTCTGATAGTCGATATAGTCGATGTGGACTGATGGTTTCGTATGATCGGAAAAACTGATGTCGAGACCATCGTGATATAACTTATAGGCTTCACGGTGGGAGGCATAGTCTGTTGCTCCGCTGATGTTGCGGAGTCTTGATACGATGTTGGCATAGTCTGTATCGGTGAGACCCGTCGAGGAATACTGATTCCTGAGAAAGAGCATCAAGTCTTCTTCAAGGAGAGCATCTGTATACTTGCGATGCAGATCGTCTCCGTGCTCTATTATCCAGCCTTGTTCCCTTAATAGGTCGCAGAAGGCTTCTTCGTATTCGGACTCGTAGTATTTTCCGTTCATATCGGTCGCAGTTTTATGTTATCTGATGTCGTGGGCCGCTCGCTGTACCATAGCAGGACACATCTTTCGTAAAGTTTCTCTTGCTTCTGCCGCTATACTGCGCGCTTCTTCGGCACATTTATGTAAGGCTACAATGGATTTCTGCACGTCAAGGGGCGGCATGGGAATGCGGACACGGCACATCTCGTCGAAACTGAATGCTTCCCGTGCGCTGCCCCAAGAATTGAAACGCGAGTAGCGGTCAAACTCCGGACGGCAAAAAAAGAGGTAGAGATACATAGGATCAAGGTGTTCAATATCCTTTATTCGGAAAACGCAATATGATGAGGAAACAATGAAAGTATTATCGTAATTATTGATAGCAAGCGTGATTTTATCTCCGTTTCGTGATGTTATTGGGACATAGCAAAAATAACTTGGCTCGAATAATTTATATGGAAGCAGAGAAACACCTGTCATCTCCGCTTTGGTGTCAATAATTACTTTGTTGATGCTTATTCCCCTAACGTCATTGATTGTGTACTTTCCGTCTGTATTACGGACATCTATAGGTTCAATGTAGTCTCCGAGAGTCACTTCGGCGTATTTGCTTTTCACCTCGGCCATATATGCCTGACAGGTATCGGAGAGTGGCTTTAGAAGAGCCTCGTTCTGCTGAATGAGCTGCTGGAGACCATCGTAGGCATCGACGTATTCTTTCTGCACGTCAAGGGGCGGCAGGGGAATGCGGATGTCAAGGAAACGAGGTAAATCCAAATTTGCTCGTACACTACTATCGCTATAGAACCACCCCAAGCGGTCTTTTTCAGAAGATAGAAATTGAGCGAAAATGAATTCAGGAAGGACTTTAGCGGAATCTTTTACTTGTAGAATTGTGTATGCCGGGGATAAAAGAACAGGAGTATCTCCAGTGTAAAGGGAAAATCTGACACATTCATCTCTTCCTGTCTGCATACCACTGAATACGAACTGATTGTATTTAATATATATGTATTTCTTCGAATCAACGGTAGAGACATTAGCTACGGTGGGGACAATTTGCTTGTTTATGTTTACACCCATAAACGGATAGTCATCCCCAGCCTTATTGACTTGATTTGATATAGGTTCAATCAGTTCTCCAAGCGGCACTTTAGGTGCTACATCAAGCACATTTGTGATGTCATCTAATCGGCTCATTTCTTGTCAAGATTAAATCCGAGAACTTCAAATGCTTTCTGCAAGTTGGCGATGTTCTCTTTCTGACGGACAAGCAGGTCCGAAACAGCAGCAGCGGATTCCTGCATAACAGTCTCATAGTCAATATCGCTGTCCCTGTCTACAAATTCTATATATCGACTTGGCACAAGACTCCAATTATTGGCTTTAATTTCATCAATTGTCGCCGAATAATACAATTCTGGTTTCGCGTACTTCCCTTTTGATGCGTCCCAAGTCTGCCAGTCTGTATAAATCTTGTGAATGGACTCTATCTGCTCATTGGTGAACTTGACGAATTTCTTTTCATAAATATTCTGGTTCCAGGTTCGCAAATCGACAAAAAGGATTTCACCGCTGCGGTCTCTCAGCTGTCGTCCGTGCCAGAGGCCTCCTTTCTTGTTGTTGTTCAGAATCCAGAGTGTTACGCTGATGTCAGTGGTATAGAACATTTCACGCGGCAGAACGAGAATGGCTTCTACTTTGTCATTTTCTATGAGTTTTTGACGAATGGAGACTGTGTCTTCGTCTCCAAGAGCACCGTTAGCAAGAAGAAATCCAGCAATACCTCTGGTGGCATTCATCTTTGAGAGGATGTGCAGAATCCACGCATAATTGGCATTGCTCTCTGGTGGAATTCCATAGCCTTTCCATCTGTAGTCGTCAATGAGTGTGTCCGATGTTCTCCATTTCTTCAGATTGAAAGGCGGATTGGCCATAATGTAGTCCATCAATCGGCCTTTGTGCTGATCATTTGTGAACGTGGATGCCGGGCGGTCTCCGAGATTGTAGGAGATGCCTCGGACAGCAAGGTTCATTTTCGCAAGCCTATAAGTGCTTGGTTCACTCTCCTGCCCATAGACACTTATATTCAGTTTGTTTCCTCCGTGAGCCTCAATGAACTTCGTGCTTTGGACGAACATTCCTCCCGAACCGCAGCAAGGGTCATAGATGGTGCCGTCATAAGGCTCAATGAGCGTGGCAATAAGCTCGACAATACTCTGAGGGGTGTAAAATTCGCCTTCTTCCTTATCCGTATGGATGGCGAATGCCTGAAGGAAGTATTCATAGACGCGGCCTATCAGGTCTTTGTCGTTGAATTTCGATTTGTCAATCTTATTGACTTCATCGATTACTGATTTTAGTACAGCCGATTCTAGTCCAGTACTTGTGAATATCTGGGACGGAAGGGCATTTTTCAGTGTCGGGATGTTTTGGTCTAGATTTCTGATGGCGTTGTCAAATTCAACAGCCAGAGTCTTCTGCTCGACATTTTTAAGGTGGTTCCAGCGGCATTCTTCCGGGAGATAAAACACTCCGACCATATTGTATGAGTCCGGACGTTCAACTTTTATCTTAGCCAATTCCGGCTTGTCTTTGTATTCTTCAAGGATTTCAGTTTTTCTGTCTTCAAATCTGTCGCCAACGAATTTAAAGAATACCAATGTCAGCAAGAGGTCTCTCTTGTCCGTCATCGGCGCCTTTCCCCTCAGAAGGTCTCTGCACTTGAAAAGTATGTCTTCAAGACGTAGTTCTTTCTCAACTTTTGCTTTCTTTGCCATAGTATTGTTAAATCTCCCTTTACCCACAATTTATATATGCGCCCATTTGTCTATAGGACACTGAAAAACATAATATTTGCGGAAATTTCACTTGCAGAACAAAAGTAATGATTTTTTACGAACATTTGTCAGCATATTAACGAAAAAACACCGAGATCAAGGGACTAATGAGACAAAAGCATAAAAGCATGTCAGTTGTTAGGAAAAAACTATTTAATTTTGCAAAAATGAGTTTGTTATGGCTGTATATGTAAAAGCAATTCCGACGTTAAGAGGTTCAGCAGCTGAACGCTTTGTCGAGATGTCCGAAGAAAACCTTCGCAGACGCGCCTCTGTAGATTTTTCTAAGGAGGCAGCCAATTCTTATGCAATATTGAAAAAGAAAGAGGGGAATAAGTAAATCGTGGGGTATCACGAACTCTTTTGTGAACTGCGACGTTTCTTTTACGAACTCCTTTACGACATTGGAGGTATCGTTCGCGACATCTTTCAGGACATTGGTGATGTAGTTGGAGGTTCCAAAGGAATGGATTTACTTCATCGAGGCGAGGACAAAGCGGATGTGGGAGTAGGGGATTGTGCCATGGTAGGCGTCGTAGATGTCTTTTAGGCGCGTAGCGTCCGGGTGGGCGTGACGGAAGAAGGGCACTTTCGCTATGGTGTCTTCTGGGACTATTTTCCTGACATCGATGTCGCCGGATTAGACCTGGTTTTCCTGCACTATTTTTAGAATCGCCGCGCCGTAGCCTTCGGCCTTTGCCGGGCCGATGCCCGGAACTTCGAGGAGTTCTTCTTGAGTGTGAGGCAGATATGCCGCGATGTTGTCGAGAACCTTGTTGCTGAGGATGTAGAATGCCGGAATATTGAGTTCATGCGCTTTTTCGAGCCGCCAGGATTTCAGGGCTGCGACAAGTTTCGTACTGATGCCCTCTGTTCCGCCAATGCCAACAGACGGCCTGGAAGCGACCTTGTTGCCGATTTTCGGCTCCGGCCTGTCCTTGCTGCGGTCGTAGTCAAAGGGGACGAAGGAGACCTCGGAGGCAAGCGCTCGGACATCGGCGAGACGGCTTTGGAGAAAATCGTCTATGGTCGTGTCAGTCATGAATGCCGAGGCGCGGAGAGGGGAACTGAGAATGATTCCTTCGAGTGAACGGCAGCGGCTCAGCGCGACGTATGCCTGACCTGGCGAGAAGGCTGCCCTTGCGTCAATAATCGCGCGGTCGAATGTCAGACCCTGGCTCTTGTGGATGGTGATGGCCCAGGCCGGACGCACCGGATATTGCTTGAATTTGCCTATCGTGGTGGAATGTACGGTCTTGTCCGTTTCGTCTAACTGATAGCGTATGTTCTCCCACTCCATCGGCTCGACGTCAATCGTGACTCCCGTGTCTGCAATCCGGACCTTAATCTTGTCCTTCCACAGGTAGCAGACCTCACCAAGGGTGCCGTTGATGAAGCGTTTGTCCGGGTCATTCTTGATGAACATCACCTGAGCGCCCTTCTTCAGTACAAGCCGTTCCGCAGTCGGGAAAGATTCCGCGGGAAACGTCCCGGTGACTTTTGCGTCAAAAGCATATTCGTCACCGTCGAGCTTTGTCATCTCTCCCTCGTTCACGTTCTGTACCATGCGGTTATGCGTGACAAGGCGGATGTAGTTGTCTTCAGGGCGGGGCATGAATCTGGGCTGATAGCGCGTGTTAAGTTCATCGATGTCTTCAGGTGTGAGACGGCCGATGCGTGCGCGGTTGAGAATATCCACAAAATGAGAATCATTCTGGCGATATACATTCTTCAACTCTATGCAGGAATACTCCAAATTCTGAAGAGCCTTGCAGTCAAAGAAATACAGAGACTTATAGTGCTGTCTCAGAATCACTTCCTCCTCACCGTGCGCAATCGGAGGAAGCTGCTGCAGGTCGCCTATCATCAGAAGCTGCACCCCGCCGAACGGAAGGTAGCTGCGCCGTATCCTGCGGAGTTCCGCGTCGATGTGGTCGAGCAGGTCGGCCCGCACCATTGAAATCTCATCTATGATTATGAGGTCGAGGTTGCGTATAAGGTCAAGCTTTGCCTTTCTGATGAGATAGCCCGTCTGCGGCGCCACCACTCCCGGCACATAGGCCCCGAGCCCGAACTGGAAGAAAGAATGAATCGTCATCGCCCCTGCATTGACCGCTGCAACGCCCGTCGGGGCCAGCACAATGTGCTTTTTCTTCGTGTGTCTTGTGATGTCCCTCAGAAATGTCGTCTTTCCAGTCCCGGCCTTTCCCGTCAGAAACAGACTCCTGCGAGTCTTCTCCACGATAAACCGCGCCAGCTCAATCTCAAAATTTCTATCTTCCATATTACGCATAAAACTTTATGAATCCGCCAACGACGGCTTCCGATGACATCCCAAGTCAGAGACAAATATACGGAAAATATGAGCAAAAAGACACCAAAAGAACGAATATGTAACAATAATAAACAGCTTCTCAGATAAACAATGCAAACACTGATGCTCCGGCGACGGTGAGTATGCCGCTGACGACTATCGAGAGGCTGCTCATTGCACCTTCCACCGCTCCCATCTCCATTGCCTTTGCCGTGCCGACCGCGTGGGAGGCGGTTCCGATGGCTATGCCCTTGGCTATCGGCTCGCTGATGTGGAGAAGGCGGAGGAATTTTTCAGCGAATATGTTGCCCAGGACTCCTGTGATGATGATGGAGACGACCGTCACAGGAATGTAGCCGCCGAGTTCTTCGGAGACTCCGAGCCCGATGGCTGTGGTGATTGACTTCGGAAGGAAGGTGACGTATGCCGCGTGGTCAAAATGAAACAGCAGGGCGAGCAGCAGGATGCAGACAAGGCTGGACAGGACGCCTGCGCTGATGCCGGCGACAACGGCTTTCCAGTTCTTCCTGAGAAGTTCAACCTGTTGATACAGAGGCACCGCAAGACAGATTGTCGCAGGAGTTAGAAGATAGCTGATTATCTCCGCTCCACGCGCATAGCTTTCATAGCTCACTCCGAGCAGGGAAAGCGTCGCAATGACCAGAATGATGGACACCAACAGCGGGTTCGCGAGTGCCCATCCGGTCTTTTTCTTTAGCCATATGCCGAAAATATAGGACGACAGGCTTATGAATACTCCGAAGAATACCGATGATTCAAATATCTGTGACATATTACTTTGTCTCCGTTTCGCTACGTTTCTTAACCTGCTCATTCTTCTTCTTTCCGCGCCATATGACAAATTGCGTGACGGCGCCGGAGACTCCCATGACGACGAATGTGCTGACAATGGTTATGAGGGCATATTCCCACACTGACGATTTTACGGCGCCCCATGACTCCATCAGACCGGCTGCCGCGGGAATGAACATTATCGGCATGACAGCGATAAGGAAAGAGCTAACTTCCCTTATGTCACTGACTTTCACCCATTTCAGCTCAAGGGCGATGAAAAGCAAGACAATCCCGTAAATGCTTGCAGGAATCGGCAGCGGGATGAACCAGTGCAGCAGTTCACCGATAAAGGCAAAGGCCGCGATAATCAGAAACTGTATGACGTATTTCATATTTTTCTCTCCGGTACGATCTGGGCAGGGGAGTGCAGTCCTGCGGCATCTGCATATTCCTCAATCAGTTCGGCTGTCTTATCAGCTCCGACTCGGCAGACATCGAGGCAAATGTCATAGTCCGGCGCATTTCCCCAGTTGAGGCCGGTGTAGAACTTATGATAGGCTACTCTCCGGTCGTCCGTATTGCGGACAAATTCCTCTGCCTCTGTGCGGGAAAGCCCCTCTGACGCCATTATATGCGCGATTCTTCGCTCCGTTTCCCCGTGGAGAAAGACTGACACAAGGTCCTTTCTGTCTCTGAAAATGAAGTTGCCGCACCTTCCGATGAGCACGCAGTCCCCCTCTCCGACAATTTTTCTGAACGCCCTGCAGAACTTCTCCTGTATGTCTTCCCGCTCAAAGGAAAAGGTGATTGCGGACATAAGTTCATCGACAGGACGTTCCTCGAAGAAAGCCTCCATTTCAGATAGAAGCCCTTTCCCACGCGCCGCCTCCATTAGCGACTTTCGTGTATAAAGCGGTATGCCATAGTGTCTTGCCAAGATTTGGCCGACTTCAAGCGCACCGCATCCGCATTGCCTTGCAACCGTGATGATCATACCTGCTATTCCTGTATTGTGATTCCTGTCTTTTCCCACAAAGTGTCAGCGCTGCGTCTCACCATAAAGCAGCCCGTTTTGTCGTTATAGACGCAGTCGTACCAAACCGGAGGCACGACCTCTGTCCCGTCCATCAGACAAGCTCCTTTAAGACTGCCGCGGCGCACCGGAATATAGTTCCTGACAGTGTTGAACGAGAAGTTGGTGTAGCGTCTCGACAGCGGAATCATTACCTTACCGGTTTCGTAGTCATGCAGCCCGACATATTTCTTGTTACCGACCTTGTAGCAGCCGTGGGTGGCGGTGCACGACGTATATCCCAAATCCGGAGAAATCAGTTCGCGTCCGGTGGAATCGCATACTCCGACGAAATCGTCCTTCTTGACGACATAACGGTTTCCTTTCTTTGTTCTGTAGCCGCTCGTGTAGTGATTCTCCCACCTGATGACCTCCGTTCCGTCCTTCTTTGCGAGTCCTATATATAAAGTAACATTCTCCCCGTCGGCGCTTGTGTAGAATCTTCCGAGGCTGAACATCCCGGAACTTTCCCTGAATGTGCAGCTTTTGTAGCCACGCGAGCGCGGAATCAGGACGTTCATGTCCTTGTCATAGACCTGCACCGCCCCGTTCTTGACATCCTTGTACCATACAAAACCGTCCGGCTCTTCAAACCTGTAAGGGTCACCCTTCTTGTGGTCTTCGTAATAATCTTGTGCCACAGCGTCAGTCACAGACAGTCCGAGACACAGCATAATCCCGAAAAAGAATTTTCCTGAGAAATGTGAAATTGTCATAGATATTTTATTAAATCTATAAAGAATGCGTTGAAATTGTCCGAAATCTTTGTTTGAGCGAAGGTATGAAGTATTTGTCGGAGACATATTTTCCTACGACAAACGGATTCTCAAGTTCGTTATATTCCATGCTCTACACCTTTTATCGCGAATATAATTATTACATTTGTGATTATCAAACTTTTGATAAAATTTGCACGATTTGTACGGCATTGCCCCACCTTTGAGGGGGTTTCTAAGTAAAATTACTTATTGCAAAGATGTGAAATTATCCTTTCCTTTGCGAAAACAATTAACCAAAAATAGTTATGAAAAAGACATTTATCATTATTTTGACTCTTGTCGCATCTTTATTTCTCAATTCTTGCTCCAAGGCGGACATCATGCTTTCCGGAGACTGGTGGACCATCATTAATGATGAGGTTGGCAGCGGACAGGAAAATCTTGTTATTCGTTTCAACAGTGCCAAATCGACAGTGAACTTTGCATTGAAATCCTTGGAACCCAAAGCAAACACCTATTATATGATTGAGTCTCTTGAAAGGAAGTATACTCTTGAGAGCACTGGAAAGGGGGAGGGAATCATCAGAATTGTTGAAAAGGACGGCACTCAGTGGCCGGAACTTCGCTACCGCTCGCTCACCATTGCAACTCTTATGCTCTTGCATATCGATGAGAACGGAAAAGAAGCCGACAACATCGCTCTTTTCCCATTCCTTGAGGACAAGTCAAAGGAAAAGACAATCAAAACGACTACAGATAAAGCCTATGAGACTAGAATTCTCAATATGATTGAGAGATTCCGTGCTGTCGGTCGTCTTGTCGTGACAAAATAATCTTGAACACATACAATCTCACCGTAGGCTCGTCTGTATCTTGACATTTGTTGTGCTTGCCTACTCCTCGCTGACTAGGCAGAAGTCGAGGTCTTTGGTGATTTGCTCCTTGTCGAGGTGCTGGCCGATGAATACTAGCTTCTGCATGCGGTCGCCGTATTTCGGGTCCCAGTCTTTCATGAAGTCCGGGTCCTGGCGAGCGATTTCCTTTAGGTCTTCTTCGGGAGCGGTGGCGTACCACTTGCCGGCGGCCTTGAGCTGGAACTGACGGCCTGCCTGCTCGAAGAGGTAGGACATGTCGGTGTCGTCGCTGAAGTAGCATAGACCCTTGGCGCGGATGATGTTGCGCGACCATTTCTTCGCCACGAAATTGTCGAACTTGTTCATGTCGAAGGCCGGACGACGGCAATAGACGAAAGTGCCAATTCCGTATTCCTCAACCTCACCGCCCTCATGTTCGTGGTGATGGTGGTGGCCGTGCTCGTGCTCATCTTCCTCATGTTCCGCTTTGTGAGCATCCTCCTCGGAAGTCTCAATGCCCTTGATCCAGCCTGCTGAGGCTGACACCTTGTCATAGTCAAACAAGTGGGTGTCCAGCAGTTTGTCGAGTTCGACATCCGCGTAGTTGCATTCTATAATTTCGGCTTTCGGCTGAAGCTCGCGGATGATCGCCTTTATGCGTTCGAGTTCCTTCGGCGAAACTTCCGATGCCTTGTTGAGGAGAACGGTGTTGCAGAACTCAATCTGTTGGATTACAAGGTTTTCGATATCCTCTTCATCGATGTTCTTCATTACGAGGGTGTCGCCGCAGTCGAACTCGCTCTGCATTCTCATCGCATCCACAACGGTGATAATGTTGTCGAGCCGGCAGATGCCGTACTTCGTGTAGAGACCGCCGAAGGTCGGAATGCTGCAGATTGTCCTCGCGATAGGTTCAGGTTCACAAATTCCACTGGCCTCGATTACGATGTAGTCGAATTTCTGCATCCTCATGATTTCATAAATCTGCTCAATGAGGTCTGCCTTGAGCGTGCAGCAGATGCAGCCGTTCTGGAGAGCGACGAGACTCTCGTCCTTCTTCCCGACCACTCCGCCTTTCTGGATGAGATCCGCGTCTATGTTCACTTCGCCTATATCATTGACAATCACGGCGAAACGTATACCCTTTTTGTTCGCCAAAATCCTGTTGAGGAGCGTAGTCTTGCCGCTCCCGAGATAGCCGGTGAGCAGGAGAACCGGAATTTCTTTCTTTTCCATATAAATTGTCTTAGTCTTACCTTGTGCCAGCAATTCCAGTGACAAATTGTCATAAGAAAATGCGGCTCATATTTGCGTCAAAGTCTGTGCCTTTGCCGGAAAAAAGCTATCTTTGTCCCGCTTTGCCGAAGTCTCTGCCAATGTTGTCAGAGGACTGTCCCGGTGACATTGCTCACGATATGCCAAAAAAGGAAGCTGTAGAGAAGATGTTTGACAGCATCGCTCCGGAATATGATGCCTTGAACCATATACTTTCGCTGAACATCGACAAGATATGGCGTCGTCGCGCCGTGCGAAAACTTCTGCCGAAGGATGCTGATTTTCATATACTTGATGTTGCCTGTGGAACAGGGGACTTCTCGATTGCCGTGGCCAGGCGCTCGAAGAAAGCCAGGATTACCGGCATCGACCTCTCGGACGGAATGCTTGCCGGGGGACGTGAAAAGGTCGCGAGGCTTGGTCTTGACGACCGGATTGAACTGCGGAAGGGAGACTGCGAGGCGCTGGAGTTCGCCGATGACAGTTTCGACGGGGTCTGTGTGGGATTCGGAGTGAGGAACTTCGAACATCTCGAGCAGGGGCTGCGCGAGATGCGCCGTGTGCTCCGCCCAGGCGGCAGGTTGGTGATACTGGAACTTTCCGTACCTCAGAATAGGCTGCTTCTTGCGCTGTACAAGCTGTATTTCCTGAAGATACTTCCATTGGTGGGAGGCAAGGTCAGCGGTGACAAGGCAGCCTACCGCTACCTCCCCGCTTCTGTCCTGAATTTCCCCCTTCCTAAGCGCTTCAAGGCCATCCTGTCATCCTGCGGCTTTGCGTCCGTTAGCCACACGCCCCTCACGTTCGGCATTTGCCGGATGTACGTCGCTTCACTACCACAGATAAGCAGTGAACCCGACAGCAAGGAGAATTGACAGGGCGAAAGTTCCCATTACCAACATCGGAAAGTACTTGTCGAGGGCATGACCGTTGTGCTTCCAAACTCCGATGAGGTGGATGGCATAGAGCGGAAGCGTAACGAGAAACAGGCAGTGCCGCCAGTCGAACATTCTGCATCCGAAGACATAGCCGAGCAGCAGTGCCCAGCCTCCGACAATCAGGAGCGTCTGATATATCCTCGCTTTCTTTTCTCCCAACCTTATCGCAATGGTGACTCTTGTCGCGGCGTCTGTCTTCATGTCGCGGATGTTGTTGATGTTCAGCACGCCCACGCTGAACAGTCCGATTGCCGACGCCGGCATAAGAAGGTAGAACGACGGAATCTCGTGCGCGACGACAAAATATGCTCCGAGCACCGAAACTATTCCGAAAAATATGAATACGGCGATGTCTCCGTGGCCGCTGTATCCGTATGGGTGTCGCCCGAGCGTATATTTTATTGCTGCCATGACGGCGGCTGCTCCGAGAATAATCAGCATAATCGGCTCAAGCTGCAGGAATGTCCCATAAGACGTGTAGACCATTGCCGCACCGGATATGCAACTCATCACAGCCCAAAACGCGACCATCCTGCGGTAGTCCTTGTCGCCAAGATGTCCCTTGGAGTAGTTCGGACCCTGTCTGTCGTCGCCGTCGGTGCCGCTGAGGCAGTCCCCATATTCATTCGAGACATTGGACAGAATCTGAAGGCACACGGCAGTCAGCGCAACAAGAGCCGCGACTCCCCAATTTATGTGATAGTCCGCCGCCGCAAGCCCGATTCCGGTTATTATTCCCGCAAGCGATAGCGGCAATGTGCGAAGCCTCGTCGATTTTACATAATACCTGAATTTCTCCATACTCATTACAGTCTGCGTTAAATCTAAAATCCTGTTTTTTCGGGATATTCGTTCATAACATCCCCAAATTCCGCGAATACGACGCGAAGTTACGGAATATTTCCCAATCCTCAAGCCCACCTCCTGCGATTGCCGGTATTCGTATGTTTCATAACCAATGCTTTTCATTCTTTCGAGTCCGTCGTACTTTTGTACCACGTTTTTGAATATAAACAATTAAATCATACAATTATGAAACTCGTAGTATTTTTCATTATGGTAGTTCTCTGCGTCGCTGGCAGCATTTTCACTGCGTTTGACAAGATGAGGCGTCTCAAGGGCGTAGAAGGCAAGAAGAATCAGAGACTTCGCATGAGGGAAATCAAGGATATCGTGACAGAGTAGTAAAGCGGTATCTTGGCCACATAGTACTGTTTTCATCAGTACTTTATATGCATTAATTTTTCAGGCTGCTGAACTTCGAGAGAAATTCAGCAGTTATTATTTAGTGGCAGACCGCTTTTTATTCGCCCCTCGTAACGGAAAAGGAGAATTTCTTAAAGATGAAGATAGGAATCATAGTCGCCAGCACCATCAAAACTATGGCAATGAGGCAGATGAGCGCATTGTAGTGGAAAACGTTGCGGTAGTGGGAGAATGTTTCTTCCCCGGATGCCATGATGGCGAGCACAAGTGCATTTACGGCTCTGTATGCGTACATTCCCGGAATCATCGGGAGCAGGGCAGGGAATGAGAGCGCCTCCACCGGGCATTTTCTCCATTTCGCGACAGGGAGCGAAAGTAGTCCGATTGCGAGTCCGGCGAAGAAGCTTGCCTGGACGATGTGGACACCGAAATACTCCATGAGCACGAACCGTGTCATGTGCCCCGTCGCCGCAAGTATCGCGCACCCGAGGAAACTGTTCTTTGAAATGTTGCTTATGCTGCCGAAACCGATTGCTGCAATCGCTGCAAACAATCCGTCCGAAATAATCGCTAATGGAATAGACATGTTAAACATAATTGATCTGCATTATCATGAGTGCAAGGCACAGTCCGAGAGAAAGGGATATTGTCGTGATTATTGCTTGTATGAAACGGCTGAGGCAGCAGACATAGTGTCCGTAGATGAGGTCGCTCATCGCGTTGATGAACGGGATTCCGGGGACAAGCCACAGCACGCTGGTAGCCAACGCGATGTCCGGCGTTCCGCTCCATCCGAACACATATCCCGAGCAGCTTATTATTGCTGACAGACAGCTCGACGCTATGATTGAAAACTGAACGTTAAGTCTCTGCTTGATAATCATTTCGTGCTTGAGGTAGAACCCGCAAACTGTGGCCACGAAAACTATCGCCATGGCAATCCAGTCTCCGTTGAACAGACGGCAGAACGACGCGTTGGCGCAGCCGACGAGAAATGTTACAAGCGGAAACGGCAGACGTGGCACGCGGAGTATGTTCTCATACTCTTTCCATGCCTCGTCAAGACTTAGATTGTTGTCTGAAATCTTCCAGCTGAGTGCGCTGAGTCGTGTAATGGCGTCGAAGTTCAATGAAGTCTCACTGATTTTGCAGTTCACTGTGTATGAGTGCTCACGCTTACAGTCCCACAGGGTCAGCATTATCTCGTTTGGAAGTACGGCAAAATCCGCCAAAGCCCCGTATGATTCGGCAATTCTCACGACATTCTTCTCCGTCCTTATGGTCGTCGTGCCGCTTGACAGTAGTTTTGCGGCGTACTCGGACAGAAAACGACATAACTCTTTAAGATGTTTATGCGTAGTTGTTGTAACAATTATGTTTTCCTGAGTAACAGCCGTATTATCATTCATTTCCATAAAACATGCATCAATTCTTCCTTTAAATGTCTACCGCGACTCTTATATTAGTCGAGGTAGTGGTTGCTGTCAGTGCTGTCCCAACTAATCACGTGATGCTTGTGATTTTCCTTAATCAACCATCCGAGAACAGGAACTGCAACGACAGCTACGAGACAAGCGATTATTATGAACTGCGCATTCGTGTTCATGCAGCTTGCAAAGTGAAGAAACAAATCCATAACAGTATAAAATTAAATTAAAACACTACATTACTTCGGAGCAGCCGTAAATCCGGCTCTCCGGAAACGGCTGCAAAATTATCGTATACTCCGCACACGAGTATGTCTTTGTTATGAAATGTTGCGATTGCCGCATTCGGGACGAAATTTTGCATCTTATGGAAAATTGTGTAATTTTGCGCCCGCTTTTGAAATACTATCCTAGGGCTGTTTGGGAAGAAAGTATTTTCTTATTCAGTTACTGGGCGGGAATGTACCCGGAGTAGTTGAAACCTCTAAAACAATGAACAACAAATCATCCAAGACGGTGAGTGTGCTGTTTATGCTTTTCAGCATCCTCTTCTGCGTTTGCCTCATCACGGCAAATCTTCTTGAAACAAAGCAAATCGCAGTCGGTCCGATTTCCTTGACCGGCGGTCTTCTTATTTTCCCGGTGAGCTACATCATCAATGACTGTGTCTGCGAGGTCTGGGGTTATGGCAAGGCGCGTCTGCTCATTTGGGCCGGGTTCGCAATGAATTTCTTCGTTGTTGCAATGGGTGCCCTGTGCGATGTCATTCCTCCTGCGCCATATTGGGAGAATCAGGAAGGCTTTCACGCCATTTTCGGACTCGCCCCGCGTATTGCCGCCGCATCATTTGTGGCCTTTATCGTAGGTTCGTTCGCCAACGCTTTCGTCATGAGCAAAATGAAGATCCACGATGGAGCGAAGCGCTTTTCTCTCCGTGCAATTTTGAGCACTGTCGCTGGAGAGAGCTGCGACAGTCTCATATTCTTCCCGCTTGCTTTCGGGGGAGTAATTCCGTCGTCCGAGCTCCCGTGGCTGATGCTCTGGCAGGTCATTCTCAAGACCGTCTATGAAATCATCGCCCTTCCATTGACCATCCGTGTCGTGAAGGCGCTCAAAAAACATGAGGGAGAGGATGTGTATGACAATAATATCTCCTATAACATATTTAAAATAAAGGACTTATAATTATGGAAGGACGAGAGAAGGAAGGCCTCCTTGCGCTTGGCAAGAAGACCGAGTATAGACAGGACTACGCTCCGGAAGTGCTGGAGTCATTCATCAATAAGCATCCGGACAATGATTATTGGGTACAGTTCAACTGTCCGGAATTCACGAGCCTTTGTCCGATTACCGGGCAGCCGGACTTCGCGGAAATCAAGATTTCCTATATGCCCGACAAACGTATGGTTGAGTCCAAGAGCCTGAAACTCTACTTGTTCAGTTTCCGTAACCATGGCGATTTCCATGAGGACTGCGTGAACAAAATCATGAAGGATCTGATTAAGTTGATGGATCCTAAGTATATAGAGGTGACCGGAATTTTCACCCCTCGCGGTGGAATCTCCATCTATCCGTACGCAAACTACGGCCGTCCGGGGACGAAATACGAGAAGATGGCGGAGTTTCGTCTCCAGAACCACGCTTTGTAGGGGGGAGGAAGTCCGGAGGAGGGGAAACAAAACCACCCTTCGGATTTTTTAATATTGCCAGATTTGCGGCGTTTTTGTATATTTGTGCCCCGAAATTTAAATTCGGAGTAACAAAATATTCTTAGATGAAGAAAGTTCTCTCCTTTTCTGTCTTTCTCCTTGTGGGACTTGCGGTTTCGCAGGTTCTTCCGTTTGTCGCGGGCGATGCGACCCGTTCTGTCAAAGTCGTCACCGACATATTCCTGTACATCTGTCTCGCGTTCATCATGATAAATGTAGGACGTGAGTTCGAGATTGACAAGAGCCGGTGGAAATCGTATGCGCTGGATTATTTTGTCGCAATGGTCGCGGCGGCGATGCCTTGGTTACTGATTGCGCTCTATTACATTTTTGTCCTGTTTCCGTCAACCCAGTGGGGAAGCGGTGACTTGTGGAAAGAAACGTTGCTCATAAGCCGTTTTGCGGCACCGACGTCGGCAGGTATCCTATTCACAATGCTTGCCGCCCTCAAGCTGAAGTCGAGCTGGATGTACAAGAAAATCCAGGTGCTCGCGATTTTCGATGACCTTGACACCATATTGCTGATGATTCCGCTTCAGGTATTCATGATAGGAATGAAATGGCAGATGGCGGTGATTTTGACGGTTGTCATATTTCTTCTGGTTTTCGGATGGAAGCAGATGGGCAGGTATGGCATGCGACAGGACTGGAAAGCGGTTCTCGGATATTCAGTCATTGTAATTGTCTTTACACAAGGAATATATCATGTTTCGGAATATTTTCTCGGTCCTCACGAAGGAATACATATTGAGGTCCTTCTTCCGGCCTTTGTGCTCGGAATGGTGATGAAGCCGCAGCATATTGAGTCAAAGACAGAGGAAAAAGTCTCGACGGCCATTTCATATTTTTTCATGTTCCTTGTCGGTGTGAGTATGCCGCAGTTCATAGGACTTGACATGAACTCGCAGCCGGCAAATCCGGACTCGGTGACTGCATCGCTGCCTATGATGTCGTGGGGGATGATTGCCGTGCATGTTGTTGTCGTTTCGTTGCTCTCGAACATTGGAAAGCTTATGCCGCTGGCCTTTTACCGTGACCGCAAGTTCAGCGAGAGGCTGGCTCTTTCGATAGGAATGTTTACACGAGGAGAAGTCGGGGCCGGCGTAATCTTTATCGCGATAAGCTACAATCTCGGAGGACCGCTGCTGCTGATTTCCGTCCTCACGATTGTGCTGAACCTCATTCTTACAGGCGGCTTTGTTATGCTGGTTAAGAAATTGGCGTTGAAAACCTATACGCAGGACGCATGAAAGGAAATTTGAATTTTTAAGTAAATAGGACTGATTATGTCTGGTACAAAGGACGTTGCGCTTGTGCTCTCCAGCGGAGGGCCGCGCGGATTTGCCTACATCGGCGCAATCGAGGAACTTGAAAGCAGAGGGTATAACATCACCTCAGTGGCGGGATGTTCCATAGGTTCGCTCGTGGGCGGAATTTATGCCGCCGGCGGTCTTGAGGACTTCAAGAAATGGCTGTTTCAGCTCAACAACTACAAGCTCCTGTCACTTCTGGACGTATCATTGAGCAAAAGCTATCTTGTCAAGGGTGAGAGGGTCATAGACGCGATCAAGAAAGTCGTTCCGAATGTGAACATCGAGGATTTGCGCATTCCATATCGTGCCGTGGCGACCGACCTTTACACCGGCGAAGAAGTTGTTTTCAAGGAAGGCAAGCTGTTCGACGCAGTCCGTGCCTCGATTTCCATCCCGTCGCTTTTCCGTCCTGTCAAGTACGGCTACCACACGCTCATCGACGGCGGTGCTGTGAACACTGCACCTTTCAGCATTGTTCCCCGAAACGGGCATGACATTCTTGTTTCTTTTGATGTAAATCAGCTTGATTCGCAAAAGATTTCAAAGTATGTCAAAGACTTGGAAGAGGCTCGCAGGGCAGATCCGGAATTGAAGGATGAGATCGCTTCCATCCTTGCACCGATTTCAGCGAAGAAAGGTCATTCTGTGCTTGATATGGTCAAGGCTATGGGCGGTGAGGCGCAGAGAGTGTTCAAGGAGGGACGCTCAGCCGAGGAGAAGGTCCGCAGGCTTGAGGGAGAGGTTGTCGCTGCAAAGATGCCGTTTATCGTCGAGGACGACAACTACTACTCTGTCCTTTCTCGTACTTTCTCCCTGATGCTCCGCACAATAGCCAACCTTCAGCTCCAGATGTACAAGCCGGACATTCTCGTGAAGATGAGTTTCGATTCCTACAGCACCATCACCGACTATGCCAAGGGCGAGGAAATCGCCGAGAAGGGGCGTGCCCTCATGGCCGAGGCATTGGATAAATACGAAGCCGAATAGGTGCGCCTTGTACTCACACACATCTTCGGTTTCGATACCTCTGTTTTTTTTGATGTGCTATTGCTGTAATGCTTTTTTCTACATAAACTTTCCTGTCAGGCTGTTGGGGCAGGCGCGGACTTCAGACGGCGTGCCGGAGATGACTATGGTGCCGCCTTCGGAGCCGCCACCGGGACCCATGTCGACGATGTAGTCGGCGCTGCGGATGACATCGAGGTCATGTTCTATGACGATGACCGTGGCACCATGGGCGATGAGCCTGCGGAACACACCGAGAAGCGTCTGAACATCGGACGGGTGGAGTCCTATGGTCGGCTCGTCAAAGACAAACACCGAATCTTCTTGACCCCGCCCCATCTCACTTGCAAGTTTGAGCCGCTGCGCCTCGCCTCCGGAAAGGCTCGGGGTCTCCTCGCCGAGAGTCAGGTAACCGAGCCCCAGACCCTTCAGCACATTGAGTCTTTGGCTAACGAGTTTGAGGTCCGCGCATGCATCTGTCGCATGATTGACGTCCATGTCCATAAGCTCAGGCAAAGAGTGCCGTTCACCGGCCGCATTCTCGCGATGTACGAGCCCGGCTTGTCTCGAGTACCGTGAACCCCGGCAGTCGGGGCAGGGGATGTTCACGTCAGGGAGGAACTGGACGTCAAGGCTGATGACACCGGTCCCGTCGCAGGTCGGGCAGCGCAGCCTGCCGGTGTTGTAGGAAAAGTCCCCATCCTTGTAGCCGCATTTCTTCGCATCGGGTGTCTTGGCAAAAACCTTGCGGAGCTCGTCATGGACATTTGCGTAGGTCGCCACTGTGGAGCGGACGTTGATTCCGATTGGGGAGGCGTCGATGAGCTTTACTTGTCTTATGCCATCGGCCTCGATGCAAAGGACATGGTCCGGCAGTTTTGCTCCGCTGATTTTTGCTTGAAGGCCCGGAATGAGACTTTCAAGCACCATTGTGGTCTTTCCCGAACCCGAAACTCCGGTCACGACAGTCAGCCTGCCTTTCGGAATACGCACCTCAAGCGGTTTGACTGTGTGGAGCGCTGCCGTACGCATCGAGATTGTGCCCTTGGCGAAGAGGTCTTCATTATTGTGAAGAGAAATTCCGCTTTTGCCAGAGCTTGACAATATGCCTGTTTGCATAATTCCGGTTGCCGATTTGCAGTCATTTGCCGCTCCTGAAAGGAACGGCCCTATCCGCGATGCCGGATTGTTCCCGATGTCATCAACAGTTCCCTGCGCTATTACCTGGCCGCCGTCTGCACCGGCTCCAGGGCCCATTTCAATCATCCAGTCGGACTCCTTGAGAATTTGGGTGTCGTGGTCAACGAGAACCACGGAGTTCCCGTCGGCAATCAGGTCGTTCATCACTCCGGTAAGTCCAACGATATTAGCCGGATGCAGACCTATGGACGGCTCGTCAAGCACATAGAGCACCCCTGTCGTCCTGTTGCGGACAGCCCGAGCGAGCTGCATCCTCTGCCTTTCCCCAGTGGAGAGGGTGGCCGCGCTACGATCGAGCGTCAAGTAACCGATTCCGAGGTCAAGCAGTCTCTTTGCCGTGTCGATGAAGGACTCACAGATGCTCTCGGCCATCGGTCTCATGTCTTCAGGCAACGATTCCGGCACCCCACGTACCCATCCTACGAGTTCCGTGAGCGTCATCGTGCAAGCCTCCGCCAATGAAATACCCCTCAGCCTCGGGGCACGCGCGGCGTCCGACAGTCTCGTTCCGCCACAGTCCGGACAGACATCGAGCCGGAGAAACTTCTCCACTCTCTTCATGCCCTTCTCGTCCTTAACCTTGGCGAGTGCATTCTCTACGGTATAGACGGCGTTGTAGTAGGTGAAATCCAGCTCACCGGCCTGATTGCTGTTCTTCGCGTGGTAGAAGATATGCTTTTTCTCGGCCGGTCCGTGAAATACAATATCCCTTTCCTTCGGCGTCAAGTCCTTGAAAGGTACGTCGGTGCGCACTCCCATCTCACGACATACATCAGTCATTAGCGACCACATCAGTGTGTTCCACGGAGCAACGGCGCCCTCGTCAATGGAGAGGCTCTCGTCCGGCACGAGCGTGCTCTCGTCCACAGTCCTCACAGTTCCGGTCCCGTCGCAGTTCCGGCAGGCTCCCTGGCTGTTGAACGACAGCTCTTCAGCGGACGGTGCATAGAAATGCTCTCCGCACACCGGACAGATGAGTTCCTGCCCGGCGGCCACTTTCAGCGACGGTTCGAGATAGTGTCCGTTCGGACAGCGGTGGTTTGCGAGGCGGGAGAACATAAGCCGCAGACTGTTCAGCAGTTCTGTGCCGGTTCCGAAAGTACTTCTTATGCCTGGAATCCCCGGTCTCTGGTGCATCGCGAGCGCTGCCGGGACGTAGAGAACCTCATCGACGAGAGCCTTTGAGGCCTGCGTCATGCGCCTGCGCGTGTAGGTCGAAAGTGACTCGAGATAGCGCCGCGACCCTTCGGCATACAGCACCCCGAGTGCCAGAGATGATTTTCCCGACCCGGAAACACCGGCTATCCCGACAATGCGGTTAAGTGGTACATCGACATCTATGTTCTTGAGATTATGCACTCTCGCACCTCTCACTTCAATCTTTTGTGGAATGCTTCTTTCCTTCATGCCATTCAAAGCCTTTGTGACTTATCTATATGTCTTGCACTTATAGTCTTTCATTCTTTGACATCGTTTCCGCTTCCCGTTTTCATTAAGGTGGTCGCCCCGAGCCAAATCAGCAGTTGGCCGAGGTAGTACGGAACCATAATCAGCCATTTTTCAGCGGTGACCGGTCCAACAAACTTGTTCCATGACAAAATCATGTCAGAGATTAAAAATAGCGCGGCTCCGATGGCGAAAAGAGGCGAGCGCTGCATAAGCGACAGCCCGAACATTGCGGTGATGAGGACGGCATAGACTCCGCATCCGATTTGCAGCCATGGCTCCGGCACTTTGGGTATGACAAGAGCGAACGCGAAGACTAATGCTGCGGTAACGGCAAGTCCGACAAGTGTTTTCCTGACTTTCCACAGTTCTTCGGCAAACGCCCAAATCAGAATGATGTGAGCCGCCGCGAAATATCCCATCTGTCCGAAGAAACTACCGTAGGCTCCCATAGCGTCTCCCGTGCAGGAGAAAAGGAACGCCAGCACGAATTTCCATCCCATGCCGAGATAGGCTCCCATAAGTGCCAATGCGGCAACGGGATAGGCAATTCTGAACCGGACAACCTTTTCCGGAAGCATCTGTTCAAGTGCGGCGGAGGGCATAAGGTACATTGCTGCCAACACTATGAATATCAGAGAGATATAGATGATTTTTCTGTCGCTCTTATCCTGTTTCATTTCGATGACGGTTTCTTTATTTCCTCGTAAATCGTGTCGAACATCAGTCTCAGCCGCGCCTCGTCGGCGATGAGTACGCGAAGTCCCGCGAGCTTCGCCGCATTGTCCGACTCGGGAATCCAAAGTTTGAGATAGCCGCCTTCCGAATATTTTTCATGAAGATGTTCGAGCGTCCGCTCCCACATCTGCCGGCGGTTCATTTCCGGGTAGTGGTCGAATCCGTAAAGCACCGTCCTGCGCACTACTGTCTCCGGTACAATCTGCCTGTCAGCCTCGGCGATTATACATCCGTAGATGCTTCTCGGCGGATTCTTCCCCGATGCGCGATGGTCTTCCGCGGCCTCCGCCGCAAGTTCGATCTCCTCCTCGCTGAACCATTGACGCAGCGCCATGTCCTCACGGATTTTGCGTCCTGACGCAATGTGATGCAGCTCGCGCCCTTCGGAAAGTCCGAGGTCATGATATGCCGCAGCAAGATAGAGCACCTGCGGCTTCACATCGTAAAACTTCGCAAGTTCCTGACTCCTGGCAATCACGCTCCGCACGTGATCCTCCCGGTGCGCCGCGTCAAATCCCGCATACTGAGGGATAATCTCCCTCTCCACGTATTCCTCAAATGTTTCCATATTCCAGATATTTCTGCAAAATTAACGCAATGTATCCGGCCTGAGAAAGATTTTTCAAAATACCTCTTTCCAATCTCCGCAAGGAACCTTTACGGTGCGGAGCTTCTCACCGCGGCGGATGACTATGCGCTCAGAGTCGGATGCGTTGAGGATGTAGAGACGCTTGCCGCGAGGGGCAGCCTCAACGACGACGTTGTCCTGATAGACAGCGACAATGCGTTCCGTGTCGCTTTCCGCCTCGATGACCGGGTAGCCAAGTTCTGGGTGATGCGGGCGGAACTCACTATGTAGCAGAGTCTCGCGGTGCTCGGACGTGAATGATATCCACTTTTTTATGACTTCAAGATGCTCCTGCGGAATATCCTTCAACATCGCGGAATACTGGACAACTCCGAAAATGGAATTAATTATCGCGCGTCCGACATTCTCCGGAGTTTCTTTCAGATTCCATTCAATCATGTCCGAATGAACGGCCGTCGAGCCGCTCGTGAGTCTCAACGATGCGATTCTCATCCTGTTATCCTTCGCGTTTCCCGGGCAGTCGGCGGCGCGGAACATATTGCCGTACTGTCTGATGGCCGGTCCGATGTATTGCTGCCTGAACTCCAGGAGAATGTCCGGCTTTATGGCCTTCAGCGCAGATGAAACCTCCTTCATAAGCACATTCACCGCCTCGTTGACGTTCATTATGTCGCGTCCGGCATAGTTCTCCTTTACGGCCGGATCCTCTCCCCGCAGCCCGAAACTGTCGATGAAGTCGAGCTTGAACCCATCCAGATTCCAGTCTTTCAGTGCATTGACATATATATTTACAAGATGTTCGCGAACCTCAGGGAAACGAGGATCAAGAACGCTGCAGCCCAGGCCATGTTCGGTGTAGAGATATTTTCCCTCGAACTTTGCGTATGCCTCGCTGTTGAATCCGACATAAGGTACGCTGTACCAGATCATATATTTCATCCCGAGTTTTTGCACTGCGGCGACGTGTGAGGCCATGTCCGGAAATTTCTTTGGAGTCGGTTTCCAGTCCCCGCAGAAGGCATAACCCCTGTTCCCGTCTTCTGTTTGCCATCCGTCGTCGAGAATCACAGTCTTCATTCCGAGCTCAGCAGCGAGCTTGCACTCTTCCGCCACAGCCTTGTCGGTTACGTTCTGATGAAACTGGTACCAGGTCGAATAGAGCGGCTCGAAAGCGGCTTCAGGAGCCTCAAGGGCCTGCAATCCCTTTTCTTCCATCATCCATTTGACGCCGTCCTGAATGGTCTTTCCCCAAAATACGCGACGCCCGTCGAGTAGAATCTTGGTCTCATAATGACTCATCGGAGCCTCGGCTTCCCTGAAGAAACGCAGCTCCGAACAGATGTCGCAGCCCTCCTCCATCACGCCGAGAGCGGCCTCCACCCGTCTGAAACTCTCGCTGCACGCGATTGTCAGGCGGTTTGTGTCGTTGTCGTCGAAATACTCATAGAGCGGCATTCTGAACGCAAGTGCGCTGGAGTTGTTGCTGCCGCCCCAAAACGGGTCGAGATGGGTTCCGCAGGAGACGTCCGAAGTCCATGTGTTGAACACTCCTTTCTGAGGAAATGTGAAATAGACGTTGAATCTTGCCGGCGCGCACGGCTGTGGTGCGTCCATCACGATGCTGACAATCTCCTTGCCTCCCTCAGTTTCGACAGAAGCCGAAAATTTCCATTCTCCCGGATTGTCAGAGACGATGACAATTTCATCGACAATCGAACTGCTCAATACCGGAGCGACTATTTCCCCCTTTGATGCACAAGGGTTGCTCTCCCATGACTTCTGGGCGTAGGATAATGATGCGGACATGACGGCAGCCGCAAGCACGACAAGAATTTTCTTCATTGGAACTGTTTTTCGTTTAATTTGTCCAAAGGTACGAAAATATCTACAACTCTTCAAATGTAGTTCAAATCACATTTCCTCAGGCGTGTCATTATAAGAAAAAATGACTAATTTTGCCGGATAAACTTCGTTTTTATGCAAAGGGATCAGGACGCTCTGTTTTCAAAATATGTCATTGACGGCGTGAGGCAGGATGTGACCCCGGCCGAAATGCTTGATGAGTGCATGCTGCCGTCGGATGTCGATGATGAAAAGCCGGTCGGCGAATGTGCTGAGATATGGGACGAGGCCGTTGATTTGCCGCCGGAGAATCTGGCGTATTCAAAGGAGGATATACCTATATATATAAGGCGTGTCAAGGATTTGGCACCGGCATCGCAGGACCGCGAGTTCAACCTTCTCTATCCGGAGAGCTTTGCCCGTCAGAGAGTTGCGTCGGCTTTGATTGACACACTTTGGCTGGACGGAGAATTTCGCTTGGACGATTTGAGGATATGGGCCGAATGGTGCTGGAACTCCGGGGCTGTCGGGAATATGTCAGCGTTCTACACATCCGTGCGGTCTGTTACTGACTATATCTATGACCTCGGAGTCGAAATCCAGGGCTACTTGTACGACGACGGGGACGGGGAGTGCGTGAACTCGTATTTTACGACCCTTGCCTCGTTCGGAGACGCCGAAGATGATGATGCTGCCGAGGATGTGGCTGAAATAGAGGATGTTCCGGACAAGGATTGGGAAGAGGATGATGCTCCGGGCGAGGAGAAGTTGTGGACGGTCGGAGGCAGTTCGGAAATAAACATCGATGAGAATAGGGATGTCTGGATGGGAGATGAAAGGAAGTGCTCTGCGCGGCTTGCCGGAGGGTATGACGCTGCCGGAACTTTTGACATGGAGACCTCATCTGCGACCTCTGACAGTCCTGCGAATGGCTCTTTCCTGGTGTATGTCCCGTTCGACACTTGTTCCCCGCGTCTTGGCGGCTCTCTTTTCGCTAAGTCTCTGGGCTGCAACGGCGGAGCAGCGCTTAACATTGCCGACCCGGACTATTTCATCGACTGCTACGAGGTCGTCCGTGACCTTGTCTCCGACGGGGTGGTGCTCTCGTCAAGGACCGTCTGTGACGGAGGTCTTGCAGTTGCCGCTGAAAAGCTTGCCGCAGCCTCCGGACTTGGCATAAGGCTGAATGTAAACGGGATATGCGCAGCCTGCGGGGAAACCGACATCGTGAAGGTCCTCTTTGCTGAAATCCCCGGTGTCCTGCTGCAGATTGCCGCTGACGACAGCGACTACATCGACTCCCAGTTCCTCTTGCAGGATGTCGCCTACTATCGTGTGGGCCGTCCAGACCCGTCGTTTGACGGCGTCGAGGTCGCACCGGAGAACAACGGAATAGACCGTGTGCTGTCTGCCCTCCTTGACGAAGCCTCGGAAGGTGAAGATTAACGACGGGGCACATCCCCTTTCTTTATATGCGTTTCATTTGTAAATATAATGACTAATCGTTACAAATATTTCGTGAATCGCATAAATTTTGTTAATTTCGCGGCGCGGATATGGCGTGCGTGAAATTTTGCGTCGTCGTCGATAATATTTACGAAAATATATAATTATCTAAATACCAAATAATTTTATGGAAAACACAAAAAAACGTGTCTATCGCTTTGGCGGCAAAACCGCGGAAGGCAATGGAACAATGCGAAACCTTCTTGGCGGAAAGGGTGCCAACCTCGCTGAGATGTGCCTTTTGAACATTCCTGTTCCGGCAGGTTTCACCATCACGACCGAGTGCTGCGCAGAGTACTATGCTCTCGGCGGCGGTTATCCTGACGAACTCAAGGCTGAGGTTGCCGACGCGCTGAAGGCCACAGAGGAGATTATGGGAATGAAGTTCGGTGACAAGACCAACCCTCTTCTCGTAAGTTGCCGTTCAGGTGCCCGTAGTTCAATGCCTGGCATGATGGATACGATTCTTAACATCGGCCTTTGCTCAGACACGATTCCTGGCATGATTGCCAAGACAAACAACCCTCGTTTCGTTTATGACGCCTACCGTCGTCTCATCATGATGTACTCAGACGTCGTAATGGAGAAGGCAGAGGGTATCGAGCCTGAGGACGGAAAGGCTATTCGTCAGCAGCTTGACAAGATGATGGAAGACCTCAAGGAAGCAAAGGGCTACAAGTCTGATACAGAGATTACTGCTGAGGAGCTCAAGGACCTTTGCGACAAGTTCAAGGTTCGCGTGAAGGAAGTTCTCGGTGTTGACTTCCCAGACACAGCAGAGGCTCAGCTTTGGGGCTCAATCGGCGGCGTGTTCAAGTCTTGGAACGGAAAGCGCGCCATCGCATACAGAAAGATCGAGGGCATTCCTGACGATTGGGGTACAGCCGTTAACGTTCAGTCAATGGTGTTCGGAAACATGGGCAACACATCGGCGACCGGTGTGGCGTTCTCCCGTAACCCTGCAAACGGTGACAATAAGTTCTACGGTGAGTGGCTCATCAACGCGCAGGGCGAGGACGTTGTTGCCGGCATCCGCACCCCGAACCCTCTCAATGAGGCTACCAAAACTCCTCACAACGCAAATCTCGAATCTCTCGAAAAGGCAATGCCTGAGGTTTACAAGGAACTTGACGACATACGTCTCCACCTTGAGCAGCACTTCAACGATATGCAGGACATCGAGTTCACTATTCAGGACGGCAAGCTCTGGATGCTTCAGTGCCGTATTGGAAAGAGGACCGGTCTCGCTGCGCTCAATATGGCGATGGACATGCTTGCAGAGGGTATGATTGACGAGAAGACAGCAGTAATGCGTGTTGCTCCGGCTCAGCTCGATGAGATTCTCCACCCAATCCTCGACCCTGCTTCAGAGAAGAAGGCAACGGCAATCGCCAACGGTCTTCCGGCATCTCCGGGCGGAGCGGTCGGTGTTGCAGTGTTCTCATCTGAAGCTGCTATGGCTGCCGCTGCAAAGGGAATCAAGGCTATCCTCATCCGTGAGGAGACTTCTCCTGAGGATGTTGAGGGTATGCGTGCCGCTGCCGGCATCCTCACGATGAAGGGCGGTATGACCTCTCACGCTGCACTCGTTGCACGTGGATGGGGCAAGTGCTGCATCGTGGGATGTGAGGTAATGACCATTGATCTTGCCGCAAAGACTGCAAGTTTCAAGAGCGGTGCGGTTATCAAGGAGGGTGACGCTGTCAGCCTCAATGGCGCGAAGGGCCTTGTTTATGCGCAGAAGATTGACACTATGGACGCTTCAGAGAACCCTAGGTTCGTGAAGTTCATGGAAATCGTCGACAAATTCAGAACACTCGGCGTGCGTACAAACGCAGACACTCCGGAGGATGCGGCACGCGCCCTTTCATTCGGCGCAGAGGGTATCGGTCTGTTCCGTATTGAGCATATGTTCTACGGCAAGAATTCCGAGACTCCGCTTGCAAAGCTTCGTAAGATGATTCTTTCCAAGACTGACGATGAGCGCCGCGCTGCTCTCGCCGAGCTTGAGCCTTACATCAAGGCAGCTGTGAAGGGCACGATGAAGGTCATGGACGGCAAGCCTGTTACCTTCCGTCTCCTCGACCCGCCTCTCCATGAGTTCGTTCCGCAGGGACACGAGAAGAGGGAGGAGCTTGCTGAGGAGCTTGGAATCAACGAGCAGGAAATCGAGAAGAGGGGCGAGTCCCTCCACGAGGTCAACCCTATGATGGGTCACCGCGGAGTGCGTTTGCACATCACCTACCCTATGATTTCGGAGACCCAGTTCCGTGCAATTTTCACGGCCGCTGCCGAACTCATTAAGGAAGGCTATCATCCGAAGCCTGAAATCATGATTCCGGTCACCATTTCAGAGCGCGAGCTCAAGTTCCAGAGGGCAATCTGCGCCAAGATTAAACTTGAGGTTGAAGGCGAGACTCACCAGACAATCGACTATAAGTTCGGTTCAATGATTGAGATTCCTCGTGCAGCCCTCACTGCTGACAGGATGGCCCGCACGGCAGAGTTCTTCTCATTCGGTACCAACGACCTCACTCAGATGACCTTCGGCTTCTCACGCGACGATGTCGGAACATTCATGGGAGACTACCTCGGCAACAAGATTCTTGACGCCGATCCGTTCAAGACCCTCGACACCAAGGCAGTCGGCAAGCTCATCGACTACGCTGTCAAGGAAGGCCGTGAGACCCGTCCGGATCTCAAATGCGGTATCTGCGGCGAGCACGGCGGTGACCCTGCTTCTGTAGAGTTCTGCTACAAGATAGGTTTGAACTACGTTTCTTGCTCACCGTTCCGCGTGCCTATTGCACGTCTGGCTGCTGCACAGGCTGCTATTAAAGCAGAAAAGAACGCTTAAAATGGTTTCTGAAAAGACGCTCAAAAGCGTTTTGCGTCAATAAGTTGAAGTCCGGTCGGAAAGCTTTTTGACCGGACTTTTTACTTCGTCCAGTACGATCATACTCTAAAGGTGGGTTACAATTCGATTAAGAAATATGTTTTCTTGTTTTATAAGCTGTTTGAAATTTTTTACCTTTGCAGCGGCTTTTTCGGGCAGCCTTGAGCGGCTGAAAGCGGAAAGCTGCAAACGTATATGAAATCAATCAGGGAAATATACAGGATAGGGAAGGGACCGTCCAGCAGCCACACTATGGGGCCGCATCAGGCATCGAAGATTTATCTGTCACACCACGGAGACTCTCACCGCTTTCATGTCCGTCTCTACGGCTCTCTTGCGGCGACGGGAAAGGGGCATTTGACCGATGTGGCAATCAATGAGGTGCTTTCACAGGCCGGACCTGTGGAGATTGAGTGGCTTCCAAAGGTGTTTATGGACGAACATCCTAACGCCATGACAATTGCAACAGTGGACGATGATGGGCACCTGCGCGACGAATGGACGTTTTACAGCATCGGCGGAGGGGCTATCCGCTGCGACCAATTGCCGGGTGTCGAGTCGCCGGACATCTATCCGCTTAACACGATGACGGAACTTCTCGACTGGTGCAACCGCAACGGGAAGGCCTATTGGGAATATGTTGAGGAAATCGAGGATGGGGACATCAACGACTATCTGCTTGAAGTCTGGAAGGTGATGCAGGAGTCCATAGAGCGCGGGCTTGACCGCGAGGGCGTGCTTCCGGGACCGCTGCATCTGCGCCGTAAGGCAGCCTCGTATTTCATCCGTGCCGAGGGCTATAAGGATGTTCTTCGCACCCGTGGACTCATTTTCGCCTATGCGCTTGCCGTGAGCGAGGAGAACGCTTCCGGAGGCACCATCGTGACAGCTCCGACCTGCGGCTCCTGCGGTGTGCTTCCAAGCGTGCTCTATCATTTGAAGAAGGTCTATGATTTCAGCGACCGTCGGATAATCCGTTCACTCGCCACGGCGGCTCTGGTCGGTAATGTGGTGAAGACCAATGCTTCCATCTCCGGCGCGGAAGTTGGCTGCCAAGGGGAGGTCGGTGTTGCCTGTGCGATGACGGCTGCTGCTGCAAACCAGCTTATGGGCGGCACTCCGGCTCAGATTGAGTACGCTGCCGAGATGGGACTTGAGCATCACCTCGGCATGACCTGCGACCCCGTCTGCGGTTTGGTTCAGATTCCATGCATCGAGCGGAATGCCTATGCGGCGGCCCGGGCTTTGGACGCTAATATATATGCTTCTTACACCGATGGGTTGCATCGGGTGTCTTTTGACCAGGTGGTGCGCGTGATGAAGCAGACTGGGAAGGATCTGCCTTCGCTTTATAAGGAGACTGGCGAGGGCGGTC